>ERZ773090.39-NODE-39-length-164746-cov-9.1521_pt1 | contig 164746 bp, 141 predicted proteins | sample MGYA00580579_ERZ773090 | MGnify/ENA primary metagenome ERZ773090 (study PRJEB29015, sample SAMEA2738014) | human oral metagenome | biome: human oral; feature: human-associated habitat; material: dental | place: China | collected 2132 ... | reverse complement strand
TGAGCGAAGCCGGCGCGCAAAAGCTGGGCCGCATCGCCAGCGTGCTGGCCCACGGCGAAGGCTTGCAGGCCCACGCCAGGGCGGCGGAAATGCGGCTGGAATGAATATTGCAAGGCGAAAATCTTGATTATCAAGAAGGTAGAAAACAAACCAGCAATCTGGAATTGCTGGAAGAGTTACAAAAATCCCCCTCGTCAAATGCGCACCCAAAAGATTGCCTGGCCGAAGAATTGCACAATATATGCCATGACATACGGGGCGAAAAGACGCGGACTTTTATATTAACCCCAGTTATACCGACGATAAGGATACATGCCGTATTAAATGATTTTCGTATATCGATAGACGGCGAAACGGCGCAAATCGATCACGTGCTGATCGGGCGGTTTTTCGTTTTTCTGGTGGAAACCAGGAATTTCAACGGCAACGTCACCATCAACGAACATGGCGAATTTTCCGTCAAATATCCCAACGGCAAGCAAATAGGCACTCCTTCGCCGCTGGAGCAAAGCTGCGGGCATGAAAGAATATTTTTGAAACTGCTGGAGCGGCTGGATATTCGCACTTTCAGCGGCACACCGTTGAAAGTGGAACACATCGTTCTCTTTTGGCACAAATCCATCATCAAAAGGCCCGATGCCAAAAAGCTCGACACATCCAATATTATCAAGGCCGATGCACTACGCACCTGGCACAACCGATTCATGGAACGCCAGTTTTCCATTGTCAAAACCCTGGTCTGGGGTATCAATGCTTTCCGCAGCGGAAAAACCATTCGCGAATGGACCGAGAAAAGCAAACGTCAGCACCGGCCGGCCGATTTGCTGGAATTGCCTGATTTCATGAAGCCGCAAATGCAGGCGGCCGCGTCCATTTAGCCGTCGCCCGTTTCAGCGGAACCCCTTGTCAAACCCGTTTGCGTCACCTGCGGCAAAGCCCTGACGGCCCGCGTGACGCAGTTTTGCCGCAGCCATGCCGAGGCACTCGGCGGTCAGTTCTATTGCTATCAGCCCGCTGGACGCCCCCGATGCCCGGCGTGCGCCAGCGGGGCCAGATCAGGCAAGGCTTCTTGCATCAAAAAGAGGAGCAAATTCAGAACCCATAGAAACGGTCATGTCGCTGTGTATACGGGAATAGATTGCTATTGATCAAGGAGCTGAATCAGGCGCATCCCTAATGCCGGCCCGGCCCTGATCCAGTCCCTGAGCGAGTGACTGCCCCGTATAGCCATCGTGCACGTATTCCCACCACAGGTCATGAGGCAGCGGGCCCCTGAACCACGATGCCTGCGGGTTCAGGTAGCGCGCCCGCACCACGGCTTCCATGTCCAGCAGGCCCGCCCGCGCGCCGGGCGGCGGCATCAGCACCACCCGGCGCGCACTGAACATGTCATGGCGCAGGCTGTCGCGGGACAAGTCCAGCCCCCAGCGCCACGCGGAGCACCCGGCCCGCACGGCCTGACCCAGCAGGGTGGCTACGTCCAGCGCCACGCTGAAGATGGCGTCGTCGCCCGTGCGGTCGCTGGCCGCCCAATATTCATCCTGCCGGTGTTCGGGGCGATAAGGCGCATCCGGCCAGCAGGCGCGCGTCCAGTCAATCAGCCGCGCCAAGAGATCAGCCGCTTCGTCCCACGACCGGGGCGGCTCCTCGCCTAAGGCCAGCCCCGTTGCGGCTGCCAGCGCACGCAAGGCGGCCAGCCGCTGCGGCAGCGTCTGCATGAACCAGTCCAGGTTTTGCTGCGCCTGCTCCGGCGCAATTTGCCGCCCCAGGCCCCGGTGCGGCGGCATGTGCGCCGGATATTCGGCGAGCGCTTGCCTGAAAGCCCGCCTGGCATCAGGCGCTGGCTGGTTGCCAAGCTCGGCAGTGGAAGAGCGCCACAGCCAGTTTTTCAGCTTTTCAAGCATGGCACGACGCCAAAGTCATTGCTTAAGAAAACCAACCTTTGACGGCATTAAATGCCTTGGAGGCCACATTTTCTCCTACCAAACCGCCCACGATACCACCGACTATGCCGCCAACGACCGTACCCACTACAGGCACTACAGAGCCCAAGGCTGCTCCGGCTGCCGCTCCGGCCCAAGCGCCACCTGCTCCTCCTGCAAGGCTGGTTACTTTACCTGCCGTGTTGATACCTATTCTGTTGCCATCGGCTTGAAAAGCGCTGCCAATTTCCAATGCACTAATAGCTATTCCAATAGGACGAGCCACTTTGCCTGCAAATTTGACAGCCTTGCCCGCCTTTGCCAAAGTACTGCTTTTTTTCAGTGCTGTAGTACCTTCGTCATATAACTGGCGGCCTTGCACTTGTGCCGCAGGACCAAGGCTCTTTTGTTGTGCCAAAACCGCAGCGTCTTTATCTATTTGCATGCGCACATTAGAACCTTGGGCTGTGCTAGGCAGGCTCTTTCGTCCCACCTTTGATTCGATGTGAATTTCTTCTGACAGCGTTGGATGTCCTTGGTGTTTAGTAGCAAGAATATCAACATCCCGCTTGCCAAGAGGCGTATTTATTTCGACATTTCTTTTTACGGTATAGCCTTGGGATTCCAGCCGGTCAGCTATGGCTTTTTCAGCTATATCGCCGTTGTAGTTGTTGATTTGCTTAGCTGGTACGCCAACAGCTTGCGCTTGTGCGGCATTAGCGATTGAGCCTGCATGCGAGGGGTGTGGAGTTTGTCCGTTGTGCTGAATGCCTGCCGCGTTCAAAATTGGCCCAATGAGCTTGATGCTCCTCCCTTACCAGTAACTGGTGAAACTGAAATTCCCAATTCTGAATATAACGTGCTGGGTATTGTCTGAAAATGTCCGCACTCCGATCCAGCAAGTGCCGACCATACCGGGCACCGTCCGTCGCACGTGAAAGAAGTCTGTTGCCCTCTCCAACTAGCCCATGGCTCGTTCCCCGCACGATGCCTCCAATGGAATTGGGCGACGGATCGGGTGAAGAAGATGAACCCAATTGGGAATCCGTATCTAAGCCGAGTAGTTGCAAGCGTTCTTGGGCATTGGACAAATTCCAGCGCAAAGTGTCTACATGAGCCGGCGCCGGCCGAGACACGATGTCGGTCGTCAAAGCCCGCTGACGGACACTGGAAGAAATAGAAGAAGAGTCAATGGTATGCATGACGGTTGCTTTCCCTTTCCCACAAGAGAAGTACAAGAGTGCACTTATGCTGCAAGAAAAGAGCACACAAAGCTACTGGCATCGATGCATGGCCGGCAAAGAGCCTGTCGGTGAACTCCTTGCCGTTGTCGGTCAACACCTTGGTAATCCGGATCGGACAGGCCTTGTGCAATGCCCGTAGAAAGGCCTGCGCACTGGCTGCCGTCTTGTGTGTCTTCAGTTACACGAACACCCAGCGCGTGGCCCTGTCGATGGCCACAAACAAATAGCGCCGGCTGCTCTCGTCCTGCATCTGGGGCAGGTATTTGACATCTACGTGCACATAGCCGGGTTCATAGCTCTTGAACGCCTGGTGTGCTGGCTGCGGGAACGAGGGTTTTAGGGCGTTTGGATTACCCACGGCGTGGCGGCGCAGGCAGCGGTCCAGCCCCGAGCGCGACACACGGGGGCAGATGAACTCCCTGGTGACCGCCGGCAGGTCATCCAGCGGCAGCAGCAGGCTGCGCCGCAGATGCACCACGATCGCCTCCTGGGCAGGAGTCAGGACAGTCTGCAGGTGATGTGCAGTGTGGGAGCGATCGTCAAAGGACTGGCGCTTCTTCCACTTGTACACAGTTTGCTCGGTAATACCGTAGCGCTATGCCAGGATGCTGGCGGACTCTTGGCTGGCAGCAATCTCGGCACGCACGGCAGGCGTGGTGCGTGCGTTCTTGTGCAAGGAAATCAGCATGGCCTGGCTCCCGAAGTGGAGAACTTGTCACGTCGCACGCCATGAAACTGCGCCAGCCGATGTTTGGTATGGCTCCAAAAAGGCTCGATGCCGTTGACGTGTCTGCAGCCCTTGACGAATTTGTTGCTGCCGTGATTTGGATGGTTTGGTGACATACTCTAAGCTCCTTGCAAAAATTGAAAGGGGATGTGTATGCGCACGCCATTGCCTGTTTTTCGTGCCATCCGGCTATGGACAGTGGCAGCCGCAGCAGCCGTGCTGATGCTAGGCTGCGGCGGCGGAGATGATGGCGGGGCCGCGTCTCCTTCCACGCCTTCTCCGCCGCCCGCTTCTCCTGGTGTGCCTCTGCCGGCGCCCTCTCCCACACCGCCCTTACCCACACCAACTCCCGCGCCAAGCCGCCCATCCACGCCATCGCCCACGGCCACTCCCACTTCCGCGCCTACGGTCACGCCCAGCCCAGCGCCTACGGTCACGCCCGCGCCCGAGCCAAATCGTGCGGGCCAGTTGGGCATCAGCGGCAAGGCTGTCGTCGGCCAGATGCTCACCGCCACGCTGGCGGATGAAGACGGCGTGCCTTCCGCCGTGGCCTACCAGTGGTATTCAGACGGCCAGCCCATAGACAGCGCCATTGCGGGCAGCTACCGCCTGGAAGCCAGCGACACGGGCCGGGCCGTGCATGTGCAGGCCAGCTATACCGACTTGCGCGGCCACGCGGAAAATTTGCGCAGCGCGCCCACGGAAGCGGTGCTCTCCAGCAATCTGCAAGGCTCCGTGCGCATTGATGGCCATGCCATCGTGGGCCAAACGCTGACGGCGCAGCTGTCGGACGGCAACGGTGTGCCCGCCCAGGGCGTGGCGTATCAATGGCTTGCCAGCGGCTCGCTCATTGCTGCCGCCCAGTCCGCCAGCTACACGGTGCGACAAGACGACATCGGCAAAACACTCACGGTGCGCGCCGCCTATACCGACCAGGCAGGCTACGCCGAGCAGGTGGAAAGCGCTCCCACCTCGCAAGTGGCCGCCGCCGCGCCCCAGCCCAACCCCGGCGGCTACACGGTGCATACGCATGCGCGCTTTGGCAGGTATTTGGATGTGGCTGATTTCGGCGCTGACGCCAGCGGCCAGCGCGACAGCATTGAGGCCATCCGCAAGGCGCTGGCCGCTGCACATCAGGAAAAGGCCGCTCTGCGCCTGAGCGGCAAACTGCTCATCAGCCAGCAGATCAAGCTGGACGAAAGCAACAAGAACGTCACCGCCCTCTTTGGCGATGGCCCGGACCGAACCGAAATCCTCTTCGGCTGGCCGCAGACGGGCAAGCCGTTCGATTCCAACTTCAACGCAGACGACATCCGCGACCACGCAGGCGTGCTCATCGACGGTCTCAGCGGCAAAACCATTGCCAACCTCGCCGTCAGATACACCAACGCCAACTTCTTCTACCGCAAGGGCGACACCTACTTTGGCAAAGTGAGCGGCATTCTGGTCAGCGACGCCGACAACACCACCATCGACGCCGTTGAAGTCAGCGGCGCCAATCGCGCGGGCGTGCTCTTCACCTCGGCCAAGGCGCACAGCCGCTACCCGGGAACCAACCCCAGGGAGCGGGCGGTGGACGTCAGCTACAAAACGCTCTACCGCATTGGCCGCATTGGCCGCAGTCAAGTGCCCGTAAGCCGCAACAACCGCCTTGTCAACAGCCATCTCCACCACAACCGCGTGGCGGGCGCGCTCGTGGCCTTCCAGGAAAACTTCACCGCCACCGGCAACCTGCTGGCGCGCAACGGCCATGAAAACGACGGCGGCACCGGCTATGGCATCGCCACCGAAGCGGGCAGCTACAACTTCGGCGTGAACTTCTCGCGCAACGTCACCGACCACAACTACCGCAAGGGGCTGGACGTGCACGACGGCAACGACATCGTCATTGAAAACAACCAGGCCAATGGCGACCGGCTCTACGGCATCTCCGTCTACAACCGCCAGTTTTCCATGACGCGCGTGCGCATTGCGAACAACACCATCGCACTTGACCCGGACTTTCGCATGCCCGCCAGCGGGGGCGACAACGCCTACTTTGGCGTGGCTGGCATCCATCTTGACGCCAACTCCGCCTTCTTTGACCTGCGCAGCGAAGGCCCCGGCGTCTATGAAATCATCAACAACAAAATCACCGGGCTGGCCGCCCACAAAGGCGAAGCCAGAACCTACGGCATCGAATGCCGCAACCACGAGCAAGCCATCGACTACACGCTCACCATTGCCAACAACGAAATCAGCGGCGAATCCGCCGCCTGGCTCATCGGCATCTTCAACGACACCAGCTACCAGCCCCGCTCAGGCCGCAGAGGCCCCGGCAAAGGCTCCGGCGACATCCGCGTGCTGAACAACACCGCCATCGTGCGCAGCACCCCGCTGCAAAAAGGCGTGCCCCTCGGCATCACGGAAAACGGCTCCGACGGCAACCAGCGCGGCAGCGTGACCGTGCAAGGCAACACCTTCCGCATTACCGAAAACAACCTGAGCTATACCGAAGCGGCAGACATCAGCACCAACGCCGCCCGCATCACCCTCAAGAACAACACCTTCGAGCTGCGCGGCCCGCTGGACAACCCCTATCTGCGCATTGCCAGCGCCGCCAACGCCGCTGGCAGCCTGGAGATGGAAGGCAACACCATCCTCGCTGACGCCTCCAGCCCACCCGACTACTGGCTGAGCCTGAACCGCGTCACCGCCACCATGCGAGGCAACCAGTACAACGGCCGGCCCTTGGGCGGCCCATGAGCAGCCCACGAGCGGCCGTGCAGCGCCATCAAAAAAGGAGCAAATCCAAGGCCATGAAAAGCGTTGGAGTCCTAGTGAAACCTGCGCAGACCCCTATCAAATCAGGAGCTAAATACGCTCTTTCCAACGAAGGCTAGCCGTCCCGTCATCGCCACCATAGGCCAGCGGCGATGAATGCGAGAGGGACAGCAGCAGCGTCAGTGCGTCAAGAAAGCCGCGCAGGAAGGAAATCCACTTTTTCGCGGCGCTCCATCCGCGCTGCGGCCCGCCTGCAAAATCGCCCCTCATGACCCAACGCCTGCTCCGCACCGATGGCGAAGCCACGCGCGCCCGCATCCTGCAAGCCGCAGGCACGCTCATGGCCCAAAGCGGCTTCGCCGCCACGCCCAGCAAGGCCATTGCCGCGCTGGCCGCAGTGGATCTGGCCTCCATCAACTACCACTTTGGCGGCCGCGAGGGGCTGCTCCAGGCCACGCTGGCCGAAGCGCACCGCCACTTCATCAGTGAAGAAGAGCTGCGGGCGCTGGCTGACAGCGCGCAGCCCGCTTCCGAAAAACTGCGCGCGCTGCTGGCTTTGCTGGCCAAAAACTGCGTCAATGCCTCCAGCTGGCATGGCCGCGCGCTGGCGCGCGAGCTGGGCAACCCTTCGCCCCAGCTGCTGCAAATGCTGCAAGCCCAGGTGCCGCAGAAGGCGCGCCCGGTGCTGCGCATTCTCAGCGAGGTTTCCGGCATTCCGCCGCACGAGCCAGCCTTGCTGCGCTGCGCTGTGAGCACGGTGGCGCCGCTCATCATGCTCACCGTCAGCGCCATCGGCATTCCCGGCCCCGCGCAGGCCGTGCGCGAAATGCCGCATGAAGTCATTGCCGGGCACATGTACCGCTTTGCCCTGGCGGGCCTTCAAGCCGTGGGGCAAGCGTGGGCGCAGGCAGGCGGAAAAAAATAGGCAGCAGGCAGATGCCGCACGGGCTGTCAGCTGCGCCAGAACTGCGGCGTCAGCAGCACCAGCACCGACAGCAGCTCCAGCCGGCCCAGCAGCATGGCAAAGGTGCAGATGGTGATCTGAAAGTCATTGAGCACGCCGAAGTTGCCCGCCGGGCCTATCTTGCCCATGCCGGGGCCGATGTTGTTCAGGCAGGCGATGACGGCGGAAAAGGCGGTCACCACATCCAGCCCGGAAGCGAGCATGAGCAGCGTCAGCGCCGTCATGGCGCCGCCATAGATGAGCATGAAGGCCATGATGGCCCAGATGACATCAGGCGAAACCGCGCCGCCGCGCCCCAGCGTGACGTGGTGAACCACGCGCGGGTGAATGATGCGCACCAGCTCGCGCCGCGCCAGCCGCACCAGCACCAGCATGCGCACTAGCTTGATGCCTCCGCCCGTGGAGCCTGCGCACGAGACAAAGCAGCCCAGAAACAGCATCAGAACCGGCACAAAGGTGGGCCACAGCAGGTAATCGGTGGCGGCATAGCCGGTGGTGGTGGCCAGTGAAACAACTTGAAAGGCAGCTTGGCGCACGGCCTCATCGCTTTCGCTGTAGATGCCGCCATACATCAGCATGCCCGCCACGATGGCCGTGCACACCAGCAAGATTTGCACGTAGGCGCGCACTTCCACATCTTGCGCAATGGGGCGCAGCGAGCGGCGCTGCCAGGCCCTGAAATACAGCGCAAAGCTCACGCCCGAGAGCAGCATGAACAGCGTGGCCGTCCATTCCAGCGCCGGAATGTCCCAGTAGCCAAAGCTCTTGTCATGCGACGAAAAGCCGCCCAGCCCGACCGTGGTGCACATGTGCATGAAGGCATCGGCCCAGCTCATGCCGCAGGCGTGGTAGGCCCACATGCAGGCGGCTGACAGCACGAAATACACGCCCCACAGACCCCGCGCCGTCTCGGCGATGCGCGGCGTCAGGCGTGTGTCTTTCATCGGCCCCGGCGTTTCGGCCTTGTACAGCTGCGTGCCGCCCAGCCCCAGAAACGGCAGCACAGCCACCACCAGCAGCATGATGCCCAGCCCGCCAATGAGCTGCAAAAAGCAGCGCCACACGTTCACGGGGGTGGCCAGCAGATCCAGCCCCGCCAGCGCCGTGGCGCCCGTGGCCGTCAGGCCGCTCATGGCTTCAAAGTAGGCGTCAAACCAGCTCATGCCATGCACGGTGAACATGAACGGCAGCGCCGCATAGGCGGGCAGCACCAGCCACACCAGGGTGACCAGCAAAAAACCGTCCTTGATCGTCAGTTCGCGGCGGCGGTTACGCGTCTTGCGCCACAGCAGCGCCCCGCTGACCCAGGTAAACAGCATGCAGCCTATCCAGACGTGGGCGAATGGCGCCGATTCGTCCATCAGCGAAAAGCCCAGCGGCACGGCAAACGTGGCGGCAAAACCCATGAGCGCCCACGACAGCACCAGAAAAGCGCTATTGAAGCGGGCGACGATGGCGTTCGGATTTTTCTTGATGAACATGGAGCGAAATGCCCGCCGGAATCCCTAGGCGGCAAGCCGCCGCAAACTGGCGCTGCGCCACAGGCGCGCAAGCGGCAGGAGCTGCCTGGAAAAAAGAATGCCCAGCCTTGGGAGCCAATCGGCCGCAAGCGCTGGCGCAGCCTGGATTTGCAGCGATGGTTTCGGGAGCGGGGAGCAACAGAAAAACGTTTCAGCGCAAGCCCAGCACGTCGAACATATCGAACAGGCCGCTGGAGCGCCCGGCCAGGAAGCGGGCAGCATGCAAGCTGCCCTGCGCATAGCCCGCCCGGCTGCTGGATTTGTGGCTGATTTCAATACGCTCGCCTTCACCCGCGAAAAGAGCGGTGTGGTCGCCCACGATATCGCCCCCGCGTATGGTGGCAAAGCCAATTTGCTGCGGCTGGCGCTCGCCAGTGTGGCCGTGGCGCTCGAATACGGCGCACTCCTGCAAATTGCGGCCCAGGGCTGCGGCAATGACTTCGCCCATTTTCAGGGCCGTGCCGCTGGGCGCGTCCACCTTGTGGCGGTGGTGCGCCTCAATGATCTCGATGTCATAGCCCGTGGAAAGCGCCTTGGCGGCCATTTCCAGAAGCTTGAAGGTCACGTTCACGCCCACGCTCATGTTGGGTGACATGACGATGGGAATGTGCCGCGCCGCCGCAGCGATATCGGCCTTTTGCGCTTCTGAAAAGCCCGTGGTGCCGATGACCAGCGCCACGCCTTGCGCGCGGCAGGCGGCCAAGTGCCGCATGGTGGCTTCGGGGCGCGTGAAATCAATCAGCACCCGCGCGCCCGCCAGGCCGGCGGTCAGATCGGCGGTAATGGCCACGCCCACAGGCTGGCCTGCGCTGGCGCCTGCGTCCTGCCCCAGAGCGGGGCTGCCCGCGCGATCCAGCGCGCCGCTCAGACGGCAATCGGGCGCGGCCCTGACGGCGGCGATCAGCATTTGGCCCATGCGGCCAGTGGCGCCAGCAATGGCGATAGGCAAGGCAGTATCAGTCATGCGTGGACTCGAAATCAGGCTTCAGGGAGCGGCGCTTTCCAGCGGCGGATAGCTGCTGGCGGCGGACGCTGGCGCTTCGGTTTCGGCATCGGCTGGCGCGGCAGCGCCTTCGGCCGGGGCGAAGCGGGCCAGCTGCTCCTCGGACGCTTCAAGATGAGGAACCTTCAGCGTGCGCTTTGGGCTGATGCGGTTCACGAATTCGGTTTCGCTGGGCATCTCATCGCCCTCGTAGCGGTCCAGCTCATCGCCCTTGAAAAAAACGGTGAGGCGGTATTTCTGCGGCTCGACCCTCACTCGTTTCATGGTGAACACGTAATCCCAGCGGTCCGCATGAAAAATGCTGGTGGTCAGCGGCGTGCCCAGCGTGTCGCGAACCTGCACGCGCGTCATGCCGGGGCGCAATGCCTGCACCTGCTCGCTGGAGATGAAGTTGCCTTGCACCACTTCAGGCTTGTACATGGTCAGCGCGCCAGCCATGCTCTGCGTGGCGCGATTGAAGCGGCTGCACCCGGCCAGCATGAAAAATGCTGGCAACGCCAGCATGACCAAAGACAAGGAAACGATACGTCTTTGCGACGGCGTGAATACAAACATGGAAAAGCTCATGCACAATGGAGGCGCGCCATTGTAGTTGCAGCATTTGGCCCCAGATTGGCTCTGTACGGCCGCTTGGCGCGATTCTTATTACACGCATTTTCCCGCCCAACACTGCATCAACGGAGCGTCATCATGGACACGATTGAGGAAATCAAAAGCACGGGTCTGAAGGCCACACAGCCGCGCATGAAAATTCTGGAAATCTTCCAGAAAAGCGGGCAGCGCCACATGGCCGCCGAAGATGTCTACCGCCACCTGCTGGCGGAAAACGCCGACATTGGCTTGGCCACGGTATATCGCGTGCTCATGCAGTTTGAACAGGCAGGCATTCTCACGCGCAGTCATTTCGAGGCGACCAAGGCCATCTACGAGCTGCGCGGCGAGCAGCATCACGACCATTTGGTCTGCTTGGACTGCGGCCGGGTGGAGGAGTTTTTCGATCCCGAAATCGAGCGCCGCCAGAATTCAGTCGCCAAAAAGCACGGTTTCTCGCTCAGCGAGCATGCCTTGAGCCTGTATGGACGCTGCACCAAAAATGCCTGCGAGCACCGCGAGGAACATCAGGGCGCAGGCGAAAGCAAACACTGAAAGCGCTCAGCCGCTTTCCTGGCGCCGTTTCTGCGCTTGAACCCACATTGGATGCGCCAGCTCTGCAAAGGGCTGGCGCATTTTTTGTTGAAGCTCTGGCGGCGCTCCCGTCCGCTTCCATCCGCCAGACGATATCAGTTCATATCAAAAAGAGGAGCAAATTAAACGGCATGAAAATGCCGTTCTGCGCAGTTTCCACTAGGACGTATAGCTACAAATGTAATAGCTAGATTGTCCCAGCGCATTCACTGTTTACATCCCGTCCGCGCTTTTCGCGCTCATGAACAGAGACTTCGAGCAGGTTCTCAGGCCTCGCCTTGCAGCATGGCCTTGCGGTGGCGCTCCAGGAATTCCTGATAAGTGTGAATGCCGCGCAGCTGCAAGATGGTGTTGCGCACGGCGGCTTCAACCAGCACGGCAATGTTGCGGCCCGCCACCACGGGGATGATGGCTTTGCGCACGGGCACGCCCAGCACGTCTTGCGACAGGGGTTCGTGCGGCAGGCGCTCGTAATCGCGCTCCAGGGTTTCACTGCGCACCAGGTGCACGATCAGGCGCAGCCGCATGCGGCGGCGCACGGCGGATTCGCCAAAGATGGCGCGAATATCCAGCAGGCCGATGCCGCGCACTTCCAGCAGGTTTTGCAGCAGCTCGGGGCAACGGCCTTCAATGGTGTTTTCATTGATGCGGGCCAAATCCACCGCATCGTCAGCCACCAGGCCGTGACCGCGAGAAACCAGCTCCAGCCCCAGCTCGCTTTTGCCTTGGCCGGATTCGCCGGTGATGAGCACGCCCAGCCCCAGGATGTCCATGAACACGCCGTGCATGGTGGTGCGGTCGGCAAAGTGCTTGGACAGGTAGGAGCGCAGCACATCCACCACGAAGCCGGCGGGCTGGTCCGTGGCAAAAAGGGGAATCTTGGCTTCCTCGCAGAGGGTGACCAGCGCGGGCGGAGCCGTTTGTCCATCGCACAGCACCAGCACGGGCGGCTGGAGCGTAACGATGCGGGCCACGCGCCGGGCGCAGTCTTCGGGCGCGCCACGGGTGAGATAGCTGATTTCACGCGCACCGACAATTTGCACGCGATAGGGGTGGACGTAGTTGAGATGCCCCACCAGATCGGCGCCGGAGTGGGCCTCGCGCACGGCCTCTTCATCAAAGCGGCGCTCCGGCGCGTTGCGCCCGGCAATCCATTGCCAGCGCAAGATGGCGAGACGGTCTTCGAACAGCTCGTCGGCGCTGATGGCGGTAGGCTTCATGCCGCAAGCGCGCTCAGTTTTCCGGCGCTGGCGCGGCAGGCTGCCAGCGATCAATCAGACTGTGCAGCTCGTCTGCGCTGGCGGCAGTCTTGAGTTTTTCGCGCTGCGCGCTGTCGCTGAGCAGCTCGGCGATCTCCGAGAGGATTTCAAGATGCTTTTGCGTGGCCGTTTCCGGCACCAGCAGAAAAATGAGCAGCGTGACCGGCTGGTCATCCGGCGCATCAAAGCCGATGGGGCGCGCCAGCTGCAGCACGGCTGCCATGGGCGCTTGCAAGCCTTTGATGCGTCCGTGAGGAATGGCCACGCCATGTCCCAGGCCTGTGGAACCCAGGCGCTCGCGGGCAAAAAGGCTGTCGGTGATCAGCGCGCGCGAGAGGCCATGCAGGCTCTCGAACAGCAGGCCTGCCTCCTCAAAGGCGCGTTTTTTGCTGGTGACATCCGCGCCCACGAGCACGCGTGAGACCGGAAGGATGGCGGCAAGACGGTTCAGTGGTTGCATGAGGCGCAGGAATCTGGTTGCGGGCCGAAAAAAAACCGCCCCGGGAGTGCCCGGTGCGGCTTAAGTTTGGATGGAGCCTATAGCCTTTTGCTTTTTATTGCACTATCGGGCCGAATTTACACCAATTCCAGCCGAAATCGCGTGCAAGAGCGCGAAACAGGCGCGATTCAGTGCGCGCTGACATAATCCGGCGCTTTTGCGCGCGCAAACAAGGCAGACAAAGGCAGAGCGCGCAACACCTTCCCCGCAACACCCAGCCGGAAAGCCGCTCCATGCTCAATGTCTTCACCCTTTCAAACGGGCGCCTGTTCCAGGAAGAAATCGAGTCGCTACAGGAGCTGGAGCAGTTCCGCCCCATCTGGGTTGATCTGGAAACGCCCACGCCGGAAGAAAAACGCTGGGTGCGCCAGCACTACGGTCTGTCAATTCCAGAAGACGCGATGGACGACGACATCGAGGAATCGGCCCGCTTCTACGAAGAAGACAACGGCGATTTGCACATCCGCAGCGATTTTCTGGTGGCTGATTTTGATGAGCCGCGCCAGGTGCGCGTGGCCTTCATCGTCAATCAGGCCAACGAGCAGCTGCGCAGCCACGGCGTGCTGTTTTCCATTCACGACGAAACCGTGCCCGCCTTCCGGCTGCTGCGCCTGCGCGCGCGCCGCATGCCCGGCCTGCTGACCGACGCGCGCGAAGTGCTGCTCAAGCTCTTTGATGCTGATGCCGAATACTGCGCCGACACGCTCGAAGGCATTTATGACGATCTGGAAGCGGCCAGCAAGAAGGTGCTGGACGGCAACGTGGGCGATGAGGTCGCCAGCGAAGTGCTGGCGGCCATCGCCCGGCAGGAAGACATGAACGGGCGCATTCGCCGCAACATGATGGACACGCGCCGCGCCGTCAGCTTTCTCATGCGCAGCAAGATGCTGGATGCCGAGCAGTTCGAAGAAGCGCGCCAGATCCTGCGCGATATCGACTCGCTGGATGGTCACACCACTTTCTTGTTTGACAAGATCAACTTTCTGATGGACGCCACCGTCGGCTTCATCAACATCAATCAAAACAAGATCATCAAGCTCTTTTCCGTGGCCAGCGTGGCCCTGCTGCCGCCCACGCTGGTGGCCAGCGTCTATGGCATGAACTTCCAGCACATGCCCGAGCTGGGCTGGAAATACGGCTACGCCTGGGGCATTCTTCTGATGGTTGCCAGCGCGGCGCTGCCCATGCTGTATTTCAGGCGGCGCGGCTGGCTGAAGTGAGGGCGCGTCTGCGCTCCCTATTGAACCGCGCTGGCCAAGGCAGATTAGCTCCCAGAACAATAGCGTCACCTCTCGCCAGACAGGCGACAAAAGCAATTTCAGGCGGCCTGAATTTGCTTCTGATTTCATAGCTATACGCCGGGGCGCTATTGCGGGCCGTGGCGCCAATCAGGGAAAAACGGCATTGCCAGCCTGCTTTCTATTTCTAGAATTTTTCTTTGGCTGGCCCGTTTGCGGATCTTTCTCCCCTTTCCTGTCAAAACACATGTCCACTTCTTCCTCGCATGCCGCCCCCAAGCCCACCAGCGCAGAAAAGCGCGAGCTGCTGCGCCAGGCCGCGCTGGAGTACCACGAGAAACCCGTGCCGGGCAAGATCGCCATTGCGCCCACCAAGCAACTGGTCAACCAGTACGAGCTGGCGCTGGCCTACAGCCCTGGCGTGGCCGCGCCCTGCGAAGAAATCAAGGCCGATCCGGCGGCGGCTTTCCGCTACACGGCGCGCGGCAATCTGGTGGGCGTGGTCACCAACGGCACGGCGGTGCTGGGGCTGGGCGACATCGGCCCGCTGGCGGGCAAACCGGTCATGGAAGGCAAGGCCGTTTTGTTCAAGAAGTTCTCGGGCATCGACGTGTTCGACATTGAAATCAACGAGAACGACCCCGACCGGCTGGTGGACATCATCGCCGCACTGGAGCCTACGTTTGGCGGCATCAACCTGGAAGACATCAAGGCGCCCGACTGCTTTCATGTGGAGCGCAAGCTGCGCGAACGCATGAAGATTCCCGTTTTCCACGACGACCAGCACGGCACCGCCATCGTGGTGGGCGCCGCCGTGATGAACGGGCTGAAAGTGGTGGGCAAGCGGCTGCAAGACGTGAAGCTGGTGGTCAGCGGCGCGGGCGCTGCGGCGCTGGCCTGCACGGGCCTGCTCGTCAAACTGGGCATCCGGCACGAAAACGTGTGGGTGACTGACATCAAGGGCCTGGTCTATGAAGGCCGCACCGAACTGATGGATGCCGACAAGGCCGTCTATGCGCAAAAAACCAGCCTGCGCACGCTGGCTGAAGTGATTGACGGCGCAGACATCTTCCTGGGCCTGTCCGCTGGCGGCGTGCTCAAGCAAGACATGGTGCGGCGCATGGCCCCCCGCCCGCTCGTGCTGGCGCTGGCCAACCCCACGCCGGAAATCATGCCGGAAGAAATCAAGGCCGTGCGCGATGACGCGCTCATCGCCACGGGCCGCACGGACTACCCCAACCAGGTCAACAACGTGCTGTGCTTTCCCTACATCTTCCGTGGCGCGCTGGACTGCGGGGCCACCACCATCACCGACGAGATGAAACTCGCCGCCGTGCATGCCATTGCCGACCTGGCGCAGGCCGAGCAAAGCGAAGTGGTCGCACGCGCCTACGTGGGCGAAAAACTCAGCTTCGGGCCGGAATACCTGATACCCAAGCCCTTCGATCCGCGCCTGATGATGAAAATCGCGCCCGCCGTGGCGCAAGCCGCTGCCGCCTCCGGCGTGGCCAGCCGCCCCATCGAAGACATGGCCGCCTACATCGAGCGGCTCCAGCACTTCGTCTATGCCTCGGGCACCACCATGAAGCCCATCTTCGCTGCCGCCCGCGCAGCCGCGCCCGGGCGCAAGCGCGTGGCCTACGCCGAAGGCGAAGAAGAACGCGTGCTGCGCGCCGCCCAAATCGTGGTCGATGACGGGCTGGCCCGGCCCACGCTCATTGGCCGCCCGGCCATCATCGCCCAGCGCATCGAAAAATTCGGCCTGCGCCTGCAGCAAGGCGTGCACTACGACGTGGTGAACGTGGAGCAAGACGATCGCTACACGCACTTTTGGCAGCAGTACTACGAACTGGCCAAACGCCGTGGCGTCACCGCGCCCATGGCCCAAATCGAAATGCGCCGCCGCTTCTCGCTCATCGGCTGCATGCTGCTGCGCGCCGGCGACGTAGACGGCCTGATCTGCGGCACCTGGGGCGTGCATGCCGCGCACCTGAGATACATCGACCAGGTCATCGGCAAAAAACCCGGCGCGCGCACCTACGCCGCCATGAACGGGCTGATGCTGCCGGGCCGCCAGGTCTTCATGGTGGACACGCACATCAACTACGACCCCAGCGCAGAGCAGCTGGCCGAAATCACCATCATGGCCGCTGAAGAAATGATGCGCTTTGGCCTCAAGCCCAAAGCCGCCCTGCTGTCGCACTCCAGCTTTGGCTCATCCAGCCAGCCCAGCGCCGTGAAAATGCGCCAGGCCCTGGCCCTGCTGCAAGAGCAAGCCCCCTGGCTGCAAGCCGATGGCGAAATGCACGGCGACGCCGCACTCGACAGCGCCCTGCGCAAAACCCTCATGCCCGACAGCCCCCTCACTGGAGACGCCAACTTGCTCGTGCTGCCCGGCATCGACGCCGCCAACATCGCCTACAACCTGCTCAAGGTCGCCGCCGGCGGCAACATCGCCATCGGCCCCATGCTGCTGGGCGCTGCGCGGCCCGTGCACATCCTCACGCCCAGCACCACCGTGCGCCGCATCGTGAACATGACTGCACTGGCCGTGGCCGACGCCAACGCCGCTCACGAATGAGAGAAAAGAGGCGGCTCTCAAAAACCTGCTCAAAGTCTGTCCGTGAATGCGGGAAACGCGGACTCGGGCGCTCGAGGGCATTGCAAACGCCTCGCAGGGCTACAAGGTCCGTCTGCGGGATTGCGCCTTGCAACCCATCCCAATCCGCTCTTTCGTCCCTCCGGCCAGATGCTGAGCAGGTTCCGAAAGCCGCCCCGCGCTCCAGATGGAGCGCTTGCTTTTTGATACCCCTTGCGGCACACTCGCGGGCTGTTTTTCCGTCATGAAGATGAAAGCCAGCATCATCCGCGCGCTCACCTTGGCTGCCTGCCTGCTGGCGTCGGCAAGCGCACTTCACGCTCGCGGACCTGCGCCCGAAGCTCCGGCTTCAGCGGCAGTGGCCTTGGCTGATTTGCCCGCGCAGGGCCAGCGCACCTATTGGCTCATTCTTGCTGGCGGCCCTTTCCCCTTCGAGAAAGACGGCACGGTTTTCGGCAACCGCGAGCGCCTTCTGCCTGTGCAAAGGCGCGGCTACTACCGCGAATACACCGTGCGCACACCAGGCGTGCGCCACCGTGGCGGGCGGCGCATCGTCTGCGGCGGATGGCAGCCCGTGGCGCCTGACGCCTGCTACTACAGCGCCGATCACTACAGCAGCTTCCGCCGGATTCAGCCCTGAACAACCTTCACCAAGCAACTCAAATGAATTTGCCTCCCCAAATCCAGGAATCGCCCTTCAAGCGTGTGCGACCCAACATCGTGCAATCCATCCGCGCCTTTCATGCGCATGAACTCCAGGACATCGCCGCGCAACTGGGCCAGCACTTTCTCTATGCCAACCTGGCGCACGCCCATACCAAGCAGGACGTGCTGGAATCCATTGCCGAGCAGTTCTGCTTTCCGCCCCACTTCGGCAAGAACTTTGATGCCCTGTATGACTGCATGACCGACCCGCTGCACAAAAGCGGCCCGCAGCCCGGCTTCGTGGTGCTGCTGGAGCAAATTCCCGCCACGCCCAAATTCGACAAGGACGCCCGCGAGCAACTGCTCGACACCTTCCGCGAAGCTGCCGATTACTGGGGCGACCGGCGCATCCCCTTCCGCTGCTTCTATTCTTTTCTGTAGCCCGTTCTGCGCAACCCGGCCAGGCAGAACGGGCCAATGAGGCCCATGAAGGCGAAGCTTTCGAGGAAGACACCGAAAAACTCCCCGCCGACAAACTGGTGGACATCACCGCCGAAGCGCTGCGCATGAGCAACCCTTTCAGCGCCTACTGGCAATCGGCCGCCTGAAACGCCCTTTTGGTCAGCGCGCCAGTTCCAGAACCCGCCGCAAGGCGGGTTTTTGCTGGTGCGGCCTGAATCCATTCATCACGGTATATTTGCAAGCGTTTGCATGCAAACACATACAAAGGCCCGCACATTGCGTGCCTTTTTAATTTTTCAGTAACACCCCGCCAGCGGCTGCGTCCATTTGCGCTCGCAAGGCGGCTGTCTTCTCTCACTTTTGATGGAGTCAATATCAATGTTCACCCGAAAACTGGCCCTGGCCGCTGCGGCTGGCTCGCTCATGCTGCTGACAGGCTGCGTCAGCACCGACATGAAAATGGGTTCGCAAGATGCCAAGACCGTTGCCACCGGCAGCGCGGCAGGCGGCGCAGCCACTGGCGAAAGCTCCGAGCTTGAAAAATGCAGCTCTCCCCTGGGCACCATCTCGCTGGTGGAAAACCAGGACGCAGGCTGGTACACCATCTTGCGCAACGAGTACAAACTGCCCCCCACTTCCAACCTGCTGCGCCTGCTGATCCAGCAATCCAACTGCTTCGTCGTGGTGGAGCGCGGCGCCGCTGGCATGCGCGCCATGAGCCGCGAGCGCGAGCTGATGCAATCGGGCGAAATGCGCCAGGGCAGCAACTTTGGCCGTGGCCAGATGGTCGCTTCCGACTACGGCCTCTCGCCTGAAATCATCTTCAGTGAAGACAACACAGGCGGTGCGCTGGCAAGCATTGGCGGCCTCTTCGGCAACGCAGGCGCCGTCGCGGGCGCCTTGGCGGCGGGCACGAAAACCCGCCAGGCGTCTACCATGCTCACCCTGGTGGACAACCGCTCCGGCGTGCAAATAGCCGCCTCCGAAGGCAGCGCTTCCAAAATGGACTTTGGCGGCTTTGGCGCGCTCTTTGGCGGCAGCGCAGGCGCGGGCCTCGGCGGCTACCAGCGCACTCCGCAAGGCAAGGTCATCACCGCTGCTTTCATGGATGCCTACAACCAAATGGTCCGCGCCCTGCGCAGCTACAAGGCCCAGTCCGTGCAAGGCCAGGGCCTGGGCGGCGGCGGCCGCCTGACGGTGGATGGCGCCGCTGCGCCCTCGCAAACCTACACCCCGCAAACCGCCCCCAAGCGCGGCAAAACCAGGCGCTCCAGGTAAACCGCAAGGCATCAAAAGCCCTGAACGGCTGCCCCGCACACCAGCGGCGGCGGCCGTTTTTGTCTGGCTTGCTGCAATCAAGTGTGTTCAAGCCGCAAAAAACATAGCAGCCTGTCCAGCCTGCACCAAGACCCAAAGCCAATTGGGTATTGAAAAAACAAGCTGGCATACCCGCTTTGGCGCCTGCTCTCTCCTCCTATCATGCGGGGCCGTTTCGTTCCCTCCTCATCTTGCCGTGACCGCGCTATCCACCCCTGACGATCCCATTGCCGCCATTGCCACCGCGCCCGGGCGCGGCGCCGTGGGCATCGTGCGCATTTCGGGGCCGCGCCTGATGCCGCTGGCGCAAGCGCTGTGCGGGCGAACGCTGCAAGCGCGGCAAGCCACCTACCTGCCGTTTCTGGACGCAGACGGCAGCCCCATCGACCACGGCCTGGCGCTCTTTTTCCCCGCGCCGCACTCCTACACCGGCGAAGACGTGCTGGAGCTGCAAGCCCACGGCGGCCCCGTCGTGCTGCAACTGCTGCTGGCGCGCTGCCTGCAAGCCGCCGAAAAACTGCTGCCCGGCCTGCGGCTGGCGCGGCCCGGCGAATTCACCGAACGCGCCTTTCTGAACGGCAAGCTCGACCTGGCGCAAGCCGAAGCCGTGGCCGACCTGATCGACGCCAGCACCGCCGCCGCCGCCCGCAGCGCCAGCCGCTCACTGGCAGGCGCCTTCTCCGCGCGCATCCAAACCCTGCTGCAAGGGCTGATCCAGCTGCGCATGCTCACCGAAGCCACGCTGGACTTCCCCGAAGAAGAAATCGACTTTCTCACCCAGGCCGGCGCCAGCGGCCAACTCGCCGCCCTGCGCCAGCAACTTCATGATGTGCTCGCCAGCGCCCAACAAGGCGCGCTGCTGCGCGAAGGCATCAAAGTCGTCATTGCCGGACAGCCCAACGCCGGCAAAAGCTCCCTGCTCAACGCCCTGGCCGGGGCGGAACTGGCCATCGTCACCGCGCAAGCCGGCACCACGCGTGACATCGTCCAGCAAACCATCCAAATCGAAGGCGTGCCCCTGCACGTGCTCGACACAGCAGGCCTGCGCGACAGCAGCGACGAAGCCGAGCGCATCGGCATCGCCCGCGCCTGGCAACACATCGGCCAAGCCGATGCCGTGCTGCTGCTGCACGACGCCACGCGCCAAGCCAACGCAGCCCACGCAGCCGAAGACGCACGCATCGCCGAGCGCATCGCCGCTGACGCGCCCGCCGCGCCCCTGATTCACATCTGGAACAAAGCCGACGCCCTGCCCCCGCAAGAAACGCCCGCCCTGCCGCCAGACGCCCTGCTGATCTCGGCCCGCACCGGCCAGGGGCTGGACGCCTTGCGCCAGCGCCTGCTGCGCACGGCCGGCTGGCAGACCACGGCGGGCGAAAGCCCCATCATCGCCCGCGAACGCCACCTGGCCGCCCTGCGCCGCACGGAGCAATGCCTGCAAGCCGCGCACAACTGGCTGCACGCCAGCCCGCCCGCCATCGACCTGCTGGCCGAAGAACTGCGCCTGGCCCAGCAGGCGCTGGGCGAGATCACCGGCGAATTCACGCCCGACGACTTGCTGGGCGTCATCTTCTCGCGCTTTTGCATTGGCAAGTAGGGCGAGCCTCCGGGCTGCTGATCAACCCGCCTGCCGCCGAAAACGGGCCGCGAAAAGCCGTTATCGCTCTTTTCTTGCATCAAATTCCAGTCATGCCCAAAGTGACATGACAGATGAGCTGCGACAGATGTTGGCCGGACACATGGCCGTGATGAGCAAGAGCGGGCATTGCTGACAGCGTAGCGTCCGGCAAATGATGGAGGCCATCTTTGGCGTGCAGATCACAGGCTGTCAAGCCGCTGGCGTTTGCCCGTCATGGTGCATTCGGCTGGCATCCAGGATCGGGAAAGCCCAAGCTCTGCTGATCAGCCTGTTTTTCAAAACAGCCCGCCGCCTTCGCGCTGCGGCGCGGCCAGCCCCAAATGCCGCCAGGCGGCTTGCGTGGCCACGCGCCCGCGCGGAGTGCGTTGCAAATAGCCCTGCTGGATGAGATAAGGCTCAATCACATCTTCAATGGTGCCTGGCTCTTCGCCAATGGCGGCGGCCACGTTGTCCAGGCCCACGGGGCCGCCGTCAAAGCGGTGAATCACGGCTTCCAGCAGCTTGCGGTCCATCAGGTCAAAGCCTTGCGGGTCCACATCGAGCATGGCCAGCGCCCGGCGGGCCATTTCCTGCGTGATGCGGCCCTGCCCTTTCACGTCGGCGTAGTCGCGCACGCGGCGCAGCAGGCGGTTGGCAATGCGCGGCGTGCCCCGGCTGCGGCGGGCGATTTCCATGGCGCCGTCGGCGTCGGCCGGCACGTTCAGCAGCGCCGCCGAACGCGTGACGATGCGCGCCAGCTCGTCAGGCGTGTAGAACTCCAGCCGCGCCACGATGCCGAAACGGTCGCGCAAGGGGTTGGTGAGCATGCCCGCGCGCGTGGTCGCGCCCACCAGGGTGAAGGGCTGCAAGTCGAGCTTGATGCTGCGCGCCGCCGGCCCTTCGCCAATCATGATGTCGATCTGGTAGTCCTCCAGCGCGGGGTAGAGGATTTCTTCCACCACGGGGCTGAGGCGGTGGATTTCGTCGATGAAAAGCACATCGTTGCGCTCCAGGTTGGTGAGCAGCGCCGCCAGGTCTTTGGGCTTTTCCAGCACCGGCCCGCTGGTCTGGCGCAGTTGCACGCCCAGCTCGTGCGCGATGATGTGGCTGAGCGTGGTTTTGCCCAGCCCGGGCGGGCCAAACAGCAGCACGTGATCGAGCGCTTCCTGGCGCTTGCGGGCCGCGCCGATGAAGATTTCAAGCTGCTCGCGCGCCTTGGCCTGGCCCACGTATTCGTCCAGCAGCTTCGGGCGCAAGGCGCGCTCCAGCGCTTCTTCGTTGGGCGAGGCGGGCGCGGCTGAAACCACGCGCCGCGCAGCGCCAGCGGCCGGAGCGAAATCGTCTGTATGAATGCTCATGAGGCGCGCAAGTATGCCTGCGGGGACAGGCCTGCTGGCGCGCCGCCGCGAAAGACTGGCCGCGCGCCTCAAACCACGCCCGTACAGCGCAAAATAAAGCGTTCCACACAGTTTGAAACAGACGCCATGCTTTCCGCCTCTGCCTCGCCGCCTGCCGCCATCACGGAATACCTGCGCAGCCACATCCGCACCGTGCCCGACTGGCCCGCGCCGGGGGTGCAGTTTCGCGACATCACGCCGCTGCTGCAAAACCCGCGCGTTTTCCGCGTGCTGATTGACGCCTTCGTGCACCGCTACATGACGCCCGCCCTGCGGCCGGACGTGGTGGCGGGGCTGGACGCGCGCGGCTTCATCCTGGGCAGCGTGGTGGCCTACGAGCTGAACGTGGGCTTTGTGCCCATCCGCAAAAAGGGCAAGCTGCCCTTCACCACGGTGGAAGAAACCTACGAGCTGGAATACGGCAGCGCCACGGTGGAGCTGCACGCCGATGCCGTCAAGCCAGGCGACCGCGTGCTGCTGATTGACGACCTGATTGCCACCGGCGGCACCATGATGGCGGGCCGCCGCCTGCTGGAGCGCCTGGGCGCCGAAGTCACCGAAGGCGCGGCCATCGTCGATTTGCCGGAGCTGGGCGGCTCCGCGCGCCTGCGCGAAAGCGGCCTGCCGCTGTTCACGCTGGTGGAATTTGACGGGCGCTGAAAGGCGCCCTTCCCTGCTTTTTTTGGAGACCGCACCATGCACATCCTCGCCTTGCACGGCATCAATCTGAACATGCTCGGCCAGCGCGACCCGGCCCACTACGGCACGGTCACGCTGGCCGATATTGACGCCGCCATGCAGCGCCTGGCTGACGAGCTGGGCGTGCGGCTGACCTGCTTTCAAACCAACCACGAAGGCCAGATGTGCGAGCGCATCCACCAGGCGCACCGCGAAGGCGTGGACGCCGTGCTCATCAACGCCGGCGCGTGGTCGCACACCAGCGTGGCCATCAGCGACGCGCTGGCCATCCTGCGCTGCCCCGTGGTGGAAGTGCACCTGTCCAACATTCACGCCCGCGAGCCGTTCCGGCACCACTCGCACATTGCCCACGTCGCGCGCGGGCAAATCTGCGGCTTCGGCGCGGACTCGTACCTGCTGGCGCTGCGCGCGGCGGCGGCCTTCGGCCCCTGTGCCCGGCATCCACGCTGACCATCCCGAAACCTGAAAGGAGACAAGCCATGGGCAAACGCCTCACCCAGATTGCCACCCGAACCGGCGACGACGGCACCACCGGCCTGGGCAACAACACCCGCGTGTCCAAAAACAGCCTGCGCCCGCACGCCATGGGCGATGTGGATGAACTCAACAGCCATATCGGCCTGCTGCTGTGCGAAGACCTGCCCGCCGACGTGCGCGAGCTGCTCATCGACATCCAGCACCAGCTCTTCAACCTGGGCGGCGAAATCTCCATTCCGGGCTTTGAGCTGCTCAAGGACGGCGCGCTGGCGCAGCTGGACGCCGCCCTTGAGCGCTACAACGCCGCGCTGCCGCGCCTTCAGGAATTCATCCTGCCCGCCGGCACGCGCGCCGCCGCGCAATCGCACGTGTGCCGCACCGTGGCGCGCCGCGCCGAACGCGCCGTCGTGGCCGTCTGCGAAGCCGAAAACCTGCGCCCCGCCCCGCGCCAGTACCTCAACCGCCTCTCTGACCTGATGTTCGTGCTCGCCCGCGTGCTCAACCGCCACCGCCCCGACGGCAGCGCGGGCGACGACGTGTACTGGAAAAGCGAACGGCTGGAGCAAAGCGGCGCATGAACCCGCCCGCCGCGCCCCACAAGCTGGCCGTCCTGATCGACGCCGACAACGCATCGGCCGCCGCCGCAGCCGGGCTGTTCGCGGAAATCGCCAAATACGGCATCGCCAGCGTCAAGCGCATCTACGGCGACTGGAGCCGGCCGACGCCGCAAGGCTGGAGCAAGGAAATCCTGCCAAGAACCTGTTCGGAGTCTGGCCGTGAGGGGCGAAAGTGCGGATCGGGATGGGCTGCAAGGCACAAACCGCAGACGGGCCTTATGGCCCGGCGAGGATTTGCAACGCCGCAGACCGCCCGAGTCCGCACTTTTCGCATCCACGGGCGGACTTTGAACAGGTTCTCAAGGCACGCCGTCATGCCCATGCAGCAGTTCGCCTATACCAAAGGCAAGGACGCGACGGACATGAAACTGATCATCGACGCGATGGACTTGCTCTACAGCGGCGCTTTTGATGGTTTCTGCCTGGTTTCCAGCGACAGCGATTTCACGCCCCTGGCCGCCAGAATACGCGCCAATGGACTCGTCGCATATGGATTCGGCAATAAACAAACGCCCGAAGCTTTTCGCAACGCCTGCGACCGTTTCATTTACCTTGAAAACCTTCAAAACGAAGCAGAAAACGGCATGGCAAAACCCGAATCCGGCAAGGCGGAAAAGCCTGATTCATCTCTTTCGTCATCCGCTGCGGCAAATAATCCGCCGCCAGCTGCGAATATGCGAAAACCCATAGAGGGCGCATTGCGCACGCTGCTTTACACGGCCATTAAACAAAATACGGATGAAGCCACAGGCTGGGCGCCCGTGGGGCAAATTGGCCAATACCTGGTCCAGACTCAGCCTGATTTTGACCCCCGCAATTATGGCTACGCCAAGCTCTCGGGCATGCTGAAAGCCTTGGGCGGCCTGCAATTTCGCTATGACGGCTTATATCAGATGTATTGCCGCAAAATTCCATATGGCGAATTGATCAAGCTGCTCAACGCAGCCGCTCCGAAACTGCAGGACGCGCAAGGCTGGATGGATATGGAAGCGGCGGGCCAATTCATTGGATCGCGCTGGTCTTATCTGGATTACGGCTTCAAGGATTGGCCTGATTCGTTCAAAACCGTGCATGGTCTTGAAATTCAGGGCCAGCGCATGCGCTTGGCACAAGCCGCAGGCCGCGCCAGCGCGCCACAAGGCCAATGAACCGCCCCGTGCCGCGCCGCCCCGCCCATGCGCCCGGCCCCTGCCAGTCCGCGTCCGGAAGCATCAGAAACAGGAGCGGATTCAAGGGGGTCAAAAGTGGCTTTTGCGCACTTTCCACTAGGACATCATGCTATGGATACCGTAGTGAAATAAGCCTTCCAGCCGGCCCCGCCAGCGGCTGGCCGCTGGCGTCAGGCGTCTGCGCGGCATGAGCCTGCTGTCCATCGAGTTCGCGGCGTTTTTCATGCTGCTGTTTCCGGCCTACTGGGCGCTGCGCCCGTGGCCGGGGGCGCAAAACGCGCTGCTGCTGGCGGCCAGCCTGTTCATGCTGTGGCTGGCCAATCCGTATTTCGCGGCGGCGCTGCTGGTTTTTGCCACGGGCGTTTTCGGCGTGGCGCGCGGCATTGCCCAATCCCGCCATGAAAAGGCAAAAAAGCGCTGGCTGGGCGCGGGCGCGGCCCTGATTGCGGCCAATCTGGGTTTTTTCAAATACCACGATTTTTTCGCGGCCCATTTTCCCGCGCCTTTGCAAGAGCCGGCGGCGGCGCTGATTTTTCCGCTGGGGCTTTCGTGGTATTCATTTCAGGCCATTGCGTATCTGGACTGGCTGCGCCAGCGCCCGGCCAGTCTGGCGCTGAAATGGCATGAACTGGTTTTGCACCTGGGCTTTTTCCCCACGGTGACCAGCGGCCCCATTTTCCGCGCGGGGCTTCAAAAAAGCGTGGAGGGGCTGCACGCGGGCGCGGCCATTCAGATTCAGACGCGGCGGCCGCGCCGCCTGCTGAACCCGGCGCTGGCGGTGTGCCTGATTTTGCTGGGCATTACCAAAAAATGGTTTCTGGCCGGCGCGCTGGCCGAACAATTGGTGGACCCGGTTTTTGACAATCCCATGCAGCACGCGCCGCTGACGGTATTGACGGCCATTTACGGCTATACGGCGCAGCTTTTTTTTGATTTTTCGGGTTATTCCGATTTGGTGATTGGCCTGGCCATGCTGCTGGGTTTTCATATTCCGCTCAATTTCATGCAGCCGCTGGCGGCGCACAATTTGCGCGAATTCTGGAACCGCTGGCATATCAGCCTTTCCACCTGGATACGCGATTACATCTATATCCCGCTGGGCGGCAGCCGCCACGGTTTTGCGCGCACGCAGCTGAATTTGCTGCTGGCGCTGGGGCTGTCGGGCGCGTGGCACGGGCAAGGCTGGAATTTTTTGCTCTGGGGGCTGGCGCACGGCGCGGGCCTGGCGCTGCTGAATGCGGGCGATGCGCTGGCCGGGCGGCGCAACGCGCTGGCGGGCACGGCGGCGGGGCGCTTTGCGGGGCGGCTGGCCACGGCGCATTTCGTGTGCCTAGCCTTCGTGGTGTTTCGCGTGACCGATGCGGAAAGCCTGGCCGCCGTGTGGCAGGCGCTGGCCGCGCCCGATACGCCCTGGGCCACGCTGCCGCCGCCGCGCGCGCTGGCCTGGCTGGCGCTGCTGGCCGCCGCCTGGCTGCTGTGCCGCCCGCTGGCCGCCGCCTTTGCCGCCTGCGTGGCGCTGATGCAGCGCCTGCCCGTGCTGGCGTGGGCGCTGCCCGCCAGTGCGCTCATGGGCCTGCTCATCATCGTGGCGCCGCCGGGCGTGCCGGGGTTCATTTATGCGGGGTTCTGAAGGGGTGATGAACGCAATGAACGCGCACGCGGGCCGGCGCGTGGGCGCGGCGGGGCTGTTTGCGGCGCTGGCGCTCACTGGCGCGCTCACGCTGTGGTTCGGGCAAGACTCATTCAACGCCTGGTGGCTGCAAACCTGGCATCAGCGCAGCCCGCTGGAGCGCCTGAACGCCTGGCCGCAGTGGCGCAGCGCAGCGGCCCTGCGCGCCCGCCTGCAAGCCTGGCATGACGGCCCCGCGCCTGTGGAACAAGCCGTGGCGGCGGGCCTGGCCGCTGATAGCGCGGCAAATGAAGTCTCGCCCGAAGCGCCCGGCATCCCTGAATTGCCGCCCGTGCCGCCCGCGCCTGAAGCGCCCCAAACACCTGCCGCGCCGCAAGAAAGCCCCGCGCCGCCCGTCATACGCCTGGCTGCGGCCGACAAAGTGCTGTTCGTGGGCGACTCCATGATGCAAAGCATCGCCCCTTTGCTCCAGCGGACGCTGCTGCGCGAAGGCGGCATCCGCTCCATCAACCTGAGCCGCCACAGCACGGGCCTGACCAACGCCGCCTACTTCAATTGGCCGCAGGCGGTGGAAGCAGCCTTGCGCCAGCACCCGGACACGCGCCTGGTCGTCGTTTTTCTGGGCGCGAACGACCCTTGGGATTTTTTTGAAAGCCGCAGCCGCAAACGCTTTGGCACGCCCGAGTGGGACGAAGCCTACGCCGCGCGCGCCTTGCGCATCACCCGCGCCGCGCGCCAGGCGGGCGCGTCCGTCATCTGGATTGGCCTGCCGCTGATGCGCGCCAATGACTACGGACAGCGCATCCGCCGCCTGAACGCCGTGCTGGCGCAAAACCTGGACGCCGCCGCGCTCTGGCTGCCCACCGAAGAGCTGCTGGGCGACGGCACGCCAAGCTACGCCGACAGCATCCGCCTGGAAGGCAAGCTCACCCGCGTGCGCCACGCCGACGGCATCCACCTGGCCCTGCCCGGCCAGAGGCGGCTGGCCAGCCACGTGCGCCAGTTCATCGAATACGCGCCCGCCGCCGCGCCCAAAGCAGACGCAAAAACCAGCGCAGAGGCGGCGGCCCGCCCGCCTGCCATGCCGCCCAATCCGGCTCCAGCCCTTTGAATACGGGCGCTGGCCGCTATCAGAACAAGAGCAATGCGCAGCTCTGAACCTGTTCAAAACCTCTCACGAAAAATGAAAAGCTCATGAGATGAAAAAGCAGCCCCAAGCAACATCAGCCGGGCGAGGCTCAAGCGCATCCGTCCCCTGCTGAAGAGCGTGCAAGGCCGCGCTTTGCCGCACCCATGGACAGATTTTGAACAGGTTCTCAGGCGGCGGCGGGCGGCAACAGGGCGGCCACGCCGTACAGGCGGGCCAGCTCGGCCAGGCGGGCGGGCATGCCGTGGACGGCGAAGCGCTTGCCTTCCAGCAGGCAGCTGCGGCGGCATTCGAGCAGCACGGCCAGGGCTGAAGAGTCAAACTGCGTGAGGGCTGAAGCGTCGGCCACCACGGTCTCTTCGCCAGCGGTGTGGGTGGCCTGGCGCAGCATCACAAGGCAGGCGGAGGCCTGCTTGTGGGTGAGTTCGGCGGGCAGCACCAGCATGTCAGCGCTCACTTGGCGGCGTTGCTCTTGTTGCGCTCGACGAGCGAGGCGATCAGGCCGTCGATGCCGCTTTGATTGACCTGCTGCGAGAACTGGGGCCGGTAGTTGGCGATGAGCCATACGCCCATGATGTTGAGGTCGTAAATCTTCCAGCCGGATCTGCTGCCGGGGGCCTTTTCAAGGCGGTAGTCCAGCTGCACTGGCTCGCTGCCGCCGCTGCTTTGGATCAGGGTGCGCACGGTGATTTCGTCGTCTCCCGCAGCCTTGGAGGGCATGGGGCGGATGTCGAAGGTCTGGTCCTTCACCTTCTTGAGCGCGCCCGCATAGGTGCGCACCAGCAGCATCTTGAATTCCTGCTCCAGCCGCTTGCGCTGCGCCTCGCTGGCCTGCCGCCAGCCGGGGCCGACGGCAGAAGCCGTCATGCGGCGGAAGTTGATGTTGGGCATGATTTTTTCGTCCACCAGCTGCATGAGACGGTCTATGTCGCCTGCCTGCATGGCCTTGTCGGCCTTGATGGTTTGCAGCACTTCCTGCGAGAGGCGGCCAATCCAGGCATCCGGCGTTTCGCCAGCGGCGCGGGCGGTGGCGGGCAGGCCCAGCGCCAGCGCGGCGGCCAGGGCTGGCGCGCCCAGCAGCAGGGCGCGGCGCGGCAGGGCGGAGAGCGGGATGTTGTTTTGCATGAGGGTTCCCTTCGTTTCATGGTGCGCCGCCAGAAGGGCGGCGGGCAGGGGGCGTATTGGAATGCAGATTGGCGGCGCGCGCTGGCGCAGCCGGTTACAAAGTGTCTGCGAAAGAAGTGGCCGGCAGCCGCCAGGAGCCGCGCGGGCGTCATGGCTTCAGTTCAGAGCGGCCATCCGGATCGCTGACGGACGCGGGCGCAACGCTTGTTTGCCGTCGGCCGCAAGGGGCGGCGAATCGGGATGGGCAGCATGGCCCAAGACCACCCGGCTCTCCGCACTTTTGCGCCTGCGAACAGGCTGCAAGCAGGTTCTCTGGCAAGGGATACGAAGGTGCGGGGGCTTATCAAAAAAGGAGCAAATTCAGGCGGGCAAAAAACAGAGGTTGCGCAAGCTCTTCTAGGACCTAATGCTATTGATTAAGGAGCGAAATCTGCCGCTTTTTGCCGTCTTTTTGCTGGCCTCCTGCAGGCGCGGACAGGGTGGTTTGGGGCGGCTCCATCCAGCAGCCGGTTTACGGCGCGCCGCCATCTGCCTGGCTGGCTGGGGCGGCATCGGGCTGGGCTGCGGGGGTAGCGTCGGGGTTGTCGTAGTCGGGGTAGCCGTCATCCTGGCCCGGTTCGGCGGGCGGGTTGCCGTCGTACACGTCGTTGCGGCGCTTTTGCAGCCAGGCGTCGCGGGTGAAGGCGTAGTCGTCAATGGATGCGCCGCTGAGCACGTCTTCCACGCCGAGCAGGCGCGAGCGCGCATCCACGAAGCTCAGCGCGGCCAGGCTGTTGCGCAAGCGGATGCTGTGGACGTGGGCGCGCGGGTTGCCGTAGTAGTCGGCGGGCATGCTGAGCGCGTCGCGCAGGGTGGAGGGGCCAAGCAGCGGCACCACGAAGTAGGGGCCGGGCGGCACGCCCCACCAGGCCAGGGTCTGTCCGAAGTCTTCGCGGTAGCGGCGGATGCGCATTTCGCTGGCGGGGTCGAGCACGCCGCCCAGACCGATGGTGGTATTGACGATGACGCGCCAGAAGGAGTGCAGCGCCCGCTCCGGCTTGGCTTGCAGCACGTTATTGACGAAGGACCAGACGTCGGAGAGGTTGTCGAAGAAGTTGCCGACCCCGGTGCGCACGGGCTGCGGCATGGCCTTCTGGTAGGCCGTGGCCACGGGGCGCATGACGGCATCGTCCACAGCGGTGTTAAAGCGCGTCATGGAGCGGTTGTAGTTTTCCCAGGGATCGTGCGGGTTGCCGCCGGGGGCGCTGGCGCAGGCCGACAAGGCCAGGGCCACGCTGGCTGCGGCCAGCTTGCACAGGGTGCGGGCGTGGGTCTTCATGGGCGTTTTACTTTTTGTCGCCGCCGTCGGCGGCGCTGTTGTAGAGGAACTGGCTGATGACGTTTTCAAGCACGACGGCGCTTTGGGTGGACTTGACCACGTCGCCCGCTGCCAGGTTTTCTTCCGAAGCGCCCGCTTCCACGCCGATGTATTGCTCGCCCAGCAGGCCGCTGGTGAGCACTTTCAGCGAGCTGTCTTTGGGAAAGTGGTAGCGCGTGTCCATCTCCAGCGTGACTTGCGCCTGAAAGCGCTGGTCGTCAAAGCGGATGTCGGCCACGCGGCCCACGAGCACGCCCGCGCTGCGCACGGCGGCCTTGGGTTTGAGGCCGCCGATGTTGTCAAACAGCGCGGTGACGCGGTAGGTGGGCTGCCAGTTCAGGCTCAGCAAATTGGCCGATTGCAGGGCCAGAAAGACGAGGGCGGCCGCGCCGATGAGCACGAACAGGCCCACCCAGACATCGTTTTTGGAGCGCTCCATGAGGCGTTTTTCCTTTTTTCTCAAAGACTGAACATGAATGCGGTGAGCACGAAGTCCAGCCCCAGCACCAGCAGCGAGGCCATGACGACGGTGCGCGTGGTGGCGCGGGCCACGCCTTCGGCCGTGGGGCGGGCGGCGTAGCCTTGCAGCAGGGCCACGAAGGTGACGGTCACGCCGAATACCACGCTTTTGACGATGCCGTTGCCCAGGTCAGCCCACACGCTCACGCCGCCTTGCATCTGGCTCCAGAACATGCCGGGGTCCACGCCAATCATGGGCACGCTCACCACCCAGCCGCCCAGAATGCCGACGGCATTGAACACGGCCGCCAGCAGCGGCATGACGATGACGCCCGCCCAAAAGCGCGGCGCGAGGATGCGGCGCACGGGGTCAATGGCCATCATCTCCATCGCCGAAAGCTGCTCGCCCGCCTTCATCAGCCCGATTTCTGCCGTGAGCGAGGTGCCCGCGCGCCCGGCGAACAGCAGCGCCGTCACCACCGGCCCCAGTTCGCGCACAAGCGACAGCGCCACCATCAGCCCCACGGCCTCTGCCGAGCCGTAGCGCTGGAGGATGTTGTAGCCCTGAAGCGCCAGCACAAAGCCCACGAACAGGCCCGAGACGGCGATGATGGCCAGCGAGTGGTTGCCCAGAAAGTGAATCTGGTCGCGCACCAGCGCGAAGCGCCGCAGCGCCGGCCCGGCCAGCGCCAGCAGCCGCCAAAACAGGCGCGCCGCACGGCCCAGATCGGCCAGCAGGCGGCGCGCGGCGTAGCCCACGCGGGCGGGATGCAGCCCCTTCATGCCAGCGCTCCGTAGTCTTGCTCGGCGCTGGGGCCGGGGTAGTGAAAATGCACAGGGCCATCAGGCTCGGCGCGGATGAACTGGCGCACCAGCGGATCGGCGCTGCCGCGCACTTCATCGGGCGTGCCTTCGGCGGCCACGCGGCCATTGGCCAGGATGAGCACGCGGTCGGCAATGCGGAAGGTTTCGTCCACATCGTGCGAGACGACGAGGCTGGTGATGCCCAGCGCGTCATTGAGCTGGCGAATCAGGCGCGCTGCCGTGCCCAGCGAAATCGGGTCCAGCCCGGCAAACGGCTCGTCATACATCACCAGCTCCGGGTCCAGCGCAATGGCGCGCGCCAGCGCCACGCGCCGCGCCATGCCGCCGGAAATTTCGGCGGGCATCAAATCGCGCGCGCCGCGCAGGCCCACAGCATCCAGCTTCATCAGCACGATGTCGCGAATCAGCGCGGGCGGCAAATCAGTGTGCTCGCGCAAGGGGAAGGCCACGTTTTCAAACACCGACAAATCCGTGAACAGCGCCCCGAACTGAAACAGCATGCCCATGCGCCGCCGCGTGGCGTAAAGCCGCGCCTGGCCCATGCCGCCCACATCGCGCCCGTCAAACAGCACCTGGCCCGACTGCGCGCGCTGCTGTCCGCCAATCAGGCGCAGCACCGTCGTCTTGCCGCCGCCGGAAGCGCCCATGAGCGCCGTTACCTTGCCGCGCGGCACGGTCAGCGACACGCCATCCAGCACCACGCGCTGGCCATAACCGAACACCACATCGCGCAGCTCCACCAGCGCGCCGCTGGCGGCCTGGGGCGTTTCAGAGGTTTCTGGCATGGGCAGGTGAAGGCGAGAGACAGGGAAAGGGCGAAAAAGGCATTCCGCGCAAGGCATGAGAAATGCCGCCTGGCAAAGAGCCAGAAAGCCTGCGGGTGAAAGCAGCGGCCAGCCGGCCCCAAAAAATCAAGGCCGGGCATGATACGAGATTTTCCCTTGGGCGCCTGCTGCCAAAAAGAGCGGCTTTTAGAGCGGCTTTTCGAGGCATTGAAGCGCTTGCGGCAGGCGTTTGCATAAATGCCTTCATGCCGAATAAACCGGCAAAAGCAGCCGGGCCGGATGGCATTTTTGCGTGAATATGAATGGCGCTCATATAAACGCCAGGCTGCAAATCATTTTTGCATAACGGATTGATCCGTTTACTCTTTCTCACGCCCGCGCCGCTTTTTGGGCCGATACTCGCGAGTCTGGATGGCGTGGACAAGTCCTGAGCTAGGCCCATTGCACTTTTGCTTCGCGCTTTTGCTTCGCTTTTCAAGCTGCTAGGCCCGCACGGCGTTTCCTCCGAGGGGCGCTGCAAACCCGGAGTGGCATTTCCTCCTCCCTCCTCCTTTCGCTCCGGGTCGCCTGGCAGCCTTTTCTCTTTTCTCCTTTTTTTGCGCCGCCCCGGTCTGGGCGGTTTCCGGGGCGGTTTTTGCCTGGCCTTGTCTTCAGAGGGCGGCTCCTACAATCCGCGCCCCATGCAAAACGCCCTTTCTTCCCTCACCGCCCTTTCTCCGCTGGATGGCCGCTACGCCGCCAAACTGGCCGCGCTGCGGCCCGTGATGAGCGAATTTGGCTACATGCAGCGCCGCGTGCAAGTGGAGCTGACGTGGTTCATCGCCCTCTCGGACGCGGGCTTTGCCGAATTCGCCCCGCTGCCCGCTGACGACCGCGCCTTTTTGCTGGCGCTCGTGCGCAACTTCAGCGAAGCCGACGCGCAAGCCATCAAAGACAAGGAAAAAGAAACCAACCACGACGTCAAAGCCGTCGAATACTGGATCAAAAGCCGCTTCGCGGGCCGCCCCGCGCTGCTGGCGGCGGCCGAATTCGTTCACTTTGCCTGCACCAGCGAAGACATCAACAACACCAGCCACGCGCTGCAATTGCAGGCCGGGCGCGACATCTGGCTGCAAGGGCTGGATGCCGTGCTGGCGCGCCTGCGCGATCTGGCGCATGAGCACGCGGCGCAGCCCATGCTCAGCCGCACGCACGGGCAAACGGCCAGCCCCACCACCGTGGGCAAGGAGCTGGCGAACATCGCCGCCCGCCTGGCCGCCGCGCGCGAACGCGTGGCCGGCGTGCGGCTGCTGGCCAAGATGAACGGGGCCGTGGGCAACTACAACGCGCACCTGGCCGCCTGGCCTGATTTCGACTGGGAAGCCTTCAGCCGCCGCGTGATCGAGCAGCCCGCCCCGCAAGGCCTGGGCCTGGCGTTTCAGCCCTACAGCATCCAGATCGAGCCGCACGACTACATGGCCGAGCTGTTCGACGCCGTGGCGCGCGCCAACACCATCCTGATCGACGCCTGCCGCGACATCTGGGGCTACATCAGCCTGGGCTACTTCAAGCAAAAGCTCAAGGCGGGCGAAATCGGCTCCAGCACCATGCCGCACAAAGTCAATCCCATCGACTTTGAAAACGCCGAAGGCAACCTGGGCCTGGCCAACGCGCTGCTGCGCCACCTGGCCGAAAAGCTGCCCATCAGCCGCTGGCAGCGCGATCTGACCGACTCCACCGTGCTGCGCAACATGGGCGTGGCGCTGGGCTACGCCGTGCTGGCCTGCCAGTCGCTGCTTGCGGGCCTGAACAAGCTGGAGCTGAACGCCCCTGCGCTGGAGTCCGATCTGGACGCCGCCTGGGAAGTGCTGGCCGAACCCATCCAGACCGTGATGCGCCGCTTTGGCGTGCCCGGCGCGTATGAAAAGCTCAAGGCCGCCACGCGCGGCCAGCACGTCACGCGCGAAGCGCTGCACGCACTCATCAACGAACTGGCCATTCCCGCCGCTGAAAAAGCGCGCCTGCTCGCCCTCACCCCCGCCCGCTACACCGGCAAGGCCGAGGAGCTGGCGCGGCGCGTCTGAACGCGCCGCCGCACAGACCGCAGCCGTCATGGGCGCCCGGCTCTGGCTGACCAGAGCAGCGCCACCTGAAAAAGCGTTTATCTTGCTCCTCGATTCGTAGCATGAAGTCCCGGCGGAATGGGCGCTGGAGCCGTTTTCAGGCCATTGAATCCGCTCCTGTTTCCGAGAGCCTGTTCAAAATCTGGCCGCAAGAGCACGCCATGCGCGGCGCCAGCGCTGTTCCAAAGAGGCTGTCCCCCCCTTTTCCTGAGCTTCTCCCGCAGGGGAAAAGCGGCCAGAGAAAGCCAAAAGCGAAAGCCTGAAGCGCCCGCAAGCCAGCGCGCCCGCGCAGGCCCGGAAAAGGAAGGGTAAAAGGCTTGAATCTGCTACCGAACCAATAGCACGAGGTCCTAGTGGAATTTGCGCAAACGCCGTTTGGAAGCCCTCCAAATTTGCTCCTTTTTCTGATGAAAAACCACTCGCCCGCAGCCCCCTCGCCATCGCCATGAAAGTGAAAACCGCCCATGACCGGCGCGCCTGACGCCGCCGCGCCCGCCGCCCGCGTGACCGCCGCCATCATCGGCGCCGGCCCGGCGGGGCTGATGGCGGCGCAAGTGCTGTCGCAGGCGGGCGTGCCTGTGGACGTGTTTGACGCCATGCCCTCCGCTGGCCGCAAATTCCTGCTGGCGGGCAAAGGCGGGCTGAACCTCACGCACAGCGAGCCGCTGCCCGCCTTCATCCGCCGCTACGGCGCGCGGCAGGCCGAAGCAGCCGCCTGGCTGCAAGCCTTCGGCCCGCAGGCCGTGCGCGAGTGGGCGGCGGCGCTGGGCGTAGCCACCTTCGTGGGCACATCGGGCCGCGTCTTTCCGCAAGAGATGAAAGCCGCCCCCCTGCTGCGCGCCTGGCTGCGCCGCCTGCGCCAGCCCGCCAGCGGCGGCGCGCCCGTGCGCCTGCACATGCGCCACCGCTGCGTGGGCGCGCGGCCCGCCGCGCCGGAAGCGCCTGGCCAGGCGGGCGCAGGCGTCATCTTCCGCCTGGAAACGCCTGACGGCGCGCGCTGCGTGCAAGCCAGCGCGGGCCTGCTGGCGCTGGGCGGCGCGAGCTGGCCGCGCCTGGGATCGGACGGCGCATGGACACGCTGGCTGGCCATGCCCGGCGTGACGGATCTCATCGCCCCCCTGCGCCCGGCCAACTGCGGATTTGACGCGGCAGGCCCCGGCGGCTCCGGCTGGTCGCCCTATTTCGCGCAGCGCTTTGCGGGCCAGCCGCTCAAATCCGTGGCTCTGCGCGTCACGGCCCCCGGCGCAGGCCCGCAAGACGCGGCGCTGTTTGAGCGCCAGGGCGAATTCGTGGTCACTGCCACCGGCGTGGAAGGCAGCCTCATCTACGCCGCCAGCGCCCTGCTGCGCGAAACCATCGCCGCCCACGGCCACGCCGTCTTCTGGCTGGATCTGCTGCCCGCCCGCAGCGCCGCCCAAGTGCAGGCCGCCCTGCTCGCGCCGCGCGGCAGCCAGAGCCTGGCCAGCCACCTGCGCAAAAAACTCCGGCTGGACGCCATCAAAACCGCCTTGCTGCACGAGCTGCTGCCCCGCGCCGCCCTGCGGACGGGCAGCGAAAGCGAAGCCGCCGGGCTGGCCGCCGCCATCAAGGCCCTGCCCGTGCGCCTGACCGCCCCCCGCCCCGTGCAGGAAGCCATCAGCACCGCTGGCGGCGTGCGGCTGGAGCACCTGACAGACGGCCTCATGCTGCGCCGCTGGCCGGGCCTTTTCTGCGCGGGCGAAATGCTGGACTGGGAAGCGCCCACCGGCGGCTACCTGCTCACCGCCTGCCTGGCCAGCGGCCACGTGGCTGGACAGGCCATGCGCCGCTGGCTGCAAGCGGAGCCGGGAGCGGATTTCACCAGCCAGACAGCGGCAAAAACAGGAGCAAATTCAGGCGGGCTTTAAACCTGCCTCGCGCACATTCCTGTAGGACCTCATGCTATGGATACAGGAGCGAATCGAGGCCATCCAGCGGGCCATGCCCGCCACTGCCTGACGCTTTGCTGGGCGCGCCAGAGTGCAGCGTAGCGGCCATCTTTTGAGCCGTCTTGCCGCCGCAGCTTCCGTGCGCGTCCGGGGCTGCACTTTTCAAACCTCACGGACAGCGGCCGCAAACAAGGCCCTCAGGCCCGCGCGCGCCGCGCCTGCACGGCTTCGGCCAGCACGTTGATGAGCGCCTCGGAATCGTCCCAGCCCAGGCAGGCGTCGGTGATGCTCTGGCCGTATTCGAGGGTGGCGGGGTCGTCCTGGCCGGGAATGAATTTCTGCGCGCCGGCGCGCAGGTTGCTTTCCAGCATCACGCCGCTGATGCGGCGCGAGCCTGCGCTGATCTGGCGGGCCAGGTCGTGCGCCACATCCAGCTGCTTTTCGTACTGCTTGCTGCTGTTGGCGTGGCTGCAATCGACCATGAGCGTTTCGGGCAGGCCGGCGGCGGCCAGCTGCTGGCAGGCGGCCTGCACGCTGGCGTCGTCGTAGTTGGGCTGCTTGCCGCCGCGCAGGATGAGGTGGCAGTCGGGGTTGCCCTGGGTGTGCACGATGGCGACCTGCCCGCTCTTGCCTACGGAAAGAAAGTGGTGCCCGCGCGAGGCGGCCTGCACGGCGTCGATGGCGATTTTCACGTTGCCGTCAGTGCCGTTTTTGAAGCCGATGGGCGCCGAAAGGCCGCTGGCCAGCTCGCGGTGCACCTGGCTTTCGGTGGTGCGCGCGCCAATGGCGCCCCAGCTGATGAGATCGCCAATGTATTGCGGCGAAATCACGTCCAGGAACTCGCTGGCGGCGGGCATGCCCAGGCGGTTGATGTCCAGCAGCAGCTGGCGCGCAATGCGCAGGCCCTCGTCGATGCGGCAGCTCTCGTCCAGATACGGGTCGTTGATCAGCCCTTTCCAGCCGACGGTGGTGCGCGGCTTTTCAAAGTACACGCGCATCACGATTTCCAGCGCGCCAGCGTGGCGCTCGCGCAGCGGCTGGAGGCGGCGGGCGTAGTCCAGCGCGGCGGCGGGGTCGTGAATGGAGCAGGGGCCGATGACAACGAGCAGCCGGTCATCCGCGCCCCGCATGATGCGGCTCGTGCGCTCGCGCGTGGCGGCCACCAGGGTTTCGGCGTGCGTGCCGTTGATGGGGAAAAAGCGGATCAGGTGTTCGGGCGGGGGCAGCATGGCAATGTCCTTGATGCGTTCGTCGTCAGTCGGGCCGGTTTTCTCGTAGGGCAAACGCCAGGACGGGGCATTACGGGGCATCGTGGTTCTCCTTGCAAAACGTGAATGGATGGAATGAATGGACATGAAAAAACCGCCGGGCTTGTGAGGCTCCGGCGGTTTCGGGTGAATGTGATCGGGAAGCTTTGCGGCGCGCTTTCAGCAACAGGCCAGGCTCTCGTCCGCCGGGGACAGAGAAAACCAGAACCAAAACCAGAAAGCGCGGCTGAAAGTCATAGGCGGCGGACTCTAGCACACCGGCGGCAGCCCCCTGCCCTGCTCATGGCCAGACGCTGAACAGGGGCCGGGATGCAAAGAACCAAGGGCTGGCAGAAGAAAATGACAGGGTCAAATTCGCTCTTGTATCCATAGCATCAGGTCCTAGTGGAATGAGCGCAGGCACCTATTTTCGGGCAGCTTAATTCGCTCTCTTTTTCTGCATTGATTCGAAGCGCCCGAAGCAGCGCTTTTCGCGCTCACGGGCGGACTTTGAGCAAGCTCTTGCGCGCCGCAAGTCAGCGGAACAGCCCTTCCACCCTGGGATCGGTCTGCACGTCGATTTCTTCGGAGAGCATGAGGGTGTAGGACGCCTCGTCCATGAGCTTTTGCGAGGTTTTGGCGGAGCCTTCCAGGTTCACGGCCACCACCATCACGCGCGTGCCCAGGCCGTTGAGCTTGCGAATGAGCGGCACGAAGTCCGAATCGCCAGAGACGAGCACCACCACATCCAGGTTCTTGTGCGCGGCCAGGTCATAGGCTTCCAGCGCCATCCAGACGTCGATGCCTTTTTCTTCGGGCGGATCCAGCGCCTCGTTCATGGGGTGATAGTGCGCCACGATGCTGGAGTGCATCAGGATCTGGTCCTGAAAGCGGTCCACTTCCAGTTGCTTGACCGGGTCTTTCATGGCCTGCACGGATTTGAGCGAAAAGCGGCCCCTGAAAAAGTGTGCTTCGGTGATTTTGCAAAGGTCGGCGTTGCCGTCCGTTTCCAGCCTGGCCACGCGCGCGCGAATGAAGTCGTGCAGTCCGTCTATCGAAAGGTAGCTGCTGCGCTCGTGGCGGTGTTTGTAATGGTTGCTGATGCGCCAGAAAAAGGTGCCGTCGTAAAAAATGCCAATACGGATCATGGAGCTTGGTTTGGTTTTCATCTCTTTTGGGGGTTTGCCGGGTTTATGGTTTGGAATGAGCCAGAAAAACCAAGGCCGGGAAATTCACATTCCCGGCCTTGAATGAATATTTTCCCTGCGGATTATTCAGCGCGGTAATTCGGCGCTTCCTTGGTGATTTGCACGTCATGCACGTGCGATTCGCGAATGCCGGCGGCGGTGATTTGCACGAATTCGGCCTTTTCGCGCATTTCCTCAATGGTGGCGCAGCCGCAGTAGCCCATGCTGGCGCGCAGGCCGCCGGCCATTTGGTAAATGATGGCGACCACGCTGCCTTTGTAGGGCACGCGGCCTTCAATGCCTTCGGGCACGAGCTTGTCGGCGTTGGGGTTGCCGGTGCTGCTTTCCTGAAAGTAGCGGTCGGCGCTGCCTTGCTGCATGGCGCCAATGCTGCCCATGCCCCGGTAGCTTTTGTAGCTGCGGCCCTGAAAGAGCACGATTTCGCCCGGCGCTTCTTCGGTGCCGGCGAACACGCCGCCCATCATCACGGCATGCGCGCCGGCGGCCAGGGCCTTGGCAATGTCGCCGCTGTAGCGCACGCCGCCATCGGCGATGAGGGGCACACCCGTGCCTTTGAGCGCCGTGGCCACGCTGTCGATGGCCGTGATTTGCGGCACGCCCACGCCCGCAATCACGCGCGTGGTGCAGATGCTGCCCGGGCCGATGCCGACTTTCACGCCATCCGCGCCCGCCTCGGCCAGCGCGCGGGCGGCGGCGCCGGTGGCGATGTTGCCGCCAATCACATCGACTTGCGGCCAGTTGTTCTTGACCCAGCGCACGCGCTCGATCACGCCCTTGCTGTGGCCGTGGGCGGTATCGACCACGATGGCGTCCACGCCGACTTTGACCAGCGCTTCCACGCGCTCTTCGGTGCCTGCGCCCACGCCTACGGCGGCGCCCACGCGCAGGCGGCCCGAAGCATCACGCGCGGCATTGGGGAAGGTGGTTTGCTTGGTGATGTCCTTGACGGTGATCAGGCCCTTGAGTTCAAAGGCGTCATTGACCACCAGCAGGCGCTCCAGGCGGTGCTTGTTGAGCAGCTGCTTGGCCTCTTCCAGCGTAGCGCCTTCGCGCACGGTGATGAGGCGCTCGCGCGGCGTCATGATTTCGCGCACGGGCATGTCGTAGCGGGTTTCAAAGCGCAAATCGCGCCCGGTGACGATGCCCACGACCTTGCCGTGGTCCACCACCGGAAAGCCGCTCACGCCCAGCTCGTGCGACAGATCGCTGACTTGCCGCACGGTGTGCTCGGGCGTGATGACCACCGGATCGCGCAGCACGCCCGATTCATGGCGCTTGACTTTGGCCACCTGCGCGGCCTGCTCTTGCGCCGTGAGGTTTTTGTGAACGATGCCCATGCCGCCTTCTTGCGCCATGGCAATGGCCAGGCGCGCTTCCGTCACCGTATCCATCGCGGCGGACAGCAGCGGCAGATTCAGGCGGATGTTGCGGGTGAGCTGGGTGGAGAGATTGGCGTCCTTGGGCAGGACCTGGGAGAAAGCTGGCACCAACAACACATCGTCGAAGGTGAGCGCATTGCCGATCAGGCGCATGGGGTATGGCTCCGCAAAAAATGAATTCTACTTGCGGCCTCCAAGCACACGCATGCAGCACACGCATGCAGCACGCGCATGCCGCCAGATTCAGCCCGTTTCTGCGCATTACGGCACATTTGCCCCGCTAAACGGGCATTGGCGCGCGGCCAGGCGCGACGCACAATAAGCGCCTTCATTGACCCAGAGCCTTGCAGCCCCATGAAACTCACCGTCCGCGCCCTTGCCGCCGCTTCCTTCGCTGCCCTTGCCTTGGCAGCCAGCCTTCCGGCCCATGCCCAATACCAGTGGATTGACGGCAGCGGCCGCCGCGTTTTCAGCGACCAGCCGCCGCCGCCCGGCACGCCGCAGAAAAACATACTCAAGCAGCCCGCCGCCCGCCCCGCTGCGCCCGCCCCGGCGGCGGACGAAGCCGAAAGCAGCGCCGCCGACAGCACGGCCGCCCCAGCCGCTGCGCCTCAGGCATCCACACCCCAGGCCGCTGCGCCAACAGCGCAAGACAAGGCGCTACAGGAAAAGCTGAAAAAAGCCGAAGCCGAAGAAGCCGCAAAGAAGAAGGCGGAAGCCGACCGGCTGGCCGCCCAGAAGGCCGAAAACTGCAAGCGCGCCATCTCGGCCAAAGCCCTGCTGGATTCAGGCCAGCGCATCATGCAATCAGACGGAAAAGGCGGGCGCTCCTTCATGAGTCCCGAACAGCGCGCCGCCGAAACCAAGCGCATCGAAGAAGTCATGCGCAACGACTGCAATTGAGCGCCTGTTCAGCACCTGTTCAAAGCGCCCGCGCTTGCATGCCAACCGCCTCTCGCAGGCGGTTTGTTTTTGCAGATGACGGCTGCCTGCGCGGCAGATGCGCGGAGCAAACGAAGCAGAATTTATTTGCCTTTTTGCTTCTTGATCAATAGCAATATCTCGGCGCAGATAAAGCGCAATCCCCATTTTTGGCTGCCTGAATTTGCTTCCTGTTTAATAGCAAGCCAGCTTCGAAGAGGCCGTCCCGCCTCCCTCAGACCATCCCCCGCATGAAAAACCCAGAACTGTTGCTGCCCGCCGGCAGCCTTGAAAAAATGCGCGCCGCCTATGACTTTGGCGCCGACGCCGTTTATGCCGGCCAGCCGCGCTACAGCTTGCGCGCACGCAACAACGAATTCCGGCTGGAACAGCTGGCCCAGGGCATCGCCGAGGCGCACGCGCGCGGCAAAAAATTCTTTGTCACCAGCAACCTTTATGCGCACAACGACAAGGTGCGCAGCTACCTGCGCGATCTGGAGCCTGTGATCGCGCTGGGGCCGGACGCACTCATCATGGCCGACCCCGGCCTGATCATGCAGGTGCGCGAAAAGTGGCCGCACGTGCCCATCCATTTGAGCGTGCAGGCCAACACCACCAACTGGGCCGCCGTGCGCTTTTGGCAAAGCGTGGGCGTGGCGCGCATCATCCTCTCGCGCGAACTCAGCCTGAAAGAAGTGGAGCAAATTCGCCAGGCCTGCCCCGGCATGGAGCTGGAAGTGTTTGTGCACGGCGCGCTGTGCATGGCCTACTCGGGCCGCTGCCTGCTTTCGGGCTACTTCAACCGGCGCGACCCCAACCAGGGCACCTGCACCAACGCCTGCCGCTGGAACTACGCCACGCACGAGGCCGACGTGGACCCCAACACCGGCGAAGCCCTGGCGCAAGGCGCGCGCCTAGCGGATTTCAGCTTCGCCAGCGAGCAAGAGCGCGCCGAAAAAGCCGCCAATGAAGCCGTGCATGACGGCGCCATGCCAAGCGCCACCGGCCAGCAGCGCCATCCCAAAGCCGACAAGGTCTATCTCATCGAAGAAGAAGGCCGCCCCGGCCAGCTCATGCCCATCATGGAAGACGAGCACGGCACCTACATCATGAACAGCAAGGACTTGCGCGCGGTTGAACTGGTAGAGCGCCTGTGCCGCATTGGCGTGGACTCGCTCAAGATCGAAGGCCGCACCAAAAGCCTGTATTACGTGGCTCGCACCGCGCAGGTGTACCGCCGCGCCATCGACGACGCCGTGGCGGGCCGCCCCTTCAACCCCGCCCTCATCACCGAGCTGGAGGGCCTGGCCAACCGGGGCTACACCAGCGGCTTTCTGGAGCGCCACCCCATTCAGAGCTACCAGAACTACGAAACCGGTCACTCCACCTCCACCCGCAGCCAGTTCGTGGGCGAAGTGCGCGCCTGCGCGGACGGCTGGGCCGAAGTGGAAACCAAAAACCGCTTCGCCGTGGGCGACCTGATCGAAATCATCCACCCCGCCGGCAACCGCACCTGCCGCCTGGCGGCCATGAAAAACGCCGAAGGCCAAAGCCTGCAAGTGGCCAGCGGCAACCCCTTGCGCGTGTGGATTCCGATGGACGGCCCGGCCGATGGCGCGCTGATTGCCCGCGTATTCGAGCCGCAGGCCGCGTGAATCCGGTTGTGGCAAAGGAGCGCGCGATGCCTTCAGATGCCGTCCGCCATCCGGCCGTGAGAGGCGAAAGCGCAGAAATCGGAATGGGGCAGCAAAGCGCAAACTGAAAACGGAGCTTGCGGCCCGCTGAGAATTTGCAAGGCCCACGAGTACCCGAGTCCGCGCTTTTGTGCCCCCGGGCAGAGGGCAAACAGGTTCCAGACGGCTCCCGCCCGTCAGATCACATCAAAAAAAAGAGCAAATCTGGAGGGTGAAAAGTGCCGCCTGGCGCAGTTTCCACTAGGACATCATGCTATGAATCAAGGAGCAAAATGACGCAGAGCGCTGAACCCTGCGAAGCGCCCATTCCGGCCAGCTTTTTTGCGCCTTGCTGGCGGAGACCAAACAGGTTTTCAGTCCTGCCGGGGTGAAACGCGGGCGACTTCGGAAATGCCGACCACGCCAAAAAACAGGGCGATCAGGCGGTTGAGGTTGGTGAAGGCAACTTTTTTTTCCTGTGCCTGAAGATCGGCCGCCCAGTTGAGCAGCATGCCGGCGGCGGCGAAGTCCACGCGCAGCACGAAGCGGCAGTTCAGCTCGACGTAGCGGGCATCGCCGAGGCGCTCGCGGATGGGGGCGAGGATGGCCGTGGGGTCGTCCAGGATTTCGCCGCTGAGCTGGGCGCGCAGGTGGCCTTCGATGAGCTGCACGTCTTCTTGCGGGGCGTGCGTGTCCTGCGCGGCTGCGGCAGGTTCTCCGCCCAGCTCGGCCAGGATGGTTTCGCCTTCGGGCGTCATGGCCGTGTAGTGGCAGCGAGGGGCTTGCCAGGCAGGCGGGGAAACTTCGTAGGTGACGCAGTAATTGAGCGCCACAAGGTCGAATTCATCCATTTCCCCCATCAGGCGCAGCAGAGCCAGGCGCGCTGTCCACCACTGCGTGTCGGTATTGCGGTCTTCGTTGGGGGTTTTTTCGGCCAGGATGTCCAGCAGTGCTTCCGCGCCGAGGAATTTGATGCGGTCGCCACTGTCAGCCCAGCGGTGCAGCTGCTCTGTCAGGGCTGGCAGGGCATCAGGGTTGATGCTTTTGAGCGAGCGCCAGTCGATGCGCCAAGGCGGCGTGTTGCGCTTGATGGCGCCTGCCAGCGCGGCCATGGATTGCACGCTGAGCGTGGCGGGCGCAGCCCATTGGGCCAGCGCCGCGCGCGCGTTTTTCGGACTGGCGGCATGGCGGGCCATTTGCGCCAGCTTTTCAGGCGTGAGCATGCCCCACTGCGGGGCCGAGCGGCCAAAGCGGCTGGCAAATTCAATGGCGGTTTCGTCGAATTTGGCTTGCTGCGCCGTGGCGCGGTAGAGGTCGAACAGGCATAGCCAAGTGTCTTCATGATCCTGACGCGGGCCGCCTTCGGCAATCAGCGCGCGCAGGCTTTCTTCGGCTCCGGCGGCGTCACCATTGGCGAAGCGGATGGCGCTTTCTTCCAGCTCCGCGTCTTGCGGCATTTCGGCGGAGACTTCCACGTTGAAGTCGCCCATGATGCCGAAGGTGTAGGCGTCGCGGTCTTCTCCTGTGGCGTGCGGAACGTGCTCGTGAGGAGCGTCAGCATGGGTGGGCGGCTCTTCCGCTTTGGTGGCGGGGGCGTCCACCAGGGTGTCGTGCTCATCTTCCATTGAAGGCGGAACCACTTCGACCACGCCTTCCGGCAAATGGGACATGGGCACGGTGGCGGCGAAAGCCGTGTTTTCGACGGCGGGCGGAGCATGGGGCGCGGGTTCGGGAGGAGGCGCCTGGGGTTCGGGCGCAGCGTCGTTGCGGGGTTTCTTGAACCAGGCCTGCGCCATCTGTTCTTCGATCTGGTCGATCTTTCTTTCCAGCGTGCGGGCGCGGTGAGGCCGGACGGCGTCAGGAGGAGCGCTGTTCAGGTAGCTGGATGGGCCTGCGTCTGAACTGGAGCTCTTGTTTTTGGCCACTTCGCCACGGCGGATTTTGCGCAGCGTTTCGAACTCGTCACGGCGCGAGGCGTCGTTGCGGCGCTTGCGCTCGATCATGTCCTTGAGCGCCTGCCGCGTGTCGGACGCATCTTGCCGGGAATCCAGCTGGTCCAGATCTGACCAGCCGGTGGCCGAGTTCTTGACGAACTTGGCCATCCGCGAGAGCAGGCCGCTGGGAGAGGTGTTCTTGCTCATGGGCGCATTATGCGAACGGGCACAGGCGGGCGGCCAGCCGGACGCTTACTCGCCAAACATTTTTTGCTTGAGTTCGCGCCGCTGCTGCGCTTCCAGTGAGAGCGTGGCCGTGGGGCGCGCCAACAGGCGGCCCACGCCGATAGGCTCGCCGGTTTCATCGCAATAACCGTATTCGCCCATGTCAATGCGGGCAATGGACTGCTCGATTTTTTTGAGCAGCTTGCGCTCGCGGTCGCGTGTGCGCAGCTCCAGGGCGTGTTCTTCCTCGATGGTGGCGCGATCGGCCGGGTCGGGCACAACAATGGTGTCTTCGCGCAGGTGCTCAGTGGTTTCGTCGGCGTTTTCCAGGATGCCGTTTCTCAAGCCAACAAGCTTGTGGCGGAAAAAGGCCATCTGCGCTTCGTTCATGTACTCGTCATCGGGCATGGCAAGCACCTCGGCGTCGGTCAGCTCTTGAGCGGGCTTGTTTTTCCAGTTGTCAGCCAGGCGCGGATCTTTCTTGATCAGGGCCGCGGCGGCAGGCTTGGCAGCGGGGGGAGGCAATGTCTTTTTGTGGGCCGTGGCCGTTTTGGCCCTGGACTTGACCGTTGCCTGCGCAGGCGGCGTTTGCCGGGTGCTGGCGGCCTTGGAAGCAGTTTTTCCAGCCGTGGTTTTCATGAGGCACTTCTCCCTTGGTTGGAGCCTGGCGCAGGGGCCGGGCGAAAAAATAGGCGGGCGATTGTATAGAGCGTGTCTGGTCCCGAAGCCGGGTTCAGACCAGGCATTGCGACAGCCCTTGTTCAAAGATGTCGCGCGGCAGGTCGATGCCGATGAACACCATCTTGCTGATGCGCTTTTCGCCTTCAGCCCAGGCCGGGCCCAGGTCGCTGCCCATGAGCTGGTGCACGCCCTGGAAGATGACTTTGCGCTGCACGTCCTTCATCCACAGCACGCCCTTGTAGCGCAGCATCTTGGGGCCGTAGATATTGACGATGGCGCCCAGAAAGTCTTCCAGCCGGGCCGGGTCAAAGGCGCGTTCGGTGCGGAAGACGAAGCTTTTCACGTCGTCGTCATGCGCGTGGTGGTGGCTGTGATGCCCGTGCTGGCAGTGGCCATGCGCGTGGTCGCAGCCCTCGTGACCATGGTCATGGTGGCCGTGACCGTGTTCATGGGCGTGGCCGTGCTCTTCTTCCTTGAGAAAGTCTGGGTCGATGTCCAGCCGCGCGTTCAGGTTGAAGCCGCGCAGATCCAGCACGCTTTTAAGCGGTGTCTGCCCGAAGTGCGTGACGTGCTGCCCCGCGCGCGGGTTCATGCGCGCCAGACGGTGTTGCAGCGCGGCCAGCTCGTCGCCCGACACCAGATCGGCCTTGCTGATGAAGATCTGGTCGGCAAAGCCCACTTGGCGGCGCGCTTCCTGGCGCTCATCGAGCTGCTGCATGGCGTGCTTGGCATCGACCAGGGTCACGATGGCGTCCAGCAGATATTGCTCGGCCACTTCATCGTCCATGAAAAAAGTCTGCGCCACGGGGCCAGGGTCGGCCAGGCCGGTGGTTTCGATGATCACGCGCTCGAAGTCGAGCGCGCCGCTGCGCTTTCGGGCGGCCAGATCGGCCAGGGTGGCGCGCAAGTCTTCGCGGATGGTGCAGCACACGCAGCCGTTGTTCATCTGAACGATCTGCTCTTTGTCGTCGCTCACCAGAATGTCGTTGTCGATGTTCTCCTCGCCAAACTCGTTTTCGATGACGGCAATCTTCTGCCCGTGCGCCTCGGTCAGCACGCGCCGCAGCAGCGTGGTTTTGCCGGAGCCGAGAAAGCCGGTGAGGATGGTGGCGGGGATGAGGGACATTGGATGCACAAGGGCCGGTTTGAAAGGGCGCGGAGTGTACCGCCGCATTCGCGGGCCTGCCTGGCGGTTCGGCATGCCTTGAAACCATGTTTGCAAACGGTTAATACGGCGGCAGGGTTTCTATTGTTTCGATAGCAGCGAATCCAGCAGCCACGGGCGCAGGCGGCGAATCGGCTTTCTGGCATTGACGAAACGCAACAAGAAGAAATCTGGTTTGCAATACCATTCACAGCTCATCTCTTATAGAGGAGTTGCAAGATGAAACCTTTTCAGACCATTGCCCAATCCATCGGCCTGGCGGCTCTGCTGGCTTTTGGCGCAGCCGCGCAAGCGGCGGATGTGGCGCTCACCCCGAATGAAATGGCGTTCAAGGACGGCCGCGCCGTGCTGGACGACAACAGCGAATTCACCACCAAAACCATCCGCGTCACCATCGAGCCGAACAAGAAGCTGGAGCCGCACGGCCCGAAAGAAGGCTATTTCTTCGTGACCGTCATCAGCGGCACGCTGGAGCTGGGCTTTGGCAAGACGTATGACGAGGCCAAGCTCAAAACCCTGCCGCCCGGCAGCATCTTCACCCACCCGGCCGGGCAGCTGCACTTCGCCAAAACGGGCAAAGACCCCGTGGTGCTGCAAATCACCGTGATCAAGCCCAAGGGCAGCGCCGACAAGAGCGAGCACTGAGCCAGCAGGCGCATTTCCCGCTGTTTCACACGCCATTCGTTTCTTCCTTTCGTTCTTCCGGCTGCCCTCCTTATCAGGACGGGCGGCCTTTTTTCCGCCCAATAGCTGTCATGAGAGCTGTCATGAAACCTTTCATCCCGCACCCGCACGCCCTGGCTGCCGCCTCGGCGCTGGCCCTGGCCGCGCTGTGCACCAGCGCCGCCGCGCAAACATCCGCTTCCAGCGCGCCCAAGAAAGACAAGGCAGACCCCGCGCTGCCAGCCGTGCTCGTCACGGACAAGCAGGAGACCATCGCCGGCCAGGTCAGCGTGGACACGCGCGCTCCTGCCGTGGCCCCGCGCATGACCGACGGCGCTTCGCTGCTCAAGGAAATTCCCAACATGGGCGTGGTGCGCAAGGGCCAGCAGGCGGGCGATCCGGTCTTTCGCGGCCTGGGCGGCTCGCGCCTGGCCATCACCGCCAATGACCAGTTCCTCTACGGCGGCTGCGGCATCCGCATGGACACGCCCACTTCCTACATCAACCCGCAGGCGTATGACGAACTCGTCGTCACCAAAGGCCCGCAAACCGTGCTCAAAGGCCCCGGCCTGGTGGCTGGCGCGGTGGAATTCGTGCGCCACCCGCGCGTGTACGACAAATTCAGCACCGAGTTCGACGGCGCCCTGTCGCTGGGCAGCTTTGGCTATGTAGACGCTTTTGGCGACTTCGCTGCAGGCAACCCCCTCGTTTCCCTGCGCGCCATCGCCACGCGGGGCAGAAGCGACGACTACAAAGACGGCGACGGCAACGAAGTGCGCTCCTGGTACACGCGCAAGAGCGGCTCGCTCAACCTGGCCGTCACGCCCACCCGCCATTTGCGCTTTGAACTCTTTGCCGACGCCAACCGCAGCAAGGCCAAATTTGCCAGCCTGCAACTGGACTCGGGCAAGACCGACCGCAACTCCTACGGCGCCAAAGCCGAAATCAGCGACATCAACCCCTTGCTGCAAAAGCTCAGCTTCGAAACCGGCTACAGCCACCAGGACATCATCATGGGCCGCCAGTTCCGGGGCCTGCTGGCGGGCGGCAATCCGGATCGCATCACCCGCAACGCCAAGGCCAGCGCCGAACTCGCCTGGGGCGCCAACCGCACCACGGCCGGCCTGGACTGGTACGCCGACGAGCACCGCGCCCGCCGCGCCTACACCAACCTGGCCCGCAGCCGCAGTGAAACCTCCAACAACATCGGCGTCTTCCTTGAAAACCGCATGAACCTGGGCGAAGACCGCGCCTGGGTCGCCGGCCTGCGCCGCGACCGCACACGCGCCACCACCTACCCCGGCTTTTGGTACGGGCCAAACGCCAAACAGCGCAAAAACCGATACAACCTCACGGCCGCCTTCACCCGCTTTGAATTCGGCCCGCGCCCCTGGCATCACTACGTGGGCCTGGGCTACACCCAGCGCGCCCCCGACTTCTGGGAACGCAACCGCAACCGCGACATCAAGCCCGAAAAAAGCCTCCAGCTTGATGTGGGCACCCGCTACACCGAAGGCAACTTGCGCCTGAACGGCTCGGCCTTCATCAACCGCATCAATGACTACATCCTCATCTACAAGAACAACCCGCGCCTCAACGACCTGGCGGCCAACTCCTTTGCCCGCAACATCAGCGCCATGCGCTACGGCTTTGAAGCCAGCGCCGACTACGCGCTGCCCGCCAACTTCAAAGTGGGCGGCGACCTGGCCTGGACCTGGGGCCGCAACCAGACCGACCATCGCCCCCTGGGGCAAATCCCCCCGCTGGAGCTGCGCCTGCGCGCCGGTTACGAAACCCAGCAGGCATCGCTCATCGGCGTGATGCGCGCCGCCGCACGGCAAAACCGCGTCAGCGTGGGCGACGGCAACGTCAATGGCGTGGACATCGCTCCCACCCCCGGCTTTGCCGTCTTTGGCGTGCACGGCCACTGGCGTTTCAACCAGCACGCCCGGCTGAACTTCGGCATCGACAACATCTTTGACCGCACCTACGCCGAGCACCTCACCAAAGCCGTGCAAACGCCCGAGTTCTACAACGGCCTGGGCCTGAACCCCAACGCCGGCTCCACCACCCGCATCAACGAACCCGGCCGCTCCTTCTGGGTGCGGCTGGACATCAAGTTCTGAACCCGCAGGCGGCGAAAAATCAAGGGGCAGAATTTGCTCCTTGATTCATAGCAAACTTTCCCGTAAATGCTGCGACAAGGCCCGTTTGAAGGGCCTTTTTTCTGCTCCTCTTTCTGTGGATTCCCTGCAATCAGTCTCTCATCACCGGCAATCCTGAATCTGGCGCCGGCCAGCGCCTGCCAGCCTGCCTGAAAATGGTGTGCAATGCTTCATGGTGCGAAACGGACAAGGCCGGACCTGGACGACGCCCAGGATTTTTGTTCACACGACAGGGAAAATGCCGGAGAAGTCCAGTTTTTTTGATGATGAAAAGGCCATGGCAAAAAGTACCAATATTGCCTCCAATATCAACCAGAAAATAATCCGTGCAGCAGTTGAAAATAGCCGCTAGCCGTGAAGGCCAGAGCTTTACGATTATGGACATGACTTGGCGGGCAATATCAACGGAGCGAAGAAAACAGGACGGACAGATGACAACCAGAAGATGCATGATCACAGCTTTCTGCCTTGTGTGGCTGCATGGCTGTGACATGACGAATAGGGAAACCAATCCTGGAAGCGCCGAAATGAAAGCGGCAAAAACCGGCGATGGAAAGGTTCGAAATGAGCTTGCCCCCATCGCCGCGCGTTTTCCCATGCTGAAAAACGCAAAATCCATCCAATGGACGAGCGGGGTAATGGGAGATCCGGCCATGCCGGGGCCATCCCTTTACTGGATAGATGCAGTGATCCGGCCAGACGCTGCATTGCTTGAAAAAATCAGCCAACTGGAAAGCCTTGCCCATGCACAGCCGCCGGGTGACATGCACCCGGCCATCCAGCGCCTGATCCCTGAAGGGCGCTATCAGACATCGCCGGAGATTGACGGGCTTTTCACGCATGGAACATGGCTGTGCCAAGCCTACTTTGAGCCGTCGCAAAACCTTGTGCTGCTGCTTGCCAAGGGGCAATAGCAGAGCAAAAGCAGAGCCAATGTGCAGAGCAAAAATCGAAACCATGAAGCGGGCTGACTTGAGCTGATCCTCCTGGGCAAGCGCACGCGTTGGAAGCCACGCTGATTGCCGCGCCGGGTTCGGCCAAGAACAATCGCTCCGCAAACCATGCGGCGGCTGGCGAGCACAGCGGGCCGCCCCACCGCATCATCCACGCCCATGCCCACTCCACTTCCCGCCACACTGGCCCAGGCCCTGGCCCAAGCCGCCGCCAGCGGCCTGCCGCGCCCGGAAGCGCACATGCTGCTGCTGCACGCGCTGGGCCGCCCCGCGCACGAGCGCGCCTGGCTGCTGGCGCACGACAGTGACGCGCTGCCCGCAGAGCAGGCCCGCCGCTTCGCCAGCCTGTGCCAGCGCCGTGCGGCGGGCGAGCCAGTGGCCTACCTCACGGGCCGCAAAGCGTTCTACGGGCTTGAGCTGCAAGTGGACGAGCGCGTTCTCGACCCGCGTGACGACACCGAAACGCTGGTGGACTGGGCGCTTTCGCTCCTGCCAGCCCAAGCCCCTTCCCGCCCCTTGCGCGCGCTGGACCTGGGCACGGGCAGCGGCGCCATCGCCCTGGCCCTGGCCAGCCAGCGCCCGCAAGCCGACATCTGGGCCAACGACGCCAGCGCTGACGCCTTGGCCGTGGCCGCCGCCAACGCCCAGCGCCTGGCCCTGCGCCTGAACCTGCGGCAAGGCGACTGGCTGCGCGCCGTGGCCGACGCGCCTGCGTTTGACCTCATCGTCAGCAACCCCCCCTACATCGCCGAGGGCGACGCCCACCTGCCCGCGCTGGCGCACGAGCCGCGCCTGGCCCTGACCAGCGGCGCGGATGGGCTGGACGCCATCCGCGCCATCATCCACGCCATCGCCCGCGCTGCGCCCGCGCGCGCCCATCTGCGCCCCGGCGGCTGGCTGCTGCTGGAGCACGGCCACAACCAGGCCCCCGCCGTGCGCGCGCTGCTAGCCGCCGCAGGCTTTGCCCGCGTGCAATCGCGCTGCGACCTGGCAGGCATCGAGCGATGCAGCGGCGGGCAATGGCCAGGCAACAAGCCGCCATAAGCGTGAAACGCAGCGGGCGGCTGATTGCCGCCAGGCGCGGGCCGGACGGCTCAAGCAAGTCTTTCAGCTGAGCAAAGCCTGCCCGGCTGCCTCAAAAACAGGAGCAAATTCAAGCAGTCAGAATACCTGCCCTGCGCTTATTCCACTAGGACGGTGCGCTATGAATAAAAGAGCTATAGAAGCCTCTCCTCGCCGCTTATGGTGCGCAACATCGAAGCCATCGAACTGCTGCGCGAAGCGGCGTAACGCCCAATCCCTTCCTCCGCTTGCGGGGGAAGGGGATGCGATAACGCATTGCCCAGGCAAGCGGGACAACATAAAGTAGCCGGACATCACCGGAAAAAGGAAAACACCATGCACCAAAGTCACTACACATTCAGCGTCGATGACGCCTTACAACAAGCCTTTAACCAGGCCGCCGCCCAACAACACCTTGATGCCGCCTCCCTACTGCGCGGCTTCATGCGTAAATTCATCAAGCAGCATCCCAAACCCAAGCCGCATCCCAAACCCAAGCCGCATCCCAAACCAATGAATGATGTTTGGGGTTATAAATTTATTACTTTTAGAATGGGGGCAAATATGTTTAATGCTCTAGAAACAATTGCGGAATATACAAGAGATAATATAAAAACCATGCTTCCCTATGAAGATAGCTGGACTTATACTCAATCAATAACAGGAATTATTGGATATACTTCAATAGTAATGTCTTATACATTATTAGAAAATTTCTTTTTTGAAGAATATAAAAATTATTTTGAACAGGAACCAAAGAAACTTGTGGATAATATTATAGATTTAATGGAGTTTCATAATGTAGAGCTAGATAAATGGAATGATATGTTCGAAAAGTTAGAGTTATTAAGAAAGATTAGGAATTGCGTTGTGCATAAGAATGGATATATTGATGACCATTTATTAAAACAGTATAGTCAATTATTCACACCTGTAGATTGTAGTGAAGTAGTAATTAGATTATCGTTAGATAATTCTATTCATCTAATATCTGAAATGAAGTCAATCGTAACTGAATATAGTGAAAAGGTCTTCTTTAAAAAAGAAGATACTTTATGATTGTTTATAATACATATCTACTGTAAATTTATCTAAAAAATGAAACTTGCCCAAGCCCTTATCGAACGCGCAGACCTGCAACGCAAACTGGCTCAATGCAGCACCTCTCACTGCCCGCTCTTTCTCTTTCCACGGCCCAAACTGCAGGAAATGCGGCGAGGCTGCAACCCGTGTTCGCACTCTTTGCGCCAAGGCTTGGGGCGATGATGGGATATGGGACGGAATTCCAGAAACGGCAGCAACCGCAAAAACCGCGTCAGACCCCGGCTTCGGAAAGCAAGGCGCGCAGCGGTTTGCTGTTGCAGCGCCCATCCCGCAAAAGCGCAGTCTCGGGCGTTCGTGGGCGTTGCATATCCTTGAAAGGCCCATTTCAGTTGGCGCCATGCCTGAAAACTGAAAATCCAGAATAGCCGCGCCGAAAATCTGCCATTCATCCGCCGCTATTTATCCGCCGCTATTTATCCGCCGCTTTCGTGCTGCCGCTCACGCGGCCCCATCGGTTTGATGTTTATCAATCCGGCTGCGAGGCAATTCTTTACAATTGCGCCAAAAAGCTGCCAGCCGAGCGGCCGTCCACGATGAAAACCGCGTCAGGCCCCTGCGTTTCATGGGGCCGTTTTTTCATTGGTGGATTTCTGATGCGCTCCCTTCATTCTCCTTTCTGGCGTTTTTCCGCCTTGGCCTGCGGCATTTTTCTTTTGTTGGGCCAGGCCGCTGCACAGCAGGCGCAGCGGACGCAGGAAAAAGACAAAGAAAAAGTCCCGAACCTGCCTGAAGTCACCGTCACGGGCACCAGCATGGCGACGGATTTGCAGACTTATCCCGGTTCCGTTTCCGTCGTGACGCCGCAGCAATTAAGCACGTCCAGCACAGTAATCAGCGTTCTGCGCAATATGCCGGGCGTTTCCGTTGGCAATGACATGGGGCGTGGTCTGGGTGAATCTTTTTATATTCGCGGCTTTGGCTACCAGTCGGAAAGCCGCATCATCATCATGCAAGACGGCGTGCGGCGCTCGCTGAGCATGTATTCCAACCATATTTCCTCTTTCCGCTCCGACCCTGATTTGCTCAAGCGCGTGGAAGTGGTTAAAGGCGCTTCGTCCATTCAATATGGCGGCGGCGCGATTGGCGGCGTGGTGGACATGGGCATGAAAACCGCCGAAGATTTTGTGCCGGAAGGCAAGGACAGGGGTTTTGCCGCCAAGTTGCGCTACGAACACAACAATTACCGCGAGGGCTATTTGGCCGGAGCTTTCGCGCCCAAGGACCAGCCTTTTGAATTCATGGCCTATGGCAAGAAAGGCAGGCGCGGCGATCAGGAAATGTCGCGTGTTTGGGGCCATATCAACGGTCAGCCCGCCCGCAAGGTGCCCACGGACGAAGACACAGCAGTGGCCTATCTGCAAGGCGGCTTCAAAATCACGCCGGAGCAGAAAATTTCGCTTTCCTATTTTGATTACGGAATGGATGTAGAAACCGTCTGGCAAAACCTGTATCACACCAGTCCGAACAGCACGACTGGCCCGGTGATCGGGAAGCTCAAGCAGCAGGACTGGATAGCGAAATACACATTCAAGCCCGCCGCCAACCCGTGGATTGATTTGACAGCTACGGCCTTTCATTCCAGGGGCAGCTATGACCGGCATTTCACCATCACCCCCAGCCGCTACAAAAATGAAGACCAGCGTTATGGATTTCGCTTCAAGAACATCTCCCATTTCGAGACCGGCCGCGTCGGGCATCGCCTGCTGCTGGGCGTGGATTATGAAAAACGCAATGAGAATGCCCTTTTCGTGCGCAATGGCGTGACGGATGAGTTCGGTTCCATGCCCAATACTTATATTGATTCGGGCATCTACGGGCATCTTGAATCTTCATTCATGAATGGCGGCTTGACCTTGCAAGTGGGCGGGCGTTATGACCGCTATGAACGCAAGGTAGACAAATACGACTATTCGGCCAAGAAATCACATTTTTCTCCGCGCGTGGGTCTGAGCGTGCGCGTGGCTGATGGACTGTATTTGCTGGGCAACTGGTCTGAAGCTTTTCGCGCGCCTACGCCGCATGAAACGCACTCGGCCGGGGCCATTAATCCGCATCATTACCTTATTCCCAACACCGGACTGAAGCCGGAAACCGCGCGCGAAACCGAAATCGGTTTTTCATGGACGAAAAATGGCCTTTGGGCGGCCAATGATTCACTGGAAACCAAGCTGATGCTGTTCAGCGGCCGCGTCAAGAACCTGATTTCGCTGGAACTCGTGCGCCCGAATGAAAAGCCGCCGGAAAGCGAGTCGTATGCCATGTATCTGAATACAGACAGCGTCAAGCGACACGGCCTTGAATGGACAGGCACATATCAACAAGTCTGGGGCAATGTGGGGCTGGGCTATTCGCGCATCCGCCAGACCGACCGCGCCACGGGGCGCAACGTGCCTAGCGCTTTCGCCGACAAGCTCAACCTGCACGGTCACTGGCAGGCGGCGCCGGGCCTGCTGCTGGGCCTGAATGTGAACCATTGGTTCAAGCCCAAGCAGAACCCGGAATCCTTCGTGTCGCAAGGCCGGCGCTACTGGTATGTGCGCAAGGCGTTCACCGTTGTCGATCTGGATGCGCGCTGGCAGCCGCGCCCCTGGGCAAGCGGCCCCTTCGGGCGCGACATGGAAGTGACGTTTGGCATCAAGAACGTGTTTGATGCTTCCTACATGAACGCCTTTGTTGCTGAAACATCCCAGCGCGTGGGCAAGGGCCGCAATATCTATGTGGGCTTGAGTACCCGCTTCTGACGCACAGCCCGGCTGCTTTGCAGGCCGTCCGGCGCTCCCTATCCAGGCTGCCGGGCGGCCTGTTTCTGCTTCTATAAAAAGAGCAGCCTTTCAAGGCTCTGCTAGGACATCAGCTGATTTGAGCGCCTTGAATCCGCTCCTGTTTCAGAAGCAATCTGCGCCCATTTACACGCTGGCGATATGCTGCGCGCCTTTTGCCGCCTGGCCCTTGCCCATGATGATTGCCCTGAACCAGCTGCCCCCCGGCGCGTGGCGCCACGTGCGAGGCGTGCTGACCGATATTGACGACACGCTGACGACCGATGGCGCCATCACGCCCGATGCGCTGGCTGCGCTTGAGGCGCTGCGTGCGGCGGGGCTGCCGGTCATCGCCATCACGGGCCGCCCGGCGGGCTGGAGCGAGCCGTTCGCGCGCACGTGGCCGCTGAGCGCCATCGTGGCGGAAAACGGCGCGGTGGCGCTGGCGCGGCAGGGCGGCGCGCTGCGCAAGTGGTATTTCGAGCCGGATGCCGTGCGCCGCCAGGCCAACTACGCGCGCCTGCAAGCGGTGGCCGCGCGCGTGCTGCGCGAAGTGCCGCTGGCGCGGCTGGCGCAAGACAGCGCGGGGCGCGAGACGGACATTGCCATTGACCACGGCGAGTTCACGCATCTGCCGCCCGCCGCCATTGAGCAGGCTGCCGCGCTGATGCGGGCCGAGGGGCTGACGGCCACGGTCAGCAGCATTCACATCAATGGCTGGATTGGCGGGCATGACAAGCTGGCCGGGGCGCACTGGATCGTGCAGCTGCTGCTAGGCCGCCGCCTGGCAGACGAAATGGCGCACTGGGTGTACGTGGGCGATTCCACGAACGACCAGCGCATGTTCCAGCACTTTCCCAACAGCGTGGGCGTGGCCAACGTGGCGCGCTTTGCGCCGCACATGGAGCACTTGCCGCGCTACGTGGCGCAGGGCGAGCGCGGCGCGGGCTTCGCGCAGGCGGCGCAGGCGGTGCTGCAAGGGCGCGGCTGACCATGCCGGAGGCGGCGGGCAGGCTCCATGCGCATGCAAGATGCGCCCAGATGCGCGCGCAAGAGCGGGCCGCCCGGCTCTTTTCATGTGCGCTGACACGGTTTTATGTGCAGTAAAACCATTTGTCACACAAGGTACACTTGGCCGTTTGCGACCAGGAATTGATTGCGGATTGCCATGAAGGTGGGCAATCCATTGTTGAACGTTACAGGCCATGACTCATCGCTCCACGGTTCTCATCGTCACCCCCGAGCAGACGCGCTCGGTGCAAGTCAATACGCGCCTGCTGTTGTCCATGCGTCCGCTGCTGATGGGGCTGGGCGCCGTCATCGTGGCCTTGCTGGGCGCGCTGGCCGCCATCGGCTGGGGCTACTGGGGCCAGCGGCAGGCGCAAAGCGAGCGCCATCAGCAGGCGCAGGTTGAACATCAGCAGTTGCTGGAAGAACGCGCCCGCGAAATCGAGGCGCTGCGCCAGCAGCTGGAGCAGGCGCGGGACACCCAGTCCGCCGAAATGGCCGCCAAGGCCGCCGAGGTGGACGCCAAGCTGGCCGAGCTGAAAAAGTCCGAGCACATGCTGGCCGAACTGCGCGAATACCTGAAAGCGCGCGGCGTGAACGTCAAGCCCGTCTCCGTCGAGCCTCCCAAGGGCAAGCCCAACAAGGCGGCGGGCGGCCCCGTCTCAAGCCGCGAAGTGCGCCAGGCCCCTGGCCGCCAGGCGGCGGTGGAAGACGCGGGCGACTTGCTGCAAGTGCTGCAATCCGTGCCGCTGGGCATGCCGCACAACGGCCCCATCAGCTCTCGTTTTGGCAACCGCTCCAACCCTTTCACGGGAAAAGGCAGCGAATTCCACGGCGGGCTGGACCTGAAGGGCAGCACGGGCCAGCCCATCCGCGTCACGGCCAAAGGCAAGGTCCACTTCGCGGGCGTGCAGTCCGGCTACGGCAATGTCGTGATGGTGGACCATGCGCACGGCTACAGCACGGTTTATGCCCACCTTTCCAAAATCAGCGTGAAAGCCGGGCAGCACGTGGAAGCGGGCAGCGTCATCGGCCAGCTGGGTTCCACGGGCCGCTCCACCGGCCCGCACCTGCATTACGAGGTGCAGAGCAAGGGCCAGCGCATTGACCCGGAGCAGTTCCTCTCGCTCAACGCGCCCGTCAGAAAGCAGCTTGAAAAGCCCGCCTCCGAGGCCGTGCCCTGAAGCGGCGGCCCCGCCTTTTTCCAGCCGCTCATCCCGGTCTGTTTTTCCCGCCCTTTCCTTTTTTCTCCCAAGCAAGGCAGCAGCATCATGTTCGGTTCCGGCAAAGACAAAAACACCCCCGCGCCCTTCAGCGCCAGCAAGCAGATTGACACCGTGATTGCCGAGCAGTGCACGCTCGAAGGCGATCTCACGGCGCAAAACTCCATCAAGCTCGATGGCCGCATCCACGGCACGCTGCGCTGCGAGGGCAGCGCCGTCATTGGCGAGACGGGGCTGGTCAAAGGCGATGTCTATGCCTCCGATCTGCTGGTGCTGGGCCGGCTCGAAGGCAACGTTCACGCAGGCCGCCTGCATTTGCAGTCCACCGCGCAAATTCAGGGCAACATCGAAGCCGAAACCTTGCAAGTGGACCCGGGCGCGCGCTATCAGGGCAGCGTCACCATGCGCGTTCCCAACGCCGCTTCCACGCCCCTGCTGCCTGGCAGCGAGAGCGCCACGGCCAAGGCGTGAGCGGCCACCGCATTCTTCGCCAGCGCCCTCCGGGGCGCTTTTTCATGCCCGCCGCCTGCCAATCTGCCCGCAGGGCCTCTCGCGCAAGACGGGCGCAAGGAATAAGAACCGGCTCGAAGCCTGCCCGTGAGTGCAAAAAGCGCAGCCCCGGGCGCTTTGCCGCGTTTCAGCCCCAAAGGTTTCAGCTCCGGCTCCGGCGGCCCGCTCTGGCGCGCCCGTGCTACAGGAAGGAGCCTGCCAGGCCATATAAAAACAGGAGCAAATTCAGGCCACTAGAAATGCCGTCTCGCGCAGATTCCACTAAGACCTTATGCTATGAATAAAAGAGCGAAATAAGGCCGCACAGGCTGCAAGGCGCAGGCCGCCCGGAGCCGCGCTTTTTGCACTCACGGGCAGGCTTTGGGCCGGTTTTCAGGCCAGCGCATGGCGCATGGCGGCGATGGTTTGGGCGTAGTCGCTCTGGCCGAAGATGGCGCTGCCGGCCACGAAGGTGTCGGCCCCGGCGTCTGCCACACGGCGGATGTTGGCGGGCTTGATGCCGCCATCGACTTGCAGGCGGATGTCGCGGCCTGATTGCTCGATGCGGCGGCGCGCCTGTTCGGTTTTGCGCAGGGCGCTGTCGATGAAGCTCTGGCCGCCAAAGCCGGGGTTGACGCTCATGATGAGGATGAGGTCGATGTCGTCAATCAGCCAGTCGAGCACGTCCAGCGGGGTGGCGGGGTTGAAGGCCAGGCCGGGGCGGCAGCCTGCGGCGCGGATGGCCTGCACGCTGCGGTGCGGGTGGGCGCTGGCTTCGGGGTGGAAGCTGATGGTGGCCGCGCCCGCCCGGGCAAAGGCGGCGGCCAGCGCGTCCACGGGCTGCACCATCAGGTGCACGTCGATGGGGGCGCTTTGGCCGTCTGGCAGGCGGGCGTGGGGGCGCAGGGCTTCGCAGATCATGGGGCCGAAGGTGAGGTTGGGCACGTAGTGGTTGTCCATGACGTCGAAGTGAATCCAGTCGGCGCCGGCGGCCAGCACGTTGCGCACTTCTTCGCCCAGGCGGGCGAAGTCGGCGGAGAGGATGGAAGGGGCGATGAAGTGGCGGGGCGCGGTCATGCGAAGCAGGGCGGGTTGCGGCAGCGGCGGATGAGGCTGCGGGTGAAACCGTGGCCGAAAGGGCCAGTGAAAGGGGCGCATTGTCGCGCCGCTACCATCGTTGCCCATGACAAAAAATGAATTGGCGGGTGGATGAATGGCCCGTTCGCAGCTTGAACTGGTGCGGCATCTGGAAGCGCTGGATGCCAACGCGCCGCGCGTGGAGCGGCATTTGTGGCTGATTGGCCTGCTGGACTGGGTGCGCGGCAGCGCCGATTGGCAAAACCCCAGCGAAGACGAGGTGCAGGCCGTGCTCACGCGCGTGCGTTCGCTGCTGGACGCGGTGGCGGTGCGCCCGCACTGGCGGCAGCGCTGGCGGCGCTGGTGGGCGGTGTTCATCACCACCACGGATGAGACGCCGCTGCTGGCGGATTTGGGCTTTGCGCCGCGCGCGGCTTTCTTGAGCGAGCTGACGCGCCGCCTGCGCAAGAAGCTGCTGCCGGTCACGCCCGATTCGACCAACCAGGCCGATCTGATTTACCTGCTGTTTCCGGGCGAGCTGGACGCGCGCTGGCTGCGCGCGCTGGACAAGGAAACGGCCCGCCGCATGGGCGAGCTGCTGTTTGACGAGGAGCCGCCTGGCCCCGGCAGCGCCGCGCAATACGACTACGCCGAGCGCGCGCTGCTGGACGCGCTCACCTACGCCGTCAGCCAGATCAGCGCCATTGGCCTGTCGCCCGGCATTCGCAGCCGCATGTCGATGGAGGCGCGCCAGGCGCGGCGCTTTCATGATTTGCCCGCGATGTTCGAGGCCCTGCGCACGGCCGTGCAGACGCAGGGGCGCTTGTCGCCCGGCGCGCAGCAGGCCATTGCAGCGTTTCGCGAGCATCTGGATGCCTGCCGCGCCAGCGCCAACACGGTGTACGCGCATTTGCAGGAGCACGGCATCTCGGTGAACATCGAGTTCCAGATTCAGCAAATGCGCCAGCGCATCTTGCGCGTCAAGGGCCTGCTGCTGTGCCTGGAGACGGCCGAGCCGGTGCTGGCGGCGGCGCAAATGCTCTCGCACCTGGTGCGCGTCAGCCGCGACACGCTCAGCGTGCGCGCGCTCATTCGCAGCAACACGCAGCTGCTGGCCGCCAAGGTGACCGAGCGCAATGCCGAAGGCGGCGAGCACTACATCACGCGCAACGGCAAGGAGTACCGCCAGATGCTGCGCGCCGCAGCGGGCGGCGGCGCGGTGATGGCGCTGGCCACCTGGGGCAAGCTGTTTCTGTACACGCTGGGGCTGTCGGCCTTCTGGGGCGGTCTGGCGGCGGGCATCAACTACTCGCTGGCTTTCGTGCTGGTGATGCTGCTGCACTGGACGATTGCCACCAAGCAGCCCGCAATGACCGCGCCGGCCCTGGCCGCCAAGCTGCGCAGCCTGAACGCGCCGGGCGCCATAGACGGCTTCGTGACCGAGGTGATGTTTTTGCTGCGCTCGCAATTCGCCGCCATCGTCGGCAATCTCGTCCTGGTGATCCCGCTGGCCTGGCTGCTGGGCCTGGCATTCGCGGCCCTGGGCGATACCCGCATGATGACGGCCGGACACGCGCGCCACGTCATCGCCGACCATCACCTGTTTGGCCCCACGCCGCTTTTTGCTGCCATCACGGGCGTGCTGCTGTTTGCCTCCAGCGTAGTGGCCGGGTGGGTGGAAAACTGGTTTGTCTTTCACAAGCTCGATTCGGCCATTGCCTACAACCCGCGCAGCACGCGCTGGCTGGGCAAGGAGCGCGCGCGGCGCTGGGGCTGCTACTGGCGCGAACACATCTCCGGCTATGCCGCCAATATCTCGCTGGGGCTGATGCTGGGGCTGGCGCCGCCCGTGCTCCAGTTCTTCGGCATCCACTTTGAAGTCAGGCACGTCACCCTCGTGGCGGGCCAGATGGCTGCCGCCGCGCATCGGCTCGGCCCTGCCGTGCTGCACGAGAGCGCTTTCTGGTGGGCCGTGGCCGGAGCGCTGCTCACAGGGCTGATGAACGTGGCGTTCAGCTTTCATTTCGCCTTTCGCCTGGCGCTGACGGCGCACAACATCTCCAACGTGGAGCGGCACCGCATCTACCGCGCCGTCTGGCGGCGCATGTGGCGCCACCCTCTGGGCTTCATCCTGCCGCGCAAGTCCGACGCGCGCCTGGTAGCCGAAATGGAAACAGCCGCCGCCGCTGACGGTGAAAACGCGGCCCCGGACAGCCCGGCTTCTCCCAAAGAGCCGCCAGCGCGGCAAGACTGAAAGCCGTGATTTGCGCGGCGCGCGGATTTGCGTTCAGCAGATGGGTTCCGTATCAATGGCCGGTTATCTTTTTGTATTTTCATTTGGAGTTTTGGAATGAATCCAGTCGTTTTTGCCGTGTGCCTGATGCTGGCGCTGTCGCTGGCGCGCGTGCATGTGGTTTTCAGCCTGATCATCAGCGCCTTTGCGGGCGGGCTGATGGCGGATATTCCGGCCGCCACCATTTTGGCCGCCTTGCCGCCCGATGCCGTTGCGGGCGTGACTGAACCGGGCGTGGTGCTGAAATTGAAGTATCTGGTCAAGGTTTTTGAAGAAGGCATTACGGCGGGCACCACCACGGCGCTGTCTTACGCGGTATTGGGCGCTTTTGCCGTGGCCATTTCCTATTCGGGGCTGTCGCAGGCCATGGCCAATGTCATTGTCAGGCGCGCCACGCAAGGCAGCGGCCATTATGTGAAATGGCTGCTGATTGCGGCGCTTTTGCTGATGAGCATCATGAGCCAAAACCTCATCCCCATCCACATCGCCTTCATTCCGCTGGTGGTGCCGCCGCTGCTGGTGGTGATGAACCGCCTTCAGCTGGACCGCCGCATGCTCGCCTGCGTGATCACCTTCGGGCTGGTTTGCACCTACATGTTCGTGCCTTATGGTTTTGGCGACATTTTCCTGAACAAAATCCTGCTCGGCAATATCAGCAAATTCGGCATGGATGTATCCGGCGTCAATATCTACCACGCCATGTTCATTCCCGCGCTGGGCATGCTGGCGGGGCTGGCGGCGGCCATTTTCTTCAGCTACCGCAAGCCGCGCCATTATCAGGATTTGCCGGTTGAAGGGGCGGCGGAGCAGGTGGCGGTCAAACGGGAAAATATTATTGTCGCGGTGATTGCCGTGAGCATTGCCTTTCTGGCGCAGAAATACACTGGCTCATTGATTCTTGCGGGCCTGCTGGGTTTTGCCATTTTCATGGTTTCGCGCGTGATTCACTGGCAGCAAGCCGATACGGTTTTCAATAGCGGCATTCGCATGATGAGCATGGTCGCTTTCATCATGATTGCCGCCAATGGTTTTGCCGCCGTGATGAATGCCACGGGCGGCATCGAGCCGCTGGTGCGTGACAGCGTGGCTTTTTTCGGCAACAGCAAGGCGCTGGTTTCGCTGGCCATGCTGCTGGTGGGGCTGCTGGTGACGATGGGCATTGGCAGCTCGTTTTCCACGCTGCCGATCATTGCCGCCATTTACGTGCCGATTTGCGTGCACATGGGGTTTTCTCCGCTGGCCACGGTGGCCATCATCGGCACGGCCGGGGCGCTGGGCGATGCCGGCTCGCCCGCGTCGGACTCCACCCTCGGCCCGACAATGGGCTTCAATGCCGACGGCCAGCACAACCACGTCAAAGACAGCGTCATTCCCACTTTCATTCACTACAACATTCCGCTGCTGCTGGCGGGCTGGGTTGCGGCGCTGGTGCTGTAAGCGCCCGCCTGCGGCCAGGCGGCGCAAGAGGGTCGCGCGGGCCGCTGCCTGCCGGGGTTCTAAACTCGGGCGCGATTTTTTCCCCGCCCTTTTCTTCTTTTCCCCTTTTTTCTGGAAAGACCTGACACATGAAGACTTCCTGGTTCTCCCGCGCCGCCGCCGTGGCGCTGGTGGCGGCGGCCAGCCTGCTGGCCGCTTGCGGCTCCGGCTCCACCGTGCAGCAGCTCACGCCCACGCGTTTCATGGCCGTGGGCGACGGCATGATTGATCTGGGCCACGACGGCAAGCGCTACACCATCAACGACGGCTCCATGCTGTGGACGCAGCAGCTGGCCTCCCATTTCGGCCTGACCCTGGCTGACAGCTCCACGGGCGGCCTGAGCTACGCGCGCGGCAATGCCCGCATCATCGCCGCCGACCCCACGGGCGGCGGCGCGCCCAGCCTGTCCGCGCAGGTGGACGCGCTGCTGGTCAGGCTGAACAACAAGTTTGAAGACAGCGACGTGATCATCCTCTCCGGCGGCCACACCGACATCGTGACCGCCGTGAATGAAACCGGCATTTCCGCCACGACCACGGCCACGGTCAAGGCCGCCGGCACGGCGCTGGGCGATCTGGCCAAGCGCCTGTCCGAAGCGGGAGCCAAGCACGTGGTGGTTTCGGGCGTGTACAACCTGGGCCTGTCGCCCTGGGCGCGCGCGCAGGGCGAAGCCAAGGCCAACGCCATCCGCGATCTGTCCGTGGCTTTCAACGACGCCATGCTGCTGTCGCTGGCGGACACGAAATGGGGCCGCACCGTCCTGGCCATCAACCCCGGCCTGTTCTACAACCTGATTGCGAACGAAACGAAGGATCCGCTTTTCGCCAACGCGAAAGACCCCGTGTGCACCACGCCCGATGCCACCACCTGCACCAACAACACGCTGGTCAGCGGCGCCAAGGTGGAGCAGTACCTGTTTGCCGACAAGCTGTATTTCACCCCCCTGGCCAACCGCCTGTACGGCAGCAGCAGCTACGGCAACAACGCCTATTCGAGCCTGCGCGACCACTGGTGAGCGCCTGAGCGCTGGCGGGCGGCGCCCCAGGCAAAGCAGCGTTTTTTGCTATTGAATCAATAGCGTGTGCTCCTTTTGGAAACTGCGCAAAGCGCCTTTTTGATGCCCTGAATTTGCTCCTGTTAATGAAGCAAGCCAGCCTTCAGGCAAGGCGCAGGGCCGCCTGACGCGAAGGGGCGACAGGCGGCCTTTTTCATTGGCCTGCCCGCCTCCGCCTTCTTGAGTTTCCGAATTCCTGAATTCCCGAGTTCTCCCCGAAAGACCTGAAACATGCCCATCACCCCGCAAGAGGCGCTGCTGCGCGCCATTGAGCACCGCGAAATCTTTCAGGACGAAATGCTGCACCTGATGCGGCTGATCATGCGCGGCGAGATTTCGCCGCTGATGGTGGCGGCCATCACCGCCGCGCTGCGCGTGAAAAAGGAAACCGTGGGCGAAATCACCGCCGCCGCGCAAGTCATGCGCGAATTCGCCACGCCCGTGCCCATTGCCGACAAAACGCATTTGGTCGATGTGGTAGGCACCGGCGGCGACGGCGCGCGCACCTTCAACATCAGCACCTGCGCCATGTTCGTGGCCGCCGCCGCCGGCGCGCGCGTGGCCAAGCACGGCGGGCGCAGCGTCTCCAGCCAGTCGGGCAGCGCCGATGCCGTGGAGGCGCTGGGCATCCAGCTGAACCTCACGCCGCAGCAAATCGCCCAATGCGTGGCCGAAACCGGCGTGGGCTTCATGTTCGCGCCCAACCACCACCCGGCCATGAAAAACGTGGCCGCCATCCGCAAGGAAATGGGCGTGAAAACCCTGTTCAACCTGCTCGGCCCCCTGACCAACCCGGCTGACGCGCCCAACATCCTCATGGGCGTGTTCCACCCGGATCTGGTCGGCATCCAGGCGCGCGTGCTGCAAGCTTTGGGCGCGCGGCACGCCCTCGTGGTGCACGGGCTGGACGGCATGGACGAAATCAGCCTGGGCGCGCCCACCCTCGTGGCCGAGCTGCAAAACGGCCAAATCCGCGAATACGAAATCCGCCCCGAAGACTTCGGCCTCGACACCCAGCCGCCGCAAGGCATCCGCGTGGCCACGCCCGCCGAATCGGTTGCCATCGTGCGCACCGTGCTCGCAGGCCAGCCGGGCCAGGCGCAAGACATCGTGGCCCTGAACGCGGGCGGCGCGCTCTACGCCGCCGGCGTGGCCGCCAGCCTGGCCGAAGGCGTGCAGCAGGCGCGCGCCGCCATTGCCAGCGGCGCGGCGCAAGCCAAGCTGGAGCAGGTGCAAGCCTTCAGCCGCGCTGCCTGAAGCCGCACGAAACACGCAAGGCCACCCCGGCAGCCCACACGCAAGAAAAGGAGCGCGCCCCATGTTCCACCACGACATGCCCACCACGGCGGAGCTGTTCAAAATCTTCGGCACCCTCGCCATCGTCATCGTCATCGCCGCTTTGATGACCTACTTCATGCTCATCAAAACCATCCGCAACCTGCGGCGCGGCATTCATGAAGAAAGCGGCGAGACGGGCAGCAAGACAGAAAGCGCGGCAGGCGGCGCGCCCGGAAACGCGCCAAACAGCGCGCCAAACAACGCGCCAAACAGCGCACAGAACGACACGCCCAACAGCACACCCAACAGCGCGCCCGCCGCCGCACAAAGCGCCGCTGAAGCCGCCCGCCAGCCATGAACGACATCCTGCAAAAAATCATCGCCGTCAAGCGCGAGGAAATCGCCGCCGGCCAGAAAAAAATTCCCCTGCCCGCCATGCGCGCCGACGCCGAAAGCCGCGTGCTCACGCGCGACTTCACCGCCGCCATGCGCGCCAAAGTGGCCGCCGGGCAGGCCGCCGTCATCGCCGAAGTCAAGAAAGCCAGCCCCAGTAAGGGCGTCATCCGCGCCGACTTCGCGCCCGCCGACATCGCCCAAAGCTATGCCCAGGGTGACGGCGCTACCCGCGCCGCCTGCCTTTCCGTGCTCACCGACCGGCAGTTCTTCCAGGGCTGCCCCGACTACCTCAAGCAAGCGCGCGCCAGCTGCGGCCTGCCCGTGCTGCGCAAAGACTTCATCATCGATCCCTGGCAGGTTTACGAAGCCCGCGCAATGGGCGCCGACGCCATCTTGCTCATCGCCGCCTGCCTGGAAGACGCGCAAATGGCCGAGCTGGAAGCCCTGGCCCACAGCCTGGACATGGCCGTGCTGGCCGAAGTGCACGACGCCGCCGAGCTGGAGCGCGCGCTGCGCCTGAAAACCCCGCTCATCGGCATCAACAACCGCAACTTGCGCACCTTCGCCACCACGCTGCAAACCACGCTCGATCTGCTGCCCGCCCTGCCCGCCGGCCGCCTGCCCGTGGCTGAAAGCGGCATCGCCACCCGCGCCGACGTGCAGCGCCTGCGCCAGGCAGGCGTGCACGCCTTCCTCGTGGGCGAAACCTTCATGCGCGCCAGCGAGCCAGGCCGCGCGCTGGCCGAGCTGTTTGGCGGCTGAAGAGCAAAAAAGAGGAGCGAAATTCAAGGGCCTGAAAATGGCATCTGCGCTTATTCATCCAGGAGGTATTGCTATGGAACAAGGAGCAGAAATGGCGCCTGCCTTCCCGCCCCGGCATGCGCCAGAGCGCCGCGCTTTTCAGCCGCCAGAAGGAGTCCATCCATGACCGATGCCGAATTCATCTACGCCCGCTGGCACGAAGCCGCCCGCAGCCGCGACGTGCCCGCGCTGCTGGCGCTCTACGCCGAAGACGCCGAGCTGGAGTCGCCCCTTGTGCCCGTCATCCTGAACCGCGCCAGCGGCGTGCTGCGCGGGCACGCGCAAATCCGTGAATTCCTCGAAGAAGGCACGCGCCGCCGCCCCAACGAACTCGTGCGCTGGCACCGCGACGGGCGTTTTCTGAGCGCAGGCGGCCTGCTCGTGTGGGAATACCCCCGCGCCACGCCGCAGGGCGAGCAAATCGACATTCTCGAATTCATGGAGCTGCAAGGCCGCCTCATCCAGCGCCACCGCATCTACTGGGGCTGGTTTGGCACGCAAACGCTCATTGCCTCGGCGCTGCGCAAGCAGGCCCAGGCTCCGTCTGAACACTGAAACCCAAGACGCGCCCGCGCCATGAATCTTCTGGCCTTTGACACCAGCACCGAAACGCTCTCCATCGCCGTGCAGCGCGGCCCGCAGGTGTTCGCGCACGAGGCGGCCGGCGGCGCGCAAGCCTCCGCCACGCTCATTGAGCAGGCCCTGGCGCTGCTGGAGCAGGCGCGGCTGGCCGTGGCCGACCTGCACGCCATCGCCTTCGGGCGCGGCCCCGGCGCTTTCACCGGCCTGCGCACCGCCTGCGCCGTGGCCCAGGGGCTGGCCTGGGGCGCGGGCGTGCCCGTGCTGCCCATCGACACCCTGCTGGCCGTGGCCGAAAACGCCCGCCAGCGCCACGGCCTCACGCGCGCGCTCGCCTGGCTGGACGCCCGCATGGGCGAGGTCTATGCCGCCCCTTTCATCTGGCAGGCAGATGCCTGGCGCGCCCTGGACGTCGCGCGCGTGTGCGCGCCCGATGAGCTGGCCCTGCCCGCTGGCGAGTCCGCCGCTGGCTGGGCCTTGGCGGGCAACGCCGCCAGCGCCTATGGCAGCCGCCTGCCGCCCGCGCTGGACAGCCTGCCCCGCCTGCCCGCCCAGCCCGCTGCCACGGCCTTGCTCGCGCTGGCCGCGCCCATGCTGGCCGCCGGGCAGGGCCTGTCCGCCGAGCAGGCGCTGCCCCTGTACATCCGCGACAAAGTGGCGCAAACCACCGCCGAGCGGCTGGCCGCCCGCGCGGCGGAAGCAGCGAAGCAGAAGCGGGCGGAGCAAGGCCGGACGGAGGGCCGCGCGTGACAGCCCCCGCGCCGCATCTGGAGGCCCTGACGGCGTCGCATCTGGACGCCGTGCTGGCCATTGAGCAAGCCGCGCAGGCCCATCCGTGGACGCGCGGGCACTTTGCCAGCGCGCTGGCCGCAGGCAACTGCCTGCTGGGCCTGATGGCCGGAGAGCGGCTGCTGGGCTACCTTGTGGCCATGCCCGGCGTGCAGGAAGCGCACTTGCTCAACCTGGCCGTGGCGCCCGAAAGCCAGGGCCAGGGCCTGGCCGGCGTGCTGCTGCGGGCGCTTGCGCTCTGGGCGCGCGGGCAGGGCGCGGCGTGCGTCTGGCTGGAAGCGCGCGCCAGCAACGAGCGCGCCTTGCGCGCGTACCGCCGCTGCGGTTTCGCGCAAGCGGGCCTGCGGCGCGGCTACTACCCGGGCGCCAACAATCAGCGCGAAGACGCCATCGTCATGCGCCTGGATCTCTGACCCCGCCCCAAAGCCGCCGAAATGGACACCTTGAGGGACACCCTGAGCGAGCGCCAGCGCGCCATGCTGGCCGAAATGGGCATCCGCACCCACTGGCTGCCCCGCGCCAAGGCCCGCCCCGCCAAAGAAAAAGGGCCGTGCCAGCCCGGTGCGGCAGCGCCTGAAGCGCGGGCCGCCGCGCCTGTTTTGCCGCCGCCAGCTGCCGCGCGGGCAGAAGCGGCGCCTGCGGGGCCAAAGGCTCCGGCCAGAACGCCCGAAGCACCCAAAGCGCCTGCCCGGCCCGAAGCGCCCGCCGCCAGCGCCCAGGCCGTCGAGAACATGGACTGGCCCGCGCTGCAAACCGCCGTCGCCCAGTGCCAGGCTTGCGGCTTGTGCGAAACCCGCCGCCAGACCGTGTTTGGCGCGGGCGCGCGCCAGGCCCGCTGGATGGTGGTTGGCGAAGCCCCCGGCGAGCAGGAAGACCGGCAGGGCCAGCCTTTCGTCGGCCCGGCGGGCAGGCTGCTCGATGCCATGCTGGCGGCCATGGGCCTGTCGCGCCACGCGGACGACGCCATCGACGCGCTGGAAAAACGCGCGGGCCAGACGGACCAGGAAGGCCGGGCCGGCGGCCCGCCTGCCGAGGGCGTGTACATCGCCAACGTGCTCAAGTGCCGCCCCCCCGCCAACCGCAACCCGCAGCCGGACGAAGTGGCCCGCTGCGAGCCTTACCTGCGCCGCCAGGTGGCGCTGGTACAGCCGCAAGTCATTCTGGCAATGGGGCGCTTTGCCGTGCAGTCGCTGCTGCAAACCAGCGAGCCGATTGGCCGCCTGCGCGGGCGCGCGCACCAGTACGCGGGCGTGCCCGTCATCGTCACCTACCACCCGTCCTACCTGCTGCGCAACCCGCCCGACAAGGCCCGCGCCTGGCAGGACTTGTGCCTGGCCCTGCAAGTGATGCGGGAGCAAACGCAGCCCTGAATGCACACCAGAAAAAGGAGCAAATCCAGGGCCATCAAAAGCGGCTTCAGCGCCCTTTCCACTAGGACCTTATGCTATTGATACAGGAGCAAATTAATTCTGCTTCTGATGCTTGCGGCCTGCTGGCAGGGAGCGCAAGAAGCGGCATCAGGCGCTTATGCGCCTTTACTTGAAGAAGGCGTCGTAGCCCGTTTTCAGAATCAGCGCGCCGACCACCAGAATGAACGCGCCGCGCACAAAGCCCGCGCCGTGCCTGAGCGCCAGCCGCGTGCCGATCAGGCTGCCGGCCACATTGGCAGCGGCCATGACCAGGCCCGCCTGCCACCACACATGCCCCTTGGCGGCGAACAGGGCGATGGCGGCCACATTGGTGGCCACGTTCAGCAGTTTGGCGGCCGCCGAGGCGTTGAGAAAGTCGTAGCCCAGCAGCCGCACGAACAGAAAGATGAAGAAGCTGCCCGTGCCGGGGCCGAAAAAGCCGTCGTACCAGCCAATGCCCAGCCCGATGAGCGAGGCGGCCAGCTGCTCGCCGCGCAGGGCGTAGCGCGGCGCGTGGATGCGGCCCAGGTCTTTGCGGGCCAGCGTGTAGGCCAGCACGGCGATCAGGATGAGGGGCAGCAGGCGGCGCAAAAAGTCTGGCTCGACTTGCGTGACCGTCCACGCGCCGCCCAGCGAACCCAGCAGCGCAGCGGCGGCGGCCGGCAGCAGCACGGGCCAGCGCATGGGCGCCTGGCGGCTGTATTGCACGGCGGCGATGAACGTGCCCCATACCGAGGCGCTTTTGTTGGTGCCCAGCAAGGTGGCCGGAGGCATGGCGGGGTAGGCGGCAAACAGCGTGGGCACCAGCACCAGGCCGCCGCCGCCGACGATGGCGTCAATCAGCCCCGCCAGCAGCGAGGCGCAAGAGACGATGAGCAGATCGAGCATGCGGCCTGTCCGTGAGTGGTGAATGCAAGGTTTGCGCCCCGGGCGGATGAGAAGAAAGGGCCAAGAAAAACGGGCATCTTGCGATGCCCGTAAAAACCCGGCGTGCGGGTCGCTTCATGCAACTGGCGCGGCCTGTTTGTGTTTTTGTGCCTCTTGCGGAGGCTGGCCTTGGCGGTTTGTCTCCTTCGGTCCCCTCGCGGCAGCTCGCCTGGCCAAGCCTGCGGCGCTGCGATGGAGGGAACTGTACGCGCGGAAAAGCCGCTTGCCTATTGGGATTTGCCCGATTGCGCGGCGGCCCGTATTGCTGTCACGCCCCGGGAGCCGGCGGAGCCTGCTGGCCATCTGCCTGCGGCTTCGGGCCGTCTTGCGCCTTGCAGTCCGGCCCGATCCGCCCTCTTGATCCGCCTGTTTCCCCTTCGGCCAGACGCTGGGCAGGCGCTTAATGCGGCTGGCGCGTGTGGCCAAGCTGCGGCAGCACCGAGTCTTGGCCCAGTTGCAGCAGTCCGGCGCGGGCATACACGCCGAGCTTGCCGCGCGTGTCGGTGATGTCGAGGTTGCGCATGGTCAGCTGCCCGATGCGGTCAGCGGGCGTGAAGGGGGCGTTTTCCACCTTTTCCATCGACAGGCGCTCTGGCGCGTAGGTGAGGTTGGGGCTTTCGGTGTTGAGAATGCTGTAGTCGTTGCCGCGCCGCAGCTCCAGTGTGACTTCGCCCGTGATGGCGCGCGCCACCCAGCGCTGCGACATCTCGCGCAGCATGATGGCCTGCGGGTCAAACCAGCGGCCCTGGTAGAGCAGGCGGCCCAGCTTCAGGCCGTTGATGCGGTATTGCTCGATGGTGTCTTCGTTGTGAATGCCCGTGACCAGCCGCTCGTAGGCCGCGTGCAGCAGCGCCATGCCCGGCGCTTCGTAAATGCCCCGGCTTTTGGCTTCGATGATGCGGTTTTCAATCTGGTCGCTCATGCCCAGCCCGTGGCGGCCGCCGATTTCGTTGGCGCGGAGCATGAGCGCCACGGGGTCGTCAAAGGTCTGGCCATTGAGCGCCACGGGCTGGCCTTCTTCAAAGCGCACGCGCACTTCTTCGGGCCGGATGTCCACGTCTGCACGCCAGAAGGCCGCGCCCATGATCGGCTCGACGATGCGGATGCCGCTGGAGAGTTCTTCCAGGTCTTTGGCCTCGTGCGTGGCGCCGAGCATGTTGCTGTCGGTGCTGTAGGCTTTTTCGGCGCTCATCTTGTAGTCAAAGCCTGATGCGCGCAGGAACTCGGACATTTCCTTGCGCCCGCCCAGTTCGTCGATGAAGCGCTGATCCAGCCAGGGTTTGTAGATCTGCAAGCCGGGGTTGGCCAGCAGGCCATAGCGGTAAAAGCGCTCGATGTCGTTGCCTTTGAAGGTGGAGCCGTCGCCCCATATGTTCACATCGTCTTCCTTCATGGCGTTCACCAGCATCGTGCCCGTGACGGCGCGGCCCAGCGGCGTGGTGTTGAAGTAGGTCACGCCCGCCGTGCTGATGTGAAAGGCGCTGCATTGCAAGGCGGCGATGCCTTCGTGCGCGAGCTGGCGGCGGCAGTCAATCAGGCGCGCCAGTTCGGCGCCGTATTGCAGGGCCTTGCGCGGAATGGCCTCGTAATCCGTTTCGTCAGGCTGGCCCAGATTGGCCGTGTAGGCGCAGGGCACGGCGCCTTTCTGGCGCATCCACAGCAGAGCGGCGGAAGTGTCCAGGCCGCCGGAAAAGGCGATGCCGACTTTCTGGCCAGCGGGAAGCGATTGCAAGATGGTGGACATGTGGAAAACAGTTAGGGAGTGAAAAATGAAAAACGTATCTTAGAACCAGCCCCCAGGCCCAGTTTTCGCCAGCCGGGGAATGTCAAAAAGAAGAGCGAATCAAGGGGCATCAAAATGCCGTTTCGCGCAATTTCCACTAGGACATCTAGCTATGGATAGGGGAGCGAAATCATGCCGCCTGCCTTGCCCGGGCCGCCTTCTTGCGTTCCAGGCAGGCTGCGCACGGGCTTGGACTTCGGCGCTGGGGGCCGGCGCGGGCTGGGCGCGCGGCCATTGGGCGCGACAGCCATCAGAGCCTGCTTGCAATCTGGCCGCGAAGGGCAAAGGCCTGGGCATCGGGATGAACGGCCAAGCGCAAACCGCAAACCGCAAGCCGCTTGCGCCTGCAGACGGACTTTGAACAGCCTTTCAGGGCGTTTGCAGGCCAAGGGCGCGCCACTGCTGCGCCGCTTCGGGCGACTGCATGGCCTGCGCCAGTTGGCGGGCGGCTTCAGAAGCCTTGAGCCGCCAGGTCAGGGTGTAGGGCAGGCCCGTGTCCAGCGCGGCGGGCAGCGGGGTGATGCCCAGGGCGGTGGAGGCGGCGTCTGCGCCCGCGCCGATGCAGCCCTGCACGGCGGCATCAATGCGGCCCTGCATCAGCTCTTCGCGCAGGGGCTGGCCGCCGGAGAGCACATGAACTTTGGCGGTGAGCGTGGCATGCGCGCCGGACTGGAGCTGGTCGGCGCGGTCCACCAATTGCCAGAACGCATCGCCCAGCGGCTCGGCGCCGGGCTGATAGGCGCCCACGCGCACATCGGCGCGCAGCAGCGCGCCCAGCGCCGTGGCAGGCGCCACGGTCAGGCGCGGCGCGGTCATCAGGCACAGGCTGTCTTTGGCAATGACGGCAGGCGGCTGCCATTGCCCGCCAGATGCCAGCTGCTGCGGCTGGGTGGAGCCGGCGGCCACGAAAACGTCGGCTTCCTGTCCCTGGCTGATGCGCTGGCGCAAGGCGGCGGAAGGGCCGAAGGTGAGCGCCACGGGCTGGCCCGTGCGCGCTTCGTGGCGGCTGGCAATGGCCTGCACGGCAGGGCGCAAGGCGCTGTCGGCCCAGAGGCGGATTGCGCCAGGCGCGGGCGCGCCGCCGGAAGCGGCCTGCCCCGTGTCTTGCCCAGCTGAAGGCGCGCTCTCGCGCGTGGGCGTGCAGCCGGGCAGGCAGGCAGCCAGCGCCAGCAGGCAGGCGGATAGCCAGGCGGCTCGTGTCACTTGCATGGCCCGTGATCGCTGCGGCGTGCCTTACAGACCGGCGGCGGCGCGCAGGGCTTCGGCCTTGTCGGTCTGTTCCCAGCTGAATTCCGGCTCGTTGCGGCCAAAGTGGCCGTAGGCGGCGGTTTTGGCGTAAATGGGGCGTTGCAGCTTGAGCATTTCGATGATGCCCTTGGGGCGCAAATCGAAATGTTCGCGCACGAGCTGGGCCAGTTTTTCGTCAGGCAGCTTGCCGGTGCCTTCGGTGTAGACGGTGATGTTCATGGGCTGCGCCACGCCGATGGCGTAGGCCACCTGGATTTGGCACTGGCGCGCCAGCCCGGCGGCGACGATGTTCTTGGCCACGTAGCGGGCGGCGTAGGCGGCGCTGCGGTCCACCTTGGTGGGGTCTTTGCCGCTGAAAGCGCCGCCGCCGTGGGGGCAGGCGCCGCCGTAGGTGTCCACGATGATCTTGCGGCCCGTCAGGCCGCAGTCGCCTTGCGGGCCGCCGACGACGAAGCGCCCGGTGGGGTTGATGAGAAAGCGCGTGTCCTTGAGCCACTCGGCGGGCAGCACGGGCTTGATGATTTCCTCGATCACGGCTTCGATGAAGCTGGCCTTCATCTTCGTGGCGCTTTCGCTTTGGTCAGGGCTGTGCTGGGTGGAGAGCACCACGGTGTCGATGCTGTGAGGCTTGCCGTCCACGTAGCGCAGCGTGACCTGGCTTTTGGCGTCGGGGCGCAAAAAAGGCAGGCGGCCATCCTTGCGCAGCATGGCCTGGCGTTCGACCAGGCGGTGGGCGTAGTGGATGGGCGCGGGCATGAGGGTGGGCGTTTCGTCGCAGGCGTAGCCGAACATCAGGCCCTGATCGCCCGCGCCGGTGTTCAGGTGGTCGTCGCTGGCCTGATCCACGCCCTGGGCGATGTCGTTGCTTTGCCGGTCGTAGCAGACCATGACGGCGCAGCCCTTGTAGTCAATGCCGTAGTCGGTGTTGTCGTAGCCGATGCGCTTGATGGTGTCGCGCGCCACCTGGATGTAGTCCACATTGGCATTGGCGCTGATTTCGCCGGCCAGCACCACCAGGCCGGTGTTGGTCAGCGTTTCGGCGGCCACGCGCGCGCGCGGGTCTTGCGCGAGGATGGCGTCCAGGATGCTGTCAGAAATCTGGTCGGCCACCTTGTCGGGGTGGCCTTCGGAAACGGATTCGGATGTGAAGAGAAAGTCGCTCGCCATGATGTGAATAAACTCCTTGGGTTGCGCGTCGCCGCCGCGTTTGCAAAACCGTTTTGCAAAGCAACCGGAAGGAGCCTGGCGAACGCTTTAGCAGTATTTTTTAATGTCGCCCTGCAAGTTGCCCGGTTAACTCGGCGACAAGTTGCGCATTCTACCTATTTGCGTTTTCATGCTTTTGCTGTATCGCCTTGTATCCGGATGGCCGTTGGGGTTGTTGCACGGCGTGGGTGCGGCGCTGGGCTGGCTGATCTGGCTGCTTTCTCCCACCTATCGCAGGCGCTTTGCGCAAAACGCCGCACAGGCGGGCTACGCCTTCGGGCAGGTGCGCGCCGCCGTGGCGCACGCGGGCCGCATGGCGTGCGAGACGCCGCGCCTGTGGTTCGGCCCGCCCGTGCCCGTGCAGTGGCAGGGGCGGGAAGCGGCCGATGCCGCCTACGCGGCAGGCAGGGGCATCGTGTTTCTCACGCCGCATCTGGGCTGCTTCGAGATCACCGCGCAGGGGCTGGCCGCGCGCTACTCGGCGCAATACGGGCCGCTGACGGTGCTCTACCGCCCCGCGCGCCAGAAGGCGCTGGCCGAAGTGGTGGAAACCGCCCGCCGCCGTGAGGGGCTGGAAACCGCGCCCACCACGCTGGCGGGCGTGCGGCAAATGCTCAAGGCCCTGCGCGCGGGCCATGCCGTGGGCCTGCTGCCCGATCAGGTGCCGCCCGAAGGGCTGGGCGAGTGGACGCCTTTTTTCGGCAAGCCCGCCTACACCATGACGCTGGCGGCGCGCCTGGCGCTGCAAACGGGCGCCACGCCGCTGCTGGTGTGGGGCGAGCGCCTGCCCGCCGCGCGGGGCTTTTGCCTGCACGTGCAGCCGCTGTCAAGCCCGCTGCCGCAAGAGCTGTCCGCCGCCGTGGCGCATATCAACGCCGAGATGGAGCGCCTCATCCACCAGTGCCCGCAGCAATACCTCTGGGGCTACGGGCGCTACAAGCACCCGCGCCCGCAAGGCTGAAGGCCATGGGCGAATCTCCTTGCGCCCAAGCGGCAAAAGCAGATCCGGCGCGGGGCCGCTGGACGGGCCGCCTGGTCGTGCGCCTCATGCGCCTGATCGCCCCGCTGCCGCTGCCCGTGCTGCGCGGCGCGGGCTGGCTGCTGGGCAGCCTGTGCTGGCCGCTGGCGCGCGGCCGCCGCCACGTGGCCCTGGTCAATTTGCGCCTGTGCTTTCCGCAGTGGAGCGAAAAGCGCCGCCGGCAGGTGGCGCGCCAGAGCTTCATCTGCTTTTTTCAGGCTTTTCTGGACCGCGCCTGGGTCTGGCACGGCGCGCCCCGCCTGCTGCTGGAGCGCGTGCGCATCACCGGCCAGGCCGATGAGCTGCGCCGCCCCGAAGCCGCCGTGCTCTTCGCCCCGCACTTTTACGGCATGGACGCGGGCGGCTCGGCCATCATGCAGCGGCTCATCCAGCGCGGCTGCACCATCTACACCATCCAGCGCGATGCGGCGCTGGACGCCTGGATGCGCCAGGGCCGCCAGCGTTTTGGCGACGTGCAGCCGCTCAACCGGGAAGACGGCGTCAAGCCCGTCATCAAGGCCCTGCGCGGCGGCCGCTATCTCTATTTGCTGCCTGACATGAACTTCGGCCCGCAAGAGTCCATCTTCGTGCCCTTTTACGGCGTGCCCGCCGCCACCGTGCCCTCGCTGCCGCGCTTTGCCCGGCTGGGGCGCGCGCGCGTCATCCCTGTCATCACCCGCATGACCGCCGCTGGCTACGAAGTGCAGGTGCACGCCCCCTGGCAGGGCTATCCCACGGACGACGTGCAGGCCGACACGGCCCTCATGAACGAGCGCCTGCAAGAGTGGATCAACGCCATGCCCGAGCAGTACTACTGGGTGCACAAGCGCTTCAAAACCCGGCCCGAAGGCGAGCCGCCGGTGTACTGAAAAGCCTTTGGCGCGGCTTCGCGCGCGGCGCGCCTTGCGGCAGCGCCTGCGCTGCTTGAAAACCTGCTGCTGGCGGGCATCTGTGCGGGCATGCCCAAAAAGAAAACCGCTGCTTGCACGCCTGCCCCCGTTTCCGCATCCGTTCCTGATTCCGCGCCTGATCCGGCTGCTGCCCGCGCCGCCGCGCCGCTGATTCGCCTGCGCGGCGCGCGCCAGCACAACCTGAAAAACCTGGACGTGGACATTCGCACGGGCGAGATGACGGTGGTGACGGGGCCGAGCGGCTCGGGCAAGTCCAGCCTGGTGTTTGACACACTGTATGCCGAAGGGCAGCGGCGCTATGTGGAAACCTTCAGCGCCTACGCGCGGCAGTTTCTCGACCGCATGGACAAACCGGCGGTGGACCGCGTGGAGGGCGTGCCGCCCGCGATTGCGATTGACCAGACCAATCCGGTGCGCTCTTCGCGCTCCACCGTGGGCACGATGACGGAGCTGAACGACCACATCAAGCTGCTGTTCGCGCGCGCCGGGCAGCTTTTTGACGCGCAAACGGCGCTGCCGGTGCGCCATGACAGCGCCGAGAGCATTTACGCCGAGCTGCTGCGCCGCGCCAAAGCGGCGGGCGATCCGCGCGTGGCGCTCACGTTTGCCGTGGAGCTGCCCGCCAGTGCCAGCGCCGACGAGGTGCAGCAGTGGCTATCGGCCAGCGGTTTCACGCGGGTGCAGGCCGAGCGGCAAGAGGGCGGGCGCAAGGTGCTGGATGTGGTGGCCGACCGCTTCCGCCTGGGGCGCGCCGAGCGCGCGCGGGCGCTGGAGGCCATTGAAGTGGCGCTGCGGCGCGGCGGCGGGCAGATGGCGGCGTATGTGCTGGCGGATGAGGGCGAGAAAGAAGGCTTGAGCGGCCAAGACAGCGGCGAAAACAGCGGCGGGCCGCTGCTCTGGCGCTTTTCCACGGGGCTGCATTGCCCGGAGAGCGGGCGGCGCTATCACGAGCCGTCGCCGTCGATGTTTTCCTTCAATTCGCCAGTGGGCGCGTGCGAGGCATGCCGGGGCTTTGGGCGGGTGATTGGCGTGGACTGGGGGCTGGTCGTGCCTGATGCGCGGATGAGCTTGCGCGCCGGGGCCATCAAGCCGATTCAGACGCCCGCGTGGAAGGAGTGCCAGCAAGATTTGATGCGCCACGCCGCAGCGGCGGGCATTCCGCGCGACACGCCCTGGGCGCAGCTCACGCCGCAGCAGCGGCAATGGGTGATTGAAGGCGCGCCGAATTTCCGCGAGGGCAACTGGAGCCGGCAGTGGTACGGCATGCGGCGCTTTTTCCAGTATCTGGAAAGCAAGGCCTACAAGATGCACATCCGCGTGCTGCTGTCCAAATACCGCAGCTACACCCCGTGCGAGGCGTGCGGCGGCGCGCGCCTCAAAGACGAATCGCTCTTGTGGCGCGTGGGCAGCAAGGCCGACGCCGATGCCGTGCTGGCGCCCGCGCAGCGCTTCATGCCGCACGGCGTGGCCTGGACGCGCGAGCAGCTTGAAAGCCTGCCGGGCCTGAGCCTGCATGACGTGATGCAGCTGCCCATCGAGCGCCTGCGCGTGTTCGCAGACCGGCTGGCGGGGCCTGAAATTACTACCAAAAAGATAGCTGCCAGCGCAGATTCCACTAGGACAAACGGCCGGTTTGATACCGAAACTGATGCTGAAACCGGTGCTCGCGCTGATGCGGCGGATGCCGCCGCGTCATCGGCCGCCAGCGCCGATGCGCAGGCGCGCAAGCTCATCCTGGACGAAATCCGCGCGCGCCTGCAATACCTGACGGACGTGGGGCTGGACTACCTCACGCTGGACCGGCAAAGCCGCACCTTGAGCGGCGGCGAAGTGCAGCGCATCAACCTCACCACGGCGCTGGGCACTTCGCTGGTGAACACGCTGTTTGTGCTGGATGAACCCAGCATCGGCCTGCACCCGCGCGACATGGCGCGCATCAACCGCGCCATGCAGCGCCTCAAGCGCGCGGGCAACACGCTGGTGGTGGTGGAGCACGACCCGGCCGTGATGCTGGCCGCCGACCGCGTGCTGGACTTTGGCCCCGGCCCCGGCGCGGCAGGCGGGCGCATCGTGTTTGACGGCACGCCCGCCCAATTGCGGCAGGCCGATACGCTCACCGGCCAGTATCTGGGCGGGCGCAAGCGCATCAGCGCCGGGCAGGCGCGGCCCGTGCAGGACAGCACGCCCCGGCTCATTCTGGAAGGCGCGCGCGAGCACAACCTCAAAGGGCTGGATGTGGCCTTCCCCCTGCAACGGCTGGTGACGGTGACGGGCGTGAGCGGCTCGGGCAAATCCACGCTGATTCAAAACGTGCTGGCCCCGGCGCTGCTGCGCCACTTTGGCCAGGCCACCGAAGCGCCCGGCGCGCACGAGCGCCTGCTGGGCGCCGAACAGCTGGCGGGCGTGGTGTTCGTCGATCAATCGCCCATCGGCAAAACGGCGCGCTCCAACCCGGCCAGCTACGTGGGCGCGTGGGACGCCATCCGCAAGCTCTTTGCCGCCGCGCCGCTGGCGCGCCAGCGCGGCTACACCGCCGCCAAATTCAGCTTCAACAGCGGCGATGGCCGCTGCCCCACCTGCGGCGGCAGCGGTTTCGAGCACGTGGAAATGCAGTTTCTGAGCGACGTGTATCTGCGCTGCCCCGACTGCAACGGCCGCCGCTGGCGGCCCGAAGTGCTGGAAGTGACGATAGAGCGCCCCGCGCGCAGCCTGGCCACGGATGCCGACCTGGACGCCGCCGCCGAACGCCTGGCCGAAGTGGCCAGCGGCAGGCCCGACCCCGCCCCCGCCGCCCGCGCGCTGAACGTGGCCGACGTGCTGGAACTCACCGTGGCCGAAGCCGCGCAGCTTTTTGCGCAAGACCGCGACGTTATCCGCGCCCTGCAACCGCTGATGGATGTGGGGCTGGACTACGTGAAGCTAGGCCAGCCCGTGCCCACGCTCAGCGGCGGCGAGGCGCAGCGCCTGAAACTGGCGGGCCACCTGGCCGAAGCCGCGCAAACAGCCAGCCGGTCGCGCCAGCCCGTGGCCAAAAAAGGCACGCTGTTTCTGTTTGACGAGCCGACCAGCGGCCTGCACTTTGACGACATCGCCAAGCTCATGCGCGCGCTGCGCAAGCTGCTGCAAGCGGGGCACTCCATCATCGTCATCGAACACAACCTGGACGTGATGCGCGCCAGCGACTGGCTGATTGACCTCGGCCCCGAAGGCGGCGAGGCGGGCGGGCGCATCGTGGCGCAAGGCGCGCCCGCCGAAGTGGCGGCCTGCCCGCATTCGCACACCGGCGCGGCGCTGCGCGAATACGAGCGCGCGCTGGCGGCGGGCATGGCGCAAGCGGCTGAAGCCGCCGATCAAGCCGCCGCTGAAGTGACTGAAGTCGCCGAAGCGCGCGCCGCCTATGCCGCATCCGCTGCACCCGCCGCACCCGCCGCACCCGCCCCGGCCGAGATTGAAATCGTCCACGCCCGCGAGCACAACCTGAAAAACCTGAGCGTTTGCATTCCGCGCGGCAAATTCAGCGTCATCACCGGCGTGAGCGGCAGCGGCAAATCCACGCTGGCCTTCGACATCCTCTTTGGCGAAGGCCAGCGCCGCTATCTGGAAAGCCTGAACGCCTACGCCCGCAGCATCGTGCAGCCCGCCGGCCGCCCGGATGTGGACGCCGTGCACGGCATACCGCCCACCGTCGCCATCGAGCAGCGCCTCTCGCGCGGCGGGCGCAAATCCACCGTGGGCACCATCACCGAGGTCTGGCACTTTCTGCGCCTGCTCTACGTGAAGCTGGGCGTGCAGCACTGCGTGCACGACGGCGCGCCCGTGCAGCCGCAAACGCCCGAACGCATCGCCGCGCAGCTGCTCACCCGCTACCGGGGCCAAACCATCTGCCTGATGGCCCCGCTGGTGGTGGGCCGCAAAGGCGTTTACACCGAACTGGCCGAATGGGCGCGCCCGCGCGGCTACGCCCACTTGCGCGTGGATGGCGAATTTCTGCCCACCAGCGCCTTCCCGCGCATCGACCGCTTCAAGGAACACACCATCGAGCTGCCCGTGCTGACCTTGCCCGTGACGCCCGGCAACGAAGCCGCCTTGCGCAGCGGCCTGGCGCGCGCGCTGGAGCACGGCAAAGGCATCGTTCACGTGCTGCACGGCGCCAGCGGCCTGCCTGCCGCGCTGCAAGCGGGCCAGCCCACGGCTGGCATGGGGCAAGTGGCCGTCTTTTCCACCCGCCGCGCCTGCCCCGTGTGCGACACCAGCTACGCCGAGCCAGACCCGCGCCTGTTTTCCTACAACAGCAAACACGGCTGGTGCCCCGAATGCGTGGGCACCGGCTTGCTGCTCACACGCGAGCAGCGCCAGGCGCTGGATGACTCCGTGCTGGCGGGCGACCCCAAAGGCCGCGAGCAAAGCTTTGCCGAAGCCGATGTGGAGGGGCTGACGGGCCAACCCTGCCCCGCCTGCCACGGCACGCGCCTGAACCCCGTGGCGCGGCACGTGCTGCTGCCAGCGGAATGGGGCGGCGCGCCTTCTGGCAAGCCCTCTGATTCAGAGCCAAACCGGCCTGAGGTCCTAGTGAAATCAGCGCGGGCAGCTACCAAAAAAGGAGCAGAAAAGAGCCTTGAAAGCCCCGGAAGCCACGGCGGCATCGCCATCACCGAACTGGCCCGCATGAGCGTCAGCCAGCTGCGCCAGTGGTTTGCCGCGCTGCGCCTACAAGGGCGCGAAGCGGAGATTGCGCGCGATTTGCTGCCCGAAATCAGCAGCCGCCTTGAATTTCTGGAGCAAGTCGGCCTGGGCTACCTCACGCTGGACCGGGGCGCGCCCACGCTCAGCGGCGGCGAAGCCCAGCGCATCCGCCTGGCCGCCCAGCTGGGCAGCAACCTGCAAGGCGTGTGCTACGTGCTCGACGAACCCACCATCGGCTTGCATGCGCGCGACAACCACATCCTGCTGGACGCGCTGCACCAGCTCTCGGCCAAAGGCAACACGCTGGTCGTGGTGGAGCACGACGAAGACACCATCCGCCGCGCCGAGCACCTGATCGACATCGGCCCCGGCGCGGGCGTGCGCGGCGGCCGCCTCATCGCCCAGGGCAGCGTGGCCGACCTGGCCGCCGCGCCCGAATCCGCCACGGGCCGCTACCTGCGCCAGGCCATGCGCCACCCCCTGCACCCGCGCCGCGAAGTGAACTGGCCCGCCAGCGTTCAAGAAGCCAGCCAGGCCATCCGCAGCGGCGCCGGCAAAGGCCAGCCGCCTGCCGCCGCCCGCATGGCCCAGGCCCTGCAAACGCTGGGCGACTTTCCCGTCAGCAGCGAACCCGGCTGGCTCTGGCTGCAAAACGCCAGCCTGCACAACCTGCGCCACATCAACGCGGCCCTGCCCCTCAAGCGCCTGGTCGCCGTCACCGGCGTGAGCGGCAGCGGCAAATCCACCTTCGCCCGCGACGTGCTCCTGAGCAGCGTGCAGCGCCTGCTTGCCAGCAAGGCAGCCGCCGGAACAACGGCCAAAACCCGCTCCAGCGCACGCCAATCAAGCGCGGGCAGCTATCAAAACAGTAGCGCAGGCAGCACCACGGGCTGCGCCGACCTCAAAGGCTTTGGCGGCATCGACCGCGTGCTCGAAGTCGATCAAACCCCCATCGGCAAAACCCCGCGCTCGTGCCCCGCCACCTACATCGGCTTCTGGGACACCGTGCGCAAACTCTTTGCCGACACCCTGGAAGCGCGCGCGCGCGGCTGGGGCCCCGGGCGCTTTTCCTTCAACACCGGCGAAGGCCGCTGCCCCGCCTGCGAAGGCCAAGGCATGCGCACCATCGAAATGGCCTTCCTGCCCGACGTGAAAGTGCCCTGCGAAACCTGCCACGGCGCGCGCTTTTCGCCCGAAACCCTGGCCGTCACCTGGCGCGGCAAAAACATCGGCGAAGTGCTGCAAATGGAAGTGGACGAAGCCGTCGAATTCTTCGCCAGCATGCCCGCCATCAGCCACCCGCTGCAACTGCTGCGCGACGTGGGCCTGGGCTACCTCACCCTCGGCCAGCCCAGCCCCACCTTGAGCGGCGGTGAAGCCCAGCGCATCAAGCTTGTCACTGAACTGAGCAAAGTGCGCGACGACCTCACCCGCCGGGGCCGCAAAGCCCCGCACACCCTCTACGTGCTCGACGAACCCACCGTCGGCCTGCACATGCAAGACGTGGAAAAACTCATCCACGTCCTGCACCGCCTGGTCGACGCCGGCCACAGCGTCATCGTCATCGAACACGACCTGGACCTCATCGCCGAAGCCGACTGGATCATCGACCTAGGCCCCGAAGGCGGCGACGCCGGCGGCCAGCTGGTCGCCGCCGGCACGCCGGAAGATGTGGTGAAAGCGGGCACGCACACGGGGCGGGCGGTGGAAAAGCTTTTGAAATCCCGAAAAGGAAATTGATATGAAAAATCATTTATCCGTAAATTCCGTATATGGAAAGGAATAACGAAAATAAATTTTCATGAATCGTCTTGAACGATTTGAATTCGGCATTTATAAAAACCGATTTGTACTTTCACACCCCCGGGCGGACTCTGAACAGGCCCTACCATCGCCCCCTTTCACCAACAAAAGGAAGCAATATGGCTGACGTGACCGGGGCCTTTGAGCAGTGCATGGCGTCCAGTCCGCATGGGGGCGGCGCGCTGGATGCGCTGCAATGCGGCATCAATCTGGGCAATGATTTTTTGTGGACCTGGCTGGTTTACATGCTGCTGGGCGTGGGGATGCTGTTCACGCTGGGCACGGGGTTTGTGCAGTTGCGGCTGCTGGGGCGCAGCGTGCGCGAGATGCTGGGCAGCCGCAGCGATGGCGATGACGCGCACGGGCACGGCATCACGCCCTTTCAGGCGTTCGTGACGGGGCTGGCCAGCCGCGTGGGCACGGGCAACATCGCCGGGGTGGCCATTGCCATTTCCACGGGCGGGCCGGGCGCGGTGTTCTGGATGTGGATGACGGCGCTGCTGGGCATGAGTTCGGCGTTTGCCGAATCGTCGCTGGCGCAGCTTTTCAAGGTACGCGACCACGGCAACCGCCAGTTTCGCGGCGGGCCGGCGTACTACATCACGCATGGCCTGCGCCAGCGCTGGCTGGGCACGGTGTTTGCGCTCAGCATGATTTTGTGTTTTGGCTTTGTGTTCAACGCCATTCAGTCCAACACGATCATCGAGGCGGTGAAATCGGCGGCGGGCTGCGCCAGCGGCAGCGGCGCTTGCGAGCAAGACTGGCAGGTGTACCGCCACGCGCTGGGCGCGGTGCTCATCATCATCACCGCGCCCATCATTTTTGGCGGCATTCGCCGCGTGTCGCGCATTTCAGAGGCGCTGGTGCCCATCATGGCGACGGCCTATTTGCTGATGGCGCTGTATGTGATTGCCATGAATCTGGACAGGGTGCCGCAGATGTTCGCCCTGATTTTTGACAACGCGTTCGACTTCCGCTCCGCCGCAGGCGGGCTGGCGGGCAGCGCGGCGGCCAAGGCCATGCAGCTGGGCATCAAGCGCGGGCTGTTTTCCAACGAGGCGGGCATGGGTTCGGCGCCCAACGCGGCAGCGGCAGCGGATGTCAAGCACCCGGTCTCGCAAGGAATGATTCAGATGCTGGGCGTGTTTGTGGACACCATCGTGGTGTGCTCATGCACGGCCTTCATCGTGCTGCTGTCCGACATGCCCGCCGATGGCGCGCTCACGGGCATTCAGCTCACGCAATCGGCGCTGGAGAGCCAGGTGGGGGGCTTCGGGCAGTATTTCCTGGCGGTGGTGCTGTTCATGTTTGCGTTTTCTTCGGTGATTGGCAATTACGCCTACGCCGAGTCCAACGTGCAGTACCTGCACAGCCATCGCCTGACGCTGGCCATCTTCCGCATGGCGGTGCTGGCCTTCGTGTACTTCGGCGCGGTGGCCAAAGTGGGGCTGGTGTGGGACATGGGCGATTTGTCGATGGGCATCATGTCCTTCATCAACCTGGTGGCCATCGTGCTGCTGTGCCCGCTGGTGTTCATGCTGCTCAAAGACTATTCGGCGCAGTTGCGCGCCGGCTCGAAAGAGCCGGTTTTCCGGCTGGCGGCCCACCCGCAGCTCAAAGGCCGCGTGCCGCAGGCCGATATCTGGTAATGGCAGCCTGAGAGCCTGTGCCAAGCCACGCCCGTGGGCGCGAAAAGCGCGGCTTCGGGCGATTTTGGGCGTTGCAAACGTTTTGTCGGGCGCAAGCGGGCAGCAAGGCCCATCTGCGGCTTGAAAAGTTTCCAAAAATAAAAGCAGGGGTTTGATGAAAAAACACCTGCATCCTGTTTGGCTCTGGCTGGGAGTTACCAACGCCGTTTATTTGTTGTTGCTGTTTTATAAACAGTCCGGACTGAGCCGTTTTTCAAACGGCCTGACTTTGCCCGATATGCTGCCATGCAATTAAGGCAGCGTTTATCTGCAAACCTATTTGGGTAACTTGGGGGCAAAGGGCAGGCGGTTTTATCTGTGCCGTCAGATGGCCGCCGACATGGTTTATCCCGCGCTGTTCGGCTATACCTGTTTCCGTCTGACCGGCCTGTTGTTGGCGGGAACGCCTTCAGGCCATATTGAAAAAACGGCTGCTGCCGCTGCCCGTTGTTTCGGCGGTATTGGATTATCTGGAAGAGTTTTGCCTGATTGCCGTGGTTTCTGCCTGCCCCGAAGCACCGTAAATTGCCGCCGCTGCTCCATTTTTTTACCGTTGTCAAATCTGCGGCGGCTTGGGCGCGAGCGGCGGCTTCAGGTGCACCTGCGCTCTGCGCCGCACCTGTGTCTCTTGTCAAAAACAAGAGCAAATTTCAGGGGTAAAAAATACTGTTCTGCACCCTTTCCACTAGGACGTCGCGCTATTAATAAAGGAGCGAAATAACGCCCTTCGCTTCAGGCGGCTTTTGCCGCAGCGGGGTTGCCATTGCCGAAGCGGGCGGCGATGTAGTCTTCCACGATGCGCTGGAAGTCTTGCGCGATGTGATCGCCGCGCAGGGTCATGGCTTTTTCGCCGTCGATGAAGACGGGGGCGGCGGGCGATTCGCCGTTGCCAGGCAGGCTGATGCCGATGTCGGCGTGTTTGCTTTCGCCGGGGCCATTGACGATGCAGCCCATGACGGCGACTTTCAGGCGCTCGACGCCCGGGTACAGGTCGCGCCAGACGGGCATTTGGGCGCGCAGGTAGTCGTCAATGTCTTTGGCCAGCTCCTGGAAGGTGGTGCTGGTGGTGCGGCCGCAGCCGGGGCAGGCGCTGACGCTGGGCACGAAGGCGCGCAGGCCCATGGCTTGCAGGATTTCGCTGGCGACCAGCACTTCCTGCGTGCGCGCTTCGCCGGGCTGGGGGGTGAGGCTGACGCGGATGGTGTCGCCGATGCCTTCTTGCAGCAGGATGGACAGGGCGGCCGCCGAGGCGACGGTGCCTTTGGCGCCCATGCCCGCTTCGGTCAGGCCCAGATGCAGGGGGTAGCGGCAGCGGCGGGCCAGTTCGCGATAGACGGCGATGAGGTCTTGCACGCCGCTGACTTTGCAGCTGAGGATGACTTGCCCGGGCGCCATGCCCAGGCGTACGGCCAGATCGGCCGATTCGATGGCGGAGGTGACGAGCGCCTCGTACATGACCTGGCGCGCTTCCCACGGCTGGGCGCGGCGGTTGTTGGCGTCCATCAGGCCGGCCAGCAGGTCTTGATCGAGGCTGCCCCAGTTCACGCCGATGCGCACGGGCTTGTCCCACTTGAGGGCGGCTTCGATCATTTGGCCGAATTGCTTGTCTTTTTTGTCGCCTTTGCCGACGTTGCCGGGGTTGATGCGGTATTTGGACAGGGCCTGGGCGCAGCCCGGAAATTCGGTGAGCAGGCGATGGCCGTTGTAGTGGAAGTCGCCAATGAGCGGCACGTCGATACCCATGCGGTCGAGCTGCTCGCGGATGTGGGGCACTTCGGCGGCGGCCTCGGGGGTGTTGACCGTCAGGCGCACCATTTCGCTGCCGGCTTGCGCGAGTTCCTTGACCTGGATGGCGGTGCCAATGGCATCCACGGTGTCGGTGTTGGTCATGGATTGCACGCGCACGGGCGCATCGCCGCCGACAGTGACGACGCGCGCGCCCCAGCAAACGCGCGCCTGGCGCGAGCGGCGCGCGGCGGGCTGGACGATGGCAATGGGTTGGGCGGAGACGGTTTCAGGCATCGTGGAAATCCGGCCTGGCGGCAGTGCGCTTCTGGCCGGTGAAAGCGGCAAAAGGGCCTTATTTCACTTCAAAGCGGGCCACACTGCCGCGAGCCAGGGCTTTGGCGTCAAACGGCTCGCCGCGCACGGTGACGCTGACGCCATCAACCTTGCCGATCTTCACGGCCAGCGGCAGCTCGCCTTCGGTCACGCTGGCCTGCTCGCCCGCCTTGAGGGTGCGGTCCAGCAGGTTTTTGCCTTTGGCGTCGCGCACGCTCACCCAGGTGGACTGCGTGGCGGCGAAGGCGATGAATGGGGCGGCGGGCTGGGGCGCAACCGGCGCGGCTTCTGCGGCGGCGGGCGTGGCTTCTGGCGCTGCGGCAGGCGCAGAAAGAGCGGGCGTTGAAGAAGCCGGCGGCTCCGGCTGGAGAGGCGGCTGGGCCGCCAGCGGCGAGTCAGAGTGTTCGCTGACGGCTTCCACCACCATGCCGGGCGCGGGGGCGTGAGCGCCGTCTTCGCGCGTGCCGTCCTGCGTGGTTTCCGCCGGGGCGTTGAGCCGGATGGGCAGCGTGGGCAGCAAAGACAGCGCCGCCGCGCCCAGCGCCAGCAGCGCCAGGATGATCAGCACCGGGCGGCTGAACAAGTGCGACAGCAGCGATGCGGGCCGGTCGCTGGCGCGGTGAAACGGCGCATAGCCCGCGTTGCTGGCGGGGCTGTACAGGCCGTGGCGCGAGGTGGGCATGCAGGCCAGCACGGCGGCGGCATCGCCCCCCAGGTGGCGGCAGATGGATGCGGCCAGGCCCCGGGCGAAGGTGATGTCAGGCAGCAGCTCCAGACGCCCGGCTTCCAGCGCCTCGATGCGGTACAGCGGCACTTTCAGGGCATTGGCGAGCAGGTCGGCGTCGATGCCAGCGGCTTCACGCACCTGGCGCAGCATCACGCCCGCGCGCACGGCGGGCGCATCGGGCGGCTCGGACTTGGCGGCCGGCGCGTCAGTCTCCAGCGGGGCGGGCGCGGTCGCCTGCTCGCGCAAAGGCAGCGGCGCCGGAGCGCTGTCGCGGCCCTGCCGTGCCAGCTCACTCATTGAAGCGTCCCCGCTCATAGGACACCAGCTGGCTTGAGCTGGGGTAGCGGCGGCGCAGCTGGTCGGCCAGTTGCAGCACGGCTTCCGTGTGGCCAAGCTGGCGCTCGATCTTGATGCCCAGCCATAGCGATTCGGCGTTGCCCAGTTCGCTGTTGTTCAGGCGGCGGATGTAAAAGCGCGCGCGCTCCAGGTCGCCGCGCAGGAACAGCAGCTGCGAGAGGTTGTAGCCGGTGATGGGGTTGCCAGGGTCCAGCTCGTAGGCTTTCAGCAGCGTGGCTTCGGCCTTGGTGCGGTCGCCCGCGCGGGCCTCGCAGATGCCCTTGGTCATCAGGGTCTTGGCGCGCTCCGGGTACAGCGGGTTGCTGACGGCGCGGTCGAACATCTGGCTGGCCTGTTCGTAATTTTTTTGCTGGCAGTACATCCAGCCCAGGTTGTGCAAGGTGTTGCTGTCGCGCGGATTGAGCGACAGGGCGCGCTGCAACTGGGCGCTGGCCATGGGCATGTCGCCCAGAGACATGTAAATGAGGCCCGAGAGGTTGTAGGCGTCCGGGAAGGTGGGGTCGATTTGCAGCACCTGCTTGAGTTCGCTCAGCGCCACGGCGGTCTGCCCGTTTTCAAAGTAGCTGGCCGCCAGCGCCAGGCGCGTGCGGGCGCGGCGCCGGGCGTCGGTTTCGTTGTCGGGCGTGATCAGGCCGGCGGAAACGGCGTCGTCCATGCCAGTTTTGCTGCCGGAAGTGGCGCAGCCGCCCAAGGCGGCGGCCAGCGCCAGCACAACGGCGGCCAGCGCCAAGCTGCGAAAAAGCGGGGAAGCGGGCATGGCATTCATGACAGAGGCTCCTTCAGATGAAATCGGCTGAGGCCGCCCGCCGGGCGGCGGCAGGCTGGGCGGCGGAGGGGGCGGCAGGCGTCAGGCGCGGCATGCGGTGCAGCACCACGGTGTGCTGGCGCGCCATGCGCTCGGCCACGCGGGTGCGGTCGCGCACGTCGCCCGCCAATTGGCCGCAGGCGGCGTCGATGTCGTCGCCGCGCGTTTTGCGCACGGTGGTGACGATGCCCGCGTCATTGAGCATCTTCGCGAACGCCTGCACGCTGGCCGCAGGCGAGCGCAGCAGGCCCGATTGCGGGAAAGGATTGAACGGAATCAGGTTGAATTTGCAGCGCAGCCCGTCGGCGGCATGGGCGCGCATCAGGGCGATCAGCGCCTTGGCATGCGAGGGCTGATCGTTCACGCCGTCCAGCATGCAGTATTCAAAAGTGATGAAGTCGCGCGGCGCATGCGCTAGGTAGCGCGTGCAGGCGGCCAGCAGCTCGGCCAGCGGGTATTTGCGGTTCAGCGGCACGAGGGCGTCGCGCAGTTCATCCGTGGGCGCGTGCAGCGAAACGGCCAGGGCCACGGGGCAGTCGGCGGCCAGCCGGTCGATCATGGGCACCACGCCAGAGGTGGAAACCGTGAGCCGGCGGCGCGAGAGGCCGTAGGCATGGTCGTCCAGCATGGTGCGCAGGGCGGGCACCAGCCGGGCGTAGTTTTGCAGCGGCTCGCCCATGCCCATCATCACCACGTTGGAAATCACGCGCTGATCCGTTGCCAGCTTGCGGCGCAGGAAATGCTCGGCAAACCACAGTTGCGCCACGATTTCGCCCGATGTGAGGTTGCGGCTGAAGCCCTGATGGCCGGTGGAGCAAAAGCGGCAGCCCACGGCGCAGCCCGCTTGCGAGGAAATGCACAGCGTGCCCCGGTCGTCTTCGGGGATGAACACGGTTTCCACCGCATTGCCGCCGCCCACGTCGAACAGCCATTTCACGGTGCCGTCGCGCGATTCGTGCTGCTTGATGGCGCGCAGCGCCGTCACGCTGGCGCGGCCCGCCAGTTTGTCGCGCAGCGATTTGGCCAGGTCGCTCATTTGCGCGAAGTCGCTCGCGCCGCGCTGGTGAATCCAGCGGAAAAGCTGGGTGGCGCGAAAGCGCTTTTCGCCCAGCGTTTCGCAAAAGGCGGCCAGCCCTTGCGCGTCAAAGTCGAGCAGATTGACGGTTTCTTCAGTCATGGGGCCAGCCGCTGCGCTTTGCCTGTTCAAGGCTTTTTTAGCGGGAGAAGATTTGCATGCCGGGGAAGAAGAAGGCCACTTCCACGGCGGCGGTTTCAGGCGCGTCGGAGCCGTGCACGGCGTTGGCGTCAATGCTGTCGGCGAAATCGGCGCGGATGGTGCCTTTTTCGGCCTTCTTGGGGTCGGTTGCGCCCATCAGCTCGCGGTTTTTGGCAATCGCGCCTTCGCCTTCGAGCACCTGAATCATCACGGGGCCGGAGACCATGAAGTCCACCAGATCCTTGAAGAAGGGGCGCTCTTTGTGCACGGCGTAGAACTGCTCGGCTTCACGGCGCGAGAGATGCGCCATGCGGGCGGCCACGACTTTCAGGCCGGCGCCTTCAAAACGGGCGTAAATCTGGCCGATGACGTTTTTGGCGACGGCATCGGGCTTGATGATGGAAAGAGTGCGTTCAATGGCCATGCTGGTTTCTCTGCAAAAAAGCGGGGCGCGGATACGCCCCATTAAAAATTGTTTATTTTAGAGGCGTGATTGTGTGAAGTCTTGCCAAGTCAAAGCGGGCCGCCGCGTGCAGGCAGCCCGTTTTGCTTTGTAAACAGGAGCAAATTCAGGCCGCCCAAATAGCCTGAAGTCTTAGTGGAGACTGGAGAGTTTGCTATCGCTTGAGGAGCGGATAAAAACGGGCCGCCAGCGCCGGGCCTGGGCCGCCTCAAAGCAGGCTCTCAGGCGCGCACGCGCTCGATGTCCGCGCCTATGGCGCGCAGCTTTTCTTCCATCTGGTCGTAGCCCCGGTCCAGGTGGTAGATGCGGTCCACGCGCGTTTGTCCTTCGGCCACCAGGGCGGCGATGACCAGGCTGGCCGAGGCGCGCAAATCGGTGGCCATGACGGTTGCGCCCGTCAGGCTGGCCGCGCCGTCTATATCGGCCGTGCGGCCTTCCACGTGAATGCGCGCGCCCAGGCGGGCCAGTTCGTTCACGTGCATGAAGCGGTTTTCAAAAATGGTTTCCGTCACCGCGCTGTGGCCTTGCGCCACGCAATTGAGCGCCATGAACTGCGCCTGCATGTCGGTGGGAAAGCCGGGGTATTCGCTGGTGCGGAAGTTCTGCGCTTTCAGATGCGCCGCGCCTTCGCTTTGCACGCGCAGGGCGCTGCCTTCGGGCGTGTTTTCTTCTTGCACGCGCACGCCCGCCTCGCGCAGTTTTTCCAGCACGGCGCCCAGGTGTTCGGCGCGGGCGTGGCGCAGCAGCACATCGCCGCCCGTGGCGGCCACGGCCACGGCGAAGGTGCCCGCCTCGATGCGGTCGGCCACCACGGCGTGCTCGCAGCCGTGCAGGCGCTGCACGCCCTGCACGCGGATGCGGCTGCTGCCGTGGCCTTCGATGCGCGCGCCCATGCGGATGAGCATTTCGGCCAGATCGGCCACTTCCGGCTCCTGTGCGGCGTTTTCCAGCACGGTTTCGCCTTCGGCCAGCGTGGCGGCCATGAGCAGGTTTTCGGTGCCGGTGACAGTGATCATGTCGGTGGTGATGCGCGCGCCTTGCAGGCGCTGGCGTCCGGCGGGCAGGCGGGCCTGGATGTAGCCGTGCGCCACTTCGATTTCGGCGCCCATCGCGCGCAGGCCGCTGATGTGCTGATCCACGGGCCGCTGCCCAATGGCGCAGCCGCCGGGCAGCGACACGCTGGCATGCCCCAGCCGCGCCAGAAGCGGCCCCAGCGCCAGAATGGAAGCGCGCATGGTCTTGACCAGCTCATAGGGCGCGCGCGGCTCCAGCGGGCCGGCGCAGTGAAAGCGCATGCCGCCGCGCTCGCCCACGGTTTGCACGTCCATGCCCATGCTTTGCAGCAGGCGGCGCATGGTGGCCACGTCTTGCAGGCGCGGCACGTTGGTCAGGCGCACGGGGTCTGTGGTGAGCAGCGCGGCGCACATTTCGGGCAGGGCGGCGTTTTTTGCGCCGGAGATGACGACTTCGCCTTGCAGGCGGCGGCCGCCGCGAATGAGGAGTTTGTCCATGAGGAGATTGATGCGGGGCGTGGCGCGGAAAAGATGCGGGCGGGGAGATTACTTCATCCCTGATGGGCATGCCCGCCTGGCCCGGCGACAATCCGCGCCCCATGCACGACTCCATACGCCAGCAGCTCGCGCGGCGCGCCGAGCGCCTCTCCGAAATCGACTTTCTGCTCACGCGGCCCGACATCATGGCCGACATGACGCAGTTCATGCGCCTGTCGCGCGAGCACACCGAAGTGGGCGCCGTGGTCTCGCGCTGGCAGCGTTACGGCCAGCGCGAAGCCGATCTGGCCGCCGCACAGGCGCTGCTGCAAGACGCCGCGCAAGACGCGGAAATGCAGCAGATGGCGCAGGAAGAAATCAGCGCCTGCCAGAGCGAGCTGGCGCAGCTGGAGGGCGAGTTGCAGCGCCTGCTGCTGCCCAAAGACCCGGATGACGAGCGCAACGCCTTCGTGGAAATCCGCGCGGGCACGGGCGGCGACGAATCGGCGCTGTTTGCGGGCGATCTGGCCCGCATGTACACCCGCTACGCCGAAACGCAGGGCTGGCGCGTGGAAGTGGTGAGCGAATCGCCCGCCGAGCTGGGCGGCTACAAGGAAGTGGTGCTGCGCGTGGCGGGCGAAGGCGCGTATGGCCGCCTGCGCTACGAATCGGGCGGGCACCGCGTGCAGCGCGTGCCCGTGACGGAAACGCAAGGCCGCATCCACACCAGCGCCGCCACCGTGGCCGTGATGCCCGAGCCGGACGAGGCTGCCGCCGTCACGCTCAACCCGGCCGATTTGCGCATCGACACCTTCCGCGCCAGCGGCGCGGGCGGCCAGCACATCAACAAAACCGATTCCGCCGTGCGCGTGGTTCACCTGCCCACGGGCCTGGTGGCCGAATGCCAGGACAGCCGCAGCCAGCACAGCAACAAGGCGCGCGCGCTGCAAGTGCTGCAAGCGCGCCTGCAGGAAAAAGAGCGCAGCGAGCGCGCCGCCAAAGAAGCGGCCACGCGCAAGGGCCTGATTGGCAGCGGCGACCGCAGCGACCGCATCCGCACCTACAACTTTCCGCAAGGCCGCGTGAGCGACCACCGCATCAACCTCACGCTCTACAAACTGACCGCCGTGATGGAAGGCGACCTGGACGAAGTGCTGCACGCCCTGCAAGCGGCCCGCGAGGCCGAGCAGCTGGCAGCGCTCATGCCATGAGCGGCCCGCGCATTTATTTGCTCTTTCTTTGATAGTGGGCTGCGCAGGTTCCATTAGGACTCCACGGCTTTTCGGCCCCTTGAATTTGCTCCTGTTTCTGATGTGAAAGCGCTCGCTTGCCACGGCTTGCCGCCTGCTGCTGCGCCCAGGGTGCGGCGGCCTGCGCCCCGGATAATGGCCGGTTGCTTTTTTGCCGCCGATGACTCCGAAATCTCCTGCTTCTGCCGCCGGTGACGGCCTGCCGCTGGCTGCCGCCTTGCGCCAGCGGGCCATGCACGTGCGCGGCGCGCGCACGCACAACCTGAAAAACATCGATCTGGACATTCCGCGCGATCAGCTCGTGGTCATCACGGGGCTGAGCGGCTCGGGCAAGTCCAGCCTGGCCTTTGACACGCTCTACGCCGAAGGGCAGCGGCGCTATGTGGAAAGCCTTTCGGCCTATGCGCGGCAGTTCTTGCAGCGCATGGACAAGCCGGATGTGGACTTGATCGAGGGCCTGGCGCCGGCCATTGCCATCGAGCAAAAGGCCACCAGCCACAACCCGCGCTCCACCGTGGGCACGGTGACGGAAATTCACGACTACCTGCGCCTGCTCTACGCCCGCGCGGGTGTGCCGCACTGCCCGCAGCACGGCACGCCCTTGCAGGCGCAAACCGTCAGCCAGATGGTGGATGCCGTGCTGGCCCTGCCCGAAGGCACGAAGCTGATGGTGCTGGCGCCCGTGGCGCGCGGCAAAAAAGGCGAGTTCGCCGATTTGCTGGCGCAGATGCAGGCGGCGGGCTACGTGCGCTTTCGCGTGGGCGGCCAGGTGCTGGAGGCGGCGGACGTGCCCGCGCTGAAAAAGACCGAAAAGCACGACATCGACGTGGTGATCGACCGCATCAAGGTGCGCGGCGCGGGTGATGACGAAGCGCTGGCCCAGCAGCGCCAGCGCCTGGCCGAGAGTTTCGAGGCCGCGCTGCGCCTGGCCGATGGCCGCGCCATTGCGCTGGAGATGGACGGCGGCCGCGAGCATCTGTTCAACACCCGCTTTGCCTGCCCGCGCTGCAACTGGGCGCTGGCGGAGCTGGAGCCGCGCCTGTTTTCCTTCAACTCGCCCACGGGCGCCTGCCCGGCGTGCGACGGGCTGGGCTGCACGGATTTTTTTGACCCGCAACGCGTGGTGGCCTTTCCTTCGCTGAGCCTGGCCGGCGGCGCCATCAAGGGCTGGGACCGGCGCAACGCCTTTTACTTCGCCATGCTGGAGGGCCTGGCGCGGCATTACGGCTTCAGTGTGGACACGCCGTTTGAGGCGCTGCCTGTGCGCGTGCAGCAGGTGGTGCTGCACGGCTCGGGCGAGGAAGCCATCAACTTCAGCTACACCTTCGCTTCCGGGGAGCAGGCGCAGCGCACGGCGCGCAAAAAGCACCCGTTTGAAGGCGTGATTCCGAACATGGCCCGCCGCTGGCGCGAGACCGACTCTGCCGTGGTGCGCGAGGAGCTGGCCCGCTTGCGCAGCCGCCAGACGTGCCCCGAATGTGGCGGCGCGCGCCTGCGCGCCGAGGCGCGCTGCGTGACGGTGGGCGAGGGGGCGGACGCCCGCGCCATTCACGAAATCAGCCGCGCCACGCTGGCCGACGCGCAGGCGTGGTTTGCCGCGCTGCGCCTGCAAGGCGCGCGCGCGGACATTGCGGACAAGGTGGTGCGGGAAATCGGCAGCCGCCTGAAATTTCTCAACGACGTGGGCCTGGGCTATCTGAGCCTGGAGCGCAGCGCCGAAACGCTCTCGGGCGGCGAAGCGCAGCGCATTCGCCTGGCTTCGCAAATCGGCAGTGGCCTCACGGGCGTGATGTATGTGCTCGATGAGCCCTCCATTGGGCTGCACCAGCGCGACAACGACCGCCTCATCGCCACACTCCAGCATTTGCGCGATCTGGGCAACAGCGTGCTGGTGGTCGAACACGACGAAGACATGATCCGCGCCGCCGATTGCGTGATTGACATGGGGCCGGGCGCGGGCGTGCACGGCGGCCGCGTGATGGCGCAAGGCACGGCGCAAGAAGTGGCGCGGCAGCCGCAGTCCGTGACCGGCCAGTTCTTGAGCGGCGCGCGCCGCATCGCCGTGCCCCGGCGGCGCGCCCTGCCGGCCTGCCTGCGCGAAGAGGCGGGCGAAGAAGCGGGCAAAGAGGCAGGCCAGCAGGCGGGCGGCAGAAAAGCGGGCGGCCAGGCCGCGAAAACTGCAAAAGCCGCAAAAGCCGACCGGGGCGCGCTGCGCATCGTCGGCGCGCGCGGCAACAACCTCAAAGGCGTGAACGTCAGCATTCCCATTGGGCTGCTCACTTGCGTGACCGGCGTTTCAGGCTCGGGCAAAAGCACCCTGGTCAATGAAACGCTGCTGGCCGTTGCCGCGCACCAGCTCAACCACGCGCAGACCGAAGCCGCTCCGCACGAGGCCATCGAGGGGCTGGAGCACTTTGACAAAGTGATTGCCGTGGACCAAAGCCCCATTGGCCGCACCCCGCGCAGCAACCCGGCCACCTACACCGGCCTGATGACGCCCATGCGCGAGCTGATGGCCGAAACGGCCACCGCCCGCGAGCGCGGCTACGGCCCCGGGCGCTTTTCCTTCAACGTGCCGCAAGCCAGCGGCGGCGGCCGCTGCGAAGCCTGCCAGGGCGACGGCGTGGTGAAAGTGGAAATGCACTTTCTGCCCGACGTGTATGTGCCTTGCGACATCTGCCACGGCCAGCGCTACAACCGCGAAACCCTGCAAGTGCAGTGGAAGGGCCGCCACATCGCGCAGATTCTGGACATGACCGTGGAAGAGGCGCACGCCTTTTTCAAGGACCAGCCCGCCATCGCCCGCAAGCTGCAAACCCTGCTGGAAGTGGGCCTGGGCTACATCACCCTGGGCCAAAGCGCCACCACGCTATCGGGCGGCGAGGCGCAGCGCGTCAAGCTCGCACTGGAGCTTTCGCGCCGGGGCACGGGCAAAACCCTGTATGTGCTGGACGAACCCACCACCGGCCTGCACTTTGCCGATATCGAGATGCTGCTCAAAGTGCTCCAGCAGCTGTGCGACGCGGGCAACACCGTCGTCGTCATCGAGCACAACCTGGATGTGATCAAAACCGCCGACTGGCTCATTGACCTCGGCCCCGAAGGCGGCGCGCTCGGCGGCAGCCTGGTCATTCAGGGCAGGCCCGAGGCCGTGGCCGCCTGCTGCGCCAGCCACACGGGCCGCTATCTGGCGCGAACGCTGGCGGCGGCTGGAGCGCCCGCCCAGGCCAAAGCAAAAACAAGAGCAAATACAGAAGGCTGAAATGCCGCTTTGCGCCCGTTCCACTAGGACATCACGCTATTGATTCGGGAGCGAATATGCGGCTTTGGCGGCCTGCTCTGCTTCTGCGTTTCCGCTCCTGCGCTCCTGCGCGCCTGCGGCCGGGCTTTGAGCGGCTTCATGGCGCGGCTTCGAGCGCCTTGAGGCCGGCCAGAATTTCATCGACGCCAATGACTTCGCTGAACACCTGGGGCGCACGGCCCTTGGCTTGCAGCACGTAGGTGGGCACGCCGCTGCGGCCCAGGCTTTGCAGGTGGGCGCTGATGACGGGGTCGCGCCGCGTCCAGTCGGCGCGGAAGGTGCGCACGCCAGCGGCATCAAAGGCATCGAGCACCTGCTGGCTGGCGAGGGTGGTTTTCTTGTTGTATTGGCACGTCACGCACCAGGCGGCGGTGTAGTCGATGAAAACGGGGTGGCCTTCGCTGAGCGCGGCCTGCACGGCGGCGTCAGACCAGGGCTGCCAGCGGCTGCCCGCACTGGCCGCGTTGCCTGTTGCAGCGGCGCTTTCCTCAAGGTGGGTGACGTTGGGGCCGATGCCTGCCAGCAGCCCGATCAGGGCCGCCGCCGCAAAAGCGGCCAGGCCGATGCGCGCGCGCCCTTGCAGGCCCAGCGCCCACAGCAGCATGGCCAGCGCCACCAGAATCATCAGCAGTGCGGCTGCGCCGTTGATGCCGCTTTGCTGGCCCAGCACCCACAGCAGCCACGTGGCCGTGGCGAACATGGGAAAGGCCATGAATTTCTTGAACACCTCCATCCACGCGCCGGGGCGCGGCAGGCAGCGCGCCAGCGCGGGCAGCCAGCTGGCGGCCAGATACGGCAGCGCCATGCCCAGCCCCAGCGCGGCGAAGATGGCCAGCGCTTGCGCCGCAGGCAGGCCAATGGCCAGCCCCAGCGAGGCGCCCATGAAAGGCGCCGTGCAGGGCGAGGCCACCGCTACGGCCAGCACGCCGGAGAGAAAGCTGTCGATCACGGGGTTTTCGGCTTGCAAACTGGCCACGCGGCTGGGCAGAAACTGGCCGAACTCGAAAACGCCCGCCAGGTTCAGCCCCAGCACGGCAAACAGCGCCGCCAGCAGCGCGATGACCAGCGGCGACTGCAACTGAAAGCCCCAGCCCAGCTGCGCCCCGGCCGCGCGCAGCGCCAGCATCAGTCCGCCCAGCAGCACGAAAGAAAGCACCACGCCCGCCGTGTAGGCCAGCCCGCCGGCGCGCTGGGCGCGCAAGTTGTCGCCATGTCGGGCAAAGCCAATCACCTTGATGGCCAGCACGGGAAACACGCAGGGCATGAGATTGAGCACCATGCCCCCCAGCAGCGCGCCCAGCAGGGCAAAGAAAAACACGCGGGCCGGTACGGCGGCTGCGCCAGAAGGCGAAGAAGCGGGCGAAGAAGCAGACGCAGGAGCGGATGCGGCCGCGCCTTCTTGCAGCGCGGCAGCCATTTGCGGCGACACGCCGCCCGGCGGCTGCACGGCGGGCCACTGGCCCTGCACTTCGGCATGGGCGCGCCAGCTTTGCCCATCGGCGGCGGCCAGCAGCAGCGGCAGCGCAGCCGGGCTTTCAAAGCGGGTGTCGGCCACGGGCAGGCTGGCCGTCCAGACATCGCCTTCCCACTTTTGCGACCAGGTGGCGGGCGTCAAAGCCGCGCCCTCGCGCGCGGGCGACACGGCCGCCGCGATGATGTCGCCCGTTTCAGGAAACCACTGCAAAGGCTGGCCCTGCACGCTGGCGGGCAGGCCGCTGATGCGCATTTGCAGGCGCTGGCCGTCGCTGCTGAGCGTGGCGGTTTGCCCGCCAGACGGCAAATCGGCCGGCAGGCGGCCCAGCGCCTGCTCGAACGCCGCGCCATTGAGCGCCGAAGAGCCGCGCAGCGGCAGGCGAATGGCGAAATCGCCCTCTTGCGGAATGCACTCTTGCTTGCACACCAGCCAGGAGGCATGCAGGCGCACTTCCATCGCCTCGGCGGCCGGGCCTGGCTCGAATTCAGGCGTGATGGTCAGCGGCACGGGCAGCAGCACCGTGCCCTCATAGCCATAGTTCACCAGCGGCCCCAGCGGAAGGCGCTGCGGCAGCGGCCACTGGATTTCGCCCGCGCGCACGCCGGGCGGCAGCGTCCACTCCAGCTTGGTGGGCAGGCCCGAATCGCCCGGGTTCTTCCAGTAGGTATGCCAATGCGGCTGATGCTCCAGCCGCAAGCCCAGCCACACGGGGCGGCGGGCGGTGTTCGCTGCTTCCGCCGCCGCCGCGCCCACGGGCACGCCCTGCGGCGCGTAAGCCAGCAGCTGCGCGCGCACCTGCGGCGTGGCCACTTCATCGCCAGGCGCACCGCTGGCCAGCACATTCAGCCCCGCCACCTGCGCGGGCGCGGCCGCCGAAAAAGCCGCCGCCAGCAGGGCGGGCAGCAGATGGCGCATGAAACGAAGGCGAGACAAAAGCGGCGCAGCAAAAGACATGGCGAAAAAAGAAACAGTCGAATACAAAAAGCGGCGTTCTGAGCGAAAACCGGCGGGCAGGTTCCATCCGCCAGGCCCATTTTGCAAGCAGCAGCCTGTGGCTTTGCTCCAGGTAAAGAACGCGGCAGGTTGGCGGCGCGGGCCTGATGCGAAACCGCCGCCTCGCCGCGCCATGCGGGCGGGTTGAATAGCATTCGCGCTTTCCCTCATCTGCTTTCCCGCATCTGTTTTCCATACCGGCCTTTGCCATGCCCGCACTCTTTCGCCACGCCCTGATGGCCGCCGCCCTGGCGCTGCCTGCCGCCTCGTTCGTCGCCCCGTTTGCCGCCCAGCCTGCCGCCGCCCAATCACTCATGGTCCTGCACGATGCCGCGCGCCAGCACGACGCCGCCTTGCAGGCCGCCCAGGCGCAGCTGCAAGCGGCGCGCGCCCGGGCGGGGCAGGCGCGCGCGGGGCTGCTGCCGCAGGCGGGGCTGAGCGGCAACGTTACGCGCTCGCATCTGGATGTGCACCTGGGCGCCATCGACAACGCCCGCAGCATCACCCAGCGCAGCCTCAACCTCAATGCCAGCCAGCCGCTGTACCGCCCGGCCAACCGCATTACCGCCACGCAAGGCGAGCGCCAGATGGCGCTGGCCGAAATGCAATGGCAGGCCGCCGCCCAGGAGCTGATCACGCGCCTGGCGCAGGCGTATTTCGATGTGCTGGCCGCGCACGACAGCCTGGAGCTGGCGCGCGCCTTCAAGGCCGCCGTGGGCCAGCAGCTGGAATCGGCGCGCCAGAACTTTGAAGTGGGCAACGCCACCATCACCGACAGCCGCGAGGCGCAAGCCCGGTTCGACCTGGCCCACGCGCAGGAAATCGCCGCCGAGAACGAATGGCGCGTGGCCCGCCTGGCGCTGGAGCAAGTCACCGGCCTGCCCGCGCCCGCGCCGCGCCCGCTGGCGCAACCCGTGCAGCTGCCGGAGGGCCTGCTCAAAACCCCGCTCACCGGCGCCGAAAGCCATGAAAGCGCCGACGCCTGGGCGCAACTGGCGCAAGAGCGCAGCCCCGCCATCGCCCAGGCCCGCCTGGCGCTGGAAGTGGCCGAGCTGGAAACCCGCAAAGCCAAAACCGGCCACCTGCCCACCGTGGACCTGCAAGCGGCCTACGGTTGGCAGCAATACCCCAACGGCAACCCCAGCGTCTCCACCATGCCCTACGCCCCCTACCGCCACCGCGCCGCCAGCGTGGGCGTGGCCGTGAACGTGCCCCTGTTCGCCGGCTTTGCCGTGCAAGAGCGCGTGCGCGAAACCCTTTCCCTGCAAGACAAAGCCCGCGCCGAGCTGGAAGGCGCGCGCCGCAACGTCACCCAGGCCGTGCGCAGCGCCTTCTACGGCCTGCAATCGGGCCTGGCGCAAGTTGCGGCGCTGCAAGCGGCAGAAAAAAGCAGCCTCACCGCGCTGCAAGCCAGCCAGACGGGGCTGGAAGCGGGCGTGCGCATCAGCCTGGACGTGCTCAACGCCCAGACCCAGCTCTACCAAACCCGGCGCGACCTGGCCCGCGCCCGCTACGCCGTGCTCACCGGCGCCCTGCGGCTGCGGCAAGCCAGCGGCACGCTGCAAGAAGAAGACTTGCAGCCCATCAACGCCCTGCTGGAGCCGCAGCAAAAAGAAGAACCAGAAGAACCCGCCGCGCCTGGCCAGCCCTGAACCCTTTCAAAAGCGGCAGGCCCTTCAATGGCAGGACGCCGCGAAACATGGCCAGCCCCGATGCGAATCATGAAACCGCCAGCAAAGCGCCCAGCGGCCGCCTGCCCCATGCCAGCGCGGCCAGCGCCGCGAAAGCGCTGTGCGGGCTTCATCGCCTCCCCGCGTCTTGCTTTCACGCTCTGCCTCCATGCCCCGCATGCAAAGCCTGAATCAGCTCCTGAATTCATAGCGTGATGTCCTAGTGAAAATTGCGCTGAAGCCGTTTTGACACCCATCAAATTTGCTCCTGTTTTTGGTAATTCAACGCCCTTGCCTTTAAAAGGGCGGGCGCATCTCCAACCGGCTATCAGCAGAAAAAACGAGCGCAAAAACCTCCAGAAAAAGCAGACGCGCCGCAGGCGGCCTATGCAATGATGAAAAATTAGGTAACGCCGCCCCTGCTTGCGGCCGCCGGGCTGGCGCGGCTTTGCGCCGCTGCGGCGTTTTCGCAAAACCATTGCAGCGCGCGCATGGCGAAATCTCGCCCCACAGGTTTTTTCAAGGAGAGCAGTTCATGACCGACAAAACCATTTCGCTGGACCTGTACAAGGCCAACGCCGCGCTGCAATTGCGCCTGACCCGGCTGCTGCAAGAAAGCGGCCATCACTGGCTGCAATCCATGCAGCAAACCAGCGCCGAGGGCCTGGCGGAAACATCCGCCAAGATTGAAGGGCTGTTGCAGTCAGCCAGCTGGCAGACGCTGGCCACCCTGCCTACGGAGAGCTTCTGGCGGCTGCTTCGCGCCAGCGACGCCAAAACAGCGCAGCAAATCGCCTTGCAAAACCAGGCCGCCTTCACCCAGGGAGTTCAGCAGGCGCTGCAAGCGTGGCAGGAAGAAATCACCCGCATCATGGCGGCGGCGTCTGACTCATCGCGCGCAGGCCTGCCCGAGTCATGGGCCGCCTGGCTGCCCCGCCTTGCACCCCACGCCAAAAACGGTGATGAAAAGTAAAGCGCCGCAGGCAGCGCGGCGCGCAGGCGGGTCTTGCGGCCGGGCAAGGTTTCACAAGGCCGCTCCGCCTGCTGGATTGCATCAGAAAGAGGAGCAAATTCAAAGGGCAAAAAATGCCGCTCTGCGCAGTTTCCACTAGGACATCATGCTATGGATCAAGGAGCAAATAAGCCTGCTTTCTGATCCGCCCGCGATCCGCCTTGGCCACGCCTTCCGGCCAGACGGCGAACACGCTCTCAGTGGTTCAGGATCTTGCCCAGAAACTCTTTGGTGCGCGGCTGGCGGCCTTCAGGGTTGCCGAAGAACTCGTCCTTCGAGCAGTCTTCCAAAATGCGCCCGCCCACGTCAATGAAGATGACGCGGCTGGCCACCTTGCGGGCAAAGCCCATTTCGTGGGTGACCACCATCATGGTCATGCCCTCGGCGGCCAGTTTCACCATCACGTCCAGCACTTCGCCCACCATTTCGGGGTCCAGCGCCGAGGTTGGTTCGTCAAACAGCATCACCACCGGGTCCATGCTCAGGGCGCGCGCGATGGCCACGCGCTGCTGCTGGCCGCCCGAGAGCTGGCCGGGGAACTTGTCCTTGTGCGCCATCAGGCCCACGCGGTCCAGCATCTTCAGGCCGCGCGCGCGCGCTTCGTCCTGGCTGCGGCCCAGCACTTTCACTTGCGCCAGGGTCAGGTTCTCCGTCACGTCCAGATGCGGAAACAGCTCGAAATGCTGAAACACCATGCCCACACGGCTGCGCAGCCGGGGCAGGTTGGTCATGGGGCTGGTCACTTCGGTGCCATCCACGGTGATGCGGCCTTTTTGCACCGGCTCCAGGCCATTGACGGTTTTGATCAGCGTGGACTTGCCTGATCCGGACGGCCCGCACACCACCGCCACGTCGCCTTTGTCGATATTCACCGAGCAGTCGCGCAGCACTTGCACCGGCCCATACCATTTGGAGACGTTTTCAATTTTGATCATGGGTTCGCTCATTGCATATTCCTCATCGAATGATGGTTATTTTCGCGTGCAGGCGCCTGACCAGCCATGACAGGCAAAAGCAAATCACGAAATAAACCGCCGCCGCCAGCAGGTAGGCCTCCACCGTGCGGCCATAGGTTTTGCCCGCCACATCCAGCCCCTTGAGCAGGTCATAGGCTCCGATGGCGTAAACCAGCGAAGTATCCTGAAAAAGAATAATGGTCTGCGTGAGCAGCACCGGCAGCATGTTGCGCAGGGCCTGCGGCAATATCACCAGCCGCATGTTCTGCAAATAAGTCATGCCCAGCGCTTCGGCCGCGAAAACCTGCCCGCGCGGAATGGACTGAATGCCCGCGCGCATGATTTCACTGAAATAGGCCGCCTCGAACGCCACGAAAGTCAGCGCCGCCGAATATTCCGCGCCAATCGGCCTGCCAATAATGAAGGGCGCCAGCAGGTAAAACCACAGAATCACCATCACCAGCGGAATGCTGCGCATGCCGCTGATATAGATGGCGGCGGGCCATTGCAGCCATTTCTGGCCCGAAAGGCGCATCAGCGCCAGCAGCGTGCCCAGCGCCAGGCCGCCCAGCGTAGCCACCAGCGTCAGCATCACGCTAAAGCGCAGGCCCTTCCACACGAAGCCTTGCAGCAAGGCCATGTCCACGAAGGAAAAATCCAGATTCATCATGGCTTTTTCCCTTTCAGCGGCCCGCGCCTGCGGCAATCAGCCCCGGCACGCGCGTCTTTTTCTCGATGAAAACCATGACCGCATTCACCGCCAGCGCCGAAATGACGTAAAGCGCCGTCACCGCCAGATAAACCTCCACGGGCCGGGCGGTTTCTTCGCCCGCCTGCATGGCGAACTGCGTCAGCTCCGGCACGGAAACCGCGAAAGCCACTGCCGAATTCTTGAAAATGTTCATTGATTCATTGGCCAGCGGCGGAATGATGATGCGGCCAGCCTGCGGCAGAAGAACCAGGCGGTAATACTGGGCGGTCGTCAGCCCCAGCGCCATGCCCGCCAGGCGCTGTCCGCGCGGCAGCGCCTGAAGGCCCGCCCGCACCTGCTCCGCAATGCGCGCCGAAGTAAACAGCCCCAGCGCCAATACCGCCAGCGCAAATGAAGGCGCGCCCTTGAGCGCCGGAAACAGTGCGGGAAATACGTAATACCAGATAAAAATCTGCACGAGCAGCGGAATATTGCGGAAAACCTCCACCCACGCATGCGCCAGCCGCGCCAGCCAGGGGCTGTGCGGCAGCGTGCGCGCCATGCCGACGGCTGCGCCCGCCAGCAGCGCCAGCAGCAGCGCCGTCAGCGAGATGGACACCGTCCAGCCCCAGGCGCTGAACATCCAGTCCAGATACGTGACATCGCCATTTTTGCCAAAGCAGCCCGGCACGGCCTCATTGGTGAGCGTGTCCTGGCAGAAAACCGACCATTCCATATTCATGGCCCTGATACCTTTTGTCTTGCTTTCCGGTTTCGCGCACGAAAAAGCCCGCCGCCATGGAGGGCGGCGGGCGCTCGCCAAAATGCGCGGGGGGATTATTTCTTCGCGTAATCTTCCATGGGCTTGCTATTGGGATGCGCCCAGGCTTGTTTGGTGCTTTCTGAAACAGGCATGTTCAGCGAAACATTCGTGGGCGGAATGGGCTGCATGAACCATTTGTCGTAGAGTTTTTGCAGCGAGCCGTCGTTAATTTGCCGCTTGATGGAGGCGTCGATGGCTGCGCGGAATTTGTCGTCGCCCTTGCGCAGCATGCAGGCGATGGGTTCTACCGACAGCACTTCGCCGACAATTTTGAAATCCTGCGGATTTTTGGACGTGGCGATATTCTTGGCCAAAATGGAGCCATCCATCACGAAGGCATCGGCGCGGCCTGATTCCAGCAGCAGAAAACTGTCGGCGTGGTCCTTGCCCATGATTTCCTTGAATTCAAGCTTGGAGCCGCGCTCATGGCGGCGCAAATGCTGCACGCTGGTGGTGCCCGTGGTCACGGCCACGGTCTTGCCATTGAGGTCGGCCACGCTCTGGATGCCGGAATCGGCCTTGACGGCAATGCGCACTTCTTCCACGTAGGTCGTCACGGCAAAATCCACGTCTTTTTGCCGCGCCTTGCTATTCGTGGTGGAGCCGCATTCAAAATCAATCGTGCCGTTTTGCATCAGCGGAATGCGGTTTTGCGAAGTGATGACCTGGTAATTGATTTTCAGCGGCTTGCCCACCTGTTTTGCCAGATCATCCACGATGCGTTCGGCCATTTCGGTGTGAAAGCCCACGTATTTGCCGTTGCCCAGCGTATAGCCCAGCCCGGAAGAATCGCGCACGCCTAGATTTACCGTGCCGCTGGATTTGATTTTTTCCAGCGTGTCAGCATTCTGCGCCAGGGCCGCGCCCGCCAGCATGGAAAAAGCCGCCAGGGCCAACAGTTTCTTTTTCATCATTCAATCCTTCGCTTGAAATCGGCATGAAAACATGCTGGCCAGCTGGCCAGCACGTGAAAGAGATGCTATATGAAATTGGAGCGCGCTGCGACCGGGATTACCCTTGCGGCGGTTTTCCAATAATGCCGGTATTTTCCCTGAAGGGTTTTCCCTTGATTTTCCCTGGCGCGGGCCGCTTTGTCCGCGCCTGCGCCAGCGTGTTTCTGTGCATTTCTGGCAGGCTGTAATGGCAGGCTGGCGTTGAATTGCGGCGGCTTTCCCGCTCAACCCGCCCGGGCGCAGTGTTTTGCCGCAGCAAGGTATGCTGCAAGGCTTTCAACCCCCAAGCCAAAGGAGGCTTTGCATGTCCAAAATCATCGTTGTCTATCACTCCGGCTATGGTCACACGCAGCGCATGGCGCAGGCCGTGGCCGATGGTGCGGGCGCCGAGCTGGTGGCCATTGATGCCGAGGGCAACCTGCCCGAAGGCGCGTGGGAGCGGCTCAATGCCGCTGGCGCCATCATTTTTGGCACGCCCACCTACATGGGCGGCCCCAGCTGGCAGTTCAAGAAGTTTGCCGATGCTTCAAGCAAAGCCTGGTTCACCCGCGCCTGGCAAGACAAGGTGTTTGGCGGCTTTACCAATAGCGCCAGCGTGAACGGCGACAAGCAAGTCACGCTGCAATACCTGCACACGCTCGCCTCGCAACACGGCGGCATCTGGGTCAGCCTGGGCCTGCCGCCATCCAGCCAGAAGGCGGCCACCCGCGCCGACCTGAACGCGCTGGGTGCCTTCGTCGGCGCGATGGCCGCCACGCCTGCCGATGCCGGTGTGCAGGAAATGGTGCAAGGCGATCTGGATACGGCACGCTTTTATGGCGAGCGCATTGCCAAGACGCTCGCGCGCCTCAAGTAAGCGCCGTTTCCCGGAGCCAGTGCCTGCAGGGCGGGCGCTGGCTTTTCTTTTGCCTTTCGCCCCGCTTTCCTTGCCGCCCATTTCGCGCTTCTCATGCTCCAGCATCCCCAGATTGATCCCGTGGCCCTGCATCTGGGGCCGCTTTCCGTGCACTGGTACGGCCTGACTTACCTGGCCGCTTTCGCCCTTTTTTATGTGCTGGCCAGGCTGCGGCTGAAGCACCAGCCTTTCGCCAGCGTCACCCAGCCCGCGCCATGGACGATGCGCGATGTGGAAGACCTGCTGTTTTGGGGCGTGCTGGGCGTCATCCTCGGCGGGCGGCTGGGCTACGTGCTGTTTTACAAGCCGGCCTGGTATGCCAGCCACCCGCTGGAAATCTTTGCCATCTGGCAAGGCGGCATGAGTTTTCACGGCGGCATGCTGGGCGTGATTCTTGCCATGATGCTGTGGGCCTGGAAAAAGCAGCGCCCGTGGCTGCAAGTCACTGATTTGGTGGCCCCTTGCGTGCCAACGGGCCTGGCGGCCGGGCGCATGGGCAACTTCATCAATGGCGAACTCTGGGGCCGCGTGGCCAGCCCCGATTTGCCCTGGGGCATGGTTTTTCGCGGCGCGGGCGATCTGCCCCGCCATCCTTCGCAGATTTATCAGGCGCTGCTGGAAGGCGTGCTGCTGTTCGTGCTGCTGTGGCTCTACGCCCGCCAGCCGCGCAAGACGGGGCAGGTCAGCGGCGCTTTTCTCGTGGGCTACGGCGTGATGCGCTTTGCCGTGGAGTTTTTCCGCGAGCCGGACGCCCATCTGGGCCTGCTGGGGCTGGGTCTGTCGATGGGCCAGTGGCTGTGCGTGCCCATGATCGCCATTGGCCTGGGAATGTGGGCCTGGGCCAGCCGCCGCTGAAGCCGCTATCGGAACCATAGCTGCCAATCCAGTCTGCACCAGGACCTGCGGCCGGTTTGATGCCTGAACCTGGCTTTTGAAATGCCTTCGCCTTCCTGCGCTTCGCTCATTTGCCACCCGGCCAGCCCTGTGCCGCCGGGCGTGCGCGTGGCGGCCTGCGCCTGGCGCGAAGCGGGCGGGCTGGGGCTGCGCCATGAAGTGCGCGCGCCCGCCGGCTGGCTGGACTGCCCGCCGCCTGCCCGCCATCTGGCCGCACGCGCTGATGGCCTGTGGCGGCGCACCTGTCTGGAAGCCTTCGTGGCCGCCGAACAACCGGGCAACGAGGGCGCAGATGAAGGCGAGGGCGGCGAAGGCGGCGGCGAATACTGCGAGTTCAACCTCTCGCCCGATGGCTGCTGGGCCGCCTACGCCTTTTGCACCGAACGCGTGCGCCACACGGCCAGCGCCTGGCAGGCATGGGAAGCGCGCGCGCGTCCCGCTCGCTTTGCCTGCTCGCGGCAAGGCGATGCGGCCTGCCTGGCGCTGGAAGCGTTTTGGCCTGATCTGCCGCTGCCCGCCGCTGCCGTCTGGCGCGTGGGCCTGTGCGCCGTGCTGCAAGCTGCTGGCGCCCTGAGCTACTGGGCGCTGCGCCACCCCATGCCGCGCCCCGACTTTCACCACTTTGCAGGCCGCTTGCTGCGCCTGCCGCCGCCATGAAATGGTTGCCTCTTTGTGCTTTCTGCCTTGCCTTGCTCCATGAAAACCGGCCTTGAACGCTTCATTGAATCTCCCGGACTGCGCCGCCCGCTGCACGGCGCACGCGTGGCGCTGCTGGCGCATCCGGCCTCGGTCACGCGCGGCCTGGCGCACGCGCTGGACGCGCTGGCAGCGCTGCCTGACGTGCGGCTGAGCGCCGCCTTCGGCCCGCAGCACGGCCTGCGCGGCGACAAGCAGGACAACATGGTGGAGTCGGACGATTTCACCGATCCGCGCCTGGGCATTCCCGTCTTCAGCCTCTACGGCCCGGTGCGCCGCCCGACTGACGAAATGATGCAAAGCTTTGACGTGCTGCTGGTGGATTTGCAAGACCTGGGCTGCCGCATCTACACCTTCATCACCACCTTGCGCTACGTGCTGGAAGCGGCTGCGCGCCACGGCAAGGCCGTGTGGGTGCTGGACCGGCCCAACCCCGCCGGCCGCCCCGTGGAAGGCTTGCGCCTGCGCCCGGGCTGGGAGAGCTTTGTGGGCGCGGGGCCGCTGCCCATGCGCCACGGCCTCACGCTGGGCGAGCTGGGGAGCTGGTTTGTGGACTGGCTGGGCCTGCGCGTGGACTACCGCGTGATTGAAATGCAGGGCTGGCAGCCCGAAGCGGCCCCCGGCTTTGGCTGGCCCGAAGGGCCGTGGGTCAATCCCAGCCCCAACGCCGCCAGCCTGAACATGGCGCGCGCCTACGCGGGCACCGTCATGCTCGAAGGCTGCACGCTGTCTGAAGGCCGGGGCACCACCCGCCCGCTGGAGCTGCTGGGCGCGCCCGGCCTGGACGCCGCCCGCCTGCTGGCCGACATGCGCGAAATGGCCCCTGACTGGCTGGCCGGCTGCCTGCTGCGCCCGTGCTGGTTCGAGCCGACTTTTCACAAGCACCAGGGGCAGCTGTGCGCGGGCCTGCAAATTCACACCGAAGACCCGGCCAGCTACCGCCACGCGGCCTTTCGCCCCTGGCGGCTGGTGGCCCTGGCCCTGAAAGCCCTGCGCCGCCAGTGGCCCGATGCGCCGCTGTGGCGCGACTTTGCCTACGAATACGAGCATGGCCGCCTGGCCATCGACCTCATCAACGGCAGCAGCCTGCTGCGCGAATGGGTGGACGACGCGCAAGCGCCCTGCGCCGATCTGGACGCGCTGGCCCGCACCGACGAAACCGCCTGGCAGCAGGAGCGCGCGGCGTATCTGCTGTACTGAAGGCTGGCAGACGCCCCAGAAACAGGAGCAAATCTGGCGGGGTCAAAATGCCGCCTCGCGCAGATTCCACTAGGACGTCTTGCTATGGATAGAGGAGCGAAATAGCGCCCCGCAGCGAACGCCCCTCGGCGCGGCTTTCAGCGCTTTGTGCCTGCCTGGCGCAGGTTGTATTCCATGCCGCCAGCGGGGGCGGCGGGGTCGAGGATGCCCGGGGCCAGCTCCACCTGAACGGTTTGCCCGCCCACGGTCACGGGGCTGTCCGCGCCTTCCTGCGCGCGGGCCTGCCAGTATTCAACGCGCAGGCGGTCTGCGCCTTGCCAGCGGAGGTTGGCGCCCCAGGCCTGTTCGTTGCGGGTGGCGCCCATCAGGCGGGCGGCGGGCCGGCCCTGCGCGGCAGCGCCTTGGGGCAGCACGAACACTTCGTACTGAAAGGCGTCTGTCGCGCCCGTGTTGATTTCCACCAGCACGGCGTCCAGCCGCGCGCCGCCGGGGGCGGGCAGGCGCGCGACTTCATCGCGCGAGGCGGCCGCCGGCGCGGGGTTGCAGCCGCTCAGGGCCAGCCAGGCGGCGGCACAGGCGGCGCTTGCGCGGAGAACACGGCTCATGCGGCTTGCACAGGCAACGCGGCAGGCCACTCAATCGCTCCAGACGCGCCACAGGCCAGAGTTGTAGTACTCGTAGCCTTTTTTAATTTGCGCCTGGTCGGCAGGATCGTCGCCGTAGGGGCCGCCATTCAAATCCCAAGGGCCGCCCCATCCGTCCTGCGATGTGCCTGCCTTTGTCTGGGCATCGCCCGCGCCACGCAGAGCCACCTGCTCCGGGATGCCCGTAGCGGCGGCGGTCAGGCCAAAGTTGAAGTTGCCGAAGTCCTGGTACTGCGCGCCCTGCTGCTTGTAGTCCCACGGCCCCTTGTTCTGCACCTGGGATTTGAACCAGCCCGTCGTATCCAGAACGGAGTGGGCATGGGACTCCTTGATGTTCTGGTCCATTGAAACGCCGGGCGGCATGGTCTGCTTGTCCACGATGCCAGCGGCCTCGGCCTGCTCGCGCGTGAGGACTTTGCCCAGCGCCGTGCCCGTGCGCTGCGCGGCTTCGCCATTGGGGTCATTGGCTAGGCCCCGCGCGGCGGATTGCTGCATACGGGCCAGCGGCTGGGCGCCCGCCTTGAACAGGCTCGTGCGGGTGGCAAGGTCTGAAGGCGGCAAGGCGGCCGCGCCCGCGAGAATGTCCTGCAACTGCTTGTCGTCAAAGGAAGTCGTCGTCGTTGCGCCGCCGGGTTGCCCCGATGTGACGGTGGTGAGCCGCTCGCCTGAAGCGGCCTTCATCACGTCATCAAGCTTGCCCGCCTGCTCCAGGCCCTGCGCGGCGCTGGCGAACTGGGCGGGCGAGTCTTTCAGGCTGCCCAGCACCTGCGCGATGGCGCGGGCATTGTCATTGCCCGCCGTGGCGGTGGAGACGCCAAAGCCCGCTTCGATTTTTGCCGCGCCGTCGGCATCGCCTTGCAGAGCCTGGATGTACTCGGCCTTGCGGTCGGCGGGCGTGTGGCTGGCGACGGAAGCGGCCACGTCCGTTGCGCCGAAAGCCTTGGACACGCGGGCAAGCTGCGAGGCATCCAGATCTTTGGCGAAAACGTTGAGCAGGTCGCGCCGGTCATCGGCGTTCAGCGGGCTGTTCAGCCCCTTGGTTTCAGCGGCCCAGTGCTTGAGTTCGTCATCAGAGAGCTTGCCAATGGCCTCGTTGCGCTCAGAAGGCGACAACTCCTTGAGCGCCTGCGTGCTGTCCTTGAGTTCGGACTGCGTAACGTCCCAGTCCAGCCAGTTTTCGTTCAGATTGTTTCTGACGCGGTTCAGTGCGGCATCCACGCTCATGTGAGATCTCCTGTCATCGGTTGAACACGCCGCGATTGGAGCGCTCTGCCGCTGGCAACACAAGCCCGGGCATTTGCCCGGGCCGCCAGCGCAAGCAGGGTTTACCCCTAGGGAGACACCCGCCCGGCGGCAAGCGTCTGCAACCGGCGCGAGATATGCCCTAACAATGGCTTACAGCCTGCCTGCATCCGGTTTCAAGCACTTGGTTGCAATTAAGGCGTTCTTCTTTCAAAGCACAGGATTTCAAGCCGCCTCTGCGGGAACCCGTTCGCGGCCCGGGCACGAGCGAAGCAAGCGCCAGCTGGCGTTGGCGGCGCTGAAAGCACTGTGCCAATTTAGCTCTTTTATTCATAGCATGAGGTCTTAGTAGAGATTGCGCGAACCAGTGTTTTGCCCCCTTTGATTCGCTCCTCTTTTTAAAACTATCTGACGGGCGGGGCCAGCCCGATGGCAGCGCTTGCCAGCGCCAGCGCAGCAGAATGCGGCGCCCGCTCAAACGGAGCCTGCCGCTTTCGCTACGTGGGCCGCCCGCAGAACTTTCCCCAAGCGCCATGCAAGACGATCTTTTCCCCAACGCCTCGCCTGCTTCTCCTTCCCGCCCCTGCCGCGTGCTCATGGTCTGCACGGGCAACATCTGCCGCAGCCCTACGGCGCATGGCGTGCTGCGGAAAATGGCCGATGAGGCTGGGCAGGGCGCGCGCGTTCAGGTTGATTCGGCTGGCACGCATGGCTACCACACGGGTGAGCCGCCGGATGCGCGCTCGCAACGCCATGCCCTCTGGCGCGGCTATGACCTCAGCCAGCAGCGCGCCCGCCAGCTGACGGCGCAGGATTTTGAAAACTTCGATCTCATTTTGGTGATGGATGCCGCCAATGAGCGCGCCGCCCGCGCCCTGTGCCCGCCCGCGCTGCGCCACAAGCTGCGGCGCTTGACGGACTTTTGCACGCGCCACAGATCGGCGCAGGAAGTGCCCGACCCCTACTACGGCGGCGCTGCCGGCTTTGAGAAGGTGCTTGATCTGGCCGAAGACGCCTGCGCGGGCGTGCTTCGCAGCATTTGCCCCTGACTGAATTCACGGCCCGCCCGCGCCGCCTGCCTGCGGGGCGGCTGATGAAGGCGGCCAGCCCGGCGGCCCCTCACCTGTCAGGATGCACAAAAGAGGAGCAAATTTGAGGGCAGAAAATGCCGTCTCACGCAATATCCACTAAGACATCCTGCTATGGATAAATGAGCAAATTTCTGCCATCCGGCAACTGCCTCCACCCCTTGCTCATGCCGGGCAGCCCTGGCTCTCTGGCAGAAGATCCAGTCTGGCCGCCAGAGGCCGCCGCTTGCGCCTGCCGGCAGGGCGCGGCGGCGGGAAAAGGCAAGCGGGCGCGGCCTGCCTTACTTGGCGTAGCTGTAAACGCCCTGCCCCGTTTTGCGGCCCAGGCGGCCAGCGGCCACGTATTCGCGCAGCAGGGGGCTGGGGCGGTATTTGCCGTCGCCAAACTGCTGATGGAGAACTTCCATGATGGCCAGACACACATCCAGCCCGATCATGTCGGCCAGGGCCAGGGGGCCAATGGGGTGGTTGCAGCCCAGCTTCATGCCCGCATCGATGTCTTCCGCCGAAGCGACGCCCTCGGAGAGGACAAAGAAGGCTTCGTTGATCATGGGCAGCAGGATGCGATTGACGACGAAGCCGGACGAGTTGCGGACGGTGATGGGCGTTTTGCCCAGCGCCGTGGCCAGCTCGGTGACGGCGGCGTGAGTGGCGTCGCTGGTTTGCAGGCCGCGAATGATTTCGACCAGCGCCATCATGGGCACCGGGTTGAAAAAGTGCATGCCGACAAAGCGGTCGGGGCGGCTGGTGGCGGCGGCCAGCTGGGTGATGGAAATGGAAGAGGTGTTGGTCGCCAGCAGGGTTTCGGGCGCGAGCAGGGCATCCAGCTGGGCCAGGATTTTGTTTTTGATTTCGTGGTTTTCCGTGGCGGCTTCGATCACGAGCTGGGCGGGCTTGAGCGCGGCGTAGTCGGTGCTGGTCTGGATGCAGGCCAGGGCGGCGTCTTTCTGGGCGGCGGTGATTTTTTCCTTGGCCAGCAGACGGTCCAGGCTTTTGCTGATGCCGGCCAGCCCTTTGTCCACGGCAGCCTGCGAGATGTCGATGAGGATGACGCGGATGCCCTTGACAGCGCATGCCTGGGCGATGCCGCTGCCCATGGTGCCTGCGCCAACGACGCCAACTGTTTGAATGCTCATTTTGATTTCTCCGTTTTTTGATGAAAAAGGAAGCAGGCCTGATGGTCTGTTTCAGGAAACCTTGTTCAGCCCCGCGCGCGAATGTTTCAAGGCGAACCTCAGACGCTGTGAATGCATGGCGCAGCCTTGCTCTTTCGCTGACGGGCAGGCGGTGAACAAAAGCTTGCAGGGCATGGTAGCGAAGGGCGGCGGCCGCCGCCTTGATCCGGTCGGCTATTTCGCCAAACTGTTCATGCGCCAGCTGGCGCGCATGTGGCTGGCCTGGTTGATCAGGCGCTCCAGATCGTCCGCCTGGCTGTTGGTGACGGCATGCTCCAGCTTGGCCAAGGCATGCTGGAAGTGGTGGAGCTGGGCGATGAGTTCTTCGCGGTTGGCGATGAGCACGTCGCGCCAGACTTGCGGATCGCTGGCGGCGATGCGGCTGAAATCACGAAAGCCCGGGCCGGCCAGCGACAGGAAGACGGCGGCCTGCTCCTGCTGGCTGGCAATGCCGTTCATCATGGCAAAGGCCAGCATGTGCGGCAGGTGGCTGACGGCGGCAAAGGCGGCATCGTGCGCTTCAGCCGACATCTGCGACACGCTGCAACCCAGCGCCTGCCACATTTCAGTGGCTTTTTCGAGCTTGGCCGTCTGCGTGCGCTCCATGGGCGTGATGATGATTTGTTTGCCCGTAAAGAGCATGGGATCGGCGTTTTCCACGCCGGAGACTTCGCGCCCGGCAATGGGGTGGCAGGGCACGAAGGAGCCGACGTCGTGCTTGAGCACGCGGCGCACGGCATCAATCACGTCGCGCTTGGTGGACCCCATGTCCATCAGCAGCATGGACGGATTGACGAGATGGCGGATGGCCTTGAGCGTGGACTCGGTCGCCGAAACAGGCACGGCCAGCATGACCAGATCGGCGCCCGACACAGCCAGCAGGGCGGAAGGCGCTTCCACGTCGATCACGCCCATTTCGCGCGCTTTTTCGGTGGTGGACGGCGATTTGCTGTAGCCCACGATGCGCTTGACCAGCCCCGCCCTTTTCATCGCCAAGGCAAAGGAGCCGCCCATCAGGCCGCAGCCGATTAATCCCAGTTGTTCAAACATCTTGCCCCAGGGGATAGGCCCCCAGCACTTTGTAAAAGGACGACAGGGCCTGAAGCTCGGCCAGCGCAGCGGCCAGGTGCGGTTGCTCAATGTGGCCCGCGATGTCGATATAAAAATAGTATTCCCACTGGCCGGATTTGGCGGGGCGGGATTCGAAGCGCGTCATGGACACGCCATGCTTTTTCAGCGGCGTGAGCAAGTCATGAACCGACCCTGGACGGTTGGGCACGCTGACGACGATGCTGGTGCAGTCGCGCCCTGTAGGCCGGGGCATGCCCATGGTCTGCGGCAGGCAGATGATGGCAAAGCGCGTGCGGTTGCTGGCCTGGTCTTGCACGGCATGGGCCACGATGTGCAGGCCGAACTGCGCGGCGGCGCGCTCACTGGCCAATGCGGCCCAGGCCGGGTTTTCCGCCGCCAGGCGCGCGCCTTCGGCATTGCTGGAGACGGCGCGGCGCTCGGCCAGCGGCAGGTGTTGCGCAAGCCAGTCCTGGCATTGCATGAGTGCCTGAGGGTGTGCCAGAACGACTTCGATGCCATCCAAGTCGTTGCGCTGGCGCAGCAAGTTGTGGCGCACGGCCAGGCTGACTTCGCCCACCACATGCACTGGCGAGCGCAAAAACAGATCGAACGAACGGGCCACCACGCCTTCGGTGGAATTTTCCATGCCGACCACGCCGAACTGCGCCGTGCCAGCCGCCGTGGCATGGAAGACTTCATCAAAGCTGTTGCAGTACACCAGATTGACGGCGCTGCCAAAGTATTCAATGGCCGCCTGTTCGCAAAACGTGCCCTGCGGGCCTAGCACGGCCACGCGCGGCGGCACTTCCAGCGCAAGGCAGGCGGACATGATCTCGCGCCAGATGCTGGCGACATGGTCGTTGAGCAGCGGCCCCGTGTTGCTGGCCTGGACTTTGTGAATGACTTGGGCTACCCGGTCGGGCCGGAAAAAGGGGGTGCCTTCCTGGCGCTTGAGCTCTCCCACCTGTTCGGCCACCCGCGCGCGCTGATTGAGCAGCGCAAGCAATTGGGCATCCAACTCGTCAATTTGCGCGCGCAACACCCCCAAGGCATCAGACTGAACAGGCTGCGCCAAAGAGGCGGAGTGCGCGGGTGGCGGCAAGGAAGAGCTTGCGCTCATGGCTTATTGCTTCTGTTCGACGCGCTCGACTTTGGTCTTGATGCCGCCGGATGCGCCATCAGACGCAGAGGCAGGCGCTGCTTTTGTCTCGGCCTTTGTTTCAGCCTTTGTTTCCGGCTTGGCTGCCGCAGCAGGCTTTGCGCCTGTGGCCGCTTTCACAATCTTGGCTGCGGCTTCATCAAATTTCTTGAGATGCCCTTCCACGGTGGATTCCGTGGCATTGATGATTTGCGCGGCCCAAGCGTTGGCAGCCTGACCGCCCGCCTCCTGGAATTTGGCGCTGGCGGGCGACTCCAGATAGGCGACGATGGTTTTCAGCTCGTCGGCTGACAATTTCTCCATATAGACAGGCACAAGAGCGGATTCAGCCGTTTTGGCGGCTTGCGCCTCTACGGTTTTGCCTGTGGCGTCCAGCAGCTTTTTCAGTTCGACATCCAGTTTCTCGCGCACATCCTTTTGCTTGTCGGCAGGCACGTTCTGATCAATGTTCTGTGACCAGGTGGCAATGACGGGCTGTGCAACGGCATTCACCAGCTGGTGGGCAAGCTGGACGGAGTCGTTTTTTTGCTGGATTTGGGCCAGCTTCACGGCCAGGGCCTTTTTGGCGTCGTCCGCTTTCGCGTCTTGGGCATGCGCCGCGAAAGGCAGGGCGCAAACGGCCAGAGTAAGGGCGGCCAGGGTTTTGTTGAGCATGGGTTTCACTGATTTACTCCGTGGTGGGGGATGGTTGAGGGGTATCGCCGCTTCCGGCGTTGTCTGCGTTGCCGTCTTCGCCGTCGGCTGGCGCGTCATTGGCATCGTTTTCCACGATGCGTTGCAGGCCACTCAGGCGGGCGCCGTCGTCTAGCGCGATGAGAGTTACGCCTTGCGTGGCGCGGCCCATCTCGCGGATTTCAGCCACGCGGGTGCGCACGAGCACGCCCTTGTCGGTGATGAGCATGATTTCGTCATCGGCATTGACCAGCGTGGCGGCCACAACCTTGCCGTTGCGCTCGCTTTGCTGGATGGCGATCATGCCTTTGGTACCGCGCCCGTGCCGCGTGTATTCGCTGATATGGGTGCGTTTGCCGTAGCCGTTTTCGGTAGCTGTGAGCACGCTGCTGCGCGCGCCGGGGGCAGACTCGGCTTCGCTGGCCTCGGCTTCCGCCACGAGCATGGCAATCACGCGCTGGCCTTCTTCCAGGTTCATGCCGCGCACGCCACGGGCCTGGCGGCCCATGTGGCGCACGTCGTTTTCATCAAAGCGCACGGCCTTGCCGCCGTCAGAAAACAGCATGACGTCGTGCTTGCCGTCCGTCAGGGCTGCGCCAATGAGGTAGTCGCCCTCATCCAGCCCCACGGCGATGATGCCGGCCTTGCGCGGGTTGCTGAATTCATTCAGCGCGGTTTTCTTCACGGTGCCGCCCGCCGTGGCCATGAACACATAGCGGTCGGCCGGGAAGGCGCGCATTTCGCCCGTGAGCGGCAGCACCACCGTGATTTTTTCGCCTTCTTCCAGCGGGAACATGTTGACGATGGGCCGCCCGCGCGAACCGCGCGAGCCGGATGGCGCTTCCCATACCTTGAGCCAATAAAGCCGCCCGCGATTGGAAAAGCACAGGATGTAGTCGTGCGTGTTGGCAATGAAGATCTGGTCAATCCAGTCATCTTCCTTGGTGGTCGTGGCCTGCTTGCCCCGGCCGCCGCGCTTTTGAGCGCGGTATTCATTCAGCGGCTGGCTCTTGATGTAACCCGTGTGACTGAGCGTGACCACCATGTCGGTGGGGGTGATGAGGTCTTCCGTGGCCAGGTCCTGCGCATTGGGTTCGATGGTGGAGCGGCGCACGCCTTCCGCCGTCTGGCCAAATTCGGCTTTCAGCGCCGCCAGCTCGTCACCAATGATGGCCGTGACGCGCGCCGGGCGGGCCAGAATGTCCAGCAAGTCTTCAATCTGCGCCATGACCTCCTTGTATTCGGCCACGATCTTGTCTTGCTCAAGGCCCGTGAGACGTTGCAGGCGCATTTGCAGAATTTCCTGCGCTTGCGTGTCTGAAAGGCGGTACAGGCCATCTTGTTGCAGGCCGAATTCGCGTGGAAGAGCTTCCGGGCGGTAGTCATCAGCGCGCACTTCCGTGCCGTCCTCGCGCGTGCGAGTCAGCATTTCACGAACCAGATGACTGTCCCAAGTGCGCGCCATCAGCTCGGTCTTGGCCACAGGCGGCGTGGGCGATTCGCGGATGATGCGGATGAATTCGTCAATATTGGCCAGCGCTACAGCCAAGCCTTCCAGCACATGGCCGCGATCACGCGCCTTGCGCAAGTCAAAAATGGTGCGGCGCGTCACCACTTCGCGGCGGTGCTGCAAGAAGACTTCCAGCAGGTCTTTCAGGTTGCACAGGCGCGGCTGACCATCTACCAGCGCCACCATGTTGATGCCGAAAGTGTCTTGCAGCTGCGTTTGCTTGTAGAGGTTGTTGAGCACCACCTCCGGCACTTCGCCGCGCTTGAGTTCAATGACCAGACGCATGCCGGACTTGTCCGACTCGTCTTGAATGTGGCTGATGCCTTCGAGCTTCTTCTCGTGCACCAGCTCGGCCATGCGCTCCTGCAAGGTCTTTTTGTTGACCTGATAAGGCAGCTCGTCCACCACGATGGCCTGGCGCTGGCCCTTGTCAATATCCTCAAAATGACACTTGGCCCGCATGACCACGCGGCCGCGCCCCGTGCGGTAGCCTTCCCGCACGCCCTGGATGCCATAGATGATGCCCGCCGTCGGGAAATCAGGCGCGGGCACGATTTCCATTAAGTCTTCGACCGTGGATTCCGGGTTGTGCAGCAGGTGCAGGCAGGCATCCACCACCTCATTGAGGTTGTGCGGGGGAATGTTGGTAGCCATGCCCACGGCAATGCCGCCGGAACCGTTGACAAGCAGATTGGGCAGCCGCGTGGGCAGCACCGTCGGCTCCATTTCCTTGCCGTCATAGTTGGGCGCCATATCGACAGTCTGCTTGTCGATTTCGCCCAGGATTTCGCCAGAAATGCGCTCCAGCCGGCATTCCGTGTACCGGTAGGCAGCTGCCGGATCGCCATCCACCGAACCGAAGTTGCCCTGCCCGTCAATCAGCGGATAGCGCATGGAAAAATCCTGCGCCATGCGCACCAGCGCCTCATAAGTGGCCGCGTCGCCGTGCGGGTGGAAACGTCCCAGCACATCGCCCACCACGCGCGCGCATTTCACATAAGGCCGGTTCCAGACGTTGTTGGCTTCGTGCATGGAATACAGCACACGCCGATGCACAGGCTTGAGACCGTCGCGCGCATCTGGCAAGGCGCGGCCTACGATCACGCTCATGGCGTAATCCAGATAGCTGCGCCGCATTTCCTCTTCCAGGCTAATTGGCAGGGTTTCCTTGGCAAATTCAGTCATATATATGGAGGCAGCAACAAGCCTTCGCCGGGACGGGAAAAGGGGTCAATTTTAGAGGCACTTAGAGGCACGGCCATCATGAACGCCCGTTGCCTGCAAGCAACAAATTCTGCCGTTTCAGGAACATATCAGCTTTGTTCAACGGGGGAAACGCCCATTCTTTGCAAGGCATATGGCACAATGAAAAAAGCGTTTTGGTGGTGGTCACTCGAAGCGTTTGATTCTGTCGCAGCCGTTTGCTGCGGATTTTTTCCCCAAGAGGAGAACCATGAAGAAACTGAACAAATTTGCACTTGCACTGGCTGCTTTGACCGTGGCTGGCTCCGCTTTTGCCGCTGCTGGCGACATTGACAACTGGCGTAATGCCAACAATGAACTGGTCTGGAAAAACGGCACGAACGAACTGTGCTGGCGTGATGCCTACTGGACGCCTGCGACAGCCGCAGCCACCTGCGATGGCGCTCTGGCTCCCGCCGCTCCTGCAGCTGAACCGGCTTCTCCGGCTGAACCAGTTCCCACGCCCGAACCCACTCCGGCGCCTGTGGCTGTCGAGAAAATCACTTATTCCGCCGAAGCTCTGTTTGACTTTGACAAATCTGTCCTGAAACCTGAAGGCCGCCGCATTCTGGACGAGCTGGTTGAAAAGGTGCAAGGCATCAACCTTGAAGTAATGGTTGCCATCGGTCACACCGACTCCATCGGCACCGAAGCCTATAACCAACGCCTGTCTGAGCGCCGCGCCAATGCCGTGAAGGCTTATCTGGTGTCCAAGGGCATCGAGAGCGATCGCGTTGCTACTGAAGGCAAGGGTGAGTTGCAGCCTGTGGCCAGCAACAAGACCAAAGCGGGCCGTGCGCAGAACCGCCGCGTGGAAATCGAAGTGGTGGGCACCCGCAACGCTCCCCAGCAGTAATTGCTAATCGCAGCGTAAGTGACGCCAAAAGCCCCGGATTTATTCCGGGGCTTTTTTTATTGCACAAGTTAAAATATTAACTGCCGTTTTGATTTATCTGCAACAGCTGCCATCAACCATCTAAACGTTCTATACCTTCCATAGAACATAAACAATATTTATAAGACCGATCGATTCACGGCCGCATCGTTTACAATAAAGCGCCTTCATCAATCTTGCCTATTCGCCTAATTTGGACGGGAGCAGAAGGTGAGGTTTTCTGTCAGGCGGCAATGACCAGATAAAAAGCCATTGTGTTTTGTGAAACATTGAATATTCAGATCCATTTAGACATCCGCCATGTCTCTCTGACCGGTTGGTGATTCCAGATTCGCTACAGGCATAAAAAAACCGGACAGGCATGAAAGCCTGTCCGGCACTGGTCGCGGCCGTTTCAGCGCTGCATATGCTGCCGCGCTTGCAAGGCGGCAATGCGCTCCTCAATAGGCGGGTGTGAAGAAAACAGCTTTCCAATCTGACCCGTGATCCCCATGGCCTGCATGTTTTCTGGCAAAGCGCCAGCGTGCATGCCGCCCAGGCGCTGCAAGGCGCGAGTCATGGATTGCGACTGGCCCATGAGTTCGGCGGAACCGGCATCGGCGCGGAATTCACGCTGCCGGGAAAACCAGGCAACAATAATGCCTGCCAGAAAGCCGAAAAGAACATCAAGCACCACTGTGCTGACGTAATAACCAATGCCGGGAGCGCTGCTGCTGTCGTCATTGCGGCGCAGCGCGCTATCGATCAGGGTTCCGATCAGGCGGCTGAGAAACACCACAAAGGTATTCATCACGCCTTGAATCAGCGTCATGGTCACCATGTCGCCATTGGCCACGTGAGCAATTTCGTGGCCAATGACGGCCTCGATTTCTTCGCGCGTCATGCCCTGCAAAAGACCTGTGGAAACGGCCACCAGCGCGCTGTTTTTGAAGGCCCCCGTGGCAAACGCGTTAGGCTCGCCTTGGTAAATGCCCACTTCTGGCATATCAATGCCTGCTTTATCAGCAAACCGGCGCACGGTTTCCACAATCCAGGCTTCGTCTGCATTTTGCGGCTGGTTGATGATTTTCACGCCCATGCTGGTTTTCGCCACTGTCTTGCTCATCAGAAGCGAAATCGTGGCTCCAGCAAATCCCACCACCAGCGAATATCCCATCAGAGTGGCGACATCGACCCCGTTGGGGCCTATGAAACGGTTCAGGCCAAATATGCTCGTGATCAGGCCGATTACTACCATGACTGCAATATTGGTAGCCAGAAAGAGGGCAATGCGTTTCATGAGTTCCTTTTCAAAAAATATGCGACGCCTGATGATGATGGCCAAAGAGCCGATTTCAAGCGGCGCTCACAATTCTTCATATTCCCTTTCAGAGGAGTTCTCATGGATACCCATTCCTGGCTGCGCACGCTGATTTCGCTGGACACCACCAGCCGCCTCTCCAATCTGGGGCTGATTGAAACCGTGCGCGATGCGCTACGCCGCCTCGGCATTGACCCTTGGCTCAACGCCAGCGCCACTCAGCCCAAAGCCAACCTTTTCGCCACGCTGCCCGCGCGAGATGGCAGCACCCAGGGCGGCATCATTCTGTCGGGCCATACCGACGTTGTCCCCGTTGATGGCCAGCCGTGGCGCAGCGATCCTTTCACCCTCACCGAACGCGAGGGCCGCCTGTACGGCCGGGGCAGCGCGGACATGAAAGGCTTTATCGCCGCCGTCCTCGCCTGGGCGCCCAGCTACGTGGCCAACCCGGGCTGCAAACCCGTGCATCTGGCCCTTTCATACGATGAAGAAGTGGGCTGTTTGGGCGCGCGCGCCTTGCTGCATGAAGTGGTCCAGCGCGGCATTCGGGCCGATGGCTGCATCGTGGGCGAACCCACTTCCATGCAGCCCGTCATCGCGCACAAGGGCATCAGCCTGTATCACTGCCGCGTGCATGGCCGCGCTGCCCACTCTTCGCTCACGCCACAGGGCTGCAACGCCATTGAATACGCCGCCCGTCTCATCAGCCATATTCGCGATGTGGCTGATGCCTGCAAAGCCCACGGCCCGTTTGACGAGGGCTATGACGTCCCCTTTTCCACCCTCTCCACCAACCTTGCCAGCGGCGGCATGGCGCTCAACGTCATCCCCGCCGAATGCGAATTCAGCTACGAAATCCGCAACCTGCCCGGCTCGCCTGCCGCTGGCATTCAGGCCCGCGTCAGCCACTATGTGGAAAGCACGCTGCTGCCCCGCATGCGGGCCGAATGCCCTGATGCCCGCATCGATATCACGCCCGGCGTCAGCGTTCCTGCGCTGGATGGCTGCGCGCAAACAGACATTGCCAAGCTCGTGCTCTCCCTGGCCGCGCGCCAGCCGCGCAAGGTGGCCTACGTAACGGAAGCAGGGCTGTTCCAGCAAGCAGGCATCCCGGCCATTGTTTGCGGCCCCGGCAGCATCGAGCAGGCTCACAAGGCTGATGAGTACGTCACCCTTGAGCAACTAGAACAGTGCGACCGCTTTCTGCAACGCCTGGGCCTGGCTCTGGGACAAAGGCGGCAAGGCAGCTTTGAATAGGTCTTCAAGTCGCATCAGGCCGCAGGCAGATTCCTGTAGCCCTCCGGCAAGGCTTCAGCCCTCATCCGCCACGGCGGGCACGCGCGGAGCCAGGGCGCTCATCAGCACATAGCCCACGGTGCCAGCGGCGTGGGCCACTTCATCAATGGACAGGCCCGGCCCCCAAAGGGTGACAGGCGAGCCAAAAGCGGCCTGCGGCACGGGAGCGAGATCAACGGCCAGCATGTCCATGCTCACGCGGCCCAGAGTGCGGGTGCGCACGCCCTCCACCAGCACGGGGGTGCCGGTGGGCGCTTCGCGCGGGTAGCCATCGGCGTAGCCGCAGGCCACCACGCCAACGCGCATGGGGCCTTGTGCCGTGAACAGGCCGCCGTAGCCCACGCGCTCCCCGGCCTGCACGTGAGTCACGCCGATCAGGCGCGAGGTCAGCGACATGGCGGGCTGCAGGCCCCAATCGCTGGCGCTATGCGCAGGGTAGTCGGGCGAGCTGCCGTAAAGGGCAATGCCCGGGCGCACCCAGTCAGAAGACGCATCGCCCGCGTGGCGCAGCAAGGCGGCGCTGTTGCACAGCGTGCGCTCGCCGGGCAGGCCCTGCGTGGCTTGCGTGAAAACAGCCTGCTGCAGCGCAATGCCGCGCGCGCCATCGGCATCGGCAAAGTGGGTGGCGTGCGAAATTTCCTCCACCTGGGGCAGCGCCGCCAGCCGGGCGTAGGCGGCGCGATAGCGGCCAGGCGCGAAGCCCAGGCGGTTCATGCCGCTGTTGAGCTTGAGAAAAACGCGATGCGGCTGGTGCGTCTTGTGCATGGCCAGCCAGTCGATCTGCTCGTCGCAGTGCACGGCGTGCCACAAATTCAGGCGCGAGCAGGTTTCCAGATCGCGCGGCTCAAACACGCCTTCCAGCAGCAAGATGGGGCCGCGCCAGCCCAAGGCGCGCAGGCGCTCGGCTTCATCCAGCTCCAGCAGCGCAAAGCCATCGGCGCCGCGCAATGCCTCGAACACGCGCTCAATGCCATGTCCGTAGGCGTTGGCCTTGACCACGGCCCACACCCGCGCCTCCGGCGCCGCCTGCCGCACGCGCGCCAGGTTGTGCCGCAGCGCGGCGTGATGAACGGTAGCCAAAAGAGGGCGGGGCATGGCGAAGCGGCAGGGGGCGGAAAGCGAAGGCGGCGATTGTGTCACCGGGGTTCGCGGCGGCTTGGCGCGCGCCAGCCCCGCCCCGCAGCCCTGCCAAGCGCCCAGACGGCCTGAAAGCCCGTTTTTCTCATCAAAAAAAAGGAGCAAATTGGCACCCATGAAAACACCCTCTTGCGCCCGTCCATGCGGACATCACGCTATCGATACAAGAGCAAATCAACACCTGTGCGGCTGGCCGCTCCAATGCCTGCCCGCGCCCAGACAAAGACAATCACCCGCTTCTTCCACCCCCTTGCCGCCCATGCAACTGCCCCTCACGCAACTGCCCGCCCACCTGACCCAAGGGCTGCGCCCGCTGTATGTGCTGCACGGCGATGAACCGCTGCTGGCGCAGGAAGCGCAAGACGCCATCCGCGCCGCCGCACGCGCCGCCGGGCATGCCGAGCGCAGCGTGCACACCGTGATGGGCGCGCACTTCGACTGGAGCGCTCCGCTGGCCGCCGGACAGTCGCTCAGCCTCTTTGCGCAAAAGCAGATCGTGGAAATCCGCATCCCGTCCGGCAAGCCCGGCAAGGAAGGCAGCGCGGCCTTGCAGCAACTGGCCGCGCAGATTGCCGGGCAGGCCGCACAAGCCACTCCCAACGCGCCAGGCCCGGGCGTGCTCACCCTCATCACCCTGCCCCGGCTGGACAAAGCCGCCAAAACCAGCCCGTGGTTCACGGCGCTGGAAGCGGCGGGCGTGTGCGTGCAGACCGACCCCATCGACCGCGCCCGCCTGCCCGCGTGGATAGCCGAACGCATGGCGGGCCAGGGCCAGCGCGTGCCCGCAGGCGAAGAAGGCCAGCAGGCCCTGCGCTTTTTCGCTGACCGCGTGGAAGGCAACCTGCTGGCCGCGCATCAGGAAATCAGCAAGCTCGCCCTGCTCTACCCGCCAGGCGAAGTCAGCCGCGCGCAAATTGAAGCCGCCGTGCTCAACGTGGCCCGCTACGACGTCTTCAAACTCTCCGAAGCCATGCTGGCCGGCCAGCGCGCCCGCACGCAAAAAATGCTCGACGGCCTGCGAGCCGAAGGCGAAGCCGAAGTGCTGGTGCACTACGCCATTGCCGAAGACATCCGCACCCTCAAGCGCGTGAAAGACGCCACCGCCGCTGGCCGCCCCCTGCCCCTGGCCCTGCGCGAAGCGCGCGTGTGGGGCCAGCGCGAGCGCCTCATCGAACGCGCCCTGCCCGGCCTGCCCGCCGCGCAACTGGCCAGCCTGCTGCAAGCCGCGCACTTCGTGGACGGCATCTGCAAGGGCCTGCCAGCCCCCGGCTGGCCAGCCGCCCCCTGGCCCGCGCTGCACCGCCTGGCCCAAGGCCTGACGGCCGCCTGCGCCGCCGCCTGCAGGTGCTAAAAGCCCGCGCTCACTGTCCGCCCGGCTCTGCTTGCTCCTTTATAGATAGCAATATGTCCTAGTGGAATCTGCGCTGAATGGCATTTTCAGCCACTCAAATTTGCTCCTCTTATTGATTCAACCAGATGAACAAAGCTCGCTCAAAGGCGCCCGCGCTCGTCTTGGGCTTGCAGCGCGGCAGCGCACGGCGATGCTGCGCCATGACCTCAAATGCAGCGTGCAGCTGAATGCGAAGCCATATCATCCGGCAATTTGTAACGAAAGGCTTTTGGATAACTTGCCATGAATCACGGGGCGAAATGGCGTTGTGCGCTCCCTGTTCATGCCTTTCCTGGTCCGATGCGCTTCTTGGCTTTTCGCAGCCTGGCCGTGAACAGGCTCTGGCCAATGTCCATCGCGCGCCTGCCGCGTGCTGATGAGCCGGTTCGGGAGCGGGCATGACGCGGCGTTTTTCTTCCATGCGCCGCAATCTGCGCGTGGCGCTGCCGCTGGCGGCGCTGGTTCTGCTGTGGGAGCTGGTGGCGCGCAGCGGCTGAGTTTCGGCCTATTTGCTGCCGGGGCCGCTGGCGGTGCTGGCCACGGGCGCGCGGCTCTGCTTCAAAGCGGGGTGCTGGCGGCGCATGCCGCAGCTTCGCTGGCGCGCATTGGGGTGGGGTTTTTGATCAGTTGCGCGGCGGGCATTGCGCTGGCGGGGGCGGTGGCGCGGTTCCGGCTGGTGGAAGACCTGACGGCCGCGCCGCTGGCGCTGCTGCGCATGATTCCGCCGCTGGCGCTGACGCCGCTGCTGGTGCTGTGGCTGGGCATAGGCAATGCCACGCAAATCAGCATCATCGTGCTGGCTTCGTTTTTTCCGGTGTTTCTGAATGCGCTGGGCGGCTTTCGCTGCGTGACGGCGCAAGACGACGAGCTGGCGCGCAGCCTGGATTTGCCGCGCTGGGCGTATGTGGCCTGCATTGCGGCGCCGGCGGCCGTGCCTTCGCTGGTGACGGGAGTGCGCCTGGGTTTTGGCTACAGCTGGCGGGCGCTGATTGCGGCGGAGCTGATTGCGGCGGGCAGCGGGCTGGGTTATCTGATTCTTGATGCGCAGGAGTTGCAGCGCACGGACGTGGTGATGGTGGGCATTCTGGTCATCGGCCTGCTGGGCTGGGCGATGGATTGGGCCTTTCAGCGCGCGGCCGCCGCTTTGCTGGGGCGGCGCTTTCCGGAGGTGGCTGCGTGAGCGAAGCGCCTGTTGCCGCACTCGGGGCCGCACTCGGGGCCGCACTTGAGGCCGTGCTTGAGGGCGTGAGCCTGCGCCTGGGCGGGCGGCAGGTGCTGCGCGATGCCTCGCTGGCGCTGGAAGCTGGCGCCATCAATTGCCTGCTGGGAGCTTCGGGCTGCGGCAAGTCCACGCTGCTGCGCGTGGCGGCCGGTCTGCTGCCGCTGGATGCAGGCCAGGTGCTGGCGCGGCCGCAGGATTGCGCGATGGTGTTTCAGGCCCCGCGCCTGTTGCGCTGGCTGACGGTGGGCGAGAACCTGGGGCTGGCGCTGGCCCATCGCAGGGGCATGAAGCGGGCGCAGAAGGCGCAGCGCATCGGCCAGGCGCTGGAAGTGGTGCAGCTGGCGGGCGCGCAGGCGTTGTTTCCGCATGAGTTTTCGGGCGGCATAGCCCAGCGGGTGGGCATTGCGCGCGCCCTGCTGCGCGAGCCGCGCCTGTTGCTGATGGACGAGCCGTTTGCCGCGCTGGATGCCATCACGCGGCGCAGCTTGCAGGCGACCCTGCGCCAGCTCATCGCCACGCGGCAAACCACCTGCCTGTTCGTCACGCATGACGTGGACGAGGCCCTTGCGCTGGGCCGCCGCCTGTTCGTGATGCAGGCCGGGCGCGTGGCGCGGCAGTGGAACGCGCCCTGGCGCGCGGACGAGGCCAGAAGCCAGATCGTGCAGGCCCTGCGCGCCGCTGACGCATCTTCTGCCCTTTCCGTCTCTGCGGCCGCTCCGGTTTCTCCTGTTTCTTTCCCCTGAGCTTTCACAAAGGAGCTGTATTTCATGAAAAGACGTTTCTTTTTCACCCTGTGCCTGCTTTCGGCGCTGGCCGCCCCGTCGGCTCATGCCCGGCAGGAACCCAAGCCGCTGCGCATCAGCTACGTGCGCGCGCCCTTCAATCTGCAATTGATGGTGATGAAGGAAAAGGGCATCTTGCAAAAGCACCTGGAACCGCTGGGCCTGCAGGCGCAGTGGCCTGAAATCACCTCCGGCGCCAAGCAGGCGCAGGCGCTGGCCAGCGGCGATCTGGACATAGGCGGCGTGATGAACACCGCCTCCGTGCGCATGGCCAATGGCGAAGGCAACCCTGTGCGCATCATCGCGGGCGTTGCGCGCCCGACGGACGTTTTCGCCATCGTGCCCGCGCGCGGTGGCTGATCTGAAGGGCAAGACCGTCGCCGGCCCCAAGGGCACCGTGCTGCACCAGCTGCTGGCCGCCGCGCTGGCGCGCGAGGGCATGAGCGTGCAGCAAGTCAATTTCGTGCAAATGGACCTGCCGCAGGCCTTTGCCGCCGTGCAAAGCGGCAAGGCCGACGCGGCGCTGCTGGCGGCCAATTTCGTGCTCAACGCGCAAAAAGACGGCGCCCATGTGCTGGCGCGCGCCACCGGTTTGCTCACGCCCTTGCTGACCATGACCGCCAGCGAAAAATTCCTGAAAGCGCACCCCCGACCGCGTGCAGGCCGTGGTGGCCGCGCATGACGAAGCCTGGCAGTGGATTCAGGCCCACCGCGAAGAGGCCATTGCCCTGGGCGCGCGCCTGCAAAACGTAAGCGCGCAAGAAGCCCGCCAGCTCTACGACTGGACGCACTTCACCCAGCGCCTGAGAGAAAGCGACTTCCGCGCCCTGGAAGCCGACATGCAGTTCATGCTGGACAACGGCATGATGCGCAACCGCGTGGACGTGCGCGCCCTCGTCGCCCCCGCCGCGCTGGATGGCGCCAGCGCCCAATGAACCCGCCCGCCCCCATCCCCGCCGGCTCGCACATCGTGCGGGTGGCCGATCAGGACGGCGTGATCGAAATCGGCCCCGCCGATTTCATCAAGTACGCCTCCCACGCCAACGCCAACGCCATTGCCGCCGCGCTCATGGCGCGCGTGGCTGGCCTGCGCCTGCTCTCGCCCGAAGAACCCGCGCGGCGGCGCGAGCTGTACTGGCGGCTGGGCTTTCCCGGCCCCGGGATGGTGGATTGCGTGGAAGTGGAAAGCACCTTTGCTTATACCATTCGTACTCCGCATTATTTCCACGTTTGATTAGAGGAATAAATCACAGTCAGTGATTTACGAATCATTTTCCAAGAGAATCTTCCTGTCTGTAAATCTGGCCTTTGCTGGCATTCTTTCCTCAATCCGTTGGCGATTGGTGGCTAGGGCTTGTTCAGTGGGGGTATAATCCAGCCATAATGCGGGATCGGTGCTGAGTTCTTGCGGCCAAATATATGTCACGTTGAAACCACGCGTTCTGCATTCGGCATGAAGCGCATCATAACGTTTCTTCAAGAAGGCCATTTTATTAAAGAAAAACCGCACATGGCCCTCACCCAGTTTATATTCCGTCGGTTGGCCTTTTAGGTGAAATTTCCCTTTGGCAACAGCGTTGGGAATACGGGTAAGTTCGCGGTGTTCGGCAAGCAAATGTTGATCGCACAATTCACTCGGCGGGACAAGATTAATTCGGGTCATAAATCATCACGAAATCAATAAAGAGGCGTAATACTAGAAGAAATACAGGATGCCGTCCAGCTTATTTGTGTGGCGCTAACCTTGCTTACACGCCAACAAGCTCAGAGGTCGTCACTTCAGCGTTGTGCTACGGCTACATAAATTTTGTTTTTGACCGCACTTTGAGGTCTGTTTCATCACGGTAATCGTCCATTTGGCGTCATCAATTTGTTCATAATTTGTCACTTCATAGCCTTCCTCGGCAGCCCATGCAGGGATAGCTTCTGTAGCTTGAGTACAATCAAACTCAATTTCTAAGCAGTCTCCTTTATTTAGTTTTGCCATAGTTTCTTTCGCTTCAACCAAATGAAAGGGACAAACAAGCCCCAATGCAGGTAATTTAACGCTGCTCTCGCGCGCCGTGCGCGAAAACCGCTGCCTGTGCCAGCCCGTCACCTGCCACCCGCACGCGCCGTTTTCGGTGGGCGGACAGTTCGTCTTTGAAATCAGCTACCGGGGCCGCGCCGTGCAAATCTAGCCCAGCCCGCAGGTGTTCGACGACGAATTCCGCCAGCAAGTGCGCGCCTGGCAAGACGCGCCCGACAGCCCCGGCCGCCAGGCCTACCTGGCCTGGAAAGCCCGCAAGGTGGCGCAGATATTGGGTCTGCCCGAAGAAAAGCTGCTGCGCGCCGTGATGCTGCCCAGCCAGCAGGCATGAAAAAAAGGGAGCGTACAAGCCCCCTTTTGCCCGGCCCCTGCCGCACGCAGCGCCGTCAAGGCGCGTCTTCCTGCGCCTGCCAGATGTTTTTCAGCCGCGCCAGCTCGTCATCAAAGCGGGCGTTGAGCAGCCTGCGCTCCTCCTGCTCGTTGGCCATCGCGCGCTCCTGCGCCTCCAGATTCTTCTGGTTGGTTTCCGCGTTGCGCTTGATATAGGCCGGAATCTTCTGCGGGTCGGCAAAGCTGTCCAGACGCTTTTGCAGCTCGTCGCGCTCTTGCTGCAAGGCTTGCAGGCGCTTTTCTATCAGGCCCATGCGCAGCTGGGAAGGCTCAAGCGCGTCGCGCCGCGCCTTGGCGTGCGCTTCCAGATTGGGATAGCGGATGGCCAGGGCGATATCGCGCTGGCGCTGGTTTTCCTGCTCCTGAAGCCGCTGCTTGGCCTGCTCGGCCTTGGCCTTTTGCTCCTTGAGCTGGCTCACCGTCGGCTCCGGGCGCAGCACGCGGCGCGTCACGCCGCTGGAAGACAGCTGGCGCTGCTCGCGATCCATGCACTCGGGAATGGGCCGGTCGGAAGTGATGCGGCGGCCATAGGCATCCACACAGGTATAGATGCCGCCCGCGCTCTTGCCCGGATCGGCGGCCAGCGCCGTCCCAGCCAGGCCCGCAGCCAGCCACGCGGCAGCAATCGCGCCAGCGGCGCGGCCCAGGCGGAAGATGGAAAACGCGGGTTCAGGCATCAAGCAATCGCGCAAGGCGGCAGGTTTTGGCATCAGAAAAAGGAGCGAATTCAAGGGGGTGAAATTCCGTTTCACGCACATTCCACTAGGACTTCACGCTATGAAGACAGGAGCAAAAATACGGCTTCTCCCTTGGGGTGGCTCTCAGAACAGAGGCTCAGGCCGCGCCATAGCGTTCGCGGTAGGCCGCCACGGCCTTGAAGTATGGCAGGGACTGCGGATCTTGCTCTAGGTACTGCAAAAGCTGTGCCAGGCTGGCGATGGCGCACACCTTCAGCCCCAGTTTCTCGCGCACATATTGCACGGCGCTCCAGGGGGCGTTCTGCCCGTTTTCCGTGGCTTTTTCCTGCCGGTCCAGCGCAATGGCCACCGCATGCGGCGTGGCCCCCGCGCTGCGGATGAGGGCGATGGATTCGCGCACGGCGGTGCCGGCCGACATCACGTCATCCACGATGAGCACGCGCCCCTTGAGCGGCGCGCCCACCAGCGAGCCGCCCTCGCCGTGGTCCTTGGCCTCCTTGCGGTTGTAGGCAAAAGGCTTGTTGTGCCCGGCAGCGGCCAGCGCCACGGCCACGGCGCTGCCCAGCGGAATGCCCTTGTAGGCGGGGCCGAAAATCATGTCGAATTCAATGCCGCTGGCCAAAATGGCCCGTGCGTAAAATTGCGCCAGCCGCCCCAGGCGCGCGCCATCATCAAACAGCCCGGCATTGAAAAAATAAGGCGAAATCCGCCCCGCCTTGGTTTTGAATTCGCCAAAACGCAGCACGCCGCAATCAATGGCAAATTGCACGAATTCCTGCGCCAGCGCATTTTCTTCGCATTCAGTCTTGTTCAACAGGGCATTCATGGAGTGATTCACTTTGTTCAAACTCACCAGCCTCAATCTCAATGGCATACGCTCGGCCACCGGCAAGGGGCTGGGCGAATGGCTGCTGGCGCAAAGGCCCGATTGTATTTGCGTGCAGGAAGTCAAGGCGCAAATGCCCGACGTGGCGGGCCGCTTTGAAACGCTGGCGGGCATGCGCGGGTATTTTCATCTGGCCAGCGTGAAAAAGGGCTATTCCGGCGTGGGCATCTATACGCGCCACGAACCCAGCGAGGTATTGGCAGGCTACGGCAGCGAGGAATTCGACGCGGAAGGCCGTTATGTGGAATTGCGGTTTGATACGCCCGCGCGCAAATTCTCCATTATCAGCAGCTATTTTCCCAGCGGCTCTTCCGGTGAAGAGCGGCAGGCGGCCAAATTCCGTTTTCTGGACGGTTTCCTGCCTTTTTTGAAGCGGCTCAAGAGCGGGCGCGAATTCATTTTGTGCGGCGATTTGAATATCGCGCACCAGGAAATTGACCTGAAAAACTGGAAAGGCAACCAGAAAAACAGCGGTTTTCTGCCCGAAGAGCGCGCCTGGATGAGCCGCGCGCTGGCCGAAGTGCCCTTGACGGACGTGTACCGCCGCCTGCACCCGCAGGCCACTGGCGAAGCCTACACCTGGTGGAGCAACCGGGGCCAGGCCTGGGCCAACAACGTGGGCTGGCGCATTGATTACCACCTGGCCACCGAGGCCACCGGCCAGCTGGCCCGCCGCAGCGCCATTTACAAGGAGCAGCGCTTTTCCGACCACGCGCCGCTGACGATTGAATATGAAATGGCGCTGTGATATTCCCATGCAGGCTTGATTTTTTGGCATGCGATATTCTGAAACAAGGCCCATTGCCATGTCCGTTTTGCATTATCAAATCATTCCCGTAACGGCCTTTGCGCAAAACTGTTCGCTGCTGTGGTGCGATGCAACGCGCGAGGCGGCCGTGATTGACCCCGGCGGCGATTTGCCGCGCATCGAACAGGCCGCGCAGGCGCTGGGCTTGAAGCCCGGGCAAATCTGGCTCACGCACGGCCACATCGACCACGCAGGCGGCGCGGCGGAGCTGGCCGAGCGCTGGCAAATTCCCATCATCGGCCCGCATCCGGCCGACCAGTTCTGGATCGACGCGCTGGCCGAGCAAAGCCGCCTGTTCGGCCTGCCGCCCGCGCGCGCCTTCACGCCCACGCGCTGGCTGCATGACGGCGACACCGTGCAGCTGGGCCGCTGCGAGCTGGCGGTGCGGCACTGCCCGGGGCACACGCCGGGCCACGTCATCTTTCACTCGCCCGAAGCCCGGCTGGCCTTTGTGGGCGACGTGCTGTTTGCGGGCAGCGTGGGCCGCACGGACTTTCCGCAAGGCAGCCACGCGCAGCTGATAGACAGCATCACCCGCCAGCTCTGGCCCCTGGGCGATGACACCGCCTTCGTGCCCGGCCACGGCCCCGGCAGCACTTTCGGCCACGAGCGGCGGCACAACCCCTTCGTGCGGGGCACATGAAAGGCTATGAGCAGGGCAAAGATTTCGCTCCTCGCTCAATAGCAAGATGTCCTAGTGGAAATTGCGCGAGGCGGCGTTTTTACCCCCTTGAATTTGCTCCTTTTATTGATGAATTCCGCCCCAAGTCATTGCCATGAATAAACCGAAAACGCCGCTTTGGCAGCAGTTGCAGGCCACGGCCGCCGCCTTGCAGGCGGTGCGGCAGGGCCAGTCGCTGACGGCCTGGCTGGCGGCGCTGCCTGCCGCGCAGCGCCCGGGCGTGCAGGCGCTGGCTTCGCAGGCGCTGCGGCAGTGGGGGCGGGCGCAGGCGCTGCGCCAGCAGCTGGCGCGCCGCGCGCCGCCGCCGCCGCTGGATGCGCTGCTGTGCTGCGCGCTGGCGCTGGCCTGCTGCGAGCCGCCGCCGTATAGCGATTTCACGCTGGCCGATCAGGCCGTGGAAGCCGCGCGCCGCCAGCGCGGTTTGCGGGCGCAGGCCGGTTTTCTCAATGCCTGCCTGCGCCGCTTTGGCCGCGAGCGGGCGGCGCTGCTGGCCGCCGTGCAGGCTGACCCTGTGGCGCGCTGGAATCACCCGCTGTGGTGGGTGCAGCGCTTGCAGCGCGATCACCCGGCGCACTGGCAGGCGCTGCTGGAGCAGGCGCAAGAGATGCCGCCGATGGCGCTGCGCGTGAATCTGCGCCAGGGCAGCCGCGAGGCGTATTTGCAGCAACTGGCGCAGGCGCAGATGGCGGCGCGCGCGCTGGGGCCGGCGCATCCGGCGGGCATCGTGCTGGCGCGCCCCGCGCCGGTGCAGGCGCTGCCGGGCTTCGCACAGGGCCGCGTTTCCGTGCAGGACGGCGCGGCGCAGCGGGCCGCGCCGCTGTTGCTCCAGGGGCTGGCCCCCGCTGGCGGCGCGCCCGCTTTGCGCGTGCTGGACGCTTGCGCTGCGCCTGGCGGCAAGACGGCGCATGTGCTGGAGCTGCGGCCCGGCGCTGAAGTGCTGGCGCTGGATGTGGACGCCGCGCGCTGCGAGCGCATTCGCGGCAATCTGGCGCGCCTGGGGCTGGCCGCCGAGGTGCGCGCCGCCGATGCCGCCCGGCCCGCGCAGTGGTGGGACGGGCGGCCGTTTGATGCCATCTTGCTGGATGCGCCGTGCAGCGCCTCGGGCATCAGCCGCCGCCACCCGGACGCGCGCTGGCTGCGGCGCGAATCCGACATGGCCGCGCTGGCGGCCACGCAGCGCCGGCTGCTGGCGGCGCTGTGGCCGCTGCTGCGCCCGGGCGGGCGGCTGCTGTATGCCACCTGCTCGGTGTTCCGCGCCGAGGGGCAGGAGCAGGCCGATCACTTTCGCGCCGCCCACCCTGACGCGCTGGCGCTGCCCGCGCCGGGCCACCTGCTGCCCGCGCTGGCGCCCAGCGGAAATCCGGCTGAAAAATGCGGTGAAGATACGGACGCACACGAACCTTGCACGGAAGATGGCTTTTTCTATGCCCTGTTTGAAAAAAGCGCCGCCTGAATTCACGGGCCTTGCCGCCGCGCGCCGCCGCGCCTTGCTGCGCACGGGCGCGGCCCTGGCCTGCCTGTCTGCGCTGCCCGCTTGGGCGCAGGCGGATGAAGCGCAGCCGGAAACAAGCCCGGAGATGGGCGTTGAGACGGGGGCAGGAATGGAAGCGGAGACGGGGCCGGATCGCCCGCCCGCCGCGCCTGCCGCAGAAGTGGCCGGGCGGGCGGAAGCTGGCGCTTCAACCCCAGAGAGCACGGAAAACAGGCCCTCTGATGCCGGGCAATCCGAAAGCCAGGAAGCCGAAAGCGCCTTGCCCGAAAGCCCGGCGCAGCCTGCCAGCGCCGCCACGCTGGCCGAGCTGCGCACCCGGCGCGAAGCCGATGGCAGCCTGCTTTTGACGGCGCGCGTGCGCTTTGCGCTGGCGCCCGCGCTGGAGCAGGCGCTGCTCAAAGGCGTGCCCCTGCACTTCATGGCCGAAGCCGTGGTGCTGCGCAGCCGCTGGTACTGGCGCGACCGCCGCCTGGCCGCGCGCCAGTGCTACTGGCGGCTGGCCTATCTGCCCCTGATGCGCCGCTGGCGCGTGCTGATCAGCAACCAGCCGCTGGCGGGCGTGGAAGCGCCCAGATCCGAGACCACCACGGCCCGCCTGTTTGACACGCTGGATGAGGCGCTGGACGCCGTGCAGCGCGTGAGCCACTGGCGCATCATGAATGCCGCGCACTTCGAGCCGGGCCGCCGCCACACGCTGCGCTTTCTCTACCTGCTGCAAGACGAGGGCCTGCCGCGCCCGCTGCAAGCGGCCGAGCGCATTGAGGTGCAGCGCGACATGGATCTGACGCCGGAGGGCGCGGCATGAACGGCAGGCCAGACGCTTCTTCGCCCGCCACGCCATTGAACACCCCCTCAGCCACGCGCTTTGCCCGGCTGTGGAGCCGCGTGCAGCGCCGTGCGCTGCTGGCCGCCGCCGCCGTCATGCTGTCCGTGGGGCTGATGCTGCTGTTTCTGCTGGCGCAGGCCGCCAACAATCTGCTGCTCTATCAGAACTACTACGCGCCGCTGGTGGTCATGAATGCACTGGTAGCGCTCATGCTGGCGCTGGGCATTGGCTGGGGCGTGAGCTGGCTGTGGCGGCAGTGGCGGCGCGGGCGCTTTGGCAGCCGGCTGCTGACCAAGCTGGCGGCCATCTTCGCGCTGGTGGGCGTGCTGCCGGGGCTGCTGATTTACGTGGTGTCGTATCAGTTCGTCTCGCGCTCTATCGAATCGTGGTTCGACGTGAAGGTGGAAGGCGCGCTGGAAGCCGGGCTGAACCTGGCCCGCACCTCGCTGGACACGCAGGCGCGTGATTTTGGCAACCAGCTGCGCGCCGCCGCCACGCAACTGGCGCAAACGCCAGACGGGCTGACGGCCCTGCCGCTGGAGCGCATTCAGGAGCAAACCGGCGCGACCGACATCTCCCTGTGGGGCGGCAGCCCGCTGCGCATGGTGGGCAGCGCAGGCGGCGCGCACTTTGAAATCAACCCCGAACGCCCCGCCGCCCAGCAGCTGCGCACGGCCCGCGCGCAAGGCGTGGCCACGCAGGTGGAGGGGCTGGACGAGCCTGGCGGCAGCGCCCGCATCAAGGCGCTGGTGCTGGTGAGCGCGCCCGGCGTGAGTCTGGTAGACGAGCAGCGCTTCGTGCAGGCCGTGCAGCCGCTGCCCAGCGCGCTGGTGGCCGACGCGCTGGCCGTGCAGGAAGCCAACCGCGAATACCAGGAGCGCGCACTCGGCCAGGGGGCGCTGCGCCGCATGTACATCGGCACGCTCACGCTCAGCCTGTTTCTGGCCGTGTTTGGCGCCGTGCTGCTGGCCGTGCTGCTGGGCAAGCAGCTGGCCACGCCGCTGCTCATGCTGGCCAAGGGCATGCGCCAAGTGGCAGCGGGCGATCTCACGCCCAAGCTGGTGCTGGCGGGCAAAGACGAACTGGTGGGCCTGACCCGCTCTTTTTCAGACATGACGCAGCAGCTGGCCGACGCCCGCCGCGCTGCCGACCAGCACCGCACGCGCCTGCAAACCATTCTGGACAACCTCACCGCCGGCGTCATCGTGCTGGACGCCGCTGGCGCCGTGCAGTCGGGCAACCCCGGCGCCGACCGCATTCTCGGCCTGCCGCTGGCCGACTACTGCCTGGGCAAGCCTCTTTCCACGCTGCCCGCGTTGCAAGAGCTGGCGCAAGGCGTGCAGGCGCAGTTCGCCGAATTCGAGGCCGCCCGCGCTGAGCACAGCAGCCTCAAGCACTGGCAGCACACCTTCGAGCTGCACGCTGCCGAAGGCGACGTGGCGGATAACGCCATCACCCTGGTGGCGCGCGGCGCGCTCCTGCCCGGCGGGCTGCGGCTGCTGGTGTTTGACGACATCTCCGAAGTCGTCTCCGCCCAGCGCGCCCGCGCCTGGGGCGAAGTGGCGCGGCGGCTGGCGCACGAAATCAAAAACCCGCTCACGCCCATTCAGCTCTCGGCCGAGCGGCTGGCGCACAAGCTGGCCGGCAAGCTGCCCGAGGCCGAAAGCCAGATGCTGGACAAAGCCGTGGCCACCATCGTCGATCAGGTGCAAGCCATGAAGCGGCTGGTCAATGAATTCCGCGACTACGCCCGCCTGCCCCGCGCCGATTTGAAGCCGCTGGATCTGAACGCGCTCATCACCGACGTGCTGGCGCTTTACGAATCCGGCGAAGGCGCGCGCAGCGTGCCCGTGCGCGCCGAGCTGGACGCGGCCAGCCCCCGCATCCTGGGCGACGCGCAGCAGCTGCGCCAGGTCATCCACAACCTGCTGCAAAACGCGCAGGACGCCACGGAAGCGGCCGGGCGCAGCGCCCCCGTCATCATCCGCACCCAAACCCTGCAAGCCGAAGACGGCCTGCACCGCGTGCGCATGACCATCGCCGACAGCGGCCACGGCTTTGCCGACGCCATTCTCCAGCGCGCCTTCGAGCCTTACGTCACCACCAAGGCCAAAGGCACCGGGCTGGGGCTGGCTGTCGTCAAGAAAATCGCCGACGAACACGGCGCGCGCATCGACCTGTCCAACCGCTGCGAAAACGGCGCGGCGTGCGGCGCATTGGTGTCGTTATCATTCAAAAGCGACATTTGATATCTGAGAAAACACGAATAACCATGGCAAATATTCTGGTGGTTGATGACGAGCTGGGCATCCGGGATCTCCTCTCCGAAATCCTCAATGACGAAGGCCACACCGTGCAGCTGGCCGAAAACGCCGCCAGCGCCCGCGCCGCCCGCCTGGAATCCCAGCCTGACCTGGTGCTGCTTGACATCTGGATGCCTGACACCGACGGCGTGACCCTGCTCAAGGAGTGGCGCGCCGCCGGCCTGCTCACCATGCCCGTCATCATGATGAGCGGCCATGCCACCCTGAACACTGCCAGCGAAGCCGCCCGCATCGGCGCACAGGATTTCCTGGAAAAACCCATCACCCTGCAAAAACTGCTCAAAGCCGTGCAGCAGGCCCTGCACCGTGACCCGCCCCCTGCGCCCAAGCTCGCCAGCGCCCCGCGTCCAGTCACGCCCGCGCTGACCGCCGTTACCATGCCCCTTGCAGGGCACCCGCAAGCGCCCGCTGTTCAGCCCGACCCTGCGCCCACAGGCCCTCAAAGCCGCCAGAGCTTCGATCTGGACCGCCCCCTGCGCGAGGCCCGCGATCACTTTGAAAAAACCTATTTTGAATACCATCTGGCTATGGAAAACGGCTCCATGACCCGGGTGGCCGAAAAAACCGGCCTAGAGCGCACACACCTGTACCGCAAGCTCAAGCAGCTGGGTATCGACCTTTCCCGCAACCGCAAGCACAGCCAGGCCGCCTGAAAGCCGTGCTAGAATTCGCCTTCTTTATGGCCCGGTAGCTCAGTTGGTAGAGCAGAGGACTGAAAATCCTTGTGTCGGTGGTTCGATCCCGCCCCAGGCCACCAAATGCAAACGCCCTGCCGGTTCTCCGGCGGGGCGTTTTCTTTTAAGCCTGTTCAAAGTCGCAGGAAAGCGTTTCGAAAACCCGCTTCCCAATCAAAAACAAGAGCAAATATAGGGAACAGGGATACCGTTTCGCGCAGTTCCCACCAAGACATCATGCTATGGATACAGGAGCAAACAACCCATGCTTTCAGCCCTGCTTCATGCCGATACGCCTGTTGCACGTCAAACCGTTGACAGGCTCTTGACGTCTTAAAGCGGCGAACCCGATCTCTTTCACCCGGCTCGCCGGAGGCAGGACAATGCAGGCCCTGCGGCTGCCTGCTTGCTTCACTCCTTCTTGACATGACCTGGACTCATCCCCTGCTGGTCGGCATAGCCTGTGCCGTGCTGCTTTTCTGGGCCGTTGGCGCCTACAACCGGCTCATGCGGCTGCGCGCCAAGGTCAAAAAGCAGTTTGCCGCGTTGGATGCGTTCATGCTGCGCGAACTGGTATGGGTGCAAGGCTGTCTGCCCGATACCATGCGCGGCGGCACAATGCCTGCGCCGCTGACACTCCAAGATGAAAGCCATGCCGCCTTGGTGCGCCTGTGGGCAGCCTGCGAGCAACTGGCAGCCGCGCTGGCTGAAACCCGCCACAACCCCTATACCCCTGAGCTGATGGAAGGACTGGCCACCGCTCATGACACTTTGGGCGCTGCCTGGCAGCGGGCGCTTGAACACCTGGCATCAGATACACCCGGCGCTGACGCCACGCGCCTGGCCAACCGCCGCACCCACCTGCTGCACCAAAGCCTGCCCCTGCGCGAGTCTTTCAACGCCTCCGTGCTGACCTACAACCGCGCCATCGGTCAGTTTCCGGCCAGCCTGCTGGCCCGGCTATGCGGTTTCCGCCCGGCCGCCATCTTGCGTGCACTGCCGCTGTCTTCGGCATAGGCCAACCTCTTCAAAAGGCATAGCGAGATGTCTTGATGGAAGGGCGCGAACGCCGCTTTTCATGGGTCTCGAAATGCGTGCGGCGTCAGCTCTGGGCTTTTGTGATGCAATCCGCCGCTTCCGGCGAACAGCCTTCCTTATTTCCCCTGATGAAACACTTGGCATCCGTTTTCCGCGCCCAGCAACAGCAAAACGCCCTGCTGTGGCGCGAACTGGTGCGGCGGCCTGGCTCCGTGGGGGCCATCTGCGCCAGCTCCCGCCGACTGGCCGCCTGCATGGCTTCGCACATTGACCCGCATCCGGACGCCCCTTCCGTCGTCGTCGAGCTGGGCGGCGGCACGGGCGCCATCACCGCCGCTTTGCGCGCCAGCGGGCTGCCCGCCAGCCGCCTGGTCGTCGTTGAGCATTCGGCCAGCCTGGCGCAACACCTGCGCCAGCGCTTTGAAGGCGTGTGCGTCATCCACGGTGACGCCGCAGACCTGCCCCGCATGCTGCGCGGCGGCGATTGGCCCGCTGACGAAGCGGGGCGGCCCCTGCCCATCGCGCAAATCGTCTCCGGCCTGCCCCTGCTGTCCATTCCTTTACCCGCGCGCCGCCGCATTCTTGCCGCAGGCATACAGGCGCTGCCTGCGCAGGGGCGGCTCATCCAGTTCACCTACGCCCTGCGCGCGCCTTCGCCCTGGCAGCAGGCGGGGCTGCAATTGCTGTCAAGAGAGCGCGTTGTGTTCAATCTGCCCCCCGCCCGGGTGGATGTGCTGGCGCATCCCGTACAAAGCTCGCGCTGAAAAGCCGCTTGAGACCCGCCCGCAAACAGGCCCCCGGGCGAGCAGCCAATGAGTCGATCAGCGCCTTCAGCATGGCCCTTCGCTGACCAGATGCCCCCAGAAACAGGAGCAAATTCAAGGGGCCTGAAATGCCTATATGCGCTTTGTCCACTAGGACCTCATGCTATGGATAAGGGAGCTAAATATTGCCATCCATTCCTCGTGCATACCTGACCTGCGCCCTGCCCTGCTCTTTCGCCTCACGGCCAAACTGTGAGCAGGCTTTGAGGGGCCTTGCTTTTTCCGCATTCCGTCAGGCAAAACCGGGGGCAGGCGCATGTTCCGCTCCCAACGCAATCGGCCCTCACTCATGAAAAAGGGCCGGTGCAAACCGGCCCTTTCGGCATGGACGCAAACAGCTGCGTCAGGCGCCTGCGCGGCGGCGGCGCCAGCCGCCCACGCCTGCCATCAGCGCTGACAACGCCGCCAGCATGGGCCAGCCCAGCGTGGGCACGGAAACCGGAGCGCCCGGAGTTGGCGGGCCGCTTTGGGTTTCAGCAAAGTTGTTGCCAGTCGATCCCGTGGCGGGCACCGTGAGCGTGATGGTGCTGTTGCCCGTGCCGCTGCCGCCGGTGTCAGCCGTGCCGCCCGCGCCGCGCGTGTTGTAGGCGTTGGTGTAGCCCGATGGCTGCGTTTCGGTGATGGTGCAGTTCGCACCTGCGGGCACGTTGGCGAAGCTGTAGCTGCCGTCAGCGCCTGTTGTCGTGGTGGCGCTGTGCGCGGGGCTGGTGCAGGCCAGCGCCACGGTGACGCCGCTGATGCCAGGGTCGGTGCCATTGCCGTTGTCGGTGGTGTTGGCGGGCGAGCTGGCTTCGCGATAGACGCGGCCGGAGACCGTCACGCCGGAGCCGCCTCCGATCTGGGTTTCAGCAAAGTTGTTGCCAGTCGATCCCGTGGCGGGCACCGTGAGCGTGATGGTGCTGTTGCCCGTGCCGCTGCCGCCGGTGTCAGCCGTGCCGCCCGCGCCGCGCGTGTTGTAGGCGTTGGTGTAGCCCGATGGCTGCGTTTCGGTGATGGTGCAGTTCGCACCTGCGGGCACGTTGGCGAAGCTGTAGCTGCCGTCAGCGCCTGTTGTCGTGGTGGCGCTGTGCGCGGGGCTGGTGCAGGCCAGCGCCACGGTGACGCCGCTGATGCCAGGGTCGGTGCCATTGCCGTTGTCGGTGGTGTTGGCGGGCGAGCTGGCTTCGCGATAGACGCGGCCGGAGACCGTCACGCCGGAGCCGCCTCCGATCTGGGTTTCAGCAAAGTTGTTGCCAGTCGATCCCGTGGCGGGCACCGTGAGCGTGATGGTGCTGTTGCCCGTGCCGCTGCCGCCGGTGTCAGCCGTGCCGCCCGCGCCGCGCGTGTTGTAGGCGTTGGTGTAGCCCGATGGCTGCGTTTCGGTGATGGTGCAGTTCGCACCTGCGGGCACGTTGGCGAAGCTGTAGCTGCCGTCAGCGCCTGTTGTCGTGGTGGCGCTGTGCGCGGGGCTGGTGCAGGCCAGCGCCACGGTGACGCCGCTGATGCCAGGGTCGGTGCCATTGCCGTTGTCGGTGGTGTTGGCGGGCGAGCTGGCTTCGCGATAGACGCGGCCGGAGACCGTCACGCCGGAGCCGCCTCCGATCTGGGTTTCAGCAAAGTTGTTGCCGGTCGAGCCTGTGGCAGGCAGGTTGGCGATGGTGATGGTGCTGTTGCCTGTGCCGCTGCTGCCGGTGTCGCCCGTGGCGGCCGTGCCGCGCGTGTTGTAGGCGTTGGCGTAGCCCGTGGGCTGGGTTTCCACCACGGTGCATTGCGCGCCTGCGGTCAGGCCGCCAAAGCGGTAGGAGCCGTCAGCGCCCGTTGTGGTTGTGGCGGTGTGCACGGGGTTGGTGCAGGCCAGCGTCAGGGTCACGCCGCTGATGCCAGGGTCGGTGGCGTTGCCGTCATCGGTGGTATTGGCGGGCGAGCTGGCTTCGCGATAGACGCGGCCGGCGATGAAGGTGCTCGTGTCCTTCACTTTGGTGAGCACGCGGTTGGAGCCAGGGTTGCGCGCCAGCAGGGTGGCGGAGTCGGCGCGGTAGTCGTTCACGTACTGGTTGCCGTCGCTGTTGCCGCTGGCAATGACCGGGACGATGAGTTCATACGCCGTGTTGATGGGCACGGTGCCGGTGCGGCCATAGGCCAGGGCCATGAAGGCTGTGGCATCGCCAATGGCGGCCGGGCAGTTGGCAGAGCCGAATTGCGCCACCGTGCACCAGTTGGTGCTGCTGGCGCTGTTGCTGCCGGTGCCCTGCACGTTGTGGCTGGCGTCGTTGGGACTGTTGCGCTTGATGTGGGCCGGGGCGTTGCTGGTGTAGAGCACCACCATCGCGGGGTCGGCTGTGAGCGCATGCCCGGCCACGGGGGCGGCAATGGGCGCTGCGAGCTTGAGCGCGCCCGCGTAGCTGCTGCTGCGGCCATCGCTGGCGTAGGGCAGCACGTCAAGAATGCGCAGCTGGTCCAGGTGGGTGCCGGTGGCGGCGTAGTACAGCGTGTAGGTGAAGCCCGTGTTGAGCGGCACTTCAGCGTGGCTCACGCTCTTTTTGAGCAGCACGGTGGTTTCGGCGCGCGTGCGCACTTTCCAGTTGCTGAAGCTGCAGCTCTGGCCGCTTTTGCAGACAAAGCCGTTGGCGCCACGGTAGATGGCCTTCAGGCGGCCATTGGCCGTGGAGTCGGCAAAGGTGGAGTTGAGCAGCTGCACGCCATTGGGCGCCGAGAGGCTAACCTGCGCCTGATAGCGCAGGGGCGGCAGATTGGCTGCCGCGCTGCCCAGCTGGGTGTGCTTGACGGGCTGGTTGGGCAGCGTCCACTTGCACGCCGTGTAGCCTGTGGGCACCGAGTTGGCGTCAAAGGGGCCGCCGGAAGGCGTTGTGCCAGCGGCAGAGCAGTCGGGATCAGCAATGGCCGTGCCGCCCAGCGTGCTGGTGCCGGGCATGTAGCTCATGTGTTGCGGCAGTACGTCCCACACGGTGACGGTGGTGGTGTGGTCAGCCGTGGAGCTGGCGGCGTTGACGGTGATCTTGTAGTCCAGCAGGCTGCCGGGGGCCACGGCGCGGCCATCCAGCAGTGAAGCGTCGTTTTCCGATTTGCTGACGGCGATGTATTCCGTTTCGCGGATGCGCATCACGTCGCTGCCCTGCCTGATGTTGCCTGGCGCTATTTGCCACATGGCCTGGTTGGGCGCGATGGCGCCCAGCGTGGAGTCGCCCTGCGCGAAGGCGCGGCCCGGCGCGTTGTCCGTGCCGGAGAAGGCATAGGTGGCATTGGCCTGCAACGGGATGTAGTAGAGGGTATTGACCGCCTTGCCGTAGGTGCTGTAGGAGCCGCGCACGCGGGTGATGTCTTTCAGGCTCTTGCCTGCGGCTTGCAGCGAGGCGATGGAGTCGTACCAAGTCACGCCGTCCGAGTCGCCGCAAGTGCTGTCGGACTGGGCTGATCCGCTCTGGGCCACGCTAGGCCACGTGTCGGGATATTCCGTGGTGGTGGTGTTGTAGCTGTTCCAGGTGCCGCTGGCGGAGATGCCATTGCCGCCCACGCCCAGCTCCCAGGTCACAGTGGCCGAGCCTGCTTGCGGCAAGGTCAGGATGCCCGTCTTCACGTCCACCCGGGAATCGCTGGACGGCAAGGCGTTGGCAAAGCTCAGACGCGTGTTGTCGATGCGCTCGCAGATGTAGCCGGCAGGCATGTCGTCAGTGCCGGCGTTGATGACGTGCAGCCGCGCGTCAAAGTGCTGGCCGGGGCCGGCCTGCCGCACGTAGGTATCGTCCGAAAGGGAAGGGTCTGCGATGGCGTAGGTCACGCCCGTCTTGCGCGAGCCGCCGGGGCGCAGCGAATACAGCTTGCTGAGCGAGCCGCCCGTGGTGCGGCGCACAAGCGCCTTGTCCTCGCCGCTGGAAGGCGGGTTGGCCTGCCCGGTAACGGATGTGCCGTTGAGCGAGACCTTGTTGATGACTTCTTCGTAAACGTTGGGCGTGAAATCAGTCACCGGAGCCCACAGCAGCACGGACTTGCTGGCCACCCACCACTGGTTGGCCGAATCCAGCAGGTTGCTCGTATTGACCACGGTGCCCGGACCGGTGCCCTTGCGCGTGGGGTAGTGCCTGAGTGAGAAGTCCACGCCCGATACCGTCAGCGTGGCCGTCTTCGCACCCGCATTCACGCTGGTGGCCTTGCAGTCGCCGCCGTTGGCCACGGTGGTGTTGTCGGTGGAAACCGCACCGGTGTCATTGACTTCGAAATAGGTGTTGTCAAACCCGTTGCCCAGGCGGGTCAGGGAGTAATCCCAGTTGCCGCAACCGTCGTGCTTGCCTGCGCCCATGAGCGCGCGGGCGAAACCGGGCACGTCAATGTTCCAATCAACCAGACGCAGGTTCGGAAACTTGGCGCCATTGTCAAAGTTGTCTTCCAGCGTGAAATTAGGCGTGAGCGCCTCCAGGCCCCGGCGCGCGCCCTCGGCATAAATCCCGATGTTGTAGCCCATCACGTAGCCATCTTCGCCATTGGGGCCGGAGCGGGGTATGAACACGCCGCCGCCTGAAGAACGGGTTTTCTTCACCTTCCAGCGCGGCGCGGCAGAGACCGTGACCACGGGCGCGCCGTAGGTGGGCGTGCTGGGGTGCGAGGGTTCATTGAGCGTGCGGGGATTGGAGCGCGCCGGATTGCCGTCGGACTGGTACGTGACAGTGGGCGCGGCGATGGTGGCGCCGTTGGGCGCGCCACCGCTGACGTGGTAGCTGAAAGACAGGTTGCTGCCGCTCAGCGGCTGCGGCTGGGCGCAAAAGAGCTTGAGGCCGTCGGCCGTAACGCCGGACACGCCCGCAGGCGGCGGATCGCTCACGGGCGTGGCCGAAATGTTCCGGCAGCCGTCCGCGCCGGAAGGAATGTCGGTCACGCGGAAATACGCAATGCGCGGATTGGCCGGGCCGGTGTAGCCGGCAGGCAGCGTGGTGGCGCCCATCTCCAGCGTAACCAGGCTGTTGGCCGCTTCGGGAGCGAGCGTGTAGCTCACGCGGTACATCACCTGGTCATTGGTGCGCACAATGGCATCGGAGGGGGAGTTGTCCAGCCCCGCGCCTGCCGAGCCGTCGAACGGCAGCGAGCCGGAAGCGGCCATGCCCATCGCAAAGTCGCTCACGGCCGCATGGGCTGACGAAGCCATGCAAGCCGCTGCCAGCACAGACAGGCCAGCAGCCAGGCGCAGCCTTGCGCAGCGCACGGCATCCGCGCATGTTTGTTTCATATCAATATTCCACATGAAGAAAATGAAAAGAAGCGCATCCTATCGGCAGTTCACATTTGTTTCAAGTGATCTATGCCAAACGGCAATAATCGCCAGATTATTCGTGCATTGAAACAAATATCTTGTTTCAATAAATTTTTCTGCGACACATTTTGACTGGATGGATTTTTGAAATGCTCTCCTCCCTGGCCGCCATCAAAGGCATGAACGACATCCTGCCGCCCGACTCCGCCCGCTGGGAGTGGCTGGAAGAGGTGGTGCGGCGCACCATGCGGCGCTTTGCCTTTGCCAACATCCGCACGCCCATCGTGGAGCACACGGCGCTGTTTGCGCGCGGGCTGGGCGAAAACACCGATGTGGTGGAAAAGGAGATGTATTCCTTTCAGGACCGCAACGACAAATACGGCGACGCCGACCACCTCACCCTGCGCCCTGAAAACACCGCTGGCGTGGTGCGCGCCGCCATTGAGCACAACTTGCTGTATGGCGGCGGCCAGCGTCTGTACTACATGGGCCCCATGTTCCGGCGCGAGCGGCCCCAGCGCGGGCGCTACCGGCAGTTTCACCAGATTGGCGCGGAGGCGCTGGGCTTTGCGGGCGCGCAGGTGGATGCCGAAATGATTTTGCTGGCCGTGGCCTTGTGGCGCGAGCTGGGCATCAGCCGCTGGCGGCTGGAACTCAACAGCCTGGGCCAGCCCGAAGAGCGCCGCGAGCACCGCGCCGCCCTCATTGCCTACTTTGAAGCGCACGCCAGCAAGCTGGACGAAGACGCCCGCCGCCGCCTGCACGCCAATCCGCTGCGCATTCTGGACACCAAAAACCCCGCCATGCAGGCGCTGGTGGAAGGCGCGCCACGGCTCATGGACTATCTGGGCGAGGCTTCGCTGGCTCACTTTCATGCCGTGCAGGCCATGCTGGATGCGGCTGGCGTGCCCTGGAGCGTGAATCCGCGCCTGGTGCGCGGGCTGGATTACTACAACCTCACTGTTTTTGAATTCATCACCGACAGTCTGGGCGCGCAAGGCACCATTTGCGGCGGCGGCCGCTATGACTATCTGATTGGCCAGATGGGCGGCAAGCCCGCCCCCGCCGTGGGCTGGGCCATCGGAGCGGAGCGCGTGCTGGAGCTGCTGAAAGAAGAAGGCGTGGCCGCGCCGCAAAGCGTGCCGGATGCCTACGCCATCATCCCCGACGCCGCCGCGCTGCCGCAGGCCATGCGCTGTCTGCACGCGCTGCGCGCACAAGGCGTGGCCGTGCAAATGCACGCCAGCGCCGAAGAAGCGCCAGGCAGCATGAAAAGCCAGTTCAAACGGGCCGACGCCAGCGGCGCGCGCTTTGCCCTCATCTTCGGCGCCGACGAGCTGGCCGCCGGCCAGGTCACGCTCAAAGCCCTGCGCGACGGCGCAGGCGAGCAAACGCGCCAGCCGCTGGACGGCGTGGCTGCCTGGAGCCGCGCGCTGCTGGCGTGAGCTTGGCAAGAAGAAGGCTCTATTTGCTCCTCTATTAAGAGCATGATGTCCTAGTGGAAAGTGCGCTGAAGCCGTTTTCAGCCTCTTGAATTCGCTCCTCTTTTTGAGCTGCTTCCCGCTGAGCGCGGCGGTGGCGGCTCGCCCTAGAATGCGCCGCTTCATTTGACCACCCCCCGCGCCGCGCGCAAGACACCGCATCATGGCAACACAGCACTTGGACCTTGAAGAGCAGGAACAGCTCGCCCAGCTCAAACACTTCTGGAACCGCTGGGGCAACCTCATTACCTGGGCGCTCATTGCCGTGCTTGGCGCGTTCGCCGCCTGGAACGGCTGGAACTTCTGGCAGCAGCGGCAAGCCGTGCAGGCCGCCGCCCTGTATGACCAGATGGAAGCGGCCACGCAAGCCGGCGATGTGGAGCGCACCACGCGCGTGCTCGCTGACATGCAGGCCAGCTACCCCGGCGCCGAATACGCCGCGCAAGCCGCGCTGCTGGCCGCCAAAACGCTGGTGGAAAAAGAAAAAACCGCCGAAGCCAAGGCGGCGCTGGCCTGGGTGGCCGAGAAGGCGGCCGACAGCGGGCTGCAAGCCACAGCCCGTCTGCGCCTGGCCTCCCTTCTGTACGCCGACAAGGCGTATGACGAGGCGCTGCAACAGCTCTCGGCCCGCTTCGACCCCGCTTTCGCGCCGCTGGCGGCCGACCGCCGTGGCGACGTGCTGCTGGCGCAAGGCAAAAAAGACCTGGCCATTGCCGAATACGGCAAGGCCTACCAGGGCCTGACGCAAGCGCGCAGCGAATATGGTCGCCTGGTGGGCGTCAAACTGACGGCGCTGGGCATCGACCCCGAAGCGGGGGCGGCAAAGTCGGGAGAAGCGAAATGAAAGCCCCGCGTTTTTCCCTCTGCGCCGCCGCGCTGGCCGCCGCGCTGCTGGCGGCGTGCTCGTCTGGCTCGCCCCGGCCTGAACCGGCCAAGCTGCAAGCCATTGATCCCGTGATTGACGTCAGCCAGGCCTGGGCGGCCAAGCTCGGCAGCACGGTCAATTTCCCCTTGCAGCCGCAAGTGCTGGGCAATCGCGTGGTGCTGGCCGCCGATGACGGCACGGTGGCCGAGTTTGACGCCGCCAACGGCCAGCGCCTGTGGAGCGCGAACGCAGGCGACGCGCTCACCGCCGGCGTGGGCAGCGACGGCCACACCAGCGCCGTGGTCACCCGCAGCAACCAAGTGGTAGCGCTGGCCGAGGGCCGCGTGCTCTGGAAACACAAGCTGGGCACGCAAAGCTACACCGCGCCGCTGGTGGCGGGCGGGCGCGTGTTCGTGCTGGGCGCTGACCGCTCGCTCACGGCGCTGGATGGCCGCACGGGCGCGCGCCTGTGGCACGCCGACCGCCAGGCCGAGCCGCTGGTGCTGCGCCAGTCGGGCGTGCTGCTGGCCGTGGGCAACACGCTGGTGGCGGGCCTGTCGGGCCGCCTGGCGGGCGTGGACCCGGACACGGGCGCTTCCCGCTGGGAAGTGCCGCTGGCCGCTGCGCGCGGCGTGAACGATGTGGAAAAACTCGTTGATCTGGTCGGCCCCGTGAGCCGGCAAGGCAGCGTCATTTGCGCCCGCGCCTTTCAGGCCGCCGTGGGCTGCGTGGACGCAGCCAGCGGCAAGCTGCTGTGGAACAAGCCCGCCAAGGGCGATGCAGGCGTGCGCGGCAACGAGCAAAGCCTGTTCGGCGCGGAGTCCGACGGCCAGCTGGTGGCCTGGAAGGCCGCCACTGGCGAGCGCATCTGGAGCACCAAAGAGCTGCTCTGGCGGCGCCTGACCGCGCCGCTGGCGCTGGGCCGCTCGGTCATCGTGGGCGACGAAGAAGGCTGGCTGCACATGCTCTCGCGCGAAGACGGCAGCCCCGTCAACCGGCTGAAAACCGACGGCTCGCCCATTGCCGCCGCGCCCGTGGCGGCAGGCGGCGCGCTGGTGGTCGTCACCCGCTCCGGCGGCGTGTTTGCCTTCCGCCCCGACTGATGGACTGATTGCAGGCTGCGCGCGCGATGAAACCCGTTCTGGCCCTTGTGGGGCGGCCCAATGTGGGCAAATCCACGCTGTTCAACCGCCTGACCAAAAGCCGCGACGCCATCGTGGCCGACTTTGCGGGCCTCACGCGCGACCGCCACTACGGCACGGGCCGCATGGGGCAGCGCGAATACATCGTGATCGACACCGGCGGCTTCGAGCCGGAAGCGGGCGAAGGCAGCATCTTTCGCGAAATGGCCCGCCAGACGCGGCAGGCCATTGCCGAGGCCGATGCCGTCATCTTCGTGGTGGACGCGCGCGCGGGCCTGGCCGGGCAAGACCACGACATCGCCAATGAACTGCGCCGCCTGGGCAAGCCCTGCCTGCTGGTGGCCAACAAGGCCGAAGGCATGCGCGAAGGCGCGCAGCTGGCCGAGTTCTACGAACTGGGGCTGGGCGAAGTCATCGCCGTCTCCGCCGCCCACGGGCAAGGCGTGCGCTCCATGCTCGACCGCGCGCTGGACGCGCTGGGCCTGCCCGAGCCTGACGACGAACAGCCGGCGCAAGACGATCACAGCCCCATCCGCCTGGCCGTGGCGGGCCGCCCCAACGTGGGCAAGTCCACGCTCATCAACACCTGGCTGGGCGAAGAGCGCCTGGTGGCTTTTGACCTGCCCGGCACCACGCGCGACGCCATCACCGTGCCCTTCGAGCGCGGCGGCCAGATGTTCGAGCTGATCGACACGGCGGGCCTGCGCCGCAAGGGCCGCGTGTTCGAGGCCGTGGAAAAGTTCTCCGTCGTCAAAACCTTGCAGGCCATTGAATCGGCCAACGTCGTTCTTTTGCTGCTGGACGCCACGCAAGGCGTGACCGACCAGGACGCGCACATTGCCGGCTTCATCCACGAAACGGGCCGCGCCGTGGTGCTGGCCGTGAACAAGTGGGACGCGGTGGACGCCTACCAGCGCCAGCTCGTGCAGCGCAGCATCGAGGCGCGGCTGGCCTTCATGAAGTTCGCCGAGCTGCATTTCATCTCTGCCCAAAAGCGCCAGGGCCTGGCCCCGCTGTGGGGCGCCATTGCCCGCGCCCGCCAGGCCGCCATGCGCAAGCTGCCCACGCCGCAGCTCACGCGCCTGCTGCATGAAGCCGTGCAGTTCCAGGCCCCCAAGCGCAGCGGCATGTACCGCCCCAAGCTGCGCTACGCGCACCAGGGCGGCATGAACCCGCCCGTCGTCGTCATTCACGGCAACTCGCTCGAAGGCGTGACCGACGCCTACAAGCGCTACCTGGAAGGACGCTTTCGCAAGGCGTTCGATCTGACGGGCACGCCGCTGCGCATCGAGCTGAAAAGCGCCCGCAACCCCTATGCGGACAAGGCGCCCTGACGCACGGCCCCTCTTGAAGCGGCGGCCCGCATCCCCAGATGCCAGCGGCTGCCGCGTTGGCGCGGGCTTCACGCGCGGAGCCAGACAGGCTCTGAAACCCCGTGCTATGGTGTAGCTTCCTTTCCACTACTTTTGAACACGGAGAATATCGTGAGCAACAAAGGACAACTCCTCCAAGACCCCTTCCTCAACACCCTGCGCCGCGAGCACGTGCCGGTGTCCATCTACCTGGTCAATGGCATCAAGCTGCAAGGGCAGATTGAGTCGTTTGACCAATACGTCGTGCTGCTGCGCAACACCGTCACGCAAATGGTTTACAAGCACGCCATTTCCACCATCGTGCCGGGCCGCGCCGTCAGCTTCTCCGTGGCAGCCGAAACGCCCGCCGCCGAAGCGCCGTGAAAACCGCCCTCCCGCGTCCGGCATGACCGCCTCAAACGCTCCTGATCCAGGAGCGTTTGCCGTTTCTGGCGGCTCATTCGCCTGCCCGCTCCGCACGGCTCAGGCAAACAGGCGAAAGCGCATCTTCAATTAGCTCCTTCATTTGTAGCAAGCTTTCACGCTATACATGCGACAAGCGGCTTTTTAAGGCCCCTGAATCAGCTTCCCTTTCAGTAGCAATCCGTCTCATGACAAAGCCTGCGCACAGCGGCCCCGGACTCTTTCTTCAGATACCTTGACTTCAAACGCCTCTTCCTTCACTTCCTCCCGCGCCGCTGAAGCGCCGCCAGCCGCCGTGCTGGTGGGCGTGGACTTTGGCGAGCCTCATTTCGATGCCGATTTGCAGGAGCTGGGCCTGCTGGCCGCCACGGCGGGCCTGAACCCCGTGGCGCGCATCACCTGCAAGCGGCGCGCGCCCGATGCCGCCTTGTTCGTGGGCAGCGGCAAGGCCGAGGAAATCCGCATGCTGGCCATTGAGCATGGCGCAAAGGAGGTGCTGTTCGATCAGGCGCTCTCGCCCGTGCAGCAGCGCAATCTGGAACAGGCCATCGGGCTGCCCGTCAATGACCGCACGCTGATCATTCTGGACATCTTCGCGCAGCGCGCCCGCAGCCACGAGGGCAAGCTGCAAGTGGAGCTGGCCCGCCTGCAATACCTGGCCACGCGCCTGGTGCGCCGCTGGAGCCACCTGGAGCGCCAGCAAGGCGGCATTGGCACGCGCGGCGGCCCCGGCGAAACGCAGATCGAGCTGGACCGCCGCATGATTGGCGAGGCCATCAAGCGCACCAAGGAGCGCCTGGCCAAAGTCAAACGCCAGCGCCAGACGCAGCGCCGCCAGCGCCAGCGGCGCGAGACGCTTTCCGTCTCGTTCGTGGGCTACACCAACGCGGGCAAGTCCACCTTGTTCAATGCGCTGACCAAGGCGCGCGCCTACGCTGCCGACCAGCTTTTCGCCACGCTGGACACCACCACGCGCCAGCTCTATCTGGCGGGCGCGGGCGAGGCCAGCGGCGCGGACGGGGCCAGCACAGAAACAGGCTGGACGGCCGGGCGCGTCGTTTCCCTGTCTGACACCGTGGGCTTCATCCGCGATTTGCCGCACGGCCTGATTGAAGCCTTCGAGGCCACTTTGCAGGAGGCGGCCGATGCCGATTTGCTGCTGCATGTGGTGGATGCTTCCAACCCCGGCCACCTCGAGCAAATGGATGAAGTGCGCCGCGTGCTGGGCGAAATTGGCGCGGCTGACGTGCCGCAGTGGCTCATCTTCAACAAGCTCGACGCGCTGCCCGAAAGCCAGCGCCCCGCACAACTGGCGGGCAGCATGGAAATGGAAGGCCGCCGCCTGCCGCGCCTGTTCGTCAGCGCCCGCAGCGGCGAGGGCCTGCCCGGGTTGCGCGCGGCTTTGTCCGAATGGGCCAGGCCGCACGGCCAGACGGCGCGGCTGCCGCAAGCTCAGCCTGCGTCTGAATCTGCATCTGAAACGCTTGGGCACAATCCGCCCCATTTCCCTTCCGCTTGCACGCCCGGCGATCCCCGGTTTTTGCCAGACGCATGACATCCAGCCTGTTTCCTTCCCTTTGGGGCCGCCTCTCGGGCCGCCGCCCCGCCGCCACGCTCAACCTGAATGACCCGCGCTGGGGCCGGGGCCATGAAGACCGCCCTGACGAGTCCAACGCCAGCCCGCCTCCCGAAGGCGCTGAAGGCGGCCAGCCGCAAGAACCCCAGCGCCCGCAGCCGCCAGAGCTGCCCCGCCCGCATTCGTCCGGCGGCGGCCAGCAGCCGCCTGATCTGGATGAGCTGTGGAACGACTTCAGCCGCAAGCTCGGCGGCCTTTTCGGCGGCAGCCAACCGCCTGGCCGCCGTGGCCGCTCTTCGCCTTCTTCACCGGTTTCGCCCGGCAGCGCGGGCGCGGGCCTGGCCCTGCTGGCGGGCGCGGCCGCGCTCGTGTGGCTGGGCACGGGCTTTTTCATCGTGCAGGAAGGGCAAAACGCCGTCATCACCCAGTTCGGCCGATACCACTCCACCGTGATGGACGCGGGCCTGCACTGGCGGCTGCCCTGGCCCATTCAGCGGCAGGAAACCGTCAATGTCACGCAAATCCGCTCGGTCGATGTGGGCGGCGACATCATCATCCCCGCCACTGGCCTGCGCACCTCGGCCATGCTCACGTCTGACGAAAACATCGTTGAAGTCAAGTTCGCCGTGCAATACCGCTTGAGCGACGCGCGCGCCTACCTGTTTGAAAGCAAGCTCCCCGACGACGCCCTTCGCCAGGCCAGCGAAAGCGCCGTGCGCGAAGTGCTGGGCAACATGAAGATGGACGCTGCCCTGTCGGAAGAGCGCGACCAGATCGCCCCCCGCGTGCGCGAGCTGACCCAGAAAATCCTGGACCGCTACCGCATCGGCATTGAAGTCATCGCCGTGAACATGCAGCAAGGCGGCGCGCAGCCGCCCGAGCAGGTGAAAGCCGCGTTTGACGACGTGAACAAGGCCAACCAGGAACGCGAGCGCGCCAAAAACCTGGCGCAGGCCTACGCCAACGACGTGGTGCCCCGCGCCAAAGGCGCCGCCGCCCGCCTCACACAGGAAGCCGAAGGCTACAAGGCCCGCATCACCGCCCAAGCCGAAGGCGACGCCCAGCGCTTTGCCGCCGTGCTGGCCCAGTACCAGAAAGCGCCGCAAGTCACGCGCGAGCGCATGTATCTGGACGCCATGCAGGACATCTACGCCCGCGCCCGCAAAGTACTGGTGGACAGCCGCGCCGGCGGCAACCTGCTTTACCTGCCGCTGGACAAGCTCATGCAGCAAACCGGCGCACCAGGCGAAGCCGGCAGCGCCGCCGCAAACCAGGCCGCAAGCCCCGCGAACGCCCAAGCCGCCCAGCCCGCGCAAGCGCCTGCCGCCTCCGCCACATTCGACACCCGCGCGCGCGACAACGCCCGCAGCCGCGACTACCGCTAACCCACCGACAACTCGCCTTCCATGAACAAAACCGGATTCATCGGCGCCAGCCTCTTGCTCGCATTGGCCGCGCTGGCCTCCAGCCTGTTCGTGGTGGACCAGCGCCAGTTCGGCGTGGTCTACCAGTTCGGCCAAATCCAGCGCGTCATCAACGAACCGGGCCTGTATGGCAAGATTCCCCTCATCCAGACCGTCGCCTACATCGACAAGCGCCTGCTCACCCTCGACAGCCAGGACCTGCAACCGCTGCTCACCAAGGAAAAACAGCGCATCGTCATCGACTGGTACGCGCGCTGGCGCATCACCGACCCGCAAGCCTACGTGCGCAACTTCGGCAGCACCAGCGAAGGCGCGGGCGCGCAGCAGCTCAACCGCGTGGTGCGCAACGCCTTCCAGGAAGAAATCAACCGCCGCAACGTGCGCGAGCTGCTTTCTTCCCGGCGCGACGAAATGATGGCCGACGTCAAAAAAGAAGTGCTCGGCGCCGTGCGGGGCAGCAAGCCCTGGGGCATCGACGTCACCGACGTGCGCATCACCCGCATCGACTACGCCGAATCCATCACCAGCGACGTCTACCGCCGCATGGAAGCCGAACGCGAGCGCGTGGCCAAGGAGCTGCGCGCCACGGGCGCCGCCGAAGGCGAGCAAATCCGCGCCGAAGCCGACCGCCAGCGCGAAGTCATCCTGGCCGACGCCTACCGCGAAGCCCAGAAAATCAAGGGCGAAGGCGACAGCGCCGCCAACGCCGCCTACGCCGAAGCCTTTGGCAAAGACCCGCAATTCGCCCAGTTCTGGCGCAGCCTGGACGCCTGGCGCGCCAGCGTCGGCCAACAGGGCGACGTTCTGGTCATCGACCCTGCGGCCTCTGACTTTTTCAAGGGCATGCAGGCTGGCCCTGCCGCCAGACCTTGAAGGCCAGTCCCGGAAAGATGCTGTTGTTTTGATAGCTGCCCGCGCCCGTATTCAAAGGACTGGAGCCGTTTTCGCCCCTTTTTTGAATGGTCAGGCCGCGAACAGGTTCTGAAATCCAGACAGGAGAGCACGACATGATGAAAATCCTTCTCGCCGTCGATGGCAGCCCCTACACCAAGAAAATGCTGGCCTACCTGGCCGCGCACGATGAACTGCTGGGCAACGGTGCCCGGCATGCCTACACCGTCATCACCGTGCAGGCCGCCCTGCCCCCGCGCGCCCGCGCCGCCCTGAGCAAGGAAATGGTGGACAGCTACTATGCCGAAGAGGCCGCCAAGGTGCTTGACCCCGTTGCCAAATTCATGGCCCAGCATGGCGCAACGCCCGCCACCGTGGCCGCCATTGGCAGTGCGGGCGAAGAAATCGCCAAATACGCCGAGCAGGGCCAATTCGACCTCATCGTCATGGGCGCGCGCGGCCACAGCCCTTTGAGCAAGCTCGTCATGGGTTCTGTCAGCACCAAGGTGCTGGCCAGTTGCAGCACGCCCGTGCTGCTCATCCGCTGATCATCTGCCCCGTGGCAGCATTTCCGCCAGTTCGCTGCAATTTCGATAGCTGTCAGCGCCCTATCCACGGGCGCTGGCGGCGTTTTTGTCTGCCCAACAGTCCTGACGCCCAAGCACTTCGGCAACGACGGCGGCTGGCCCATGCAAGCGCCACGGGCCTTGTTCAACGCGCTCTCCATCATCGTGCCAGGCAGCGGACTGATTCGTGGCAGAAAAAGAGCGGCAAAGCGGTCCATAGCAAAGACATCCAGGAGGCGGCATGACACACGAAAAACAGGCTTCGGCCCGTCAGGGCTTCTGGCGTCTATGGGGATGGCCTCTGGCGCTGGCCTTTGTCACTCTCACGGGCCTGACGGCGGCCCTGTTCAGCGAAGGCGGCTTTGGCGACTGGCTCGCCTCTGCCTGCCTGGCCGCACCCGTGCTGGCATGCGTGTGGTTCGGCTGGCTGCGCCGCAGCAAGCGCAGACAGACAGCTGCAGAAGACGGGCCGGACCCAACGCCAGGCGCGCAGCCATAAAAAAACGCCCTTGCGGGCGTTTCGGCGCATGAGCGCGGCAAGTGGCGGAGAGAGAGGGATTCGAACCCTCGATACGGGAGAACCGTATACCGGATTTCGAGTCCGGCGCATTCGACCACTCTGCCATCTCTCCGCAAAGGGCAAGCGGCGGATTCTAGCGGACACGGCAATGGCGCTGTAAGCAGCGCCAAACCGGAACAATCGGAAGACCGCTTTTGAAACAGGAGCAAATTCAAGGTGCCAGAATCCCTTGATGTCCTAGTCGAATCTGGGAATCATGCTATTGGTAAAAGAGCAAAACGAACCCGCTCCGACTTGCTTCTAAAAGCATCAGGCCAGCTTGATTTCCACGGGGATATTGCCGCGCGTGGCATTGGAATAAGGGCAAACCTGGTGCGCGCCATCCACCAGGGCCTGCGCAGCGGCGCGGTCCATGCCGGGGAGGCTGACCGTCAGGCGCACGGCAATGCCAAAGCCATGAACAGTAGGGCCGAGATCGACTTCGGCATCCACCGCCAGATCGGCGGGCAGAGTGACGTTCTGCTTGCCCGCCACGACCTTGATGGCGCCAATGAAGCAGGCCGAATAGCCCGCTGCAAACATTTGCTCGGGGTTGGTTCCCGTGCCTTGTCCAGGCGAGCTGAGGGTGACTTGCAGGCGGCCATCATCGCTGCGTGCCTGGCCATCGCGGCCGCCGATGGTGTGCGTGCGGGCGGTGTAGAGCACTTTGTCAAGGGTAGTGGTCATGGTGTTTTCCTTTCGACAGGGGTTGAAGAAACGAGTTGCTGGCGCAGGGTGCGCAATTGAGAAGCAAGCGCCCTCGCCTCGGATGGAGCCAGGCCGGTAGCGGCCAGCATGCAGGCGGGCACATGGGCCGCACGCTCGCGCAGCGCCCGGCCTGCGGGGGTCAAAACAATGCGCACGCGGCGCTCATCCTGCGCATCACGCTGGCGTTGCAACCAGCCTGCGGCCTGCATGCGCTTGAGCAGCGGCGTGAGGGTGCCCGAATCCAGCGCCACGCGCTCACCCAGAGCAGAGACACTGATGCCGTCTTCCTCCCACAGCGCCATGAGAGCGATGTACTGCGGATACGTCAGTCCCAGATCACCGAGCAACGGCTGGTAGCGGCGCGTGAGCGCCAGCGAGGCGGCATAAACGGCAAAACACAGTTGCTGATCCAGCAGCTGTGTTTCGTCGGAGGGGGCGGAAGTCATGAGACAGATTATTTTTGGCAATCAAATTGCTGTCAATTGAATTGCATAAAACAATGTCGTTGGCAAGGTCTATGACTGGCTAGCGCGCCGGAACACAAAACGGGATGGCTCATCGTCCAGAACGGCTGCGGTCAAGAAGACGACCCATGCCATGCCGCAATTGCGGCTGCGCTTTGAACGAAGTCAATCACTGCAAGACGGCCCGTCCTATCCTTTTCAGGGCTGGCGCGCTTCTTGACGTCAGAAATCTGGCGGGAAAGGCATTCCCGCTTCATATGAAAAACGCCTCCCGCAGGAGGCGTTTGCAGTGAAAGGCGGAAACCTCACCCTATTTGGTCAGGATGAGCTTTCCTTGCCGGGTGGCCTGGAGGCGGTACACCGCGCCGTTATGGATGATTTCGACCTGCTTGCGGCCCTGGAGAAGCTGCTCGCTGCGAATGGCAGCCAGGGCGGCGGCGGGCGCAGATGGCTGGGAGGCTGGCTTGCCTGCAACAGCGGCGGCGCTGGCATGAGGCGAGGACATGGCTGAAGACTCCTTGGCTGATGGGAAAGGCAGGCAGCAGCCTCAGGGCTGCTTCTCTGGCTCGGTGATGAAACCTATCTTTTTCAGGCCAGCCTGCTGGGCGGCAGCCATGGCCTTCGCCACGCGCTCGTAGCGCACGTCTTTATCGCCGCGAATGTGCAAGTCAGGCTGAGGATTTCTGGCGGCAGCCTTGGCAAAGAGGCTGGAAAGCTCGCCGTCCGGCACGGGAGCGTCATCTATGAAATACGCGCCATCTGCCTGCACGGCCAGGCTGAGCGTCTGTGGTTTGGTGTCTTCCGGCTCGTTGCTGGCCTTGGGCAGCTCGATGGTGACGGAGTGCTTCATCACCGGAACGGTGATGATGAACACGATGAGCAGCACCAGCATGACATCAATGAACGGGATCATGTTGATCTCGCCCATGACTTCATCGGTGTTGTCGCTGACTTGTCCGGCCACGGCGCTCTCCTTCAGGCTTTCTTCATGCGGATGATGTTGCCTTCGACCGAAGCGGCCGTGACCCGGGCGCCAGTGATGTAGAAGGCGTGCAGGTCATGCGCGAAGCGGTGCAGGCGGCCCAGGATGGCCTTGTTTCCGCGCACCAGCACGTTGTAGCCCAGCACGGCGGGAATGGCCACGGCCAGGCCAAAGCCGGTCATGATGAGCGCCTCGCCAATGGGGCCGGCCACCTTGTCAATGCTGGCCTGCCCCGACAGACCAATGCTCATGAGCGCGTGATAAATGCCCCAGACCGTGCCAAACAGCCCCACGAATGGTGCTGTAGAGCCGACCGAGGCCAGGATGACCAGGCCTGATTGCAGGCGGGCCGTGATGTTGTCGATGCTGTGGTTGAGCGCACTGCGTATCCAGTCATTGATGTCGAGCGAATCATGCAGCTGAGGCGTGGTGGCGCGATAGTGGGCTGCGGCTTCTCGGCCTTCTTCCGCCACAAGCTTGAACGGGTTGTCTGCGCCGCTTCCCAGGCTGCCCAGGGCGGCATCCAGGTCAGCGTTATGCCAGAAGCCAGGCACCTTCCTGGCCTGCCCTTGCACACGCAGAATGCCCAGCCCCTTGATGATGATGACGCACCATGACAGCACGGACATGGATGCCAGAATGACGAACACGATGCGGGTGACGATGTCGCCCTGCGCCCAGAGGTGCATCAGGCCAAATTCGGAATTCATTTCTTGTTGCTCCAGATAAAACTGTTCAGATTGATCAATCGTTCAGCACCCATTTCACCGGGACGTTGAACCACATGTCTTCCGGCACGCCCAAGCGGGTGCCGGGCACGAAACGCCATTTGCGGACGGCTTCCAGGGCTGCCACATCCAGCCGCTCGAAGCCGCTGGATTTGTGAATGAGGACGTCCTTAGCGGTGCCATCGGCGCCGACCAGCACTTTCAGCATGACCGTTCCCGTTTCGCCCAACCGCTTGCTCATGGGAGGGTATTGCGGTCTCGGGTTGTTCAGGTAGGAGGCCTTGCTGGAAGGCAGCGTCACATGCGGCTCGCCAGAGCCGGATGTGCCAGAGGGCGGCCCAGGCGGCCCCGGCGGCCCGGAATATGCAACGGGCGGCGCTGGCTCCGGATCGGGCTGGACGTTTTCCGCAGGCGCAGGCGGCACTGACATGGCCGTGGGCGAGGCATCCGCCACTGGCAACGGCGCAGGCACAGGCACTGGCTTGGGCGGCGCGGGCTGCTTTTTCGGCGGTTTGGGTTTGGGCTTGGGTGGTTTCGGCGGCGGCGGCTCGGGCGGCGGGGGAGCAGGCGGCGGCTTGGGCGGCGTTGGCGCGGGCGGATCCGGCAGAGAAGGCGGCACCTCTTCAATGATGGGCACCGCCGCCGTGATCAGCTCAGCGGCAATGACCGGCACCCTGGGCGGCTCCAGCGGCGGGCGCTCCAGGCCGCGCTGCACGGCCAAAAGCGCACCGCCGTGCGCCAGCACCACAATGCCAGCCACCAGCAAATCGCGGCCAAGCTCCATTGGCTGTGCGAATGGATTGGAATCACTCATAGAAAGGGAAAAGCGCAGCTACAAAAAAGAGTGCGGCTGCGCACTCTTGAACACACTTTGACGCGCCGCTCATCGCTTCAAGAACGGCAGCAGGCTAAAGCGTGGATTTTGAAACGTAAACGAGAAATTATATTGATTTCGTTCCGCCAGCAGGCGCGCCTTCTGCTCCCAAAAAACGGCTTTTCAGCGCTTGAACACCCACACCAGCGATCCCAGCACAAACGCCAGGCCGCCAGTCAGAGCGAAAAGAGTGGAAGTCATGCCGCAGGCTCCATCAGGAAGAGAATACATTTAATGCAAATGAATTGCATTTGCGCAAGTCTAGCACGGAGCCTGCTGTTTCAATACGCGTGTATTCCGAATAGCCTCATGACATCAGACGGATCGTTCTGGCTTCAAAAAAGCGATTTACGGCGCTGATTCCATCAAGAGGCCATCTGCCTTGACGCTCAAACCAGCGCCTGGAGCAGGCACGCTTGGCGAATGTTTGCGTCAAAGCTGGCATGGCTTCACCGTCCTATCCAGCCAGAGCGGCTGACTCAAGCAGGCAAAGCGCGCTGCATGCGCCACTGGCAACCATTGGACTGCACCTGATTGGATGCCCGCGCCAGCTCCAGCAGCGCGCCGTGCAGCAAGGCCAGCATGAACAGATAGAACAGATTGCCGCTGTTATGCGAAAAAAAGACCTGTGTCAGGCCAAAGCCCATGTAAGCCATGACGAGGGCGACGCCCGCCAGCCGCAGGGTAAAGGCGCGGCGGCGAGCGGCGGCAGGAGCGGCCTGCTGCCGCTCGCGGGTGGGCCAGAACACGGCCAGCGGCACGGCGTAGAAAGCCAGCACGGCGAGCGCGCCCGCCAACCCCCGGCGCACGAAAGCATCCAGCACTTCGTTGTGGGCATGGCTGAAGCGCAGCACCGAGGGCGGTGCCTGACCACGTTCGACGAGGGCCTGCTTTTCCCGTTCATAACCCGCGCGGCCCCAGCCCCACAGAGGTTTTTGCAGACCCATGCGCCAGGCCATTTGCCAGTGCGCAAAGCGATGGCCCACGGAGGTATCGGCCTGCTCGGTTTCCATGAATTGCTGCGTTTCCTGCGCAGCGGTTTCCATACGCTCCAGCAAAGGCGTTTGCAGGGTGAGCGCGAGGGCGGCCAGCCCCGCGAGCAAGGCGGCGGCGCTGGCCTTGAGGGCGCGCGCGGGCAGGTGGCGCGCCATCAGCGCGGCCAGCACGGGCAACAGCAGCGCCAGCGCCAGCCAGCCGCCGCGCGTTTGCGACAGCAGCGAGGCCAGCAGCCCCATGAAAGCGCCGCCTGCCAGCGCGGCGCGCTGCCAGCGCGGCCACGTCTGCCAAAGCGCGGCCAGGCCCAGCAGACACAACAGGCCCAGCAGCAGGCTGAGGTCGCCATACTGGATGGCGTTGGTGTAGCCCGTGGCGCGGGGCAGGCGCTGAACAAAGGTTTGCCACAGGGCAATGCCGCCCGCGCCCCAGGCCCCGGCGGCCATGCCGTTCCACAGCGCCGCCACGCTGGGGCCGCACCAGGCCAGCATGAACAGGCACGGCAGCGCGGCGATGTATTTGGCCGGGCGGTCCAGCGCCGCGCCGTCTTGCAGACCGGTTTCAGCTAGAAAGTAGCAGGCCATGCCGCACATGGCCGCCGCCAGCGCCCAGGTGCTGGCCGCCACGCGGGCGCGCCGCCACTGCGGCCAAGTGAGCAAGGCCAGCAGCAGCAGCCATGCCGCGCCCCACGAATAGCCCGAAGGCAGCCACAAAGCCAGCCCCGGCACCATGAAAGCGCCCAGCCGGATGCCGGCGGGAATGCTTTTTTCCAGGGCGCGGCGCAGAGGCGGCATCAGCGGCGCACGCACTCGGTCAGGTGCGCGGCATCGTATTTGAGCGCGGCATAGCGGAAGAACGACTCCTGCGCCACGATGTAGCAAAAGAGAAAGCCTTCGCCGCCGCACAGAAAGCCGCGCCGCAGCACGTAAAGGCGCAAAAAAATGGACAAGGCCGATCCCAGCCCGCGCAGCACGCCGCCCTTTTTGCCCTGGCGCGCGCGCTTGGCCGCGCCCAGCATGGCGTATTGCGTGAGCTTTTCCAGGCTGCCGCGCACGGTTTCGCGCGAGTGGTGCAGCAGCTTGGCCTTGAGCAGGCGGTGCGGCAGGCCGGCGCGCGTGACGGCGTGCTCGTGCACCGCGCCTTCATAGCGCAGCAGCGAGGCGGTTTTGAACAGGCGTACCACGCCGCCGGTGGATTTCATCAGCGTCAGCGGCCGCCCATAGGCCACCTGCTCCCACAGCACTTCCCAAATGGCATCGTCGCCGCTGGCGGCCACGGCCTGGATTTCAGCGCGCAGATCGGGGCCGATTTCTTCGTCGGCATCCAGAAAGAAGATGTATTCGGCCTGGCAGGCGGCAATCTGGTGGTTGCGCTGGGGGCCAAAGCCGCGCCAGTCGGGCCGGTGCACGATTTGCGCGCCCATGCGCTCGGCAATGGTGCAAGTCTGGTCGGTAGAGCCGCTGTCCACCACCACCACCTGGTCGGCAAAGGCGGCGCTGCGCAGGCAGTTTTCGATATGGCGCTCTTCATTGAGCGTGAGCACGGCAATGCACAGCGTGCCCTTGCCCAGCGGCGGCTCGCTCCAGCGCGGCGCGTCAAAGGCGGAGGCTGCGCGATCGGGAACGTGACCCGCCTGCGGAACGAAGGCCTGGTCTGGCGCCAGGTTGCGATGCAGCGTGAGGGCTTGTGGCATGTCGGATTCGTGATCGTGGTTGGAAGGCTGCGCCGGGGCAGCGAGCGACAGCAGGCCGCGCTGCCAGCGCCAGTCCCAGGCGCCGCGCAGGCGGCCCCACATGCGGGCCACCAGGCCCGGCTTGGGCAGCAGCAGGCGCACTGGCAGCGAAAGGGCCGTGCCCAGCAGCAGCCGCCAGCGCAGGCGCAGAGCTTGTGCCTGCCCCATGTGGCGGCGCGAAAAAATGAGTTTCGACTGTGCGTGGTGGTAACCGCGCAGATATTCGGCCCGCCAGGGGCGCTGGCCCCGCACCGAGCCGCGCGAGCGGTGGCGCGCCCGCACCTGCGGCGCAATGATCATGGGCCGCCGGGCCTGCTTCAGGCGCAGGCACAAGTCATCGTCTTCGTAGTAGAGAAAAAAGCGCTCGTCAAACCAGCCCACGTCGGTAAAACGCTCCATGCGCCAGAGCATGGCCGCGCCGCAAACAAAGCCCACGCAGCACTCGCCCACGGCGCCCGCGCCCCTGGCAGGCCAGTCGGTCAGGGCGAAGCGGTAGTTCACCTCCGCGCCGCCGCCCGCTTCCACCAGCTGGGGGGCGACGATGGCGGCGTCCGGCCAGCGGCGGGCGGCTTCCAGCAGGGCGGCAATGGCCTGCGGCTGCATGTCGCAGTCGGGATTGAGCAGCAAGGCAAAGGGCGTGGCCACCTGCGCCAGCCCCCGGTTGTTGGCCGCGCCAAAGCCCAGGTTGCGCGGCAGCGCCAGCACGCGCGCCTGCGGCAGGTGGCGGCTGACTTGCTGCGCCGAGCCGTCGTCGCTGCCGTTGTCCACCACGATGACATGCGGGCACGCACGCAGCAGCGCGCCCTGCCGCGCAAAGCAGTGCGCGCTGTTGTAGCTGACCATGACGATGGTGACTTGCGCCAGCGCGGCAGAAAGCGCGGCGGCGTCTGCGTCGGCAGGTGCGGGGGCAGGAGCCTGGCTTGCTTGCAATTGATTTCACAAAAATGCCGCCGCAGGGACGCTGCGGCGGCGGGGTGACGGGCGGATGAGGTTGGGGCGCTTTTGAAAACGGCCCGGAAACCGGGCCGCAGAAACCGCGCCATGGCAAGTGATTTCTGCTCCTTGATTCATAGCTGGAAGTCCCCGCCAAATGTGCGCAAGAGCCGTTTTTTATAGCCTGAATTTGCTCCTCTTTCTGAGGCGCGATGCCGCATGCCGGGAGCTTTCAGTGCCCGCTTTTGAAAACCTCTCCCTCCTTGAGGCGGTAGATGCGCCCGCAATAAGCGCAGTGCGCCTCGCGCTGGTGCGAGAGGTCCAGGTACACGCGCGGGTGCATGTTCCACAGCTGCATGTTGGCCTTGGGGTTGGGGCAGCAGGTGCTGCCTTCGTGGCTGAGGTCGGCAACGGACAGCTCGACGACTTCGGGCGTGGCGATCTGGCTCATGGCTTGGGCGCTCCGGCAAGGGGGTCAGACGGCGCTCAGCCAGTGGGCATAACGGGCGTTTTTGCCGCCCACGATGTCGAAGAAGGCGCCCTGGATTTTTTCCGTCACCGGCCCGCGCTGGCCTGCGCCCAGCGTCACGCGGTCCAGCTCGCGGATGGGCGTGACTTCCGCCGCCGTGCCCGTGAAAAAGGCTTCGTCGGCGATATACACCTCATCGCGCGTGATGCGCTTTTGCACCACTTCCAGCCCCAGGTCCTTGGCGATATGGAACACCGTGTTGCGCGTGATGCCGTTAAGCGCCCCGGCAGACAAATCGGGCGTGTAAATCACGCCATCCTTGACGATGAAGACGTTCTCGCCCGAGCCTTCGCTCACGAAGCCCGCCGTGTCCAGCAGCAGCGCCTCGTCATAGCCATCGTCCGTGGCCTCCATGTTGGCGAGGATGGAATTGGTGTAGTTGCTCACCGCCTTGGCCTGCGTCATGGTGATGTTCACATGGTGGCGCGCGTAGCTGCTGGTCTTGACGCGGATGCCGCGCGCCAGGCCATCAGCGCCCAGGTAGGCGCCCCAGGGCCAGGCCGCCACCATCACATGCACCTTGTTGCCCCTGGGGCTGACGCCCAGTTTTTCGGAACCCAGCCACACCAGCGGGCGGATGTAGCCGCTTTTCAGGCCATTGGCGCGGATGACCTGCTTTTGCGCCTCATTGACCTGCTCCTCGGTGAAAGGCATTTGTATGCGCAGCACCTTGGCGCTGTTGAACAGCCGGCGGGTGTGCTCCGGCAAGCGGAAGATGGCCGTGCCGCTGGCGGTTTCATAGGCGCGCACGCCTTCAAACACGCCACAGCCATAGTGCAGGGTGTGGGTGAGCACGTGGACCTTGGCTTCACGCCAGTCCACCAGCTGGCCGTCCAGCCAGATCTTGCCGTCGTGGTCGTCCAGGGAAGGGACGGGTGTGCTCATGGGAGTGTCCTTTTTGCAGGTGTCGTAACAAAACTGCAAATTGTAGGCGCGCCCTGCGGCGGCAGGCCCCGCAAGGCAGGCAAAGGCGAGCCTCAAACCGCGCCGCAGAAAAAGCGCCATCCCGCGCGCTTTCCAGCCTTCAGGTTTTCTGCGCGCTGTTTTCCAGAGCCTGTCCTGGAGTTTTCCGCGCCTTTCGCACCCGCAGACAGGCTTGGCACAGGCTTTCAGGCGGCATGTTTGCCAGGGCCAGCGCGGCGCGGCGACGCGCCAGCATGGCTCCGGATAATTGCCCGCCACTTTTTCTCCACGCCCTTTCGACGGCCTCTCCCGCGTTTGCGGCCTGCCCTGATGCCCGCCTTCCCGCCTTTCTTGTTCCCCCGATCATGGGCCAGCCGCCTGCGCGCCCGTTTGCGCACCATGATGCAGCCCATGAGCCTGCGCATGCTGGCGCTGGGCTTTGCGGCCGGGCTGCCGCTGCTGCTGGTGATGGGCACGCTCTCGTTCCGCCTGCGCGAGGCGGGAGTGGACCGGGCCACCATCAGCTACCTGAGCTGGGTGGGGCTGGCCTACGGCTTCAAGTGGGTGTGGGCGCCGCTGGTGGACCGCCTGCCCGTGCCGCTGCTCACGCGCCGCCTGGGGCAGCGGCGCGGCTGGCTGCTGCTGGGGCAGCTGGGCGTGATGGCGGGGCTGGCGGGCATGGCGCTGGCCCATCCGCAAAACGGCCTGCACATGGTGGCCTGGTGCGCGCTGGCGGTGGCTTTTGCTTCGGCCACGCAAGACATTGCGCTGGATGCCTGGCGCATCGAATCGGCCCCGGCGCAGCAGCAGCCGCTGCTGGCCGCCAGCTACCAGACAGGCTACCGCCTGGCCATGATCTGGGCGGGCGCTGGCGCGCTGTGGCTGGCGGGCGCGGCGCAGGACGCACCCGCGCTCGCTTCCGCCAGCGGGTATGACAACGCGGGCTGGCGCCGCGCCTATCTGGTCATGGCTGCCTCCATGCTGGTGGGCGTGGGCACGCTGCTGCTTGCGCCCGAGCC
>ERZ773090.38-NODE-38-length-167654-cov-40.1759_pt1 | contig 167654 bp, 123 predicted proteins | sample MGYA00580579_ERZ773090 | MGnify/ENA primary metagenome ERZ773090 (study PRJEB29015, sample SAMEA2738014) | human oral metagenome | biome: human oral; feature: human-associated habitat; material: dental | place: China | collected 2132 ... | reverse complement strand
CCAGCGGCCCCCCCTTTCTTGTCGCCTGCCACCGCACGCACGCGGCTGCCCCCGCACGCCCGGGACCACGGACAACCACCCGCCCCGCCACCCGCCCGCCGGCCGGCAGACAACCACCACACCGCCAACGCTGCGGCCGCCGGCGTGCTCAGCGTGACCCCGGCCATAAACACCGCCCGCCAAACCACCAACACACCAACCACAGATTTTCCCGGCTTTGTGCGACCAATCCCCCAAGAAGCGCCCTTAGCAACCGGAGGTGTGTCCAGCAGGCGATTCGGATGTCTTGTCCGGTGGCGTAACGTTTGCTTCGTGGCTGTCAAGCTTCGTGACAAGACCCCGCCGCGCCCCTGCTTGTCGAAAGGCGGCTGAGAGGACGCCTCAAAGGTGAGTGCGAGAAGACAGCCTGGCACTGTGCCGAGTACGGAAAGAAAGCTCAGTGCCGTGTATGGAAAGGCGATCCAGCCGTGGCGCGTGAGAAAATGTTTTGGGGGAGACGGGCATAGAAGGCGATCGACGTCGTTCTCGAGTCCGGCAAACTGACCGAGGGTCAAGACGCTTTTTTGGGGAGGTTCCTGAGGGCACCCCCGATTGTTGAAGCGGCGTTGCCGGTTCGTTTCAACGAAGGCCTCGTTGATCGTCTCAAGGGCGGTTCTGTTGAACCTGCTTCGCAATGCCGGTTCGTGACTCCAACGATCGCGCATCTGTGACTCGGGTCGACTTTCTGTTGATTTGACTTTGCACAGGGGGCAACGGGGACATATGCGAAGGTGTCGCCGTCGTTCAGCGTTAGGTCAAGGAATTCTAGATCTCGTTCGCATCTCGCTTGCCCCAATTCGTCGTCTGTGCTTCGAGCGTGCGCGTGACAAACCCTGCAATGGCGACTTTTGAATGGGGTTATCGGAACGCTGTAGGCCAAACATGCTATGTCGATCAGCTTCGGAAATACCTTGCCTTTTCCTATTGCCTACACGGAACTTCTGCTCTAGGCTGAACTTGTGCGCACAAGAACGACCTGAAAAGTTGGAGACTGGGTCGCGAGCACCGGGACGACAGGGTTTGACTCGGCACTTCGACCAGAAACAACGTACACAAGTCGATCTGGGACCGCGTACACAAGTTTCCTGCGTGTACAGGCTCACTTGTCTGGATCGTGGGTATTCATAAGGAGCAACTCGATGGAGAGCAAGTGGAATCCATCGCCGAGTCGGCACAAAAAGTCTAGACGACGCCGCGGGCAGCTGCGACTGACTCCTGCGAATGGGCTGCGACTGACTCCTGCAGATGGGTTGCGGCCGATTCCCATAAGCGGACGAGGCCCTTTGAGCGGCGCGCACCGTCTCAAAGGCTTGTGCAGCTTGAGCGAGTTGCGGAGCTTCGGCGGGTTGCGGCGTTCAGGCGGGTCGATTTGCTTCGGCTGGTTGGAGCGTTCAGGCGAACTGGGCACTTTCGGTGTTCGCCGTCGTCGAGGCAACCACTGTCCTTGCCGCGTTGGATCCCAAGAACGGAAAGGCATGGAATGAGCTTCGAAGAAAGCGTCGTTTATCAGATTTACCCAAAATCTTTCAAGGATTCGACGGGGACAGGAGTCGGCGACCTTCGCGGAATCATCGAAAAGGTTCCCTACATCGCTTCGCTGGGGATCGACTACGTCTGGTTCAGCCCCTTCTTCCCGTCGCCTCAACATGACAACGGCTATGACATCTCCGACTACTGCAACATCGACCCGGCGATGGGAACGATGGAGGACTTCGACGAGCTTGTCAGCGCCTTGGGGCGCCACGGCATCGGCGTGATGCTCGACATGGTTCTCAACCACACCTCCACAGACCACGAGTGGTTTCAGCGGGCCCTAGCCGGCGAGAAGAAATACCAGGACTACTACTACATTCGCCCGCCGAAGGCCGACGGCTCCCTCCCAACCAATTGGGTCTCCAAGTTCGGCGGGCCGGCGTGGGCGCCCTTCGGCGACACCGGCGATTACTACCTTCACCTTTACGATCTCAGCCAGGCTGATCTGGACTGGCACAACCCGGAGGTGCGGGCCGAACTCATCGACGTCGTCAACTTCTGGCGCCGCCGCGGCGTGCACGGGTTCCGCTTCGACGTCATCAACGTCATTGGGAAAGACGCGGAGCTTCTCGACGCGCCTGCCGGAACCGACGATCGGAAGATGTACACGGACGGCCCCGACGTTCACACCTACCTACGCGAGCTCAACGAGGCTAGCTTCGGCCGCGACGCCGATTCGATAACGGTGGGTGAAATGTCCTCCACGAGCGTCGAGGCGTGCGTCGGCTACTCGAATCCGCGCGACCGCGAACTCAACATGGTTTTCAGCTTCCACCATCTCAAAGTCGATTACAAGGACGGCGAGAAGTGGACGTCCATGCCCTTCGACATGGGTGCGCTTAAGCGCGTCCTGAACGAATGGGCCGTGGGCATGCAGGAAGGGGACGGTTGGAACGCGCTGTTCTGGAACAACCACGACCAGCCGCGCGCCGTCAACCGATTCGGCGATCCGGGACGCTATCGCGTCGAGTCCGCGACCATGCTCGCGACCGTCATCCACCTCCTGCGGGGCACGCCGTTCGTCTATATGGGCGAGGAAATCGGCATGGCCGATCCCGGCTACACCCAAATATCGGATTACGTCGACGTCGAAGCGCACAATGCGTACGCCGAGCTCGTCGAGTCTGGCCGCAGTGAACAAGAGGCATTCGCAATTGTCCGCGGGAAAGCGCGTGACAATGCTCGAACCCCCATGCAGTGGGATTCGAGCGAGGGCGCCGGGTTCACTACCGGGACGCCCTGGCTGCGCCCCACCGGTCAGGATCGAATCAACGTCGAAGAGGAAGAGTCCTCGGGCCGAATTCTCCCGTACTATCGGCGCCTCATCGCCCTTCGCAAGGAATGCGCGGTCGTCGCCCGTGGCACATATGAGCCGTACGCCATGGATCACGCCGACATATACGCGTACATTCGCGAGTACGAAGGGCAGAAGCTGCTGGTTCTCACGAACTTCCGTCCGAGACCGGCAGAGATCGACATCCCCGAAGAATTTCTCGACGGCAAGGTCTTGATTTCGAACTATTCGCAGAACGGCGTTAAATCGCGGCTAGGCTCGCATTCAACGCCGGACTCGCGGCCCGATCTCGACTCGGCGTCCGGCTCGGATTCGACGCCTGAACCCGGTCCGGCGGACGACGTCGAACCGACGTTGACCCTGCGCCCATACGAGGCGTTGGCGATTCTCATACACACAGACACGCTCGGCGAGTAAACCGCTCGGCGAGTGAACACAAAGCGGCCGATGAGCGAGCCCATGTGCGGGCTGAGCGAACCGAGGCGGACGGCGAGGCGTCCACGCGAGGCGAGCGAAACGGCACAGGCGAGCAGCGGCCGGCGCACCCGATGAGTGCGCGGAACCGTTAGGGACCGCGCCCCCGCGTCGCATTGAAGGCGGCGCAGTCAACAACACACAAAACGCATATCCTCACTGCACTTGGCTTTGAAAGGAGCCTCATGTCTGACATCCCCGCTTCAGGCATTCCGATCGTTTCACCTCTCACTGGCGAAGTGATCGAATTGCCCGATGTTCCCGATCCCGTCTTCTCCTCGAAGGTGATGGGCGAGGGCTTTGGAATCAAACCTTTGATCGGCGAGGTGCTCGCGCCGGCCGACGCCGAAGTCGTCATGGTCGCCGAAACCGAACATGCCATCGCCTTCAAGATGGACTCGGGGCTGGAGATCCTCCTCCACCTGGGGATCAACACGGTGGAGCTCAAAGGCGGTCCCTTCCATCTCAATGTGAGCGCCGGCGACAGAGTGCGCGCGGGCGAGACCATCGGGACGATGGACCTCGCAGGCATAGCTGCGGCGGGAAAGAAGACGGAATCCGTCCTGGTTTTCACCAACGGGGACGAGTGCCTTTCCTCTTTGGATGTCAAGACGGGCCTGACAGACGCAGGCGGTGAGGCAGCGCGTGTCACGCTCAAAGGAGCTGCCGCAAAAGCCCAGGCGGGGGCAAAATCCGCTCAGGTGCGAGCGGACGACGCCGCCGACGGGACCGACGTCGCCTCCGCTCACACGGTGAACGGTTCGGCCTCGCCTGGCGCGGGGGCTCTTAAAACCGAAGGGACCAATCCCATGAAAAACAACGCCCTGAGCGGCCCAAACAAACGCAAAGGAAAAAAGAAGGCGGCGTCGGCCGAAGAGCGGGCTGAGCTCGACGCTGCTGCCCGCGACATCGTCGAAGGAGTCGGCGGGGCGGGCAACATCCGCAAGGTGATCCACTGCATCACTCGCCTGCGCTTCTATCTCAAGGACGAGGCGTTGGCGGACGACTCGGCGGTCATCGACATCGACGAGGTGATCGACGTCGCGAGGGCCGCCGGACAGTACCAGGTGGTCATCGGCCCGAAGGTCGGCCAGGTCTATGAATCGATTGTCAAGCTCCTCCCTCGCAACTCTGAAGACGACGCGCTCGGAGGCGAAGAGGAGAGGGAGCGCCCGACGACGCCGTTCGGCTGGGTCAAGTACGGCTTCAGCTCGCTGATCGGCGTCATCACGGGATCGATGATCCCGATCATCGGCGTGCTCGCCGCCGCCGGCATCTTGGGCGGACTTCTCACGCTGTGCACGGAACTCGAGCTCATTGACAAGAACAGCGACACCAAGATACTGATCGGTGCAATGGCGTCGGCCGTATTCCACTTCCTTCCGATCATCGTCGGTTTCACGGCGGCGAGGAGACTGGGCGCCAACCCGATCATCGTGGCCATTATCGGCGGAGTGCTGTGCTTTCCGGCGCTGGTCACTCTATCGGATCCCACACGGATCAACCTGCCTCCAGACCAACATCCTTACCACGTGGTCGCTCGCCTTGGCGGCATTGAGTTCAATGCGGAGTTCTTTGGCATTCCGGTGGCGTTGCCCACTGGAGAGAAAGGCATGGCCTACACCTCCACGATTTTCCCCATCATCATCGCGGCCTGGCTGGCTTCAAAGCTTGAGCCGTGGTTGAAGCGCTGGATTCCCGCCGTCATCCATTCGATGTTCGCTCCGTTGGTGGAGATCTTTGTCGTCTCTTCCCTCGTGCTTGTGGTTTTCGGCCCTCTTGTCATGATTCTTTCGGGCTTCATCACCAACGGGATCAATTCGATTATCGATTACAACTACATTGTTGCGGGACTCGTCATCGGCGGTTTGTACCAAACGCTTGTGATATTCGGCCTGCATTGGGCCGTCATTCCCGTCATCGCAGCGCAGTTGTCTAATGGTTCCGAAAGCTCGCGGATCAATGCCATCGTCTCCGTCACGATGATCGCCCAGGGGGCTGGAGCACTTGCCATCTGGGTGAAGTCCAAGAACCCGCGCATCAAGCAGATAGCCGGGCCGGCGACGATATCCGCGATGTGCGGCGTCACCGAACCTGCGATGTACGGCCTCAACCTCAAGTATGGACGGGCCTTCATCACTGCCTCGATCGGCGGAGCCGTCGGCGGACTGGTGACCGGTCTCCTCAATGTCAACATGTGGGGGTTCACCGGCGCATTCATCGGTTTCCCGTCGTTCATCAACAAACACTCGGGAGAAATCGATGCCAGCTTCACCGGATTCTGGATCGCGTCTCTGGTGACCTTGGTTGTCGGTTTCTTGCTCACCTACCTCTTTGGTTTCAAGGACTCGGATCTGGAAACCGAACGGAAGGTAAAGAAGGTTCGGCTCGGCAGGCGCGAGCCGGTCGCGAAGTGACGCCGGCCGACTCCGCCGGGCGTTTCGCTCCAAACAATTGAAAAGTCAAAGCTGGGCCGCGCGGTTGAGACGCCGCGCGGCCCAGCGGCCCGTTCCGGCGCTGCTGCTCACCTTCCTGCGTGAGCTCCGCTGCCATGCGTGGGCTCTATGCGCCTACAACGGCTTTAAGCGAGTCTGCTATACGGCCGCGTTCTCGGGTGGAGCCACGGTTAGCGAGGCGCGTCGCGGCCGTCACTCAAATGGATGCCGGCAGCCGCCGGGCCGTCGTGTTGAACTCGAAGCCTATGGGCGAATGACGCGAAACGGTGTACTCGAACAGCAAACCGTTGGTGTCGAAGGTCGACGACGTCACGGCGACGATGCAGCCTAAGCCTCCCAGGTGGAGGAGTTCGACGTCGTCCTCGGTCGCGGGCTCCACGGTGACGGTTCGCGTGGCGCTGCCGACCGTCACTCCGAGCTCGTGTTCAAGGTACGCGTAAATTGAGCTCTCCACAATGGTTTTGTTGAGGCTGGGGACGATAGATTTGAGGAAGACGTTCTCATCGAGAATGAGCGGCACGTCGTTGAGCAGCCTCAAGCGGCGCAGACGAAGAACCACCTCGCCCACCGCCATGCCGCTTCGTTTCGCCAGCTCTCGGTCTACGTAGCTTTCCTCTAGGGAGAGCATGCGAGTGCTCAGAGAAAATCCGTTGCGGTCGGCCGCCTCCTTGAGCGATTCGATTCCTCCCAGGAGGAAGGTCGACGGCGGCCGCGACGGGACGGGCCGACGCCGATAGATCACCTGGACGCCGCGCCCCTGCATGGTCAGGATGTGGCCTTGGCCGGCCAGAAGGGCGAGCGCTTTGCGGACGGTGTTGCGCGTGCATGAGAATTCAAGCGCTAAAGCGTTCTCCGAAGGCAACAGGCTTAGAAACTTGTATTCTCCCTGCTCAATCCTGTGCCGCAGGATCTGAAAGATAACGTTGTACTTCGGATCGGCCACTAATCGAACTTTCCTTGTCTGTCGTAATCTCGAATCTGAACGGCCTCCGCGAGGCGGCTTCGCGGCATTCGCCTTCGACGTCGCGTTTACGGAAACCGGAACCGATTTTATCAGGCGAAGGACGCGCAATGGCGAATGACGAGCTTGGAAAAGAATATTGGGACTTTTAAAGGGAAGAGCTCGGACCTGTTAACCCTAAACAAAGCGGAAAAGCACGTAGGGAAAGATGAAGCGCATAGGAATGTAGGAATGACTTTTGCGCTGCGTGACGGCGTTTGCAAAACGCGAGACGCCCTTGAAGCGTATGTGCCTGTCCAGTAGTCTGGTCGCGAGAAGATGTTCTATTGAGCGTGACCTGGCGCTGGCTTCTCAGGCATCGGTTCGGTTCGATAGCTATTAATTGACGCTTAACACTGAAGGGATGACGGCATGTCCGCAGAATACCGCGATCTTCCAAAGCTTGTGGGCAAACTCAAGCTGGCGGCGATAGACGCCTATATGGTCAGCAAGAGTCGTTATAATATAGACAAAAGGCGCAACGTGTACTATGAGTCGGGAAACTTCGGATCCCAGACGATGGAGTTGACTATTACACGGCCCGGCTCAAATGGCGAAGGCGGCGGCGTGATCCAGGTCCGCCGGAATGATGGAACCTTCCCTCAAAACGGTAAATTTAAAGAAATTCGCGATGACATAGATGACATTGTGAGACCGTGGCTTGACCTGCCCAATCCCTATTCGGATGGTTTTAAGGGAAAAATAAATGAATACAGGGAAAAGGTTGCGGCCGTCTCGTCGGAGACATCCATTGAGGGGCTCGATCCCACGACGAAAACAACAGATGTATCAACGGTCAAACTCCAAAGCTTCGACAAAATCGCCCCCGGTCGCATGAGAACCCTGCTGAAAGGCATGAACGACTACGCTCCCGCACTCGAAGGCAGTGCGTTCAACACGTTCCGTGCGACTTTCGTGACGTCGATGCCTTCTGTGATTGGGAATCTTGCGTTGTTGGCGCGCGTTCACGGCGAAACGCTTCTGGCGGAGCAGCTTTTCCTGAAGCAGTTGCGTAAGAAAGTTGTGGAGGCGGTCGAAAAAGCGACAGACGTTTTTGAGGAGATTGCCGAAGGCGAGGACGGCGTTGGTTTCGAGATGCTTTTGAACATTCTGATATGGGGCTGCATGGCGGCGACGGTCCCCGGAGGCGGGGCCGCTATGACGGCGAGGATCGCTGGGGGCGCCTCAGTTCCTTTGACTGTTCTTAAGGACGTTAGCGCACTGAAACACGATAAAACTGCGGGAAAAGCAACTTTTGAAGCGGACAATTTCGAAGAAATGATGAAAGAGTTTAAGAGGGCTTTCGAGGAAATCGGCGACGACTTCAAAACCGCCGAAGAGGCTGTTGATGAGAACTTACGTCACAATATGAAGTTGGTGTTAGAAGACAGGGCGCGTCATGGATACACAGACACTTTCTTCCATTTGACGCCGGCGCCCATCCAAGACGCCGCCGGGGCGACCCGAATGGATGAGAACGCGGTCAATCAGATGACTGTGGGCGACGGAGCGACGGGTGGCTACATGTCCCAAATAGCCGCGGAGCTCGAAAAAGCGGCCAAAGCGTTGACCGGCATTTCAATGGTAGATCTCGTTAGGCGCAAACATAATATTGGAATGGGCCCGACGGGGCCTGGCGGAGCGTTTGCCGAGCTTCGCCAAGTGCTCTATGAGCTGCTTCAAGATCTTCGGTGGAAAGTCGATGAAGGGAACGTCAACCTCCGGGCTGCTATGCGAGATTTTCAGGAGAGCGACGCGAGTTCGCAGAAGGCTTTGGACGCGGTTGCGAGCAACATCGCGCAGGGGAGCGGGGTGGACCCCTGGGACCATAAGAAGCAGAAGGAGGAGAATCTGCGGCCCCACAGCAACGGCAACGTCTAAGCGCCAGGCTGCGGCGCCGTCCGGCGGGCGAGGCGTCTGCGCTGTGTGGCGGCGAGCGGGCCGGTGGACGGCGACGTCTGACCGACACCGGAAACGTCAAGCCGTCGTATAGCACGACATATTCGCAACACGCCCGTTCTTCGGCTCGACCGCCGAGCTTTCCCGTTAGACTCAAAGCTCACGACGACCTCCGATCCACGACTCCGCGGGAGGGAACTATGAGCACGAAAAAACGATTGACGACGAGCGCCGCCGCAGCCGCGGCATGCATGCTGTTGGTCCAAGCGGCACCCGCGAACGCTGCACAGACCGCCCAGAATCCGGCGGGCCTTCGCGGCGGGATCGTCGCGGACGGGACCGGCCGGGGCGGCGGAGGGTCCGGCTCCCCGTCGCCCTCAGCTTCTGACGGGGCCGGAGCCGACCCCGCTGGTCCCACTGCGCCCGGCCGCCCGGGCTCTTCGAGCGCGGGCGGCTCGCCGACGCCGTCGGGCGACTCCTTCGATCTGACCGTCATGGCCACCACCGACGTCCACGGACACGCATACAACTGGGACTATTTCCGCGATCAGCCCTACCCGCAGGGAAGGGTTCGCAAGCTCGGCATGGCGCGGGCCGCCACGATCATCGAGAACGCCCGGAAGTCCAAGCCGAAAGGATCCGTGCTGGTCGTCGACAACGGCGACGCAATTCAGGGGACGCCGTTGACTTACGTGGCCGCGAAGCGCCCGCAGCTTTTGCAGGGGCGAACGCACCCCATGGCGGAGGCCTTCAACGACGTCGGATACGACGCGCAGGCGCTGGGCAACCACGAATTCAACTACGGGCTCGACGTCCTCAGAAGCTACGGCGCCCAGCTGAAGGCGCCCCTTTTGGGAGCCAACGTCGTCAAAGCCGGCACGGAGACGCCTGCGTTCACGCCCTACACCCTCATCGACCGCACCATCGGCGGGAAGAGGGTCAAAATCGGAGTGGTCGGGCTCGTCACTCCGGGCGTGCGCGTGTGGGACAGGGCCGTCGTCGACGGCAAACTCGAGTTTCGCGACCCCGTTGTAACGGCGCAAAAGTACGTGCCCCAGATGAAGGCGCGGGGCGCCGACGTCGTGGTGGCGCTCGTGCACTCGGGGCTCGATGCCGAGGGTGTGGCCTGGAATCCCGCGCTTCTCCAGGAAAACGTGGCCGGATCGGTGGCGTCGAAGGTCAACGACGTCGACGTGGTGGTCGGCGGGCACTCCCACGTGGACATTCCTTCGAAAGTCTTCCGCGCCCCCGACGGGGACCCGGTGCTCTTTACCCAGCCGACCTATTGGGCTCAGTCGGTTTCACAGGTGACGCTTCCCCTGAAGGCGAATGAAAACGGGCGCGGCTACAAGGTTTCCTGGCCTCGGACCGATTCGCAGATCGGGGCGCTCGCCCAGGCGAAGTACGCCGACCAGGTCGCCGATTCGCCGACGTTCGCGGCGAACAAGAAGCTGAAGGCCGACCACGAGGCGACCGTCGCCTACGTCAACACCGTCGTCGCCCAGTCGAAGGAAAGGCTCACGTCGGCGACGTCGCACTACGAGGACACTCCCATCCTCGACTTCATCGGTTACGTCATGGCCGACAACGTCAGGCGCGGGCTCAAGGGAACGAAGTACGAGGGCCTGCCCGTCGTCGCCCAGACCTCGCCGTTCTCGCGAACCGCCGTGTTCCCAAAGGGAAACGTGACGATCAAGGACATCGCGGGGCTGTACGTCTTCGACAACACCTTGGGCGGAGTGCTCGTCACGGGGCGCGAGCTCAAGGACTATTTGGAGCACTCGGCCCGGTACTTCGTGCAGGTCCCGGAGGGGTCGACTTTCGATCCGAGCAAAGTCAACGCCAAGTACGACGGCGCGACCCGCGGGATCCCGGACTACAACTACGACGCACTCACCGGACTCCGGTACCGAATCGACGTGTCGAAGCCGGTCGGCAGCCGCATCGTCGGCCTGAGCTATCCGGACGGACGGCTGCTGGGCGACGGCGACAAGCTGATCCTTGCTGTCAACAACTACCGGCAGAACGGCGGCGGAGGATTCCCCCACATGGGCGGCAATGCCCGCGTCGTCTACGACGAGCAGCAGGAGATTCGCCAACTCCTCATCGACTACGCGCAAAACGCAAAAACCATCGACCCCGCTGTATTCTTTGAGCGAAATTGGGAGGTTGTCACGAGCTCGTCTGCCGCTCCAGCGCCGTCGGCGAGCGCTCGGCCTTCTGGCGGTGCCCCGTCGGCCAGCGCGGCGCCTTCGCGGACGGCTCCTCCAGGCTCGGCGGATCCCTCCGACGCCGCTCCTTCCGGCTCTCCAGCCCCGTCCGCTTCGGGCGCGGCGTCCTCCGCTTCGAACGGAGCGTCGTCCGGCTCCGAGGCGTCGTCCGGCTCGGACGCTTTGCCAAGCGCACGCGGCTCGCGGGGCGGAGGCGACTCGGACGGCCGGCAAGACGCGCGGAATCCGCGCCGATCGGCGGACCCCGTCGCCGACCGCCGGCGGACCTTCAACCAGAAGTTGGCCGCGACCGGCCTGGACGCACGGGCGTTGGCGCTTGCGGGCCTGCTCGCAGCTGCCGCAGGATGGGTTGCGATTCGGCGCAGGCAAGCCTCGCTCCGCCGTCGTCCGTGAGCGGATTCATCCGAGGGCGTTGTCTCCCACTCACAGCTGCTTAGACAACTCGCCTAGAATGGGATGAGGCAACAGGCGCCCGGCGCCTCGCAACGACTTAGGAGACAGCCCCAGTGGGAAAGTTCATCAACAGAATCCTCCGCGCAGGCGAGGGTCGCACCCTGAAGAAGCTCGAGGCGATCAAAAAGCAGGTCAATGCGCTCGAGCCCACTTTCGAGGACATGACGGACGAGGAACTCCGGGGGCAGACCGAGCAGTTCAAGGAGCGTATCGCCGACGGCGAAACCCTTGACGAGCTTCTTCCCGAGGCTTTCGCCACTGTGCGCGAAGCCGCCCGGCGAACCATCGGGCAAAGGCCCTACGACGTCCAGATCATGGGCGGAGCGGCGCTCCACCTGGGCAACATCGCCGAGATGAAGACCGGCGAGGGCAAAACTCTCGTGGCGACGCTTCCCTCCTACCTCAACGCGCTGACGGGCAAGGGCGTGCACGTCGTCACGGTCAACGACTACCTCGCCTCCTATCAGTCCGAGCTCATGGGGCGCATCCACCGTTTCCTGGGGCTCACCACCGGGTGCATCCTCACGGGCCAGGATTCCGACGAACGCCGCAAGGAATACGCGGCGGACATCACCTACGGCACGAACAACGAATTCGGATTCGACTACCTGCGCGACAACATGGCGTGGCAGACCTCTGACTTGGTCCAGCGCGGGCACAATTTCGTCATCGTCGACGAGGTCGACTCGATCCTCATCGATGAAGCGCGCACCCCGCTCATCATTTCGGGCCCGGCGGAGGGCGACGCCGACAAGTGGTATTCGGAGTTCGCCCGTCTTGCTCTGCGGATGCGCAAAGACACCGATTACGAGGTCGATGAGAAGAAACGAACCGTGGGCATCCTCGAGCCCGGCATCGACAAAGTCGAAGACCTCTTGGGCATCGACAACCTCTACGAATCTCTCAACACGCCGCTCATCGGCTACCTCAACAACGCGATCAAGGCCAAGGAGCTTTTCGTCAGGGACAAGGATTACATCGTCCGCGACGGCGAGGTCCTCATCGTCGATGAGCACACCGGGCGAGTCCTGCCCGGGCGCCGGTACAACGAGGGCATGCATCAGGCGATCGAGGCGAAGGAAGGCGTGGAGATCAAGGCGGAGAATCAGACCCTCGCCACGATCACGCTCCAGAACTACTTCCGCCTGTACGACAAGCTTTCGGGCATGACCGGAACCGCCGAGACCGAGGCCGAGGAGTTCGCCTCGACCTACAAGCTCGGCGTCGTTCCGATCCCCACGAACATGCCGATGATTCGGGAGGACAAGGTTGATTATGTGTTCCCGTCCCGCAAGAGCAAGCTCAAGGCGATCGTCGAGGACATCAAGGAGCGCTACGAAGTCGGCCAGCCCGTCCTCGTCGGCACAACGAGCGTGGAAAAGTCCGAGGAGCTGTCGAAGCTTCTGCGTGACGCACGCGTTCCCCACCAGGTTCTCAACGCCAAGCAGCACGAACGGGAGGCCGCCGTGGTCGCCGAGGCCGGGCGCAAGGGCTCGGTCACAGTCGCGACCAACATGGCCGGGCGCGGAACTGACATCATGCTCGGCGGAAATCCCGAACACCGGGCCGTCGCGGCCCTCAAATCTCGGGGCCTTGACCCCGAAAAGACCCCCGATGAGTATGAGGCCGCCTGGCCGCAGGCCCTGAAGGAAGCTGAAGAGGCCGTGGCGGAGGAGCACGACGAGGTCGTCGAGCTCGGCGGGCTCTATGTGTTGGGAAGCGAACGGCACGAGTCTCGGCGAATCGACAACCAGCTGCGCGGACGATCCGGACGCCAGGGAGATCCCGGCGAGTCCCGCTTTTACCTTTCGCTCGAGGACGACCTCATGCGCCTTTTCGCCACGGGGATCGCGCAGAGGGCGCTCAATCCTTCGATATACCCGGAGGACGAGCCGCTGGAATTCAAGATCATCTCCAAGTCGATCGAACGCGCGCAGACGTCCATCGAGTCGCGCAACGCCGAGATCCGCAAGAACGTTCTGAAGTATGACGACGTCATGAATGAGCAGCGCAACGTCGTCTACGCGGAACGCCGCCGCATTCTCGAAGGAGAGGACCTCGAAGCGATGGTCGAAGGCTTCCTCGATTACGTCGTCGAAGACATAGTGGGCGTCCACACCCAGTCTGACGCCCCCGACGAATGGGACCTCGACAAGGCGTGGATTGAGCTTAAAGGCTTCTACCGGCCCGGTTTCACGGTCGAGGAGTTGATCGACGAGGTTGGCGGCGTGTCGAAGCTAGAACGCGAACACGTGCTTGACGAGCTCAAAACCGACATTCACACGAACTACCGCGACCGCGAGGAGGAGGTGGGCGAGGACGCCATGCGCGAGCTGGAACGCCAGGTGATCCTCAACGTCCTCGACCGAAAGTGGCGCGAGCATCTGTACGAGATGGACTACCTCAAAGAGGGCATCGGCTTGCGCGCGATGGCCCAGCGCGACCCGCTCGTCGAATACAAGTCCGAGGGCTACGACATGTTTCAGGCCATGAACGACGGAATCAAGGAAGAGTCGGTACGCTACCTGTTCAACTTCGAGCTTCCGAGCGAGAGGGAGGAACGCGAGGCCGCCATCGTCAGCGCCGAGTCCGCGGCGCAGGCCGCTGCCGAGGCGGAGGCCGCTCAGCGCGAGCTGGCTGCCGAGATGGCCGCGCAGACCGCGGCCCAAAGCGCCCGCTCGCGGGTTGATGCCGAGAAGGTTCTGGGCATCAAAACGCCGAAGCGCTCGCGGGCGGTTTCCTACTCGGCTGCTTCGGAAGACGGCACGGTCAAGACGACGGACGAATCTGGCAAGTCCGTGCGCCGCGCGGCCCCGAGAGGCTCGGAAGGGTCAAGCGACGGCATGAACCGCGCCCAGCGCCGGGCCGCCGCCCGGCGGCGCAAGCACTGAGAGCCCTCGGCGCCGTCCGGATCGAGGGCCGACCTCTCGGCGCGTCTGGGGATCAGCGGCTTCCCGTGAACGACTGCCGGTTGGCACCCTTGTGGATGCCCTCGGCTCCCGAGATTAGGCTATTTCGAGGGCGACGACCTTCCACCTGCCCCGCAGGAACTCCATGCGCAGACACGCCGCCCGCACCCTCTGCCCGTCGTAGACGGCGGCCGCCGCTTCGATGACGCGGGCGAGGGGTTTGTTCGCCAACACTTTGAGAATGCGGGGACGGCAGGTCCACGGCGCCCGCCCCTTGATTCGGATCGCGAGGCCCGCTCTGCGCGCAACAGGTCCGTAAACCTCCGGCGCGAGCCAGTGCCTGAGAGCCGTGGCCGGGCGGTGCCCGAGGAGCACCTCCACCACGAGAATGACAATCGACCCGATCAGCGAGGTCCCTTTTGGCGCGTCGGGCGGAAGTTCGGCGTCAAGCCGGGGCGCCTCCTCATCCCACGCGGTCTTGGCGGGCTTCCGTGCCGCGACTGAAAGACGATCCCATGGTCGCTCCGGCGTCGTGTGGGGAAAGGAGCGCGGGATGCCCTCCTCGGGAGCCGGGGAAGGGGCGAGCAGCTGGGAAGGCGGACGCCCGACGACGATTTGTCCGGCACGTTCCTTTTGGCCGGTAGGCTCTGCCGGCCCGGTGGACTTCGCGGAGACTGGGGCTCTCTCTGAGATGGAGAGCTTTGTCGCCTCGGGAGGCTCCGAGACGGCGGGCGTTCCCCGACCCGGAGTGTTTGCCGGTCGAGGAGACTTCGTGGCGAGGGTGCTCATTGCGGATCCTTAGGTGCTTTCAGGACTTGGCCGGGGCGAAGAAGGTCGGGGAGGACAGCGTTGTGCAGTTCGCCTCAAACCAGAGCTGAGTGTGGGACGCGATGCCCGAGCGGCTCGCTTCTCTGGGAAGGTTCCGTGCCGCCATGGCCCACGGGCGGCCTCCCGGAAGCACGGTGACCATTCGCGCTTCTGAGGGGCCACTGCGGGCGCGGTCCCTCTCCTCGCCCGCCGAGCGCCGGGGCCGCTTGGGTTTGGCCGCGGCTCCCGGCGCGAGCAGGCCGACGGCGCGTTTGACCGAGGGAGATCCGAATCTTCGAGCAAAGGCGACAAAGGCGCTTCTTCTTCCTCGGCGCGCGTGGGTGAGCCCCACATAGGAAATCGCGAACCAGGCGCAGACCAACGTGGCCTCACTCGCACAGAAAACGACGGCGGCCAAACGGAAATTCGAGTTGCTCAGCTGTGCGTCCGCGGCGATACGCGGGATCAGCTTGGTCCACGAAACGGCTGCCGTCCAAGCGCAGGCAAATCCGCATAAGATGTAAGTAGTCGGTGAGTGACTCATTTTGAACCTTTTCTAAGCTCAAATAGTGGATTTCATATTCTTATATATGAATAGTTTGCATCGGCTTCTGTTTGAAGTCTGCAAAGTATGCACGGTATGAAAGTTGTCGTCCCGCAAGCTAGTTTAGCTTCCCGAACGAATCGTGGAGAGGCGTCGCCGCCGACGCTGAAAGCCGCATTAAGGCGGATATTCGCCAGGATGCAATGGGGGAGAGGTCAAGCTGCGGCGCTGTGAGGGGGCGACGACTACCCTTGCAAACAAATTATACGCACACGTAGGACGGGATGTCACGTTGATTGTGAGAGGAGATCCCCTAAGGGTGAGACTGGAGGAGTGTGCAGAAGAATGGTTGCTGGGGGCGACGGGGTGGGCCATCGCGCGGCCTTGCGCGATTGGCACTGTTGTGAATCTGCCCGTCGCCGTCGAGGCGAGACCCGGGGTCGCTCGTAAGCTCGGCTTGACCTCGGGTCTGCGCCGTTATGCCGACGGACGGTTTATTACATGTAGAACGCGTGAAGGACTCCACATGGGAGTTCTGGCTCGTGTTGGGCGTGACTTCATAGATGTCGATACCCCGAGTGGCTGCACATGCATCAATCTGCAGGCGATACCAAGGGTTGACCTACGAGATTAGTTGGGTTGGTGGGGGATTAGTGACGTGACGACTCGATCTTTTCACGCGTGTTTGCGTATCCACGCGAGATGTATTCGTTTAGCCTGTCGTCTTCGATGCGCCATTGGCCGCGGCCGCCCACTTGGATTGCGGGAAGTTCGCCCGTCTTGATCAACGTGCGGACTTGGCCGACGGAAACGTTTAGATATTCAGCAACATCTGCAATAGTTAGAAACTTAGCCATAGATACATTGTGACATAGTTTTGCTCTGAATGGGAGTTATCCACAATGGTGTGGATAACTTTTTCGGGACAATCGCCGTTTTTGCGATGATAGGCGCATTCGCATGAGAAAGGAAATCGAAAATGGCGACATGATGGCGCGATCCACGGTTGGGGGTCGAAGTTCTTCTTGTGGCTCTTTCGGGGATGGGCGGCGCATTCGCGTTGTCTGGCCCCGAGAAAGTCCCCGTCTACCGGGCTTGTTCCGCGATAGTCCCCGGGGCTGCGATTTCTAAGGAGGATCTTGACGTTGTGGAGATTGCCGAAACGTTGGCCGTCTCGCATGTGGGGCCTTCCACAAAAGAAGGGGATATTGGAGAATCGGTTGAAAGGGCGAGCTTGTGGCGAGGAGTCGCATCGATCGGAGTGGCGAGGGCGGAACGAGGGTCGCCATTCGCTTGACGCCTCCGGCTTCTTTGTCCGCGACGCCCAGAGCGTGCGTCGAACTTTGGCGCGTTGCGTTCCGGTGGGGGAGGCGACGCTCCCGCGGCGGCCTTTTTGTGGCGCTGGATGTGCTTGTGTTGTCGGTCAACGCGGAGGGCTCGAACGCCGCGGAGGGGCGACGGCCGAAGTCCAGATGCCGGACCAGTGCGTGCGTCAGGTTTTCGGCCATGCGGTCGGACGACGGATACGTTTTGGCCGGGAGGCGGCGATGAGTCTGCTTTTGTGTCTTGGCGGCGCGCTGGAGGCCGAAGTCGCCCGCATCCTTTCGAAATCCGATCCCGTCGTCGGCATTGCGCGGCGATGCGCCGACCGTGCGGAAGTCGTGACCGCCGCGGAAGCCGGCGTCGGTTCGGTCGCGGTGCTCCGCGAATGGGATCTCAAGCTCTCAAAGGTCTCCATAGATGTAGGATTGTTATAGTTTATGTCGACGGTTCCGGGAATCCCAATCTCGACCCTCGACGCCGGTATGTGACGCCCCGACCTCGCCTTTTCCGGGGACGTCGTCGCTTGTGGGCGAAGTCTCATTGAGGCGATGGCTGGCGATGCGGGGATTCCGCCTGCGGGGGGGGCGAAGGCGATCGACGTCGTCGGCGCGGAAGCCGACGATCTGAGCGAAGGCAAGGGGCCCGGGGAACGCCGGTCGCCGCCTGGGGCAGGGGTCTCCTGGAAGATCGACGTTGGCGCGCGACGCGGCCTGTGTACCTGCTCGGTGCCACAAGGCGTTTTGCTCGTCGACGCAGACATGTACGCGTCGCTGTCTCAGCCTTTCCGCGTGGAGGGCGAAGCTTCGGCGCTCGTCGGGGTTGCGCGCAGGCTCAATCGCGGCGATGCGGGCGATGTGCTGCGGGAGTGCCCCATGCGGGTGCACGGTGCCGTCCGAAGGCGGGCGGGCCAGACGTCGGACAGGCGGTCTAGGGCAAACAGGCAAAAGGAAAGGCACGTGACCGCTGAGAAAAGAGCAGCCTCGGGCGGAGAGCCGCATCGACGCGATCGAAAACAAGGCACCGGCGACGGCGCGGAAGAAAATGGCGACGGCGCGGAAGAAAGTCGTTTGCGGCGAATGAAGCGGCTGTTTCCGCTTCGAAAACGAAGGCAGGGGAATGCCGCAGGTTCGAGTGGCCGCACCTGAGTATTTCAGGGCGAGCCCGTTCCGAGAAGACAGATAGGCGTCCATCGGGTCTCAGAAACAATCGTTGGGAAAGAAACGCCGTGCGAGGGCGCTTCGAGATATTATTCGCCATGTGTCGCTAGTATGGCACCGTGAGAATATATATTCCTGCGACGGGCGTGGACATCGGGCGAGACGCTCTCCTTCCCCGAACCGTGCATGCTGTCACCGACGAGTTGCGGGACCTTCTTCCGGGCGACGTCGAGGAAGTGCTTGAAGCGGTCGCCATGAACGCCGCGACAGACGAATCGTTGCGTGTGCTGGCTGCGTTGGCGGCCAGCGGGGAAACCGTCTATCCCCTTCGAGTGGTGATAGCGGCCGAGATCGAAGAGAAAAAGACTGCGCACGTCGAGGGGGAAGATATTCTCCCGACCGCCTTGCAGCTTGTCGAACCGGTTGGATGGGAAGACGTCGTTTCTTTTCACGTCGACGATGCAAAGGCCGCCAACGACGTCGTCCTCGCCATCGGCGGCGACGCAGCCGCGCTCGAGCGCGTGACCGACGACGAAGACCTCATGTGGTTCGACGTTGAGGAACGAGGTCGACTCATCGAGTACTTCGGCTGAATCGAATCGGCTGGACGTAGGCTCAAATCCGACAACCAAGCCGCCGGCAAGGCGCGCCGCTTCAGAACGAGACGTTCGGCGGCCTGCTTGGCGGGCGCGGCGTCAAGCTGCTTAGGCCTGACACGCTGGAATCGCTTGTGTTCCGGAACATCGATTCAGCTGCGCTCAGGATATTGAGCGCCTTACCCTTGGCGGTAAGACCCCAAGTGCCAGACGCTGAGACTGCGGGCTTTGGCTTCGCCTCCCGCGGCGAAAAGCGACACCTTGTCCGCGCCTGCAGCGGGGTAGACCGTTTCGGTGAGGGCCAGCTTGCCGTCGTCGGCGAATACCTCGACGGACGAGGAGTCGACGATCACCCGCAAATGGACGAGGCCGTCCTTCCCGGGTTTGAAATCCGCGACGCTCCGCCCCGGGAAGGCGGGAGAGAATCCGACCTCGCCGGAGTTCGACCGATCAACGAAAGTCTGCTGCTTCGCGGCGTCGTAGCCGATTCTCGTTCCCTGCGTTTTGCCGCGGGCGTCTTGTGTGGCGTCTGCCAGAACGGAGATTCCGCTCTCCTTCGCTTTGAGGGGATCCAGGGTCAACGAGATGTCGAGGGATTTGCCCGAGGCTGCCGCGTCGAGCGGCGTCGTGCCCTGCTCGATCGTCACGTCGGACTTCTTGAATTCGCCTCCGGTTCGCAGCGAATTGAGGGACGAAACTGGGGAGAACACGAGGCGCTCTTTGCCGTTTGCCTTGCGGAGCTTGAGCTCGCGCACGGTGCTCATCGCGGAGCGCCACGTTTTCGTGGGAACTTCCTTCGCATACGTCCAATTCGACATCCAGCCGACGGCGTAGCGTTTGCCGTCGGGGGCGCCTTCCCACGTGACAGAAGCGTAGTAATCGTGGCCGTAGTCGACTTTCGGCACGGACTCGTTGAACGCGGGCGTGTCGGAGAGCACGATCTGGTCGACCGTGATGTGACCCCAGTGACTCGAGGTGTTCTTGTCCTCTATGACGACACGGGCTTTCTTTCCCCGCCACTTCTTCAGATCGAGGCTCTGCCAGAACATCTTTGCGCTGTCGTTGCCCGTCGCGGTGGCGACCACCTTGCCCTCGACGACGACGTTGACCGACGTGTGCTGGGATCCTTCCACCGAACTGTAGGGGTGGCTTCCGCCGCCGATGAGCATGTTGAGGCGATTGGCGTTGATCGTGAATTCGGGCGACGTCAAAGTTCCCGTGTCGGAATCGCCCGATCCGTAGCTGTTGACGTAGCCTGAGCCGACGTACCCGGAAATGTCCCTGCCGGTGGCATGCGACGGCCCGTTCCCGAAGGCGGAGCCCGACGTCGTCCACGAGCCGTACGCGTCGTCTTCGAAGTCCGCCAGAGTCTTGCCCTCCTTGCCCGTGTAGGTTCGGGAGGAATCGGCTTTGAACGTCTTGCCGTCCCAGTCGCCGACGAAGTACTGAGCGGAAGGGGACGTGTTGACCGTGAGAACCCATCGGGTCTTGCCGCTTTCGCCCTCGACCTTCATGGGGAAGAGGTCGGGGCACTCCCAAACGGAAGAGACGTCTCCGACCGGCCCGAAATCGGACTCAAACTTCCAGTCCTTCAGGTTGGGCGAGGAATAGAAAGAGACTTTGTGTTCGTCGGCCTTGACCAAGACCATCGTCCAGCGCTTCGTCTTTTCGTCCCAGAAGACTTTGGGGTCTCGGAAGCTCTTCGATTTGACGTCCAAGACGGGCGCCCCGCCGTTGTGAAGGGTCCATGTTCGGCCGTTGTCCGTGGAATAGGCCAGCGATTGCGATTGGATGCCGCTCGCATTGTCGTTGCGCGTCCAAATCGCGACCATGGGGGGATTGTCTGCGGTCCCGAATCCCGACGTGTTGCGGGCGTCGACGACGGCGGAGCCAGAGAAGACGCCGTACTGGTCGGTCCCGGGTATGGCGACTCCTAGTTCTTTCCAATGCACGAGGTCGCTGGAGACGGCGTGCCCCCACGACATGTTTCCCCAGTCCGATCCCTTCGGATTGTACTGGTAGAAAAGGTGGTACTCGCCCTTGTGGTAGACGAGTCCGTTGGGATCGTTCATCCAGTTGCCCTTGGGCGTGTAGTGGGTGAGGGGGCGCCACGGGTCGTTTGCGTCAACTGGAGGGGAGACCGCGGTGGAGTTTGCGGGAGTCTGAGCGCTCGCGGCCTCCGGGTTGGGCGAGGCGGAAGCCCCCGCCGACGGCGTTGAGCTCGACCGGTTGGAGGACCCGTCGGTTTGGCCGGTCTGTGCCCGGGAAGACGATGCTGCGGAGGCGGGACGGGAAGCGCCCTCGCTCGAAAAACATCCTGCGCTCGTAAATGGAAGCAAGAAGGCGGCCGCGAGCGACAAGGCGGCGCGCGGCTCTTTTTTAAAAGATTTCACAACTTGTTCTTCCCAGGTAGTTGTTATGTACGTTTCTACATTAGTACTCGCGGGCGAATTGGGAAAGGGGCAGGATTGAACGAAAGGCAGAATTCTCCGGGGGAGCGGACATGCGGACAGGGCGCGAAGACGTCGCCCCGGGTCCGCCGCTCGGCGGCGACGCCGGGCGGCGGACCCGATGAAGGGCGGTTTGCCCGGGGAAACGCGACTTTGCGCATTTCGCCGGGCGAGAGAGGCGGGCGGCTCTTCCGCGTGTGCTCCGATTGCCCGCCGCGCGCCCGCCTGCAGACGCGCCCCCGTGCCCGCAGTGACAATCAACCGGATTCCAGCTCGACCAGTGGCGGGCGGCGCGTACCCCCGTGCCTGCAGTGACAATGGACACTTCAACAGCGGATCTCCACGCGCGACGAACCGTCGCCCAGGGGCCTGACCGTCACGCGTTCGGCGATCATCTTTTTCATCTCGGCGACGTGGCTGACCAGGCCGACTGCCCGTCCGTCCCTTGCCAGGCCCGTGAGCGTCGACATCACGAGCCCGAGGGTGTCTTCGTCAAGGGAGCCGAACCCCTCGTCGATGAGCAGGGTTTCCAGCGCTATTCCGCCATTCTCGGCGCGGACGACGTCGGCGAGGGCGAGCGCGAGGGCAAGCGAGACGTAGAAAGTCTCGCCTCCCGAGAGGCTGCGGGGAGACCGTTTGGCGGCGCCGTCGGCCTCTCCGTCGCGGTCGATGACCGTCACGGAGAGACCGGTTTTAATCTCGCGCGAGCCGCGTTCCTTTTCGTCGCTGCGGGCGAGTTGGTATCTGCCGAGGGAAATGTCGGCGAGCCGTTCGTTGGCGCGGTCGAGGATCTGCTCGAACCTATGGCGTACGACGAAGGTCGCGAGCGGAATCTTCGTGATCGAATCGCTTCCCGCGTTGGCGAGATTGGCCAGGCGCAAAACGGGCCCCGCCGAGCTCTGCAGCCGGGCCCACGCCTCCTCCCTTTCGGAGACGACGCCGAGCTGGGCGCGTGCTCCTAGGCTGCGCTCGTTCGCCACCGCGGCCCGCCTCTGGGCGGCTCTGGAGGTTTCGGCGGCTTCTTCGGCGAGGCGGGCGGTTCCTTCGACGTCGGGCGCCTCGTCTCCCGTCAGCTCGGCAATTTCAGGCGCGGCGAGGTCGCGGGCGACGTCGTGGGAGGCCTGTCGGTGCTCGGCTACCCGCGTTCTTGCGGCTTCGGCGGCCTCGCGGGGCATGAATGCCTCGCGCGCGGCCGTCGCATCCGCGAATCCCGCCTCCGACAAGGCCGCGGATAACTCGCCCTCCCGCGCGTCAAGCTGCCCGCGTGCGCCGAGCAGTTCCCGCTCGGCCTCGACCAGGCGGCGCTGCGCGTTCGCCCGCTCGACATGGGCTTTCAGCCTCTCGGATATCGTTTCGTAACCCGCCAATTCGGGGACGATTCTGGCCAGCGCCCGTTCGACGGCCGCATCTAGGCCCGCGATTCTGGCTTCGGCTGCCGCCTGTTCGCTTTGGGCGGCGGAAAAGGACGATCCTGCAGCCTCGGAGCGCTCTCGCAGGTCTCTCAGCTCGACTTGGCTTGCCGCGGCCTTGCGTTGCGCGCGACGGGCCGACGCGAGCTCGGAGCGGGTCCGTTCGAGCGCGGAGGCGACGGACTCTCGCGTGAGGCCCTTCAAATCCGCTTCGGCGGACGCAACCTCGGCCTGGGCCCGCACAGCGTGTTTTTCGGTCTCGGCGAGCAGCCCCCGGGCGGCTGCTGCGCCCTTCTCCGCGTCCTCGACGTCTTCCCGGGTCGCCTTGACGTTCGAAGGCGGCGCGGGAGCGGGATGCTCGGTCGAACCGCAGACCGGGCAGGCCTCGCCCTCGGAAAGCCCGCCCGCGATGATCGCCGACATCGAAGCGGTCCACGCGAGCGTCTGTTCGTCGCGCAGCAGGCGGGCCTCCTCGAACGCCGCGGCCGCCTTGGCGACGGCCGCATTCGCCTCCTTCGACGCGGAGCGCGCGCGGTCCAGATCGGCGAAGCGCGCCGCTGCCTTTGCGAGCGACGCGGCTTCCAATTCCAGGCTCTCGACGCGCGACGCCTCCGCTTCTTCGGCGGCCAGCCTCTCCTCGACCCGAAGAATCGCCTGCGGGAGCGCTGATGCCTGCGCCCGCGCCGCCGCGACTTTCTCCTGTGCGCGCCGAAGGGCCTCGCGCGCGGCGGTCCGCTCGCGTCGCGAGGCTGCGAGTTCCTTTTCCACGGCAGCCAGCTCTGTGAGGCGGCCGGTGAGGGAGGTCATGGTTTCAAGGAGCGCGGTCTGCGACTCCAGTGTCGCCGCGTCGACGTCGTGCGGCGAACGATCCGAGGCATCGAGGAGCGCAAAGCGCCGCTCGGCCTGGCCGAGCTCGGCTTTTGCTCTGTCGAAGGCCGCGAGGAAAGAGGCGACGCCGGCGGCGAGGGCGTGGGCCGCGAGGGATTCGTCGAGCTTGTCGATCTCGGGCTCTTCCGCGCGCAAGCGGTCCCGGCAGGCCAGAAGCCGCGAGCGTTTCTGGAGGCGGGAGGCGAGGTCGGCCGCTTCTTGAGCCGCAACGGCTCGCTCGCGGGCTCGCTTTGCCGCGAGCGCGGACTCTTCTTCGGCTGACTCGCTTTCTTCTTCTGCTCGGAGCACGGCGGCTGCGGCGAGCGCCGCCGTCCGGACCGCGTCTGCCGGGTCCCCGGCCGCGTCTGCGGCTTCCGCCAGCTCGGCCTTCGCTTCGCCTTCGAGCCTGAGGGCCGTTGCCAGGCCTTCGACGGACGACGCCCATTCCCCGCGGGCCGAATCGACTTTTGACTGCGCCGCCGCGGCCCTTTCCTTGAGCAGTTCGGCGACCCGCCTGTAGGCGGACGTGTCGAAGACCTGCTCCAGCAAGGCGGTGCGCTTGGTCGAGTCCAACGTGAGGAAGTCGGCGAACTTCCCCTGGGGGAGCACGATCGTTTGGAGGAACTGTTCGCGGCTGAGCCCCACGAGGCGTGCGATCTCAGCGCCGGTTCCCGCGGGCTTGGCCTCCAGGATCTCGCCCGCGTCGAACTGTTGAGCCTCCACGGCGCTTTCGGAGAGCCGCCACAGCTTGGCCGACGCGTTCGTCGGATTCTTGTTTCCGGCCTTGGTCCATTGGGGAGTGCGGCGGACGCGGAAGGTTCCCGCCTCGACGGAGAAGACGAGATCGACGAAGGACTCACGAGAGGGGCTGGCGTGCGTCGAACGCATCCTGGCGTCCGTCGAATCCCTCCCTCCGGCGACGCCGCCGTAGAGCGCCCACACGACGGCGTCGATGATCGTCGACTTTCCCGAGCCCGTGGGCCCCTCGAGCAAGAACAGCCCTCCCGCTGTGAGGGCGTCGAAGTCGATGGAAAACGTGTCCGCAAAAGGGCCGATGCCCGAGACGGTCAGTCGCCTAAGCCTCATCGCCTCGCTCCTTTCATGGGGGCTCGCTCTTTGTCTCCGTTCACGGGAGTGCCTTTCATCTCCGTTTCCCGTCCAGACGGGCGGCTTCCCACGCCTCCGCGAGGATCGCGCGTTCCTCGCCGGTCAGGTCTCGGTTGCCCGCGGCGGCCATAAAGGAGGAAAGGATGTCGAGGGGCGCCATCGCGGCAATGGAATCGGCTCGCTCGTGCGAGCGAAGGCCTCCCTCGGGCGTGTGGCGGAGCTCGAGGACGTTGTCAAAGGCGCCGTAGATCCGGGCGGCCATGTTCGCAGGCCTGCTCGGATCCGTGACGACGATTCGGAAGAAGGCGTCGGCCGGCTCGTGCGGGGCTCGGGCCAAAAGGTCCTCGAAGCTGCCGGCCAATGTGCGAACCTCGCGCCACACAGGGGCGGGAACGATCTCGGTTTCGACCCGCTTGCCGTCAATGTGGAGCAGGATCGAGCTCTTGGGCGCGGTTTCGGAAAAAGAGAACGCCACGGGCGATCCGGAGTAGCGCATAAGGGGATCGCCCGGCCTTCCCACCCGCTGCGGCGAGTGCAGGTGGCCGAGCGCCACGTAGGAAAGCGGGCCCGGACCGTCCTCGCCGAGCCTGAAAAGCCCCGACGGGGCGCTGTCGACTCCCCCGACGGAAATGTCGCGCTCGGAGTCGGCAGGCTTCCCTCCGGAAATGAAAGCGTGGGCCATGACTATGAACGCCCCGGCGTCCTGCGGGCGCGAGCGGACGTCGGCTGAGACGAGCTTGAGAGCCGCGGCGAGGACGGCTTCGTGAGACCGGCCGAGAGGCTCGGCGGCTCCGTCGTCGCCCGACGTCGGATCGGAAGGCGCCAATCGCCGCCGCTCGATGTCGGGGTCGAGATACGGAATGGGGTAGACGAAAACTCGGTTGCCGTCCCTTCCGACGATTTCGACGGGCCTCCCGCATCGGCGGGCGTCTGTGCGGATATGGACGTTCGGGCGCATGAGCGAGGACCCGAAGCCCAAACGCTGAGGCGAATCGTGGTTTCCGGAGGTGAGGACGACCGTCGTCAGCTCGGCGAGCTCCGCCAGTGTTCGGTCGAATAGCTCAACGGCCGACGTTGGCGGCACGGCTCGATCGTAAACGTCGCCCGAAATGAGGACGGCGTCGATCAGGCGCTCTTTGACAAGGTCGACGACGTGGCGGCTCCACATTTCGAAGGCGGGCGAGAGGTCCGCCCGGTGGAGGCTGCGGCCTAGATGCCAATCGGACGTGTGCAGAACGAGCATGGAGTCAACCTATCGGGGGCCTCCGACGCTTTTCCGGGCGGGCGGACTCCTCGAAGCCGCCCGGACGGCGCGCTTCGGAGCGTCAAGAGGCGGCGGGCGGGCGTTTCACGCGGCGGAGCGCCTTTCAAGCCTCGGAGTTTTTCTGGGAGTTTACCGGCGGGAGCGCGCTCCACGGGAAGGCGATCCAGCGGTCCGTCCGCTTCCAGACGTATTCGCACTTGAGGACGGTTCGGGGCTTCTCATAGAGGACGGCCGTCCTGATCTCGGAGGCGTACTGTTCGCAGATCTCGTGGACGAATTTGAGCGTTCGCCCCGAATCGGCGACGTCGTCGACGATAAGCACCCTTTTTCCCGCCATCCCGTGGTTGTCGGGGACGGGATCGACCAGTCGGGGATCGAGGAGCGTCGTTCCGATTCCCGTGTAGAACTCGACGTTGAGCACGAGCAGGCTCTTGATGTCCAGGGCGTATCCGATGGAGCCCGCAGGAAGGAGGCCGCCCCTGGCGACGCACACGATGATGTCCGGGCGAAAACCCGAATCCCACACGGAGCCGGCCAGGTCGCGGCACGCCTCCCCGAATTCATCCCAGGTGAGTATTTCGCGCTCGTCAGTCATGCGTCAATTATGCCCGCTTTGGCTTCGCGCGGCCGACGCGCTGAGGTTCGGCGCGCCTTCGCCGACGGCGTCTTCGTCGCGAATGGACCCCAGTATCTCAAGAACTTCGGGGTGGAGTGCGCCGTTGGTGGCGAGGGCGCAGCCTCCCCACGGGCCGGGTTCGCCGTGCAGCGACGTGAAGGAGCCGCCGGCCTCGGTCACGATGGGAACGAGGGCCGCCATGTCGAACAGCTCCAGCTCCGGCTCGCACGCCAGGTCGACGGCGCCCTCGGCGACCAGCATGAAGCTCCAAAAGTCCCCGTAGGCTCGCGAGCGCCACACGCGCTGGGCGAGGCGGAGAAACGCGCGAAGCTGGCCGCGGTCCGCCCAACCCTTGAGCGAGGAGTAAGACATCGAGGCTTCCGCCAGATCGGAGACTTCCGAGACCCGGAGCCGGCGCGCGCCCACCCAGCTCTTGCCCGTGAACGCGCCGACGCCTTTAGCCGCCCACCACCTTCTGCCGAGCGAGGGCGCCGAGACGATGCCCACAACGATCTCGCCTTCTTCTTCCAGCGCCAAAAGCGTTCCCCACACGGGGACCCCGCGGACGAAGTTCTTCGTCCCGTCGATGGGGTCGATGATCCAACGCCTGGCCGAACGCAGGAGAATCCCGCCGTGTTCCTCGCCATAGATGGCGTCTCGCGAGCGCGAACGGCCGAGCATCGCCCTGATGATCCGCTCCGCCTCCCTGCCGACGCCGGTCGTGGGGGAAAAGTCCTCCTTCGTTTGGGCGGAGAAATCTTCAGTCTGAAAATGGCGAAGCGTCACAGAGTCGACGCGGTCGATGATCGAGCTCGCGAAGGCGAGGTCGTCGTTGACGCGGGTGAGGGACATTCTCAGCTCCAATCCTCGGTGCAGGCGGCCAAGAGCCGGCGAAAGGAGGCCGTTCGGGCAATGAGCCTCAGATCCGTCTGCTCGGACAGCGCGCATTCCGGGGAATCCCACCCGTGCTCGCAACCGCGTGGGCAGTTCTCGGCGATCGCGGCGAGGTCGGTGAATCCCCTGAGAACATCCTGCGGCGAGACGTGGGCCAAACCGAAGCTGCGCACCCCCGGCGTGTCGATGATCCTCCCGCCGCCGGGCAGGGCGAGCGAGACGGCCGACGTCGACGTGTGCCGCCCTTTTCCGGTGACCGCGTTCACCTCTCCCGTCGCCCGATCGGCGTCGGGCACCAAAGCGTTGATGAGGGTCGATTTTCCGACTCCCGAATGGCCGACCAGCACCGTTTCGACGCCCGCGAGCGCCTTCCGGAGGGCCTCCAGCCCGCTGGCCTCGGCGTCGCCCTCCTCGAGCCTGCGAGCCTCCAAGTCCCTGCGGGATCCCAAGTCGACGACGACGGCGCGCAGGCCCAGCGCCCCGTAAGAATCGAGGAGCCGGTCGGGCGAGGCGAGGTCCGCCTTCGTCAGCACGAGCAGCGGCTCCATCCCGGCGTCGTAGGCTGCGACGAGGCAGCGGTCGATCATCCCGGTTTTCGGCGGCGGGTCGGCCAGGGCCGTGACGATCGCGAGCTGCTGGGCGTTGGCGACGATGCAGCGCTCGCGGCCGTTTCCCTCCTCGGTGCTGCGCAGAAGCCGGGAGGCGCGGGCCTCGACCGAGACGACGCGGGCCAAGGTGTCTTTTTTCCCCGAAACGTCGCCCGTCACCCGCACTCGATCGCCGACGACGACGGAGCCGCGGCCCAGCTCGCGAGCCTTGACCGCGGTGACGGCGAGGCCGTCGGCGAGCACGAGGCGGTAGCGGCCGCGATCGACGCCCACGACCTCCGCTGTGCGGGCCGACGAATAGTCGGGGCGGATCTTGGTGCGGGGCCGCGACCCTTTGCCGGGGCGGACCCTCACTCGAGGGTCGTCGGTGCCGATGTCCCGCCTCATGCCCCGAGTCCGGCGTGTCCGAAGATGTCGCCGAGCGGGGCGGGTGCGACGTCCTCGGCGCCCGCCGCGAGGTCTTCCCACATGTCGACGAATTGGGGGAACGTTTTGGCGGTCGTCTCGACGTTCGCAACTCTCAGGCCGGGAATGCGCAGTCCGAGGATCGCCCCGAAGGTGGCCATGCGATGGTCGGCGTAGGTCTCGATCGTCGCGGGCTTCGGCGGGCCCGGCTCGATGAGAAGGTCGTCGCCTTCGATTTGCGCCGTCGCGCCGACCTTCGTCAGTTCTGCGACGAGGGCCGCCAGACGGTCGGTTTCGTGGCCCCTGAGCTGGCCGATGTTGCGCAGAGCAGACGGGCCGTTCGCGAAGGCTGCGACCGCGGCGACCGTGGGCACGAGCTCGCCGACGTCGTGCATGTCCGCGTCAAGAGGGGCGATCGTGGCCGGTCCGCGCAAGGCGAGCCTGCCATCGGCTGCGCGGGTGCGCGCCCCCATGGCCTCAAAGAGCTCGCGATAGGCCGACCCGGGCTGCCTCGAATCGGGCCAGTCGAGGATTGTCTCGCCGCCCGTCGCCATAGCGGCGGCGAGGAACGGCCCCGCATTCGACAGGTCCGGTTCGACGGTGACGTCGCCGATCCTCGGGATTCCGGGCTCGACCGTCCATCGCGTGGGCTGACCGGGGGGATCGGCGGGTTCGGCGCCGAGTCCGCCGCAGGCGTCGGAGCCGTTGCACGGAGACGGTTCGACGGAAGGCGAAAGTCCGCCGGACCGGCCGGAACCGTCGATGGCGCGCACTGCGATGCCCGCCTCGCGCAGTACGTCGACGGTCATGGCGATATGCGGCGCCGAGGGTATTCGCCGGCCTGTGTGGCGTATGTCCAGGCCCCTTTCCATTCGGGGTGCGGCAAGCAATAGCGCCGAGACGAATTGCGAAGATCCCGACGCGTCGATCTCGACCGTCCCTCCTGTGACCGCTCCCTTTCCCTTGACGGTCATCGGCAGGGCGGCCTGGCCTGAGGCGGACGTTGAATGCGCGATCTGGCCGCCCAGCTGCTCCAGCGCCCGGACGAGCGGGGCGATCGGGCGCGTCCGAGCGGCCTCGTCGCCGTCGAAAACCACGTCCCCCCGCGCAAAGAGGGCGATTGGGGGGACAAAACGCATGACGGTTCCGGCCAAGCCGACGTCTACGTGCGCGCCCCGCAGCGGGCCGGGCGTGACGACGATCGCTGCGCCGTCGCCTTCGACTCCTGCCCCCATCGCAGCCAAGGCCTGCGCCATCAATGCGGTGTCCCGGGAAATGAGGGGGCGACGTATGACTGCGGGCTCCTCGCCGAGCGCCGCCGCAAGCAGGTACCTGTTCGTCAGCGACTTCGAACCGGGAAGGCTCACGTTTGCGCGGACGGGGCCGGAAGGCTGCGGCGCGGTCCACACGGCCCGCGGCCCGGGCGACGACGAGTGCCGCGCGGACGGTTGCCGCGACTCGGACGGCTGTGCCGCCGCGGATGCCTGCTGCGCCGAAATCGGGTGGGGCGCCCGTCGCTGCGCCGACGCGGAACGTTCATGCGTCATGGCGCTCGGATCCCCCTGCCTCGAAGGGAACGGCGCCGTCGCGGCCTCCGTCGCTCAATGAGGCGGAGCCCATTGCGGTCGAGCTCATTGCGCCCGATTCGCCCGAGCGGCCTTGAGCGCCTCCTTGTGGCGGCGATTGGCCTGCCGGCGCCAGGAGAGGGAAGGCTTGCCGTCCCTGTCGGCCGCGGCGAGAAGAGCGCCGCCGACGAGCCCGGCAGCCCCGAGAAGCCCCGTCAGCTCGGTGAGGCGCTCCTTGCGGTCTTTGCCCTTGCCCGACCACACTGGATTGTTCGCCAGCGCCACCGGGACTTGCGCGGCCGCGAGGACGGCGCCCGCCGCGCGCGGGAACTTGCCGGCGGCCAAAGCGACTCCAGCGACCGCGAAGACCGCGCCGAGGCTGCGAATCGCCGAATCCGACGTCGTCTCATCCAGTTCGACGCCGAACTTCGAAGCGACGGGGGCGAGCCGCTGCGCGCGCTCGCGGTGAGCCTTGGGGCGGGCGAGCGCATCGGCGCCTGAGGCGATGAAGGGCGCTGCGAGAAGAGGCCGGGCAACTGCACGTAGAATACTCATGTGTCTATTCCTACAGCATAAAGGGCCTTGCTCGCAGTAATCACTCCGGTTCGAAAGCGCGGATCGCGGGTGGAACGCTAAACGAGGCGCAGGCTGGCCGCCGGGCGAGAAGCGGATAGGACGCAAGACGAGGCGCGGGCTGGCGGCTAGACATGCTGCGGGTTGGCGGCCGTGGACAAGCGGGAATCTCGGGAATGTCACCATGCAAGGCGGATCGCGACGGCCGCCGCGAAAGGACGGCAAACGAACGGAAAGGCCGCCGAGGCCAGCAGGCGGGCGGCAGGCAAGCAGGTGCGCCAGGGGCGAACCGGGCGCAGCGACAGGGAATGAAAACCGCCGCGAAGCGTTACCTTCGATGGCGGGGCCAATCCCGCTACCCTAGGAGACGATGACTACCGAGACGACCATTCCAGAAGCCGAGGGCCCCGACGCCGACCGGGCGGCGGAGTTCGACGTCGCAGGCGAGACGCAGGCCGAAAGGTCGCGTCGCTTCGAAAGCGAGGCGCTTCCGTTCCTCGACCAGCTTTACGGAGCGGCCATGAGGCTCACCCGCAATCCGCAGGACGCCGAGGACCTCGTCCAGGAAACGTACGCGAAAGCCTTCGCCGCGTTTCATCAGTACAGGCCCGGCACGAACCTCAAGGCGTGGCTCTACCGCATCCTCAACAACACGTTCATCTCGAACTATCGGAAGGCTCAGCGCCAACCGAAGCAGGCGGATGTGGCGGAGGTCGAGGACTGGCAGGAGTACGACGCTTCGACCCACGCGTCGAGCGGACTCCAGTCCGCGGAGGCTGAGGCGATCGAGAATCTGCCGGATTCCGAGATTCGGGACGCCCTGGCTCAGCTTCCGGAGGATCGCCGCCTCGCGGTCTATCTGGCCGACGTCGAAGGTTTTTCCTATCAGGAGATCTCGGAGATCATGGACACCCCGATAGGGACGGTCATGTCGCGGCTTCACCGAGGCAGGCGGCAGCTGCGCGATCTGTTGACCGACTACGCGCGGGATCTGGGGTACGGCAAGAAGGAGACGAAATGAGAAGCGACGAGGAGATAGCGAAGGCCGTCGAGGAGATCTTGAGGGCGAAGTCGGATCGGAGCTTGCAGGACGCAGGGGCAGGCGGGGCCGAGGGTCTGGCTGGAGCCGGCGACGGGCCGGACGGCTTTCGCGACAGGGCCGATGGCTCCGGCAATGGGCGCGACGGCGTCGGCGACCGGCGTGACGGCCTTGACCGCGGGCCAGGCGGCGACGGCGGCAGGCTGAACGGCGACGGCAGCCGAGGCGTGCGAGACGCGGACGTCGGAGGCCCGTGCGGTGCGGCGGGGAGCTTCCTCGAAGGGTCGTGCGAAGAGGTTGCCGACCACCTTTTCGAGTTGCTCGACGCTCAAATGCCTCTCGAAGCGGCCGCGCGTCTGCGGCGCCACTGCGAGACGTGCCCCCACTGCTCGGAGCTGGCCGAAGCGGAAATCCACGTCCGCGAAATCGTTAAGAGGTCGTGCTGCGCAGAATCAGCGCCCGTCAGCCTTCGCATGCGGGTGACGAACCAGATAGCCGTCTACAGGTCGACGACGGCGTAAAACGGCTGCAGGCCGGCGAAGGCCTAGAGCGTCTACGAGTTGGCGACCGTATGAAAGCCGTGGTGGTTTTCAGACCGGGCGAAGGAGTAGAGCGTCTGCGGATTGGCGGCGGTGTAGCGCTGCGCTGCATAGGGAGGGGCGGCGTAGAACCTCGGGCCGGGGCGGCCATAGGGCAGAGGTCGCCGCCAGACCTGCGCCCGCGTCGTGGTGTCTGTCCCGACACCGGGGACGAGGGCCTGGCGGCGGAGCCGAGTCCTGTGGGGGAGGCCCGGCGGCGAAGCGGAGCTCGGCGGGGTGGACTGGCCTGAGGCTGCGGACACTGTGGCTTTGAACGTCCGGCTTTGCTGGGCCCGAGTGGAGAATGCGGTTTGCCGCGTTCCTTGGCTGCCGTCGTTATCTGGCGTGGCTGCCGTCGTTATCTGGCGTCGTCGCCCTCGATAACTTCTCTAACTGTTTTCTTTAGCTGTTCCGTTTCCTCTTCAGCTGCTCTTCTCGAAGAAATGCTCGGAAAGATCGGAGAAGAGAAGTGTAGAGGCCGCGAAGACCGCTTGAAGGTCAAGCAGCGTGGCGTTGTCTTTGATGTTGTCGAGGAAGGAGTTGCTAGTGTCGATGCGTTTCGGGTTCTCGGATTCCCAGAGGATGGCCCCAATGTGCTGTTTCCCTTTGCTCAGACGGACGCCCTTTAATGAGCGTGGTTTGAGGGTGAGGTTCCCGTATTCTTCCTCCGTGAAACCTAATTCTAGAGATTCTGCCCTGACGCTCCGTTCATGTTTGCGCATGTGGCTGCATTCCCCTTGTTCCCAAACTTTCCCCAGATACCCTTGTGAGTCCGGATAGGATGTTCGATTCTTTTTGGCCAGTTTTGGGTTGTCAGAGCCCCGAACTATGGGAATGAACTCGCGTTTGTCGTCGTCGTGCGCATATATCGTAAAACGAACTTCAGGCGACCATAGGCCAAGCTCCATGGAAAGATTAGTGCCTACGCCTTCAATTGCCTCGGAAAGAGCTTCTTGAGCAGTTGACTTTTGCTCCCTTGCCTTGTCCAGATCGATTAAAACCTGACGGAGGCTCTTCCCCTTTTTCTCCGACTGGATCTGTCCAATGATCGTCAAGGACGCACCGCCGCCGAGGAAAAGCCACAAAAGGAGCGATGAGGTCGGGAAAAATGCGGCCACGGCCAACAGAACTGATCCTGTGGAAGTTAAGAAAGCTCCAAGGTGGCTGTTTACCATGCGCGCAAAGCGAACTAAGAGCGGTTCGCGAGACACGTCCTCGCTCATGCCGGGACCAAGCTGAGTCCGTCTTGTTCCAAGTTGTATTTGTCTTCTGAACGCGGAGTGTCGTCGTCGACGACATTTATGCCGACCTCTGAGGCCGAGTCGCTGATCAGCCGATCGGCCTGGCGCACGCTTTTTGATACAGGGTCGCGAACGATGAGAGAGACGGTTATAACCGTCTCTCCTCGGGAGAAGTCGCGATACACGTTTCCTTCGACGATTTGGGAAAACTCGTCATTTTTGTTGTCGATGATGCTTCTAACGAGGTGGGAGCGAAATGCTTCGAACTTTTCCCTGCCCGAATCGGGGTCCATTACGGTGTCGATGAACTGGGCTTTCAGGCGACTCAGCGTTTCGGCCATCGTGGCGGTCCTTTCTCCTCGAGTGGTTCCAAGTCTATACGAGGACGGGTGTGCAGAGTTCCGCTTGTGGACAACCCTCTCTTGTGGGCCGTTCTTGCGCGTAAAGCGTTTTCCATGCGAAATGCTCTTCCGTGAAAGTCGGGAACGCATCGCGCCTTTTGGCGCTCTCCGGCGCACCACGATTCTTCCCGGCGGTGGGGGCAGGCGAGCGCGCGGGCCTTTTTGGGGCGACGGGGAACAAACGGAGAACAAGAGGCGCGGGACGACTAAAGCAGGACGACCAAAGCTGAACTGGATGCGGTTTGACAGGCCTTTCATGCCGCGGGGGATGCGCAGGCCATATTGGGCGGCTGGCGGTTGTGGCGGCGCATAGCGGCCGACGTCGTCGGCTGATACACTTTCGATCTGTCGTGTGCCTTTCGGGTGCGCAATCGATTTGAGGAGCAACAATGAGCCGTCGCGGTCGCAAGCGTCGCTCGCGCGCGGGAAAGCCTGCCAACCACGGCAAGCGTCCCAACGCATGAGCGCCGGGCCCGGGTCTAAGATCCGGGCCCTTTCGACGCCCGTATTTTCCCCGTTTCGCGGGTTTTCCGGGCGCGGCCGTGCTGTGGCTTTGTTTGCGCGCGGCCCGCAGGTGTGGCTGCGCTATGGCAGTGTATTTCGCGCGTCCGATCGCGGGGTGCGGTGCGCGGTATCTCGTTGCGCGAAACCGGTCGGGTGCTTGCCGCGCCCGATCGTGAGTGCGGTGTTTTCGGCTGGCGTTCGCGGAATCGGCTGCGTTTCATTCGCCGCCCAGGGAGTCTGCCCGGTGTTTTCCTGTTGTTTGCCGAGTCTGCGCCGTGCTTCCTGTCGTTCGCCGAATCTGCCCGGTGTTTTCCTGTCGTTTGCCGAGTCTGCGCCGTGCCTCCTGCCGTTCGAGGAGTCCGCTGCGTACGTCGGTGATAAATTCGGTCCATGGCCGTTGGACGATTGACGCAACTTGTTTTTGAATGCGACGACGCCGTCGCGCTGGCGAGGTTCTGGCAACAGGTTCTCGAGCTTCCGGAGCCGCCGGGAGGGCGGGGGCTTGTCAAAGGCGCCGGGGGTGAAAGCGGGGCTTTTGCCGACGGGGACGGTCGCGGTCGGGAGGCAGGCGGTCGGGCTTCCGCCGTCGGCGACGCGTGCGAATGGAGTGTTGTCGGCGATGCGTGCGAATGGAGTGTTGCCAGCGAAGAGCCGGAGCTGGCTGTTTCCGGCGAAGAGCGGCCGGAGTGGGTGACCTTGGAGTGGGAACCCGTCGGGAGATTTTCATTCCATCGCTGTGAGGGGTACGTGCCTCCGAGGTGGCCCGGAGGGAGCGGCGAGCATCAAGTGCATTTCGATCTGCTGGTTGAGGATTTGGCAGAGGCCTGCGGCGTCGTCGAAAAGGCCGGCGGGCGCCCTCTCACGCCGATTCTTGACCCCGGACCTAAAGAATGGCGGATCTACGCCGATCCCGCAGGGCACCCGTTTTGCCTGGTGACTGTTCCTGAATAGGGCTGGTCCCGAATAGGGCTAGTTGCCTGGTGCCGTTCGCGAAGAGTGGTTGCGTGGTGATGAATAGGTTGGTCGCGTGGTGATCTTTGAATAGGTCGGTTGCGTGATGACTGTTCCTGAATAGGCTGGTAGGCGTCGGTTGAGGGCCGAACGCTCCATCGCGTTTTTGCAAACTTAGGTTTCGATGTCGTTTGTTTAGTCGGTAATTATAAAGTATTTAAAAGAATAATTTGAAAGATTTTATCGAACAAAAAATTGACATTGGGCTGCTGCTTCTGTAGGATAATGGGCGAAGGGATAGAGAGCGAAAGGAGGCGAGTTCGATGAGTGTCGACGCCGATATGCAGCCGGATGCCGCGGGGTCCGGCTGCGGTCCGTCCGATGTGGATCCGCCTGTCCAGCGGCGGAGTCTAGGGGGCGACAACAGATTTGCCGATTGCCTTTCGCGTTTGAATGAAGTTGTGACGGAGTTGGGGGAGGTCGACCTTTCCGCCTTGTCCGAGGAAAGGCTGACGGCTGGAGCCGCTGATCTCGCGAAGGCCGTTTCTCGGCTGGGAGCGGTGCGCGGGCGGATGCTCGTCGCCATTGAGAAGAATGAAAGCTGGCGCGCTTCGGGGGCTCGCACCTTTGTGCTTTGGAGCGAGAAGACTTCAGGGCAATCGCCGAGCGCGGCTGCCAAGGAAATCAAACGGGCCGAGGCCCTTGATTCGGGGCTGCGCAGGATGTCGGAGGCCTTGAAGAACGGCGAGGTTTTCGCGGGGCACGTCGATGTCGTTCGTCGCTTCTTGTCGGCGCCCGAGTTGGAAGACGCGTTCACCGACGCCGTTGAGGAGGAGTTTGTCGCATGGGCGCGGGAGTGCGCCCCGCGGGAGTTCGAGCGGCGCGTCAAGGCGCGCGCTTATCGGCACAGCCCGTCGTTCGGAGTCGAGACCGAGAAAGCCGAGGCGAAGAAAGAGAACGTGGCCTTCGCGAAAGAAGGGTCGGGGATGCGCATTTGCGGGTGGCTGTCGGACGAGAGTTCGGCGATCGTGGACACCGCCTTGTCGGCGTTCATGGGCCGCAAACGCGTTGAGGACGCCAGAAGTTTGCCGCAACGGCGAGCCAGTGCGCTCGTCGAACTGGCCGGCGCGAAGCTTGACGAAGGCGGCCTCGGCAAAGGAGCAAGAATCCGACCGCATATTTTAGTGCACGTCCCCTTCGAAACTCTTCGCGGCTTGGAAAGCGGGACGCCTCGTCCGGGAACTGAAGACGTGCAAGGCCGGAGTGTTGCGGGCGACGACGGCATCGGCGAGGAACGCGACGGTTCGCCTTCAAAGGAGGAGACGCGGCTGTCGAAAGCGAGGACGGATCGGAGCCGTGGCCGCTCCGACCAACCGGAACGCCGCGACGGTGTGGGCTGCCTAGGGGAAGCATGCCGTGAAGCTGGTCGAGGGCAAGGGCGTTTCGGCGCGTGCCTGGAATCGTCTGTGAGCCAACAAGAAGAATTTGGAACGATTTTAGGGGCGATTCCTGCTCTGACCGACGTTGATGCCTTACGAGGGAACGATCCTGCTGTTTTAGACGACGGCTCGCCCCTGTCTGCCACCCAGCTGGCGAGGCTGGTTTGCGATTCGTCCGTTTCACGCCTCATTTTCTCGGCAAACGGCGAAGTGCTCGACGTGGGCAGGGAGAAACGCCTGTTCACTCCCGCGCAAACCCGTGCGGTCATTGCGAGAGATCGGACATGCCGATATCCGGGATGCGGAGACACGATTTCCCATGGACAGGTTCATCACGCCTTGCCCTGGGAAGCGGGCGGTAGAACCGACCTTGCGAACGCCGTCCTGCTGTGCTGGCATCACCATGCCCTAGTTCACCGCGAAAAAATCGCGATCGCGCACCACAGCGGAGGCTTTGTCTTCACATCGCCTGACGGCAAAACAATGGGCACCAGGAAGCACGGAACATGACTGAGCAAGAGACGTAAGGCGGTTGGGCAAAGAGTCGGCGCGGTCGCCAAGGCCGCGGGGAGAACGCCTTGAGGGTGGTTTAGGCCTTAAGTGGGACTAAAGAGTCTAAATTGATCTAAAGACTCTAAGCGGGCCTAAGCCGCGCCGACGGCCGGGACTCCCAGCCAATCGTTCCACCCATTGTGGAGAACCAGCCATGCGATGAGGCCGTAGCCGGCTTGGCGTGGTTCGTAGCCGCTGGACATCGACAAGTCGGTGTTCCACTGTTCATGCTCGACGAGAGGAGTGAAAGTGTCGACGTAAGGGAGATCGCGGCGAGCGCAGACGTCGCCGAAGGCTTTCGACAGATCCAGCTGGATTTTGAAAGGCACTTCTCGACGCGGGGGAGGACCGACGATGAAGGACCGGAGCTTCATTCGAGCAGCCGCATCGAGGATGTTCGCCAGATGGAGGCGAGCGCGGGCAAGCGTCTGGCCCGAGTCGAGGTCATGGGATCCGAGACCGATAATGAGACGATTGTCCTCATCGTGGCGAAGGCGTCGGGCCACTTCGTCGCCCCAGCGTTTGGCCAGCGCTGCTGTGTCTTCGCCTGGAACAGCAAGGGTTATTGGCATGAGAGGCGGTTCGCTGCGGGTTCGTGCCATGACTCGCCCAGTCCAGCCGAGAGCCCGCGCGTCGCCGAAGCCCGCGACGAGCTCGTCGCCGATGAAGAAGATCGCCACGTTTGCTCCTCAGTTGTGCTACATCTTAGAAGTTACCTCAACTCTAGACTGTAGCGCCTCCGCTGTTGTGGAAGCGGTGCCAATCTGGGGCGAAGAAGCGCGCCCATTCGGATCGGAGGGCCGCCCGTCGGCATCAGAGAGCCGCCCGTCCAGCTTGGAGAACTGCCCCCAATCTGCGGGGCTGGGAAAGGTTGAGGGCAGTGTTGCCGTCGTCGGCGGGAACCGCCCCCATTCTGCGGGGCTGGGGCTGCCTGCGCCGAAGTCGACGACAAGCCGGGCTAGAATCAGCCGAGGACAAGCCGGGCTAGAATGCCCCAATCTGGGGACTGGGAAGTAGCTCCGAGAGAAAACCGCGCGGAGCGGCAGTCCGTGAAAGCGTGCGGCGGCTCCTGGAGGTCGGCGTCGGCGTTTTGAAGGCGCGCGGAGGCTCTTGAACGCGGGCCTCAGCGCTCGAACGCAGCACGCATGAGGATCTCGTTCTGAGTGGTGTGGGCTCGGGCGATGCCGACCGACGGCGACGCCGAGGCAGGGCGGGAGACAAGCCTTGGCGTGAGCCCGAGCTCGCGAAACACGGTGACGAGGAGGAAGCGCCACGCGCCCATGTTCTCGGGCTCGTCCTGGACCCATACGATCTCGGCTCCGGGGTACTTCGCCAGCTCCGCCCGCAGAGCCTCGGTGGCCAGCGGATAGTACTGCTCGAGCCGGACGATCGCCGTCCGCCAGTCCCCGATCTTCCTGCGGAAATCGGCCAAATCGTAATAGATGCGTCCGGAGCAGAGGAGGACCCGGTCGACGTGGGCTCGCGGCATGTTTCGGGTAGTCGCCTCTCGCGTGGATGTGCCTCCGGCGGGCGCCTCTCGTGATGCTCCTCCGGCGCTCGCCTCTCGCGCCGGCGCATCTCCGGCGGGCGCGCCTTCCGAGGCATCGCTTCTGCGGGCTTCATGCTCGGCGTCGTCGCCGATGACCGGGAGGAAGGAACCCCGAATGAAGTCTTCGACCGGCGAGACGACGCCCCGACGTCGCAGAAGCTGTTTCGGCGAGAAGGCAATGAGCGGCCGGCGCGGACGCTCATAAGCCTGCGTGCGCAGCATGTGGAAATGGTTGGCCGGGGTCGACGGTTGGCAGACCCACATGTTGTCTTGCGCACACAGCTGGAGATACCGCTCGATTCGCGCGGAGGAATGGTCGGGCCCCTGGCCTTCGTATCCGTGGGGAAGGAGGAGCACGAGAGACGAATGCTGGTTCCACTTCTGCTCGGCGGATGAGACGAATTCGTCGACAACCGTTTGGGCGCCGTTCGCGAAGTCGCCGAACTGCGCCTCCCACACCACCAGCGCGTCCGGGCGTTCGAGGGAATAGCCGTACTCAAAGGCCATGACCGAATACTCGGAAAGGGGGGAGTCGTAGATCCACAGCTTTGCCTGGTCTTCCGTCAGATGATCGAGGGGCGTCCACTCTGCGCCGGTCTCATGGTCGTGGGAAACCGCGTGCCTTTGGACGAAGGTTCCGCGGCGCACGTCCTGCCCGGACATGCGCACGGGAACCCCTTCGATGAGGAGCGAGCCGAATGCGGCGATCTCTCCCATGCCCCAATCGACGTCTCCGGTGCGCATCATCTTCGCCCTGCGCTCGTAGAGCTGGGTGATCTTCGGGTGAGGCGTGAAGCCGTCGGGGATTTGAAGGTGGGCGTCGCCGATCCTGGCCAGGATCTCGCGGGTGGTCCAGCTGGTCCAGCCGATCATCGTCCCCGCGTCTTCCTGCTGGGCTGCGGGAATCTCGAGGCCTTCGTAGACGCCGGACTTGCCGGCCGCCGCCTCGGCCTCGGCGGCCTTGACCTGCCGGAAGGCGTTGTCGAGGGTCACCCGGTAGTTCTCCTCGAAGGCCTCTGCCTGCTCGGCTGTCATCTCGCCTCGGCCGATGAGCGCCTCCTTGTACAGCTGGCGGGTCGTCCTCTTCGAATCGACCAGGGCGTACATGACCGGCTGGGTCATCGACGGATCGTCGCCTTCGTTGTGCCCGCGGCGTCGATAGCAGACGACGTCGACGATTGCGTCTTTCGAGAAGGCCTGGCGATACTCGTACGCGAGCGCGGCCGCGCGCACGACCGCCTCCGGGTCGTCGCCGTTGACGTGGAAGATCGGTATCTGCAGGCCCTTCGCCACGTCGCTCGCGTAGTTCGAGGAGCGCCCGGAATGGGGGGCGGTTGTGAATCCGATCTGGTTGTTGACGATGATGTGAACGGTTCCGCCGGTGCGGTAGCCGCGAAGCTGCGAAAGATTGAGAACCTCCGGGACGACGCCTTGGCCGGCGAATGCGGCGTCGCCGTGGACGAGAATCGGCAAGACGGCGAAGCCCCGGTCTCCCCGGTCTTGGAGGTCCTGGCGCGCGCGGACGATGCCCTCCAAAACGCCGTTCGCCGCTTCGAGGTGCGAAGGGTTCGCCGCGAGATAGACGCCGGTCGTCTCGCCTGTCGGGGAGGTGTACGTCCCCTCGGTTCCCAGATGGTACTTGACGTCGCCCGAGCCCTGGACGGTGCGCTCGTCGACGAATCCGTCGAATTCAGTGAAGATCTGCTTGTACTGCTTTCCCGCGATGTTCGTCAGGACGTTGAGCCTTCCCCGGTGGGACATCGAGATCGCAACCGAATCGAGGCCGTCGTGGGCGGCGCGGGAAAGTATGGCGTCAAGCGCGGGAATGAGCGATTCCCCGCCTTCGAGCGAGAAGCGCTTCTGCCCGAGGTACTTGGTGTGCAGGAAGGTCTCGAACGCCTCCGCCTGATTGAGCTTCTCGAGAATCTGAAAGCGCTCGTCGTCGGTGAGCTTGGCGCGCGGGCGCTCGATTCGCTCCTGGAACCAGCGGCGCTGCTCCGGATCCGTGATGTGCATGTACTCGAAGCCGATCGACGCGCAGTATGTCTCTCGCAGCAGCGAAAGCGCGTCGCGCAGGGTCATTGAGCCGTTGTCCGTGAAATCCCCGGTGGGAAAGGAGCGGTCTAGGTCCCACGACGTCAGGCCGTAGGACCCGAGGGAAAGGTCCGGATGGCGGAGGGTGCGGAAAGAGATCGGGTCCGTGTCCGCAATGAGATGCCCCCGCGAGCGATACGCGTGGATGAGGCTCGTCACGCGAGAAGCCTTGTCCAGGTCTTTGAGCGGGTTGTATTCGACGTCGCGCTCGAAGACGAAAGGCTCCGTCGGAACGTGGAGCGAATGGAAGACCCTGTCGTAAAAGCCGTCGAGGCCGGTGAGTTTGCGTTCGATGAGGCGTAGGAACTCGCCCGACGTGGCCCCCTGAATCACGCGGTGGTCGTAGGTGGAAGAGACGGTGACCACTTTGGAGACGCCGAGGCGGGCCAGCACGGCGTCTGACGTGCCGGCGAACTGGGCGGGATAGACCATGGAGCCGACGCCGATGATCGCGCCTTGCCCCGCCATGAGCCGGGGGACGGACTGGGTTGTGCCGATGCCTCCGGGATTTGTGAGCGAGACGGTGGTTCCCGTGAAGTCGTCGATTCCCAAGGCGCCTTCGCGTCCGCGGCGCACGAGGTCTTCGTAAGCGGAGAGGAAATCGCGGAAAGTCATGAGTTCGGCGGCTTTGACGGAAGGCACGACGAGGGTGCGGGAGCCGTCGGGGCGGCGAGCGTCGATCGCGATGCCGAAATTGACGTGCTCGGGATGGCGGACCGCGGGCTTGCCGTCGGCCAGCGCGTACGAGTCGTTCATCTCAGGCATCTGGACGAGCGCCTCAATCGCGGCGAAGGCCACCAGGTGGGTGAAGCTCACCTTGCCGCCCCGAGTGGCCCGCAGCCGCTCGTTGACGATGGCGCGGTTGTCGAACATCGTTTTGGCTGGGATTTCGCGGAACGACGTCGCCGTCGGAATGGCGAGCGAAGCGTCCATGTTGGCCGCGACGGACTTCGCCGTGCCCTTCATGCGGACGGTTTCGCCCGAAGAGATAGGGGTGTCGCTCGCCACCAGCTTGTGCCGCTTGGCATAGGGGGTGAGGGCCGGCTGCGCCGCGGCCGGCGGAGCGGGAGGGAGGTCCGAACGGGTGGAGACCGAGTCCGGGGCCGCCTGCCGGGAGTCGTTCTGGGAGTGAATCTCGATCTGCGCCTTGGCGGTGTCGGGATCCGCCCGTCTGTGCACGGGGCGCCCCTCGGCGCGCCATCTTCTGAAGAGGTCGCCCCACTGCGGAGGGACGGCAGACGGATTCTTGAGGAAGTCGGCGTAGAGATCCTCGATGAAGCCGCGGTTGGGCCCGAAGTCGTCGTGTGGCTGCGTTGACACTGTTTTCCCCACTCCTTTGGAATTCGACACATTAAGGCTACGGGACTTGGCGACGAGTTTCATGCGTCAAAAGTGATGTGTACTTCTAAAACCGACGTCGACTGCAGATACATGCGATATTTGTAGGAGTGATTTAAAAGGGAGTGAGGGGGCGTTTGGGAAAACGTCCCGCCATTGAGAAGGTCGTCTCGGCCGTCGTCGCGTGAAGCGGGTGGTGGCCTTTCGGCGGGTCCGTTATCATTTTGTAATGGAGTCACCGGAAAATCACGTAGAACCGGAGGATGATGGGCAGGCACGCACTTAACACCGAGCCGCAGGCTCAGGTTCAGGCTGCCCGGACGCGCCGTTCGGGTGTTAGGCAGGAGACCCCGAGCCTCAACCGCCGCCAGGTGCGGTTGGCTCGCGAGATGGAAGAAGCTGCCGAAGCACGCAAGGCGAGGCGGGCAGAGCACCGTGAGGCTGAGAATCGCGCGCGCCAGGAGGCGGAGCGTGCGAGGATCGCCGAGGAGGAAGCTCGGTTAGAAGAGATTTCGCGAAGGGTTGAGGCCGCGCGCAAGGCCGAAGAGGTCCGCGAGGCTGAAGAAGCCCGCAAGCTGGAGGAGGCGCGTCGGGCTGAAGAGGCCAGGCGGGCCGAGGAAACCCGCAAGGCTGAAGAGGCCCGCAAGCTGGAGGAGCTTCGCAAGGAGCGCGCGGCGCGGAGGGCCGCACGCAAACTCGAGGAAGTCCGCCGCGCCGAGGAAGCGCGCAAGGCCGAGGAGGCCCGCAAGCTGGAGGAGCTTCGCAAGGAGCGCGCGGCGCGGAGGGCCGCACGCGAGGAAGCTCGTCGCGCCGAAGAGGCACAGAGAGCTGAAGAGGCCCGTAAGGCTGAGGAGGCGCGCGAAGCCGAAGAGGCCAGGCGCGCCGAAGAGGCGCGCAAGGCTGAGGAGGTGCGTCGGGCGGAGGAAGAGCAAGAGGCCGAGGCGATTCGCCAGGCCGAAGAGGTGCGGCGGAAAACCGAGGAGGCCCGGAAGGCTCAGGAAGCCCAGAAGGCAAAGGCCGCGGCCGCCGGACCCGCGGGAAGCAGCCCGTTCGCCGTCATTACGAGGCGTCTGGAGATCGTCCGCCAGGCGGAGGCGGACCGCAAAGCCGAGGAGGCGCGCAAGGAGCGCGAGGCCAAGAAGGCCGCTCGCCTGGAGAAGTCCCGCAGGGCGCAACAGCTGCGGGAACAGGAGGCCGAGGCGTCGCGAAAAGCGGCGGAGGCCCGCGCCGCCGATGAGCAACGCGCCGAAGACGAGCGCAGGGCCGCCGAGGAGCGTCGCGCAGATCAAGAAACCGTGAGCCAAGAGGCTCGCCGGGAGCGCAGGCGGCAGCAGGCCGAGTTGGCGCGGAAGATCCTCGAGGCCGAACGTGAGGCCGAGGCCGCGGCAGCGGCCTTCGACAGCGAGGCCGGGGCGAATGAGTCCGACGAGGAGACCGCCGTTCTCACCCGCAACGAGATCAGCGACGCCATTTCCGAAGGCGCGCAGATGTCCCGTTTGGAGCGTCGGCGCAGAAGCGGCAAAGCAGGAAGGGCCGCCGCGCAGGCGAAGGCCCCGGCAGACGCGAAGGACGGAAAAGCTGCAAAGGACGGCAGGGGCGCCAAGGGGAAAATCGCCAAGGCGGACTCCGAGCGCGCCGCGAGCGAGCAGCCGGCTTCCTTCGGATCGAAGAAGTGGGCTATCCAGGGCGTGGCGGCCGGCGTCGCGACGCTGGTGGCCGTAGGCGTGCCGATTCTTGCAACGAACAACACGCCGGCGACCGCCGCGCAGAACAATCTTTCTCGCTCCTACATCGGCGGCGAGACGAAAGAGAAGGCCGACGTTCCTGCCGCTCTCACCGGCGACGCCAACGCGCAGGCCCGCTCGATGGCCAACGAATTCTCTCATCAGGCCAAAGAGAACGAGAGCGGCAACGAGACGACCACCTGCTCCGCCGCCGGGGCGGCCGGGGCGCGGGCGGCATTCGCTGGCTCTCGCCAAGGCGGTCAAATCGTCATGCCCCTCCAGCAAGGCGTTTATCGTTTGACGTCGGCCTTCGGATACCGCGTCGACCCGATCTACGGCGACGTCTCGATGCACGCCGGCCAGGATTTCGCGGCGCCGATGGGAACGCCGATCCACGCCGTCGCCGACGGCGTCGTCACCCACGCCGGCGCCGGGATTCAAGGGCGTTCGAGCAACCTCATCATCGTCAAGCACGAGATCGGCGGCAAGACGTACTACACGTGGTACATCCACATGTACGACAACGGGGTTCTCGTCAAGAAGGGCGACACGGTCAAGGCGGGCCAGGTCATCGGAAAGGTGGGCTCCAACGGCAATTCCACCGGTCCGCACCTGCACCTGGAGGTGCACGACCAAAACGACAAGCTCATGAACCCCGTCCAGTTCCTGAAGGATCAGAAGGCGGTCGACGCCTCGCAGGTTTGCGGCTGATGCGATGCTCTATCCCATCGGCGCCCCCATCGTCGTCGCCCACCGCGGCGGCGCCGGGGAGTGCCCGGAGAACACCGCTGAGGCCTTCCTGACCATGGGCGAGCGAGGCTTCCGCTACCTGGAGACCGACGCTCGCGCCACACTCGACGGCGTCGCCGTCCTCTGCCACGATGCGACCCTGGACCGAACCGTCGGCGCCGCCGGGAAGGTCCGCGGCTACACGTGGAGGGAGCTCGCCAGGGTTCGCGGCGGCGGACCGGCGGTCTTGCGCGTGGACGAGGCGCTCGAAAGACACCCCGACGCCGTTTTCAACATCGACGCGAAGTCCGACGACGTCGCAGCCCCGCTCGCCCGAGCGATACGCGAGGCGGGCGCCCAGAGCAGGGTGTGCGTCGCGAGCTTTTCGGAGCGCCGGCTGCGGCGCTTGCGAGGCGAGCTGCCGGGGGCCGCGAGCTCGCTGGGCATAGGCGCCATCGCCAGGATCGTCGCGGCTTCGCGAACAAGGACGGGGGCGGCGCGTCGGCGTCTGCTCAAGGGCCTTCCCGACGCTCAAGTCGCCCAAGTCCCGCTTTCCTTCCGCGGGGTTCGCGTGCTGACGGAGAGATTCGTCGCATCGGCGCACGAGGCGGGGATCGCGGTCCACGCGTGGACGATCGACGACGTCGATGCCGCCGCCCGGCTTCTCGACATGGGCGTGGACGGCATCATCACGGACGTTCCGACTGCGATGTACGAGGGGCTGCGGGAACGAGGGCTCCCGGTCAGCCGCTCGTAGCGACGCCCCGGTTCCCAGCCGCGCCCCGGTTCGTAGCGGCATCCGAGTTCATAGGCTGTACCCCAAACAGGATTCGAACCTGCGACCTTTTGCTCCGGAGGCAAACGCTCTATCCACTGAGCTATTGGGGCCTGAGAAGTAACTTTAGCAGCTATGACCGAGTTCGCGCTTCCCGGGGCGGCCCGTTCGCGAGAATGTGTCGGAGCCGCCGCGTAGAATTGCGCGCATGACACCCGAAGAACTCAGTCGGCTCGTCGCCGACGAACTTGCCTCCGCCGTCGCCGACGGCACTCTGACGATCGAAGGCGAGCTGCCCGTCGTGAAGGTGGAGCGCCCTCGGTCTCGCGAGCACGGCGACTGGGCCACGAACGTCGCGATGCAGCTGGCCAGGCGCGCCGGGAGGAATCCGCGCGAACTGGGCGAGCTCCTCGCGGCGCGGATCGCGGCGCACGACGGGGTGGAGGAAGCCGAAGTCGCAGGGCCCGGGTTCGTCAACATACGGCTCTCCGCCGCATCGGTCGGCGAGCTCGCCCGGGCCGTCGTCGAGGCGGGCGGCTCCTACGGGCGCACGGAAGGCGGCGCCGGCAAGACGGTCAATCTCGAGTACGTCTCGGCCAATCCCACCGGCCCCCTCCACATCGGCGGAGCGCGCTGGGCCGCCGTCGGCGATTCGCTCGCTCGGATCCTCGAGTTTTCGGGGGCGAAGGTCGTCAAGGAATATTACTTCAACGACCACGGCAATCAGATTGACCGTTTCGCCGCGTCCCTCCTGGCGCGAGCGCGTGGCGAGGACGTCCCCGAGGACGGATACGGCGGGCAGTACGTCACGGAGATCGCCGAGAGGGTCGTCGCCGATTCAATTGCCGACGGCGAACCGGATCCGCGCAAGCTTCCCGACGAGCAGGCCCACGAGGCTTTCCGTTCGCGAGGCGTCGAGCTGATGTTCGCGGAAATCAAGTCTTCGCTCCACGATTTCCGCTCCGATTTCGACGTCTTCTTCCACGAGGATTCGCTCCACGAATCGGGTGCGGTCTCCAAGGCGATCGAGCGTCTGCGCGAGCGCGGCGTCGTCTATGAAAAAGAAGGCGCCCTGTGGCTTCGCACGACAGACTTCGGCGACGACAAGGACAGGGTGATCGTCAAATCCGACAGCGAAGCAGCCTATTTTGCGGGCGACCTCGCCTATTATCTCGACAAGCGCGCCCGCGGCGCGGACAACTGCGTCTACATGCTCGGCGCCGACCATCACGGGTACATCGGCCGCATGTACGCCATGGCCAGAGCCTACGGCGATACGGCCGGGCCGGGCGAGAACATGGAGATCCTCATCGGCCAGCTGGTCAACCTCGTCCGCAGCGGCGTCCCCGTGCGCATGTCCAAGAGGGCGGGAACCGTCGTGACGCTTGAGGACCTCGTCGACGCCGTCGGCGTGGACGCGGCCCGTTATTCGCTCGTCCGGGCATCCGTGGACACGACGCTCGACCTCGACCTCGACCTCGTCGCCTCCCGCACGAACGACAACCCCGTCTACTACGTCCAATACGCCCACGCGCGCACGTGCTCGGTGGCGTCGAACGCCGCCTCCCACGGCGTCAGGCGCGAGGACGGATTTGCCCCCGGTCTGCTCGACGCCGTCGATTCCGAGCTTCTCGGCACGCTTGCGCGCTTTCCGGACGTCGCGGCACAGTCGGCGATTCTTCGCGAGCCCCACCGCGTCGCGCGCTACCTCGAGGAGGTTGCGGCCGCATACCATACATGGTATGGTAAAGCTCGGGTCACGCCTCGCGCGGAAGAGGAGGTCGCCGATCTTCACAGAACGCGCTTGTGGGTGAACGACGCCGCGGGCGTGGTTCTTGCCAACGGGCTGGGCCTGCTCGGCGTCAGCGCTCCGGAGAGGATGTAGTGCTTATATGAATCTCGAAAACCTTCCCGCGCCCGAACCCGACGGCTCGTTGGACGGGCTGTGGCCCTCGTCGGCCCGCCGCGTCGGCGGCGAGATCGCGATCGGCGGCGTCGGCGTGAGCGAGTTGGCGGCGGAGTACGGAACGCCGCTTTACGTTCTTGACGAGGACGTGCTGCGCGCCCGGGCGCGCGCCTGGAAAGAGGCCATGGACGAGGCCTTCTCCCGCCTTCGGGGGGCTGACGTCTATTACGCAGGCAAGGCTTTTTTGTGCGTCGCCGTAGCCAAGGCCGTCGCACACGAGGGGCTCGCCGTGGACGCCTGTTCCGAGGGGGAGCTTCGCACGGCGCTGGCTGCGGGCGTTCCGGGCAGCCGCATCGGGATGCACGGCAACAACAAGTCGCGCGAAGAAGTCGAGCTCGCTCTGCGGGCGGAAGTCGGGCACTTCGTCGTCGATTCTTTGGCCGAGTTGGAGTTCGTCGATTCGATCGCGCGCGACGAGGGCGCCGTCGCCTCCGTCATGCTCAGGGTGACGACCGGGGTGCACGCCGGCGGCCACGAATACATGTCCACCGCTGTGGAGGATCAAAAATTCGGTCTGTCGATCGCGAGCGGCGCCGCTTGGCAGGCCGTCGAGAAAACGGTGAACGCGCCGAATTTGCGGCTCGTCGGCCTGCATTCGCACATCGGTTCGCAGATCCTGGTCGTCGAGGCCTTCGAGGAAGCCGCACGCGCGGTGCTCGACTTGCGTGCCCGGGTCCGTCGCGAGATCGGATTGGAGCTTCGCGAGGTCGATTTCGGCGGAGGCTATGGCATCCGCTACACGGGCGGCGACTCGGCTCCCCCGAGCCCCGCGCAATTGGCAAGTGCCCTCGCGTCCGTCGTCGCTTCGCATTCCGCGGAGTCGGGGATCGAGCCGCCGAGGGTTTCGATCGAGCCGGGACGCAACATCGTGGGCCCCGCGGGCGTGACTCTCTACACGGTGGGGACGGTCAAAACGGTCGAATTGGAGGACGGGCCGCGCCGCTATGTTTCCGTCGACGGCGGGATGAGCGACAATATTCGGCCTGCCTTGTACGACGCCGCGTACACGGCCGCCCTCGCGTCTCGCGAGGGGGAAGGTCGCGTGAGAAGCAGGGTCGTCGGCAAGCATTGCGAGAGCGGGGACATCGTGGTGCGCGACGTGTCGCTGCCCGAGGATCTCGCGGCGGGCGACATTCTGGCCGTCCCCGCCACCGGTGCGTACGGACGGTCGATGGCCTCGAATTACAATCACGTGCCGCGTCCGGGCGTGGTGGCCGTTCGAGGCGGTGCGTCGCGCTGGATTGTGCGCCGCGAGACTGTGGAAGACCTCCTCGCCCTCGACGCCGACTACCTCCGCCGCGGCAAGGACTGAGGCAGAGGGGAGGGCTGAGGCTGCGATGCAGCAGGATAAGAAGCGGCGCAGCACGCTAAGAAGTCGCCGATTGCGCCGGATCCAGCAGGTCAAGCGCCGGGCGTAAGTCCGAGACCGGGATCTGGCCCGGCGCCGAGCCTTTGCCGACGGCTGCGAACGTGGCGCATGAACCGAAAACGCCGCCCGCGATGCGCGAGAGCGTCCCGATCGGTCCCATCGCCACCGTGATGAGGGGACGGTCGAAAATACGCGAGGCCTGATGCGTCGCGCTTAGGAGAACGAGCAGATCGTCTACGGAGTTAGGCATGCAGGCGAGCTTGAGAACGTCCGCCCCGGCGGCGTCCATGGCCCCGAGCCGCGAGATGATCTCCTCTGACGTCGGCGTGGCGTGAAAATCGTGGTAGGAGGCCACGACGGCCACGTTTGCCCCGTGAGCGCCGTCAATGACCTCCCTCACCGTCGATTCGTCGCGGAATGCTTCGACGTCGATCGCGCTGACCTTTCCCGATCGAGCGACGGCCAGGAGCAGATCCCGGTAGGCGGAGGCCTCAATCGCCTTTCCTCCTTCGTCCGCGGTCCGGAAAGTCGCCAAGACGGGCAGATCGGCGGAGCCCGCAAGCATTTCGAGGGCTGAGAGAACGTCAATCGAAGGGGAAAGGAAATCCATCCGCCATTCGACGACATCGACGCCGTTCCACGCGCCGCTCGCGGTTTGCCCGCCGAGCTTCGCGATGCTCGCGGTTTGCTCCGTGATTTCGTTGAAAGTCTCCGCCGTGACGGGGACGATGACCTTCGTCCGGCCTTCGCCGAGAACGACGCCGCCGAGGGTCGCCGTCTTTTTGCCGCTGCTCATGCCGTCGCCTTTCTCGACTGTTTCTCAGACTTGGATTCTCCGAACTCGCATCCGCGGGGATTCTCATCCGCCCGGACTCAGATTGAACCGGGATTCGATTCTCCCAGAATTTCGTCAAGAAGGCTTTTTCGGCGGTGCGGCGCGCGAAGGCGCGAACATCGCGCATAGGCAAGGGCTGTGTGCGCCCAGGTGACCGCTGCGCCTCGATGACACGTGGCGAGAGGCTGCAGACAGGCGAGGGGCCTGTGGGCAGAGAGGCTGCAGACGGGCGAGAGGCTGCGGATTGGCGAGAAGCTGTGGATAGACGAGCCTCATCGGCCCGATGGCGGTAAGCTACTTCCAGCGAAAGGAGAACAGTGACCGTCGTTAAAATCGCCCTTCTCGGAGCGGGAACCGTGGGAACCCAGGTCGCCCGCCTGCTTTCGGAGCAAAAGGAGGACCTCGCCGCCAGATCGGGCGCTCAGCTCGAGCTCGTGGGAATCGCTGTGAGGGATGTCTCAGCTCCTCGCGATCCCGCCGTCGACAGGTCCCTTCTGACGGACGATCCCGAGTCGATCATCGACGAGGCCGACGTCGTCATTGAGCTCATGGGCGGAATCGAACCCGCGCGCGCCTACATTCTTCGGGCGTTCGCCGCGGGCGCATCGGTCGTCACGGGCAACAAGGCGCTTCTCGCGGCCCACGGCCCCGAACTTTACGAGGCCGCGGCGCAGGCCGACGTCGACCTTTACTACGAGGCCGCGGTGGCGGGCGCGGTCCCCGTCGTCTACGGACTGCGCGAATCGCTTGCGGGCGACAGGATCACCGCCGTCTTGGGCATCGTCAACGGCACAACGAACTACATTCTCGACGAGATGACCGTAAAGGGCCTCGATTTTGACGAAGCGCTCGCCAAAGCGCAGGAGCTGGGCTACGCGGAGGCCGACCCCACCGCCGACGTCGACGGCCTCGACGCCGCGGCCAAGTGCGCGATTCTAGCCTCGCTCGCCTTCCACACCCGTGTGAGCATCGACGACGTGCACGTCCACGGCATTCGCTCAATAGCGAAGGCGGACATCGAATCCGCCGGACGTTCGGGGTGCGTGGTGAAGCTTGTGGCGTCGGCCAAGCGCCGCCCCGAAGGCATTGAGTTGCACGTCGGCCCGACCCTCGTTCCGCTCGATCACCCGCTGGCCTCCGTTCGCGGGGCGTTCAATGCGGTCGTCATCGAGGCAGAAGCGGCCGATCGGCTCATGTTCTACGGCCCGGGGGCCGGGGGAGCGCCGACGGCCTCGGCCGTCCTCTCCGACGTCGTCGCCGCCGCCTCGCACAAGGTCGACGGCGGGCGCGCCCCGCGCGAACTCATATACGGGGACATTCCGGTGCTCGAAGCCTCGCGCGGCCGTTCGAGCTTCCAGGCGGAGTTCGCCGTGCGCGACGAAATCGGTGTGTTGACGAAGGTCACAGGGGTGTTCGCCGCACACGGCGTCTCGATCAGGGCCGTCGTCCAGACGGTCGGAGAAGACGGGCTGGCGCGTCTGACTGTCAACACGCACGAAGCCCTCCAAGCGGATCTCGAGGCGACTTTGGCCGAGCTGGGCGACGCCGAGTTCATTTCCGAGGTTCACAACGTCAACCGAGTGGAGGAATCCTGATGGCGCATCAGTGGCAGGGGCTCATTCGCGAGTATGCCGATTGGCTCCCCTTCGACGACGGCGATCCGATCGTCACCCTGAAGGAAGGCGGGACCCCGCTCGTCCACGCTCGCGCCCTTGACTCGCGAACAGGGGCTTCCGTCTACGTCAAGGTCGAAGGCGCCAACCCCACGGGCTCCTTCAAGGACCGCGGGATGACGACTGCCATTTCCCAGGTGCTGACAACCGACGCAAAAGTCGTCGCGTGCGCCTCGACGGGCAACACGTCGGCTTCGGCCGCGGCCTATGCGGCAGCCGCAGGTTTGAGCGCCGCCGTCATCTTGCCCGCGGGCAAGATCGCCGCCGGGAAGCTTGCTCAGGCGATCGTCCACGGCGCCACGCTCGTCGCCGTCGACGGGAACTTCGACGATTGCTTGAGGATCGTCCGCGAACTGACCGAAAGCCATCCCGTCGCCCTCGTCAATTCCGTCAATCCATACCGGCTTCAAGGGCAGAAAACAGCCGCGTTCGAGATCGTCGACGAGCTGGGCGACGCTCCCGACATCCACGTGCTTCCGGTGGGCAACGCCGGAAACATCAGCGCGTACTGGATGGGCTATTGCGAATACGCAGGCCGCACCGCCCTCACCTCGATGGCCCGCACCGCCGGAGCGGCCCCCGTTTCGACGAAGACGCCTCAGATGTGGGGCGTCCAAGCGTGGGGCGCCGCGCCGCTCGTGCTCGGCCACGTCGTCGAGAACCCGGAGACCGTCGCCACAGCCATCAGAATTGGAAATCCGGCGTCGTGGAAGTACGCCGAGGCCGCCCGCGACGATTCGCGGGGATGGATCGACAGGGTGACCGACGAGCAGATCCTTCAAGCTCAATCGATCCTCGCCGCAGAGACGGGCGTTTTCGTCGAACCGGGGTCGGCCGCTTCCGTCGCCGGGCTTTTGCAGGCTGCGGAGCAGGGGAAGGTGCCTGAAGGCGCGACGATCGTGTGCACCGTCACGGGCAATGGCCTCAAGGACACGGCCACCGCGCTCGAGGGGCGCGAATTGTCTTTCGACCCGGTTGCGCCCACTCTCGAGGCGGTTGCGTCCGCTTTGGATTTGTGATGCACATCGTACGGGCGACGGCGGGAGTGAGGGTTCCCGCCACATCCGGGAATCTGGGGCCGGGGTTCGACTGCCTCGGACTTGCCCACAACGTGTGGGACGAAGTCCACGTGCGGTTGACCACCGGGTCCACGCGCGTCCATATTCTGGGCGAGGGCCGGGGGGTGCTGCCCACCGACGATTCCCACCTCATCGTCAGGGCGATGAGGCGTGGCTTCGACGCTGCGGGGCTCCCGCAAGCAGGAATCGAGCTCAATTGCCGCAACGGAATCGCCCAGGGAAGGGGACTTGGATCGAGCGCTGCTGCGGTTGTCGCGGGGCTCATGCTCGTGCGAGGCCTTGTCGACGAACCCGAGCTTTTCGACGACGACGCAGTCCTGCGCCTCGCCACGGAATTCGAGGGGCACCCCGACAATGCGGCGCCTGCGCTCCACGGCGGGGCCGTTCTCTCATGGATGACGGACGAGGGGCCCAAGGCAGCGAAGATCGACGTTGCAAAAGAGATAAAGACCACCCTTTTGGTTCCAGAAGCGGAATTGGCCACCGAAGCCGCGCGCTCCGTCTTGCCGTCGGATGTGCCCCACGGGGACGCGGCTTTCAACGCGTCCAGGGCAGCCATGCTGGTTCTCGCGCTTCAAGGGAGGCCGGACTTGCTCCTCGAGGCGACCGGCGACCGCCTGCATCAGCGCTACCGGGCCGATTCCATGCCGGAATCGGCTGAAGTCCTTCGGGCCTTGCGCGAGGCAGAATGGCCCGCTGTCGTTTCCGGAGCGGGTCCTTCGGTGCTCGTTTTCGACAAGTTGGATCGGCGCACGCGGGATTTGCTCGCCGCCCGGGGATTCAGATCGATTACCGCGGGAATCGGCAGCGGTGCGCACCTCATTGAAGAATCGCGATGAAATGGTAGGACGGTCCGTTGAAATGCGGTGGACGCAGAGGGTCGTGGAAAGGAGAAGACGCGCCGGTCGGGGAGAAGACTCACCGGGAATTTCCTCAAAATGTAGGTACTGATAAAAAATGCTGCTATTCTAGAACCAGCTCGGAGAGACCAGAGGCGTCCCCGGCTATTCCCTTCACCGAAATTACGCACATTCGGTGTTACTCCCCCACAAGTCGATTGTCGACATAGGCCGACAATCCGAGGAAGGAACCTCGTGAGCCAAATCAACCTGGGCGCGGTATCGACCATGCGCCTGCCCGAATTACGGGAAGCGGCTAAAGCTCTGGGTCTTGAGGTTGACCCGAAAGCCAAGAAGGCAGATCTTGTCGCCGCGATTCGATCCGTAACGGGACCGGCGCGGCGCGGACGCCCGCCTAAAAACAGGACCGAGATCAAGGTGCGCTACGAAGCCCCCAAGATCAAGGCCGACGCCGCTAAATCGGCCTCAGGCGAGGCCAATCCGCTCGCCGGACGGGTCAACGCGGCCCCTGCTTCCGCCGGTGCAAATGCGGCCAAAGGAGGCGACGCAGGTGCCTCGGCCGGAGCCAAGCCTGCCAAGGAAAAGGAAAAGGTCGAAACTAACACCCCATTCGAATGGCCCGCCGCCCGGGACGCGCACAATCCGAGCGGCAGCGGCGACAATCCGAACGGCCGCGACAGTTCGAGCGGCGGCGACAATTCGAGCGACAACGCCCAGGATCGGAACGGCGCCAAGGCGGCCGGGCAGGATGGTTTCAAGCCTGAAAATCGTTCCGATGACCGCGGCTCCCAGGGGAGCGAGCGCGGAAGCCAGGGATCGGATCGCAGCGCCCAGGGAGCGCGAGTTCGCCGTCGCGGCCCTCGCGACGGGGAGATCGACATCGTTCTGCCCGAATCCAAGGGTTCCGAAGACAAGCCCGAACATCTTTCGCGGCGTCAGAGGCGCGAACGCAACGAGCGTGTGGCGCGCGAGCGCGCCGAACGCAACAACGAGCGCAATGGCAGGGGAAAGAACCGCGACGATCGCGGGCGCGACGGCGGCATGACCGAATCCGACAAGCGCGCGGCGCTCGACGCGATCGGAGATGCGGCGGAGCGCCGCGCGGGCGGGGACGACACGGCGTCCGACCGTCGGTCGCGCAACCGCAACAGGAACCGCAATCGCGACCGCAGCGAGTTTCAGGAGGCCACGCAGCGCGACGACGAGGACCTTCTGCAAGTCGCCGGCATCCTCGACTTCGAAGGGAACAACGCCTTCCTCCGCACCGGAGGGTATCTTCCGGGCGGGAACGACGCCGCGGTCTCCCAGCAGATCGTCAAGCAGCACGGGCTGCGCCGCGGCGACGCCATAGTAGGCGCGGTCCGGCCGCGCACCGAGGGCGATCAGCATTACAACAACCGCAATCGCAATCGCAACCGCAACCATTACAATCAGCTCAACCAGCTCGTTCAGATCGACACGATCAATTCCCTCGACGTCGAACGTTCGCTCACGCGGCCCGAGTTCAACAAACTCACCCCGCTCTACCCGCAGGACATGCTGCGTTTGGAGACGACGCCGAAGGCCCTGACGCCGCGTGCGATCGACCTCGTCGCCCCGATCGGAAAGGGCCAGCGCGGCCTCATCGTCGCCCCGCCGAAGGCGGGAAAGACGATGGTGATGCAGCAGATAGCCATGGCAATTGCGTCGAACAACCCGCGCGTCCACCTCATGGTGGTTCTGGTTGACGAGCGTCCCGAGGAAGTCACGGACATGAAGCGCCTGGTCAAGGGGGAGGTCATCGCCTCGACCTTCGACCGCCCGGCCTCCGACCACACGATCGTCGCGGAGCTCGCCATCGAACGGGCCAAGCGCCTCGTGGAGCTCGGCCAAGACGTCGTCGTGCTCCTCGACTCGCTTACCAGGCTCTCTCGTGCCTACAATCTCGCGGCTCCCGCTTCGGGGCGGATCCTTTCGGGAGGCGTCGACGCCGCTGCCCTCTACCCGCCGAAGAAGTTCTTCGGAGCGGCCCGCAACATCGAAAACGGGGGGTCCTTGACGATCATCGCCTCGGCGCTCGTCGAAACCGGCTCGAAGATGGACGAGGTGATTTTCGAGGAGTTCAAGGGCACGGGAAACATGGAGCTGCGCCTGTCGCGCCAGTTGGCGGATCGGCGCATCTTCCCGGCGATCGACGTCAACGCCTCCGGCACGCGCCGCGAGGAGCTGCTCTTCAGCCAGGAGGAACTCAAGGTCATCTGGCAGCTGCGGCGGGCCCTTGGAACGCTCGATGTGGCGGAGGCCTCCGATTTCATGCTCGGGCGTCTGCGCAAGACCGAGTCGAATGCGGAATTCCTCGTGCAGATCATGAAGTCAATGCAGGCGAATTGATCTGCGCTGCAGGCAGCGCCGCGATTCGCCTGTCCTCCCACGGCGTAAGCAGATGTACAAAAGCGGCGAGTTGTGTAAAAATAGCTCGTCGGCTTCCGGTTCACCGGTGTCGCGGCCGCAGGCGCTTTTCCCTTGCGGCAAGGGCGGTCTCCTCTGAGAGCCCGTCCGCGCATCGGACCCGGGGCGTTCAACGATCCAAGGAGCTCAAATGAAGCAGGGAATCCATCCCGAATACCATGCCATCAAGGTTTCATGCACATGTGGCAACGAGTTTGAAACTCGTTCGACGATTGAGGGCGACCACCTTCGCGTCGATGTGTGCAGCGCCTGCCACCCCTTCTACACGGGCAAGCAGAAGATTCTCGACACCGGCGGCCGCGTGGCCAAGTTCGAGGCCCGTTACGGCAAGCGGAAGGCCAAGTAGTTCGTGCTCTCGGCGCCGGCGCAGGAAATGCGTCGGCGCCGAGGTGTATTTTCTTTGAGAAGGAGTGTGGCGAGGAATGAGCAGTCAGATTGAGCTTGCCGAGCAGGTGCTCGCCGAGCACCGCAAGATTGAAACGGAGATGTCCAGCCCCGAGGCGCTCTCCAGCCCCGAGAAGATGAAATCCCTCGGGCGCAGATACGCCGAGCTGGGGCGGGTTGTCCGCGTTTATCAGGCCTACCGGCGCGCCGAGGCAGATCTTTCGGAGACCCGGGAGATCGTCGAAGCCGGCGGCGAGGACGCCGAGCTCTTCCGCCCCGAGCTTCCTGGTTTGCAAGAAGCCTATGCGCAGGCCGAGGCTGCGCTCAAGGATGCGCTTATTCCCCGCGACCCCGACGACGCCCGCGACGCCATCGTCGAAGTCAAGGCGGGGGAGGGCGGCGAGGAATCGGCCCTCTTCGCCGGGGATTTGCTGAGAATGTACGAGCGTTACGCCGAGCGGATGGGCTGGCAGACGCAGATCCTCAGCTCGGTGCCCACCGAGCTTGGCGGCTTCAAGGACGTGCAGCTGGCCGTCCGCCTGCGCTCGGCGCCAGAGGACCCCGCCGACGGCGTATGGGCGCATCTCAAATTCGAGGCCGGGGTGCACCGCGTTCAGCGCGTCCCCGTCACCGAATCGCAGGGCCGCCTGCACACCTCCGCAGCCGGAGTGCTCGTCTTCGCCGAGGTCGACGACCCCGGAGAAGTTGAGATCGCCGACGCCGACATCCGCGTCGACGTGTTTCGTTCCTCGGGCCCGGGCGGGCAGTCCGTGAACACAACGGATTCCGCCGTGCGCATCACGCATATTCCCACCGGCTTGGTCGTCTCTTGTCAGGACGAGAAATCGCAGATCAAGAATCGAGAGGCCGCCATGCGCGTCCTGAGGGCGAGGCTTCGCCAGATGCAGCTCGAACAGCAAGCCGAGGAAAACGCCGCCATGCGCCGTTCGCAGGTGCGCACGGTCGATCGCTCCGAGCGAATCCGCACCTACAACTTCCCTGAAAACAGGATCTCCGACCATCGTACGGGATACAAGGCGTACAACCTCGACCAGGTCCTCGCCGGAAACCTCGGACCCCTCGTCGATTCGGCTCGCGAGATGGACGAGGCCGAGCGGATGGCCTCGCAGGAGTGACGCGGGGAAGCTGGCATCGCCTGATTGCGGAGGCGTCCGCGCTTTTGGGCGACGCCGGAGTGACCTCCCCGACGTCGGACGCCCGCGAGCTTGCCGAATTCGCGGCCGGCGTACGCCGCCTGCCGGCCGCAGACCCGACGCCTGACGAACGCGCGATGTTTTCACGCGCCGTCGCGCGCAGAGCCGCCCGCGAGCCGCTCCAACACATCACCGGACGCATGTACTTTCGCTGGCTTGAGCTCGTCAGCCGCCCGGGCGCCTTCATAGTCAGGCCCGAAACCGAGGCCGTTGCGCAAGACGCCGTCGACGAGGCCCGGCGAATCGCCGATCGGGGCGAGCGGCCGCGCGTCCTCGACCTGTGCACGGGATCGGGCGCCATCGCCCTCGCCGTGGCGACGGAGGTCCCGGCATCCGCGGTCGTCGGCGTCGACGCCTCGGCCGAGGCCCTTCAAGTGGCCCGTGAAAACAACGCCGCCTACGGCGGCCCCGTCGAATTCGTCCTCGCCGACGCGCTGGAATTCTCCTGCGCGTGCGAGCCTGACGTGCGCGAAGATCCTGGAGCGAGCGAATCTGGCGCCCCCGAATCCGGCGGCGCGCGCGGGAAGTTCGACGTCGTCGTCGCGAATCCCCCGTATGTGCCCGCGCGCTGCGAACTGTCTCCGGAGGTTCTCGCCGACCCCGCCGCCGCCCTGTGGGGAGGCGGAGAAGACGGCCTGGACATGCCGAACGCCCTGGTTGTAAGGGCGGCTGGACTTTTGAAGCCGGGCGGGCTTCTGGTCATGGAACACGCCGAGGAACAAGCGGAGCCGCTGCGGCGCCTTGCGTTGAAGACGGGATTCGTCAAGGCGGAGACGAGGGCGGATCTAGCCGGACGCCCGCGATGGCTGCGAGCTCGGCTACCCTTAGATGAGCATTGAAGTTGGGAGGTGCGATGAGAGTCATCGACAGCGCGGACGCTGCCGCAGCAGGGGCAGCGGCAGCAGCTGTGCGCGAGGGTTTGCTCGTCGTGCTTCCGACCGACACCGTCTACGGGCTCGGGGCCGACCCTCGAAGTCCCCGAGCCGTCGATCGCCTTCTCACGGCGAAGGGACGCGGGCGAGACAAGCCCTCGCCCGTTCTCGTCGCCTCTGTGGCTCAGGCCGAGGAGCTGGCGCGGGAGGCCCCCGACGTCGCGAAAGCCCTCATGGCCGAGTTCTGGCCCGGCGCGCTGACCCTCGTCCTGCCGTCCGAACGGCTTGGATGGGACCTTGGTGAGACGAACGGCACAATCGCGTTGCGGATGCCGAATCATCCCGCTGCCTTGGAATTGCTGAAGGAAGCCGGGCCGCTTGCCGTTTCGTCCGCGAATCTCAGTGGCCGCCCGCCCGCTGCGACTGTGGGCGAAGCCGTCGAGCAGCTCGGAGGGAAGGTCGCCGTCTACCTCGACGGCGGTCCGTGCCCGGGCGGCGCCCCCTCCACGATCGTGTCCTTCGACGGCGGGCTTATGAGGGTTCTGCGAGAAGGCGGCGTCGGCAGGGGCGAACTCGCACGATTCGGAGATGTTGCCTAGTGCGCGTTTACCTTCTCATCATGGCGATCGCAGCCGTTGCGACGTATCTGCTGGTCCCCGTCGTCAAACGTCTGGCGCTTTTGCTCGGCGCCATCACGCAGGTGCGCGAACGCGATGTGCACACCCTTCCCATTCCCAGACTGGGCGGAGTGGCCATGTATCTGGGATTTTCCGCCGCCATTCTCATAGCCTCGCGAATACCCTACCTTTCGGGCGTCTTTCCCCGAGGTTCCGCGATTTGGGGGGTCTTGCTCGGCGCGGGCTTCATGTGTCTGGTCGGCGCGATAGACGACGTTTGGGAGCTCGTCTGGTACGCGAAGCTGGCTGGCGAGGTGCTCGCCGCCGGGACGATGGCGTGGCAGGGAGTCCAGTTGGTCACCGTCCCCCTCATGGGGCTGACTGTCGGGTCGACGCGGCTGACGCTCTTCATCACGACGATCGTCATGGTCATCGTGGCCAACGCTGTGAACTTCGTCGACGGGCTCGACGGGCTGGCCGCAGGAATCGTGGGAATCGCCGGAATGGCCTTCTTCGTTTATTCTTACACGCTTACGCGCGACGCCTCCCCGAGCGACTACGCGTCGGCGGCGTGCGTGGTGGTCGCCGCCGTCGTCGGCATATGCGCAGGCTTCCTTCCCCACAATTTCCACCGGGCCCGGATCTTCATGGGCGATTCCGGCGCCCTCATGCTCGGCGTGCTCATAGCGGCGGCGGGCATCCTCGTCACGGGGCAAATCGATCCGGTCAACACGTCGCCCGGATACGCTTTGCCCGCGGTGATGCCGCTTCTTGTGCCCGCCGCCGTGATTTTCTTGCCGCTCCTCGATTTCACGTGGGCGGTCACCCGGAGGCTCGCCCGCGGGCAGTCCCCATTCGCCGCCGACGCAGGCCATCTTCACCACCGGCTTCTTCGCCAGGGGCATTCCCACGCGGGCGCCGTCCTCATTCTCTACATGTGGGCCGCGATGGCCTCTCTGACCTGTGTGGCGCTCGTGAGATTCCCCGCGCGAATCGTCGGGACGGTCGCCTTCGTCTGCCTCATCTTCGGGATATTCGTCACACGACATCAATTCGGCAGGCGCAGGGACGACGCCGACGACGACACGCGGATCCCCTCTGCCAATGCGACGAACGCCCGCTCGCCCGCGGGGGGCGCTCGCTCTTCCGAGGCCAACGCCCGCTCTTCCGAGGCCAACGCCCGCTCTTCCGACGCCAAGGGCGCGGAATCCGCCGCCCCCGAGCGGGAGACAGGCGAGGGCCGGATGAAGGCCGCGACGCCGACGAAAGCCGCGGAGCCGGCGGAGACGCAACCGCTGCGAGGAGCGGGGGCGCCGCTGAAGACGACTCCAGAGGCCACGCTTCAGCGGGCGGGGGGAAAGCATGCCGATTTCGGGGGCCCCGAGGTTCGCAAGGCTGATCCTCCGGCGCCCGGAGGATCGTCGTGGCAGGCCGAGCAGGCTCCCGGCGGATCGTTGCTGCCGCGATCGCGGCGCGCGGCCAGACACAAGCTGATCGAGGTTGAGAAGGAAGCCGACGTTCCCCGCGAGCGCACGGCGCCTCGGGAGCTGGCAGCGAGCCCGGGAGACGGCGTCGAAAGCGTTGAACGCGTTCAGGGACGCGCCGATGCGCGGCGAGGGGCATAAGGCGCGGATGGCCGACGCGGCCGACGCCGACAAGACGCTGCGGACAATCGCTCTGTGTAACCTCGCGGCCATGTCCGTGCTCGGTTGCCTCGGAGCAGGCGCTTTCGCGGCGGCGGGAAGATTCGACGTCGCCCGCTCGATTACCGTCGCCGCGGCGACGGTCGGCGCTGCGGGCGCGCTCACGGCGGTGGCGGCCCGCCGGTGCTCGGGCGCGGCGATGGCTTTCGGCTTCGTTCTGAAAATGGCGGCGGTGCTCGGCGTCTTCAGCGCCCTCGACAGTTGGGCCGGCCTGAATCGCAGAGCACTGGTCGTTGCGGTGGCGCTCGGCGTCGTCGCCTCCCTTGCGATCGATTCGTGGGGTGCGTTGAGGCAGCGCGAAGGCTTTGAGGAGCGCGAAGGCTTCCAGGAGTGCGAGAACTTCGAGGAGCGCGAAGGCCTCGAAGAACGGAACGGGGGACGGGACGACGAGGCGGCCGACGCCCCCTCTTGACGTCTTCTGTCCGCTTGCCTTCTGTCCGCTTCGTTTAGCGTCTTCCCTCCGTTTCGCGTCTGTTTCGCTCGACGGGGAGCGTCTCACTGCTCCGGTTTGACGCGCATGTGGCGCCTCTCTCGGTCAAGGCGTAGTATCGAGAGGTGTACGTGCTCGCGGGCATTCCCGCGAGTGGTGTATGGTGCGAATGCGACAAACCAAGCTGCCGGATCAACGAAGGGGTAGGAAGTGTCGAACGCGTTCACGGCTCTGGCGAACGGCGGGGTCTTGGCCTCAGGCGACTTCGAAGCGCCGTCGATCGACGAGTTCTTTCCCGACCCCATACTCTTCGACGGGACGCCCTTCGCAATCAACCGCGTGGTCCTCGTCCGGCTCATCGCCGTGGCCGCGCTCTTCCTTCTCTGCTTTCTCTACTACAAGAAGGCGAAGCTTGTGCCAGGCCGTGCGCAGGGAGCTTTTGAATCGATCCTCGATTTTTCGCGCAACCAGGTGGGCCATGAAATCCTGGGGGAGAGGGCGAAGCCGTATCAGCCGCTTCTGGCCACGATCTTCATGGGTTTGCTCTTCATGAACATCACGGGCATCATTCCCGGGCTGCAGATCGCATCGACGTCAATCATCGGCATGCCATTGATTTTCGCGATCGTGGCCTACGTCTCCTTCCTTTACGCGGGAATCAAGGCCAACGGCGCCGGGCATTTCTTCAAGGAACAGCTCTTCCCGCCGGGCGTGCCCAAACCCATCTACATCTTCATGACGCCGATCGAGTTGCTCTCGACCTTCGTCATCCGCCCGCTCACGCTGACCATCCGACTTTTGGCCAACATGGTCTCGGGGCACCTCCTGCTCGTCCTCTGCTTCCTGGGAACCCACTACCTCTACCTTTCGATGAGCGGAGGAATGGGGATCGCACTAGGCTCCCTGACCCTCGCGGCAGGGGTCGTGTTCACGCTTTTCGAGGCTTTCGTGGCCGCCCTGCAGGCATACATCTTCGCCTTGCTGGCCGCGGCCTACATCTCACTGTCCATAGAACACTGATTTATCCACCGAACAAAAGGAACTCGAAATGATCGGCAACATCGCCACCATCGGTTACGGTCTCGCGGCCCTCGGCCCCGGCATCGGCATCGGACTCATCGGCGCGAAGAATCAGGAAGCGACGGCGCGCCAGCCCGAGCTCAAGGGATACTTGCGCGTCAATATGTTCCTGTCGATCGCCTTCACCGAGGCCCTCGGTCTTCTGGGCTTCGTGGCCGGCTTCGCCTTCGGCTCCTGATCATGACGACCGCTTCCGAGCACTCCCTCATACTTCCGGCGACGGCCGACCTGGTCTGGGGAACCGTCTCGTTCGTCATCGTCGCTTTGGCGATCTTCAAGTTCGCCTGGCCCACCTTCATGCGGCTTCTCGACGAGCGCACGCAGAAGATCGACGAAGGACTGAACCAGGCGGAGCGCGCCCGTGAGGAGACAGCCCGCGAACGGGCGGCGCTCGCGGACGAGGTTAACGAGGCCAGACGCGAGGCGGCGCAAATTCGCGAGACCGCTCAGAGCAACGCCGCGGCAATCGTCGAGGACGCCAAGAAGAATGCCTCCGTCGAGGCGAAGAGGGTCGCGGACGCAGCTCAGCGCCAGATAGACGCCGACGCGAAGCTCGCGAGAACCCAGCTTCGACGCGACGTCGGATCGCTGGCCGCCGAACTGGCCGGGCGAATCGTCGGCGAGCAGGCCCTCGACCCCAAGGTCTCTTCCGCCGTGGTCGATTCGTTCCTCGACGAGCTCGAGGCGGATGTGAGCGCCCCGGCCGGACCGCGGCCGAAGGAGAAGTAGATGCGTGCCGTCAGCCGGGAATCCTACGAGCGTGCAAAGGACCGCTGGGGCGCGCTTCTGCGGCAAAAGAGCTCGCGCGGGCTCGATTTCGGCGAGGAGGCCTTCGCCGTAGCCGACGTTCTTCGCGCGTCCGGCCAGCTTGCGCGTTCGCTTGCGGATTCCAGCCGAGCGGCGCAGGACCGCGCACGTTTAGCCTCCGACGTCTTCTCCCCACGGTTTTCCGAGGAGATGTCCGAGCTCGTCATCGGGCTCGTGCGCGACCGGTGGGCCGACGAGGCGGACATCGCCGACTCCGTCGAACTCCTGGGCGTCCAATCCGTGCTCGCGTACTCCGATTCGGCCGGAAAGCTGGGCGAAACGGAGGGCGAGCTGTATCGGGCCATGAGGCTTTTGGCCGAGGAGCGCGACCTGCGCATCACCCTGTCCGACGACGCCGTTTCCCTCGCGCGCAGGGACGCGCTGGCCGACCGGGTGTGGAAAAAGCACGTCGGCGCGCCCGCGCTGACGCTCATTCGCCGCGCGGTGGCGCGGGCGCCGCTCCCGACGTTGGCCGCTTCGCTGACGGGGTACGTCGACGCCGCAGCGGAGATCCAATCCAAGCTCGTCGCCTCCGTGACGGCGGCGAGCCCGCTCACTCGCAAACAGGAAGAACGGCTGAAGAGGATCCTCTCAGCGCGTTACGGCAAAGACGTGTCCGTTCACGTCGCGATCGACGCCGCAGCCGTGGGCGGCATTCGCATACACATAGGCGACGACGTCATTGACGCGACGCTCGCCACGCGAATCAAGGGCGTCAAGGACGCCGTCATCAAGTAACCGGCGGCCACCGCCTACGTAGTTAAGGAAAGAGGAATGGCTGAACTTACCATCCAGCCCGAGGAGATCCGGGCGGCGCTCGACAACTTCGTGAGCTCCTACGAGCCCGCCAAGTCCGTGAGCGAGGAGGTCGGCCACGTCACCCTGACCGCCGACGGCATCGCCCGCGTCGAGGGGCTTCCCGGCACCATGGCCAACGAATTGCTGACCTTCGAAGACGGAACCCTCGGCCTGGCCATGAACCTGGAGGAGCGCGAGATCGGCGTCGTCGTCCTCGGCGAATTCTCGTCGATCGAAGAGGGCCAGGAAGTGCGGCGCACGGGAGAGGTTCTCTCAGTTCCCGTCGGCGAGGGCTACCTCGGCCGCACTGTGGATCCGCTCGGACGGCCGCTTGACGGGCTCGGCGAGATCCAGGGAGTCGAGGGCCGGCGCGCCTTGGAGCTGCAGGCCCCCGGCGTCATGATGCGCAAATCCGTCCACGAGCCGCTGCAAACCGGCATCAAGGCGATCGATTCGATGATTCCGATCGGGCGCGGCCAGCGCCAGCTCATCATCGGCGACCGCCAGACGGGCAAGACGGCCCTGGCGATCGACACGATCCTCAACCAGAGGGAGAACTGGCTCTCCGGCGACCCGAAGAAGCAGGTCCGGTGCATCTACGTGGCCATCGGCCAGAAGGGCTCGACCATCGCCTCCGTCCGTGGAACGCTCGAGAAGGCCGGAGCGATGGACTACACGACCATCGTCGCCTCTCCGGCGTCCGACCCGGCGGGCTTCAAGTATCTGGCGCCGTACACCGGCTCGGCCATCGGCCAGCATTGGATGTACAACGGCAAACACGTGCTCATCGTCTTCGACGACCTTTCCAAGCAGGCCGAAGCCTATCGAGCGGTTTCCCTGTTGCTGCGCCGCCCGCCGGGGCGCGAGGCCTACCCTGGCGACGTCTTCTATCTGCATTCTCGCCTCCTCGAGCGCTGCGCAAAGCTTTCCGACGAGATGGGCGGGGGGTCGATGACGGGGCTGCCGCTCATCGAAACGAAGGCGAACGACGTCTCCGCCTACATTCCCACAAACGTCATCTCGATCACGGACGGGCAGATCTTCCTCCAGTCGGATCTGTTCAACGCCAATCAGCGCCCGGCCGTCGACGTCGGAATCTCCGTCTCGCGCGTGGGCGGCGACGCCCAGATCAAGGCGATGAAGAAAGTGGCGGGAACGCTGAAGATCACGCTCGCGCAGTACCGCGCGCAGGCGGCGTTCGCCATGTTCGCCTCGGACCTCGACGCGACCACGCGCCAGCAGCTGACAAGAGGCGAGCGCATCATGCAGCTGCTGCGCCAGCAGCAGTACACGCCTTACAAGGTGGAGGACCAGGTCGCCTCGGTGTGGGCGGGGACCAACGGCTTCCTCGACGAGCTTCCGCTGGACAAGGTCCACGACTACGAGAAGCGTCTGCTCGACTATTTGCGCCACAACACCGGAGTGCTGGAGAAGATCGCGGAGACCGGGCTCCTCGAGAAGGAGACGGAAGAAGAGCTTCGCACCGCGGTCAAGGAATTCACACACGGCTACCTCGTCGCCGAAGGGGTCGCCGCGGACGGCGAGGGCGAGGTCGAAGTGGAGACCGAGGTCGCCAAAGAGCAGATCGTCCGGGCGAAGCGAGGCTGACCGTGGCGGGCGCACAGAGGGTCTTCAAGGAGAAGATCAGGGCGACGGCGACGCTGGAAAAGGTCTTCCGCGCGATGGAGCTCATCGCCGCCTCGCGCATCGGCAGGGCGCGAGAGGCTGCGAGCGGCCTGGATCCCTACACCCGGATCCTCACGCGGTCGATAGCGGCCGTGGCCCTCCACGACCACGAGCTCAACCATCCCATGCTCACCCACCGCGAGGACACGAACCGGGTGGCCGTCCTCGTCGTCACGTCGGACAGGGGGATGGCGGGCGCCTACTCCTCGTCCGTCCTTCGCGAGGCCGACAGGCTGGTCGAGGAGCTGCGGACGGAAGGCAGGGAGCCCGTTCTGTACGTGAGCGGGCGCCGCGGCGAGTCCTACTACAGGTTCCAGGGAATCGAGGTGGCGAAGTCGTGGACCGGCAAGTCCGACAACCCCGACGTCGACGTCTCCGACGACGTCGCCTCCACCCTTCTCGACGCCTATCTCGCCGCGTCCGAAGACGGCGGCGTCGGCGAGCTCATCGTCGTCTACACGAGGTTCGTCTCGATGGTCCGGCAGATCGTCCAGGTGCGCCACATGCTCCCCCTCGAAGTCGTCGAGGCGGAAGACGACGACGAGCGCGGGCCGGTCGACGACCTGGGGGACAGGCCGGAGGAAACGCGTCCTCTCTTCGAGTTCGAGCCCTCGGCGGAGGACATCTTCGACGCGCTGCTGCCGATGTACGTGAGCCAGCGCATTCATTCGGTTCTCCTCATGGCCGCCGCCTCGGAGCTCGCCTCGCGCCAACAGGCGATGCATTCGGCCACGGAGAACGCCCAGAAGCTCATTGAGGACTACACCCGCCTGGCCAACAACGCGCGCCAGGCGGAGATTACGACAGAGATCACCGAAATCGTCTCGGGCGCCGACGCGCTCAAGCAGGGTGCTTAAAGGAGAAACATGACCACGCTCGTATCCAATCCGGGAACCGGACGCATCGTCCAGGTCATCGGAGCCGTCGTCGACGTCGAATTCCCGGCGGACTCCTTACCCGAGATCAACAACGCCTTGACCACGCACGTGGACCTCAGCGCCCAGGGGGAGGGCGAGGGCTCATACGACATGACGCTCGAGGTCGCCCAGCACCTGGGAGACAACATCGTCCGAGCCATCGCCCTCAAACCGACCGACGGCCTCGTGCGCGGGGCCCTCGTCACGGACACGGGCGCGCCCATCTCCGTGCCGGTCGGCGAGGCGACGAAGGGGCACGTCTTCAACGTGTTCGGCGAATGCCTCAACCTCGACGGCGACGAGGTCCTCCAGGTCGAAGAACGGTGGCCGATCCACCGCAAGCCGCCCGCCTTCGACGAGCTCGAGCCCGAGACGCGGATGTTCCAGACGGGAATCAAGGTCATCGACCTTCTCACTCCGTACGTCCAGGGCGGCAAGATCGGCCTGTTCGGAGGCGCGGGCGTCGGCAAGACGGTCCTCATCCAGGAGATGATCCAGCGCGTGGCCCAGGACCACGACGGCGTCTCCGTGTTCGCCGGAGTCGGCGAGCGCACCCGAGAGGGCAACGACCTCATCAACGAGATGGGCGAAGCCGGCGTCCTCGACAAGACGGCCCTGGTATTCGGGCAGATGGACGAGCCTCCGGGCGTGCGCCTTCGGGTGGCGCTGTCCGGGCTGACGATGGCGGAGTACTTCCGCGACGTCGAGAACCAGGACGTCCTTCTGTTCATCGACAACATCTTCCGATTCACCCAGGCCGGCTCGGAGGTCTCCACGCTGCTGGGCCGCATGCCCTCCGCCGTCGGATACCAGCCGACCCTCGCCGACGAGATGGGCTCCCTCCAGGAGCGAATCACGTCCACGAGGGGCCATTCGATCACCTCGCTGCAGGCGATCTACGTGCCCGCGGACGATTACACCGATCCCGCCCCGGCCACGACGTTCGCCCACTTGGACGCGACCACTCAGCTCTCGCGAGAGATCGCCTCGCGCGGGCTCTACCCGGCAGTCGATCCGCTGACGTCGACCTCGCGCATCCTCGACCCGCAGGTGGTGGGGCAGGAGCATTACGAGGTCGCCACCCGAGTCAAGGCCATCCTTCAGAAGAACAAGGAGCTGCAGGACATCATCTCCATCCTGGGCGTCGACGAGCTGTCCGAAGAGGACAAGGTGACGGTCGCCCGGGCCCGGCGCATTCAGCAGTACCTCTCCCAAAACACTTACACGGCGCTCAAGTTCACCGGCGTCGAGGGGTCGACGGTTCCCGTGGACGAGACGGTCGAGGCCTTCCGCCGGCTGTGTGACGGCGAGTACGATCACATTCCCGAGCAGGCGTTCTTCAACATCGGCGGCATCGAGGACATCGAGCGTTCGTGGGAGAAGATTCGCCAGGAGCAGGGCTGATGAAGGTCGAGATCGTCGACAGGCAGGCGCTCGTGTGGTCGGGAGACACCGGCCACCTCGTCGTTCCGTCTCAGGAAGGCGCCATGGGGATCCTGCCTGGGCACACTCCCCTCATGGCGCTCCTCGTGCCCGGCAGGGTCGAGGTGAACCTTTCGGAGGGCCGCTCGCTCGTCTTCGAGGTCGACGGCGGTTTTGTGACGGTCGACGAGGACCGCGCCTACGTCGTCGTCGAGCATTCGGACACCGGGCACACCGAGTAGCCGGGCGCAGGTCAGCCGGGCGCGTTGCGGCCGGGAACACGCAGCAAAGGCACGAAAGGCGGGGATATGAGGGCGCTTGACGTCATATTGGCCGTTGCCTTCGCAGGCGCCCTGGCGGGCCTCGCGTTTCTCAGCGTCTACTTCGTGCGTTTGAGAGGGCTTCTGCACAAGTACGGCACGTTCCAATGCGCGCTGCGGCGAAAGGGAGGCCGTTGGATTCCCGGGATCATCGCGCTCCAAGCCGATGCGATCGAATGGTATCCGCGCAGGTCCCTGGTGCTGAACTACAAATGGAGCTTTCCCCGCGAGCTCCTGGAGATCCGAGGGCATCGCCAGGGAATCCTCCCGGGGACCACGGTCGTCGAGTTCCTCGGCGACGGGGTCGAATACGAGGCCGCGCTGCGCACCGCCCAATTCGCGGGGCTCGTCTCATGGATCGATTCCGCGCCGCCGGCCGAGGAGCCGGCCGACTTCTGATCGATTCGATGCACGTCGGGCGTGTGCCTAGTGGGCGAGCGAGGCGCGACGTCAGGCGCATCGGGTAGGCTGTGAGGCTATGCGCGTAGTCTTTGCTGAGTGTTCCGTCGATTACTCGGGACGCCTCGACGCCCACCTGGAGAAGGCGACGAGGCTTCTCATGGTCAAAGCCGACGGCTCGGTGCTCGTCCACGCCGACGGCGGCTCCTACAAGCCGCTGAACTGGATGAGCCCTCCCTGCTCGATGTCCGTGCGCGAGCCCGACGAAGACGAAGCCGCGTCCGGCGTGAGCGAAGTGTGGGAGGTCTCACGCAACAAGAGCGAGGACAGGTTGGTCGTGCGCATCTTCGAGGTGTGCGCCGAGGCCAGCCACGACCTGGGAATCGAACCGGGCCTCGTCAAAGACGGCGTCGAGGCGCATTTGCAGGCGCTTCTGGCCGAGCAGGTCGAGCGGATCGGCGAGGGCATGAGCCTGGTGCGCCGGGAGTTTCCGACGGCCATCGGGCCGGTCGACCTTCTTGTGCGCGACGGCGACGGCGGGCACGTGGCCGTGGAGGTCAAGCGGCGCGGCGAGATCGACGGCGTCGAACAGCTGACCCGGTATCTCGCGCTGCTTGAGCGCGATCCGCTGCTGGCCCCGGTGCGCGGGGTTTTCGCCGCCCAGGAGATCAAGCCCCAGGCCAGAGTCCTGGCCGAAGACAGGGGCATCGAGTGCGTCGTTCTCGACTACGACGAAATGCGCGGCTTGGACAACCCGGAGGACAGGCTGTTCTGATGCGCCGGTCGAAAAAGTACTCGCGGCCGGTGCGCCCGCTGAATGCGCGTGCGGCCATGAGCGGCGTGAAGCACGAGATCGGCCGCGACGGCGCCGAGTACAAGGTTTTCCACATCCGCGAAGCGGCCAAACGCTACGTGTGCCCCGGATGCGGAGGCTCGATCGACGTCGGCGAGGCGCACGAGGTGGCGTGGACGGAGGACACCGTCCTGGGCTCGCAGTTTGGGATTGATTCGAGACGACACTGGCACACGTCGTGCTGGAGGCATCGCGGAACGAGATGACGCCCTGCGCCGTCGGCGCGAGTTCCGCGTAGGCGAAGGCGGGTGTGCCGCATCGGCGGCGACGCGAGCTCCCCGCCCAGCGAAAGCGAGTGCACGGGCGCGTAACCCTGGCCTGAACGACGATGCGCGGCTAGGGTGGGGATATGACTGTACTAGCTACAAGGCGAACGGGAGACGCGGGAAAGCTCCCGCTCCTTCTTCTTCACGCGATGCCGCTCGATTCGACGATGTGGGATCTGGTTCGCGACAGGCTCGCCCCGATCGACGTCCTCACCGTCGACGCCCCGGGCTTCGGCGGCTCCCCAAGCGGCGCCGAACTTCAAGAGCGCTATGGGCGCCCCGAGCCTTCGCTCGAAGTCTTCGTCGAGGCGATCCGCGAGTCGCTCGACGAGCTCGAGGTCGAGCGCGTCGTCCTCGGGGGCATGTCGATGGGCGGAACCGTGGCGGCGACCTTTGCACAGACCTACCCCGAGAGAGTCGCCGGCCTGGCGCTCATGGACACGAACATCGGCGTGGACGACGCCGACCATGCCGCCATTCGGCGCGAGAGCATCGCCCTGTGCGAGGAGGGCAAGGGATATGAGTCCGTCAAGGAATGGAGCAATTTCCTTGTTTCCCCCGCCTCGCCGGAATCCGTGCGTCAGAGCCTCGACCGGCGTTTTCGGCTGTTCAACTCGGCTTCGCTCGCCTGGCTTCAGAGGGCTCTGCTCGACCGCGACAGCGCCATCGGCGCGCTGACCGCCATCGACGGTCCAATCCTTCTCGAGCGCGGCGCGGACGACGCCACGTGCAGCTTCGCACTCCTCCAGCAATGGAAGGAGCTTGCTCCGCGCGCGAAAATCATTGAGATTCCAGGCGCCGGCCACTTTGTTGCGGACGAGCAGCCCGAGGTGCTGGCAAAGGCTCTGGCCGATTTCTACCGGCAGGCTTCGTAGCGCCCCGGCTGACTCCGCCGGCCTGCCGGAGCAGACGGGGAGCGCCGGAAACAAACGCGGGAGGGCGCCTTCCCTCCCGCGTGAGCGAACTACGTGCGTGATATCACAAGCTGCGTGAGCCCTTCAGGCGCGTGAGCCCTCAGGACGCTTGCTTCTTCTTTGCGGCCCCTCCCGCTTTCGAGGACGCCGACTTGCCCGAGGCCTTTGCCTGAGGCTTCTTCTTGCCGGCGGCAGACTTCGACTTGTCTTGATCGGCGGGCTTGTCTTCCTCCGATTCGACGGCCCGGGGAACCTCGATTTCGTGGATCTCGGCGCCTTCGTCCCCGCTTTCGGGCGCAGAGGCCGCCGACGCCGCGGACGTGACCGTCGGCGTTTCGGCTCGGGCCTGGCCGGCGCTGACGATGTTGGCCAGCGCGAGCCCGGAATCCGAAGACGCGAGCATCGAGCGCATGTCCTCCAGGTAGGTCAGGAGTGCGTCGCGCTGGCTCTCCAGGGAGGCGACGTGCTCCTCGGCCGAGTGGGCCATCGCGGCGGCCTCCGCGTTGGCCTCAGAGCGGATTCTGCGAGCCTCGTCGCGTGCCGCGGAGACGATGGACGAGGCCTCCTCCTGAGCCTGGTTCAGCGTGGCGGTGGCCGTCTTCTCCGAGTCGGACGTGATCTGCTCGGCCCTCTGCGTGGCCTCCGCCAAGCGCCTTTCGGCGGCCTCGGCCCTGCCTTCGGCGTCGGAGACCATGGCCTCCGTGCGCTCGCGGGCCTCGGCGTCGATGGCGGCGCGCTCATCGGCGCTGCGCTTGCGCAGATTCGCGACCTCGCGGTCCACCGAGGCGCGCAGGGCGGCGACGATCTCGTCGGTCTCGCTGCGAAGCCGTGTGGCGTCGCGGGTTGCCTCCGCGCGGATCTTGGACACTTCTTCTTCCGCTGCGGCGCGCATCTCGGACAGCTCCGCGTCGACGTTGGCCCGCTGGGACTCGACATAGTGGTCGATCTCCGAGCGCATGGACGAGACCTCGTTCGACGCCGATGTGCGGACCCGATCGGCTTCGCGCTCGGCGGACGCGACGAGTTCTTCCGCGGTGCGGTGTGCGTTGATCGCCAAAGCGTCCGCCTCCTGACGTGATGTAGCTCGCAGTTGATCGGCCTTGGTGCGTGCGCTCGTGAGCGTGTCCTGAGCTTCGGCCTCTGCGCTGCCGGTCAGCAGCGCGGCGCGCTCCTTTGCCCGCGCGATGATGGCTTCGGCGTCGGAATTTGCCCTGGACATGACGTCCATGGCCTGCTCCTCCGTCGAACGCAGGAGGCGTTCGACGCGCGAGCCGAGCCCGCCGTAGCTGGGGCGGGAGTTCTCCCGAACCTGTTGTTTCGCCTCGGCGAGCTCGCCCGACAGGCGCAGGATGCGTGAATCCAGCTCGGTGACCTGGGACTTAGTTTCCTCGAGTGCGGACTCGCTTTCTTCGAGCGCCGACTCCAATTCATGTATGTGTTCGTCGACCTGCGCGCGGTCATACCCCTTTCGCACAAGCGGGAACCTGCTGGTTTCCTCAACCATTCTCCGACCTTTCCGATGGGTGATATGTGGGTTGTGAATCGGATACAGACTAGGCTACTTTCATAGGCCGTGATCGGCCTAACCGGGACGTCGGATCGGACGGCCGATAGTGTTATAAAATCGTTATTAAAGAGGGGCGCCGCGACTCGGAAGAAGCCCGATTCGCGGGCGTGCGAGGCGCCCTTGCCGCTCGACGAGAGGGACAACATGCGAAGGACCGCCGGCATTGCGCTTGCTGCGCTGGGGCTCATAGTGGCCGTGGTCGGTATTATCATCGGGGTCGTCGACAAGACCGAAAGCACGGCGACGGCCGTCGCCGAGGGAGGGTCGGCCCCCTACGTCTACACGGCGCCGGGAGTGCTCGAGTTGGGCGCGGAAACGGTCAAGGTCAAAGTGGCGGGATCCGGGAACGCCAGTGTGACGCTCGCCTTCGGCACCTCCGACGACGTCGAAAGCTGGGTAAAGGGGCTCCCCGCCACCAAGATCACCGGGCTGACGAACTGGAAGACGCTGAAAACGGAAAAGGCCAAGGGCGGCAATGCGAAGGGCGCGCCGACCCTTGCGGACTCCGACATGTGGATCGAGAAGAAGACCGAGAAGGGGGCGGTCGAAGAGCAGTATCGAATCGACGAAAACAACGCCGGCTCGATCTCGCTCATCGCGACGAGCTCGGACGGCAAGGCTCCCACCGTGTCGCTCACCTGGGACCGCAACCTCAAGCCGTTCAACAACATACCGATCGTCGTCGTCGGCCTGCTCATGGCCCTCGTAGGGGCCGCCCTGCTGGCGCTTGACCACCAGGATCGCCTGCAAAAGGCCGAGCGGGAGGCCATTCGCGAACGCAAGCTCGCTCGCCGAGCAGCCCGCGCGAACGCAGAGACGACGGTTCTGAGCAAAGCTTCCGACGCCGAGCGGGACGAAGATCTCGAAAGCGGCAAACCGACCGTGCCCATGGCCCCGGTGGACGGAGGGCCCGGGCCGAATCCCTCGGCCGGCCGCGGGGCTTCGTCAGGTCCCGGGGCGGCCCCCGCTGTGGGCGCGCCGGCGGGAGCCGACGCCGATGCAACGCCGACCGAGGCGTTGGCCGCCCACGACGTGAGACAATCGAGGCGGCACGCTGCGCCTGACCGCTCGACGGCGGGCGGCCCCGCGGCCCCCGGCTCCGCGCCGGGCGGCTTGCCTCCGCGGGGGGCTCCCGTGCGCGAGGCGGCTCCGCATAGGGCGGCCCCGCCAAGTGCGCCGCGGCCCAGCGGCGGACAGGCGAGCGGCGCGCAGCCGCACGGCTTGCCCCAAGCCGACGCGGCGCCCGAGATCGCCCAGATCATGGGCGGCCAGACGATGCCTCCGCGCACGAGCGTTCCCGGCCTGGGGAGCGACACGCAGGAAATCGACCTCGGGGCGGTCGCCAAGGGCGGCTTCCCGACGCCGCCTGCCGGGCAGCCGCATGAGACTGCCCGAAACGAACAGGCGAACGCCACAGGGAAAACCCTCGGCGCGGGAATCATCGCCGGCAGCCCTCGCGCCGACGAACTGCGGGGCAGGGAGCTTTCTGCCGAAGACCGCATCGTCATCCCTGAAGCCCCCGGTGCGCAAAAGGGCGACGGAATGCCTCGGGGCGACGGAATGCCCGAGGCCGGCGCGCAAGCGGCCTTAGAGCCCGGCGCCCAGGCCGGCGGCGCGGACATGCGCGTGACGGACGCCTCGGTTGTGAGCGACGTCGGCGTCCGCGGCGCCGACTTGCCCAAGACCGCCTGGCGCGGCCGATGGGGATTCGCCCATTCGGAGGACGCTGAAAACCCCGTCGGCGGCAACGACAACGAGGAGGATGCACATGCTTAAGAAAGGAATGCGCCTCGCCCTGGCGGCCGCCCTGGCCGCGGGGGCCTTGGCCGGATGCGGGGAATCGGAGCCGCCCGTGCCCAAGCCGACGGCGGCCAAGTCGACCTCGCGTCCGGCCACGTCGGTCGAGAACTTCATGAAGGTCTCGAAGCGGGTTCTCGAGGCCGTCAACGCCACCGACAAGGATCAGAGCACGGACAAACTCGGAGCGACGACGACGGGCCCCATGACGGTCATCCGCCAGGCTCAGTACAACACGAAACGGCTCCTCGGGGACTCCTACAAATTCCCCGAGTTGGCCACCGAGGTCACGAAAAACCGGGTCGCGATCTCCAGCTCCAAGGGCTATCCGCGGCTGGCGATGACGGTCATGGATCCGCTGAAGGGGAACAACCTCCCGACGATGGACGTCTTCGCCCAGGGAAAGGCGCGCGAGAACTGGAAGCTGTGGGGAAGCCTGCGGCTTTTCCCCGGTGCGGAGTTCCCTTCCGTCGAGGGAGGAAAGACGGGCGCCGAAACAGTCGCCGCCGAGTCGGACAAGGGCCTTGCCGCCAGCCCGAAGAAGACGATCGAGGCATACGTCAATCTCAACAAGACCGGCAGCGATGCCCAGGGGCTGACCTTCTCGCAAGACGCCCTGCGCCAAGAGCTCAAGAAGACTGCGGACAAAAATGCCGCCGCGGTCAACGGAGCGGGCAAGTCGACCATGACCTTCGCCGTCGGCAACGAGGGGCCTGTGGCCATGCGCACGTCTGACGGCGGCGCCGTCGTCGTCGCGCAGCTGAACTACTTCACGACGATCTCCTCGGACTCCCAGCACACCGTGACCGTCGGCGACAAGGCGGGAAGCATCGCAAGCGGCAAAGCAGAGGGCAAAGTCACACTCGACGGGAAGACGCTGACCACCTCCAACACGCGTTTGGTGGCGTTCAGGGTTCCCGCCGCGAAGTCCAAAGACAAGACGATCAGCGTGATCGGATCGAGCGACGACGTCATGCTGGGCGCACAAGTTCAGTGAGGTAGAAATGTCTCAGCCATTGTCCATGTACGGTGCCATCGATCTCGCGGCCGCGGGCTCGGCCCCCGGAGCGGCTTCCGCAGGCGGGGACGCGGTTCCCGGCCCCTTCTCGGTGGAAGCGACCGCAGCCAACCTTCAAAGCATTCTGGAGACTTCGGCCCGCGTGCCGGTCGTCGCCGTCTTCTCCTCCGCGCGCTCGGAGGAATCGACCGCGCTTGCCACTCGCTTGGAGAGCCTCGCCGTCAAGTCCGCGGGAAGCTTCCAGCTGGCCAAGGTCGACGTCGATGCGGCGCCGGAAATCGTTCAGGCGTTCAGGGTCAGCCGCATTCCCGCGGCGGTGGCGTTGCTCCAGGGCCAGCCGCTTCCGCTGTTCGAGGGGGCGCCCGCCGAGGCCGAGCTGGGTCCCCTCATCGATCAGCTGCTCGCGGCGGCCGCGCAATACGGCATCACGGGAAGGCTCGACGGCGCGCAGGCGCCGGCCGAGCCGGCCCTCAGCGCGCATCACGCGGCGGGGCTCGCCGCCCTCGAGGTGCGTGATTTTGCCAAAGCGGAGGAAGAGTTCAGGCTCGCCCTCAAGGAGGAGCCCGGAAACGACGACCTCAAGCGGGGCCTGGCCCAAGCGCGTCTCATGCTCAGGGTCGGCGAGGTGAGCGAGCCGCTCGCCGCGATCGAATCGGCGAACGAGGCGCCGCAGGGGGACGTCGAAGCCCAGCTCGCGGCCGCCGACGTCGAAGTGGCCTACGGCCGGCCGGACGCCGCTTTCACGCGCCTCATCGCGGCGGTCCAGGCGACGGCGGGCGAGGAGCGCGAAAAGCTCAGGGAACGGCTGCTCGACCTCTTCCAGGCGGTCGGCGCCTCCGACCCCCTCGTTTCGCAGGCGAGGAAGGCTCTGGCGAGCGTCCTCTTCTAGGCTCTCTCAAACCACGCCGTGGCGTCTGCGGGGACGGATCCGTCGAGGGCCTCGTCGGTCGAGCAGAGAATCGGCCGCCATCCCTCGGGGATTCGGACCGGCTCGTCGAATGCCGTGATGACGAGGACCTCGCTGCGAGGCTCCCTTGAGGCCTCGTCGACTCCGTCTGAAACGCGGTTGCGCCCCTCTTCGAGGCCGGTGCCGCGCTCTTCGGGGACGTGGTCGCGCCGGTCGTTGCGCGGCTCCTTATGGGCGGCGTCCCTTCCTTCCGTCGAAGCGGGCGTATTGAGAGACGCAGCGGGCGTGTTGAGGAAAGCCAAGCCGCGGCTGTCCGCGGCGAGGTCGTCCGTGACGTCGACGAGCCCTCCGCAGCCGAGCCGCAGCTCGCGCCGCAGCGCGTACATCCGCCGAAAGAGGTTGAGGGACGAGCGCGGGTCGGCCGATTCGCGGTCCACCGCGTACTCCTTCCACTCGGGCGGCTGGGGCAGCCAGGACTTCCCATCGGGGGAGAAACCGAAGGCGGGTGAGTCGGCCTCCCACGGCAAGGGCACCCTGCATCCGTCGCGCCCCGTCTCCTCGCCCTTCGTGCGGAAGTAGGCCGGGTCCTCGCGCAGCTCGTCTGGAAGGGCCATGTGCTCGGGAAGGTTGAGCTCCTCGCCCTGCCAAATGTAGGCCGAGCCGGGCAGCGCCGACATGAGCGCGTGCGCGGCCAGTGCGCGCCTGTGCCCGGCTTCGTCGGGGAGCGGGTCGCCCTCCTTGATGCCCTTCGGGTAGTTGCCGGCGTCGGGAAGCCCCAAGCGGGCGGTCGCTCGGATGACGTCGTGGTTGGACAGCACCCATGTGGCAGTCGCGCCGACGGCGTCCATGTTCCGCAGAGAATCGGCTATGACGGTTCTCATGCGGTCGGCGGTCCACGCCGAGGCGAGGAATTCGAAGTTGAAGGACTGGCTCATCTCGTCGGCGCGAACGTATTTCGCGATCGCCGAGGCGGGGGAGACCCACGCTTCGGCCACGAGCATCCGGTCCGGGCCGAATTCGTCGAGAACCTTCCGCCACTGCCTGTAGATGTCGTGCACGCCGTCGAGATTCCACATCGGCGCGGCCTCGTTCTTCTCCTGCGTCTTTTCTCCTTCGACAATCGCGGCCGTGCGCCCCCAATTCGGAAGGGCGGGGTCCTTGACGAGCCCGTGGGCGACGTCGACGCGAAAGCCGTCGACGCCGCGCCTCAGCCAAAACCTCAAAATGTCGCGAAATTCGGCCTGAACCTCCGGATTGGACCAGTTGAGGTCGGGCTGGGAGGAGTCGAAGAGGTGGAGGTACCAGGAGGCGTCGCTTTCCCACGGCGACCCGGGCGCGTCCTCCCGGTCGCATACCCGTGTCCACGCCCCTCCGCCGAAGACCGAGCGCCAGTCGTTGGGGGCCGGCCGGAACCAGTAGCGCTCGCGCTCGGGCGAGCCCGGTCCGGCCTCGAGGGCCTGCCTGAACCAGGCGTGGCGGTCGCTCGTGTGGTTGGGCACGATGTCGAAGATTATGCGCAGCCCGAGCGAATGCGCGCGTGCGATGAGGGCGTCGACGTCGTCCATCGTGCCGAAGACGGGGTCGATGTCCCTGTAGTCCTCAACGTCGTATCCGGCGTCGCGCTGCGGGCTTCGATAAAAGGGGCTGAGCCAGACGGCGTCGACGCCGAGGCGCGCCAGGTGGTCCAATCGAGAGATCGCCCCGGGGATGTCGCCGATCGGCCCGCCCGAGGAGGCGAAAGAGCGCGGGTAGATCTGGTAGATGACGGCGTCTCGCCACCATAGGCCCGGCGCCGTGGGGTTGTGGAGAAGCATGGTTGTCACGTCCTGTGAGGCGCAGTCGATTCGCGGACGATGAGCTCGCCGTGGAACTCCATCGACGTCGGCGTCTCGCTGCTGGAGACAAGGGCCATGAGGGAGGAGACGGCGCCCTCGCAAATGGCCCTCACGGGCTGTCGGATAGTGGTCAGGGGAGGGGCGGAGAAGGCCATGAGCGGGGAGTCGTCGAAGCCGACGACGGAGACGTCCTCGGGCACCGAGAGCCCCTGGGAGGCGCATTGGCGAATCACGCCGAGCGCCATGATGTCGCTGCCGCAGACGATGGCTGTGCAGCCGTCGGCCAGAAGCGCTCGGGCGGCGCTCTGGCCGCCTTCGACCGTGTAGAGGGTGTGGACGACCGGAGCGGGCGCACCGGGCGCGAGGGCGTTCATGGCGCTCACGAAGCCCTTGACCTTCAATTGGGAGGGGATGAAACGCTCCGGCCCCATTGCCAGGCCGATCGCGGTGTGGCCGAGCGAGACGAGGTGGCGCACGCATTGCGTCACGGCGTCGACGGTGTCGGTGGAGAAATCCGCCGTCGCGATTTCCGGGTTGGGGCCGTTGACCGTGACGTACGGCAGGCCGATCTGCGTCAGACGCGCGTACCGGCCCACGGAGGCCATCGAGTCGGCGTGCAGGCCGGAGATGAAGACGATCCCCGCGACGTGCTGCTCTATGAGCAGTTCGACGTAGGAGTCCTCGGTGATGCCCCCTGCCGTCTGTGTGCACAGCAGGGGCGTGTAGCCGTGGGAGGACAGCGTGGTTTCGATGTTCTGCGCGAAGATCGGGAAGATCGGATTCGTCAGTTCCGGCACAATGAGGCCGATCCTGCCTCCCGGATGCTCTCGCAGCTTCTCTGGCCGTTCGTACCCGAGAAGGTCGAGCGCCGTCAGGACGGCCTGCCGAGTGGCGGGAGCGACGGTTTCTTTCCCGTTGAGAACGCGAGAAACCGTTGCGGTCGATACCCCCGCCTGCCGAGCCAGATCCGAAAGCCGGATGCGATCCGCCATGCTCACCCCCGGGGGCAACTCCGCCCCTCGTCTTGAGACGTCACGTCGACGTGCCGACGTCAATACGCCAAATCGATGTGCCGACGCCGATGCGCCGACGCCGTTCTGCTCGCCAGTTTACCGCCACATGTGGGGCCCTAGCATATCCGTGCGAAATTCCGCGGCTGACGGCGGCCGTCGTCAGCCGTTGGAAGCGTCCTTTCACCGTCGGAGGCGGCCGTTCGCGAGGCACGCTCAGAACACGCGGCGTATGCATTTGATCGTGTAATGAGTGTTTTTAATCTTTAAAAATTTCTTTTCATATTGCGAACATCAAAAATGGTAACTTTTATATAAAAGGACGTTCCTCATTCCGATCTTGCGTGATTTTGCGCCTTTACCGGCGCTGGCTGCGGCCAGTTGACCGACCGCAGCCAGCGCCTCGCGGCATAGCCGTGTTTGAAGGCGAGGCTTCCGCGCCGCCCACGGCTGACGTCGCGCCGTCGGCGAGTGACGCTTTCACCCCGTCGGAGCGCGACGCCGCACCGCCGCCGCCATGCCAGCGCCCTTGCCCCGGCGCCGGATTACGCTTTCGCGCTCTTCTTGGGCTCGTCCTCTTTTGCCGCGGGTTTCTTGTCGGACGCCTTCGCCTCCTCGGACGCCTTCGCTCCCTTGGCCGTTTTGCTCGCCTTGGCCGCAGCCTTCTTCGCGGGCTTCTGGCCGGCCTTCGGGGTCAGGTAGATGACGCCGAAGGGCGGGAGTTCCAAGAGGGCGGAGTGGTCGCGGCCGTTCCAGCTGACCTCCTCGGCCTTGACCTCCCCGAAGTTGCCGACGCCGGAGCCGCCGTATTCGAGGCCGTCGGTGTTGAGAATCTCCTCCCACACCCCGCCGGAAGGCAGGCCCACGCGATAATTGCCGTGCGGTATTCCAGCGAAGTTGCACACGACCACGACGACGTCTTCGTCGTCGGCGGAGCGGCGAAGATAGCTGATGACGTTGTGGTTGCCGTCGGATCCGTCGATCCATTCGAAGCCTTTGTAGGTGAAATCCTGGCTCCACAGAGCAGAATGCTCCTTGTAGACTTCGTTGAGGCGTTTGACGAGCGAGAGCACTCCGTCATGGGAAGGCTCCTCCGTGAGCCACCACTGGAGGCCGATCGCCTCGTTCCATTCGTCGGTCTGGGCGAATTCTTGGCCCATGAACAGCAGCTGCTTGCCGGGATGGGACCACTGGTAGGCGAGGAGCTCGCGGACGCCGGCCAGCTTCTGCCAATCGTCGCCCGGCATCTTCGCGTAGAGGGATCCCTTGCCGTGGACGACCTCGTCGTGGGAGAGCGGCAGGAGGAATTGCTCGGAGAAGGCGTAGACGAGGCTGAAGGTGATTTCGCCGTGGTGCCACGAGCGGTTGATCGGCTTTTCCTCGAGGTAGCGCAGGGTGTCGTTCATCCACCCCATGTTCCACTTGAGGCCGAAGCCGAGGCCGCCGTATTCGGTCATGCCCGTCACGCCCGGGAAGGACGTCGACTCTTCGGCCGCCATGATGATGCCCGGGACCGTCTTGTAGGCGGTGGCGTTGGCTTCCTGGATGAAGGAGATCGCTTCGAGGTTCTCTCGCCCGCCGAAGACGTTGGGCTGCCACTGTCCGGCCTCGCGAGAGTAGTCGAGGTAGAGCATGGAGGCGACGGCGTCGACCCTGATTCCGTCGATGTGGAACTCCTGGAGCCAGTACAGGGCGTTGGCCACCAGGAAGTTGCGAACCTCGGTGCGTCCGAAGTTGAAGACGAAGGTGCCCCAGTCAGGATGCTCGCCGCGCAGAGGGTTGGGGTCCTCGTACAGCGGGGTGCCGTCGAAGCGCGCAAGGGCCCACTCGTCCTTCGGGAAGTGGGCGGGGACCCAGTCGACGATGACGCCGATTCCGGCCTTGTGGAGCTCGTCGATGAGGTAGCGCAGGTCATCGGGGGTGCCATACCGCGCCGTCGGCGCGTAGTAGCCGGTCACCTGATAGCCCCAGGAGGGGGCGAAGGGGTGCTCCGCCAGGGGCATGAACTCAACGTGGGTGAAGCCGCAGTACTTGACGTGGCCGATGAGCTGTTCGGCGATCTCCCGGTAGGACAGCCCGGGCCGCCAGCTTCCCAGATGCACCTCGTAGACGGAGAGCGGGCCGGCGTGGGGGTCCTTCGAGGCGCGTTCGGCCATCCATTCGTCGTCGGTCCATTCGTGGCGGGAATCCGTGACGAGGGAGGCGGTCGACGGCGGCACCTCCGTGCGCTGGGCCATTGGGTCGGCCTTTTGATGCCACGAAAGATCGTTGTACTGGATCTCGTACTTGTACCTCTGGCCCTCGAGCGCGCCGGGGATGAAGATCTCCCACACTCCCGACGAGCCGAGCGTGCGCATGGCGTGCAGGCTGCCGTCCCAACCGTTGAAGTCGCCGATGACTCGAACGGACTTGGCGTTGGGCGCCCACACCGCGAAGCTCACGCCGCTGACGTCGCCGAGTTCGCTGGGGAAGGTCTTCACGTGCGAGCCGAGCGCTTCCCACAGCCGCTCGTGGCGGCCCTCCGAGAACAGGTAGAGGTCGAGCTCTCCGACGGTCGGAAGGAACCTGTAGGGATCGTCGCCCCGGTCTTCGACGTCGCCGTAGACCGCGACGACCCGGTAATCGGGGACTTCGGCCGTCTCTAGGACGGCCCGCCAGATTCCGTTGAACTCGTGCTCAGCCTCGGTGCGGCCCTCGGAGGTTTCTATGAATACGCGATCAGCGAGGCGGCGGAGGACGCGGATGGTTGTCCAGCCGTCTTCGACGTGGGCGCCCAGCACTTCGTGGGGGGCGTGGTACCAGCCGTTCGAGACCGCATTCAGGAGGTCCTCGTCGACGTGAACGTAGTTTGTTTCCTTCATGGCTTTACTCTCCATTAGGTGATTGCGACTTCACTGTGCCACAGATGAAGCGAGTTGGATTTGTCCGTCCATCAGACGGTTGAGCTTGGGGTTTGCGTTGACGGGGAAAGACGTTGATGTTCGATGGCCGGTGCGGCCTTCATCGTCAATCCGCGTCCGCGGCACGAGGGCAGCGGGCGCGGATGGCAACGAAAGACGACCATGCGGCGGACCTCGAAGCCGGGCTAAGAGGGACCCGCCGCTGATTCTGCTTCGGGCGACTCCTCTCTCTGTTCGGGGTCGATGTCCTGGCCTGCGTCCGCGCTTTGGCCGGCGTCGGCGCTCTGATCTGGGACGGCGTCTGCATTTTTCACGGAGGCAACGCTCTTCCCGGCGCCGGCGGGCTCGGCGATCGACTCGGGATTGACCCGGAGGATCGCGGCAACTCCGCCGAGCGGGATACCCAGCCAATCCGGGCGCTGAGCGGCCTCATAGGCCAATTCATAGAGGGCCTTGTCGAGAACGAGCACGTCCAACAGGAGCTTCTCGGCTTCGCTGAGCTCCCCGTATCCACGCAGGAAGGCTGCGACCGCGGCCTTCTCCCAGGTTGCGATCTGCTCGGCCTCGCGCTCTTCGACGTCGCTCGGATCGGGGCGGTCATGGGCGTAGGCGAGGCGGTTGAGGGTCATGCCCGCCGCGTAGCCAAAGCTTCGGACCATCCCGGCGACGTCGCGAACTGCCAGGTCGGGCTTGGTCCTCTCTGAGAGCGGCCGGAGCGGCTCGCCTTCGAAATCGAGGGCCGCCCATCCTCGGCCGGGCACGTCAAGGACCTGGCCCAGGTGGTAGTCGCCGTGAATCCTCTGCAGGGGCGGCCACGCGACGTCTTCCGTCGCCGCATATAGGGCGTCGATCCGTTTGCGATAAGGGGCCAGCCCCGGCACAAGGGCCACGGCCTCGTCGGCCCGTTTGGACCACGCCCGCCTGAGCCGTGCCCGGCTGGCGGCGTCGGCCTCGGACGTTCCGCAGCGGGCGGCGAGCTCCTCGTGAATCTTCCGCGTGAGGGCGCCCAGGCGCTCAATGGAGTCGCGTTCCTCGGGAGTCTGGACAGGTTTGTCGGGATCGAATTGGCTGCCGTCGGCCCCCGGCACCTGCGCGGTCACCGTGCGCCACGCGTCCTGCGAGCCGGCCAGGAACTCCTGCGCCACGAGGATGTCCGCGACCTGCCCCGTCCACGCCATGCGGGCGTTGCCGAGCAGGCGCGGCACCGTGCCGCTGTCGGAGAGGACTCCCGTGAGGAACACGTCCGGGTTTTCTCCCGGGCTGAGCACCCGGAAGACCTTGACTATCGTCCGCGTGGAGTCCGCAAGCTCGTAGATCACGGAGGTGTTGGACTGCTCGCCGGTCAGCTTGTGCGCGCTGACAGCTGCCGCGCCCGCCGCGCGGGGCTCCGAGGCTAGCCGGGCGCCGGATTCGCCGACGACGGACGTCGCTTCGACGCGCTCGCTCGCCGTCGCCAGAGCGAGCAAGGCCCGCTGCCCGGCGGTGTGCTCGGCGGCGTCGACCGGCCCGTCCTCCGTGACCACGACGGGGACGTTGTACTCCCTGCCGTCGGCGGAGACGGCGAGCCAGAAGACCTTTTCGTCCCAGGGGCCGCCGAGCGCGAACGCACGGTCGATCTTCGGTTTTCCACCCCCGAACCATCGCATTCCGCCGAGCCATGTCAAAAGGTCGGATGCTTCGAAGCCAAGCAGTTTCGCTTCGCTCATAGTGTTGCCCTCCATCAGATTGCTTTGACTGAGAGAATGTGTGCGCACTGTCCGCGCGGGTCGAGGCTGACGTACGGGCTCTCGTTCCACAGGAACGTCTGCCTGGACAGCTCGTCGGTGACCCGCAGAATCGGGCCGGCATCCCACCTCGGATTCACGCCGAAAGGCGTCAGGTCGAGGTAGACGAGGGCGTCGCGGGTCGCGTACGGGTCGAGGTTGAGGACCACGATGACGGCGTCGAACTTTCCGTTGGGGGTCTCCTCCGGGCGGGCGAAGCGCGTGAAAGAAAGGATCTTCTCATTCGACGTCGGGTTGATGACGAGCCCGCGCAGACGCTGAAGCGCCGGATGGTCCCTGCGAATCCGATTGAGGTTGCCGAGTAGGTGGGGGATGCCGTTGTCCTCGCCCGGCGTGTAGTCGCGGGCCTTGAACTCGTACTTTTCGTTGTTGATCTGCTCTTCGGCGCCAGGGCGCGCCACATTCTCGACGAGCTCATAGCCCGAATAGATGCCCCACGTGGGAGCGCCGGTCGCCGCCAGCACGGCGCGAATGGAGAAGGCCGCGAGGCCGCCGCGCTGCATGTAGGGCGTGAGAATGTCATGGGTCGTGGGCCAGAAGGCCGGGCGCATGCGATCGTCGGAGATTCGAGCAAGCTCCCACAGGTAGTCTTCGATCTCCTTCTTTTCGTTGCGCCAGGTGAAGTACGTGTAACTCTGATGGAAGCCGACGGCGCCCAGTCCTCGCACCATCGGCGGCTGCGTGAACGCCTCGGCCAGGAAGATCACCTCGGGATGGCTCTCCCTGAAGTCTGCAAGCAACCGCTCCCAGAAGTTCACCGGCTTCGTATGCGGGTTGTCCACACGGAAGATCGTCACCCCGTGCTCCACCCACAGTTCCAGAATTCTCTTGATCTCCCGATAGATTCCCTCCGGGTCGTTGTCGAAGTTGAGGGGGTAGATGTCTTGATACTTCTTCGGAGGGTTCTCTGCGTAGGCGATCGTTCCGTCGGCCCTCGTCGTGAACCACTCCGGATGCTCGGTCAGCCACGGGTGGTCGGGCGAACACTGGAGGGCGACGTCCAAAGCCACCTCCATCCCGCGCTTTTTTGCCTCGCCGACGAGGAAGTCGAAGTCTTCGAATGTCCCAAGGTCGGGGTGGATGGCGTCGTGCCCGCCCTCGTGCGAGCCGATGGCATAGGGGCTTCCCGGGTCGCCCGGCTCGGCCGTCAGCGTGTTGTTGCGGCCCTTTCTGTTCGTCGAACCGATTGGATGGACGGGCGTGAGGTACAGGACGTCGAAGCCCATGCCGGCGATGCGGTCAAGGTCGCCCGCGGCAGTGCGCAGCGTTCCCGAATGCCAGCCGTCGCCGTCCTTGTATGCCCCGATCGAGCGCGGGAAGATCTCGTACCAGGAACCTACGAGCGCCCGGATGCGGTCGACGTTCACGGGCAGCGCCGCGCTTTCCGTTTCAAGGTCGCGCAGGGGGGCCTCCTCGAAGGCCGCCCGCACCTCGGGCGACGTAGCGGCGGCGAAGCGGTCGTCTGCCGAGGCCTCGTCGTTCGCGGCGGCAGCGGCGGCGGCCTCGAAGACCCGCCTGGCTTCGGAGCCTTCGGGGGCGCCCTCGGCAGCACGCCTGAAAAGCGCGACGGCTTCGAGGAAGACGAGTTCGACGTCGACTTCGGCCTCCAACTTCACCTCGGCGTTGTGGAGCCACGTCGCGTAAGGGTCGGACCATGCGCGCACGCGAAAGGACCACGAGCCCGGGTATCCGGGAGTGAGCCACCCTTCGTATCTGCCGAGCCCGGGAAGGACGAGGGCCATTGGGGAGGTTTGGACGACCTGGCCGGAGGGGTCGATCAGCTCCGCCTGGGCCGCGAACTTGTCGTGGCCCTCGCGGAAAACGGTTGCCTGGACGGGGAAAGACTCGCCTTCTGTGCCTTTGGCGGCCAGGCGTCCGCCTTCGACCTGGGGCGTGACCTCCATGATCGGTATTCGGCCGATTGCAGGGGCAAAGGCCGAGGACGACGCCGCCTCCGCAGGCGCTGACGCGCTGTCCGGGGCGGCTGGGACTTCATGCGCTCGCGGCGCGGACTGCTTCTTCGGAGTGCTCACAGTTCACAGCCTAAAGGGTGCGCGTTGTTATTGCACGGAGCGCTCGAAGAGTGGACCGGAAGAGTCCGCAACGTGGGACTGGCAAACGCCCTCGCAGGCCCCGGAAGCAACCGTCCCGGTTGGGGAACGGTGCTCCTTTCCCCGGAGCGAAGTGAAACATTAGGATGTTTCCTGACGGCTTGAGGCGGCCGGAAGTTGCCTGAAGGTCGTCCGGCGGCGGTGTGAGGCATCAGGCGGTCGCTCGGAATCGTTCGGCGATTGCGCGGGATCGTCGGCCTTGGCCCATGCATTCGATACGGGGGTTTCCATGAAGTATGACGTGTTTGTGTCGTATCGGCATGTGCGTCCGGATGCGGATGTGGCGAGGGCTGTTGCGCGGTTGGTGGAGGGGTATGTGGTTGCGGGGTCTGTTGGGGGTGTGGTGAAGAGGCGGGGGTTTCGTGTGTTTCGTGATGTGGAGGAGTTGGCGTCGGGTGAGTTGGGTGTGTTGATTGAGTCGGCGTTGGCTGAGTCGGAGTTTTTGGTGGTGGTGTGTTCGCCGCGGACGGCGGGGTCGGTGTGGTGTATGCGTGAGGTGGAGTTTTTTTCGCGGGTGCGGGGTGTGGATCATGTGTTGGCTGTTGTGGTGGAGGGTGATCCTGGTGTGGTTGTGGGGGATGTTGTGGGTGGGGATGTGTTGGCTGTGGATGTGCGTGCGGGTGCGGTGAGGTCGGAGGGGTTTGGTGGGTTTGAGGGGTGTGGGTCGGGTGTGGTGGATCGGTTGGTGCGTCAGTCGGTGGGTGTGTTGCGTCGGGATGGGATTGATCGGTTGATGGCTGGTGTTGTGGGGGTGTCGTTGGGTGATTTGCGGCAGCGTCAGCGTGAGCGTCGGATGCGCCGAATCACCGCAGCAACAGCCGCCGCGGCGCTTGTCATGGGCGGCATCGGCGTGTCAGTCACCGGCCTGTGGCTGCGGGCAAGGAGCGCCGAACGCGCGGCCCACGAGGAGAGCGCGACGGTGACGATGAGGATGGCGTCGGATACCATCGCCTCGGGCGACCGGATCCGAGGGCTTCTGTACGCGAAGGAGGCTTGGAAGAAAGCCGACCCCGGCAGCCCCTCGTACGACGCTTTGAGGACCAAGTACTATGAGAATCTTGCCGAAGGCGCCGTCTACCCGCCGATGACGGTCCTTTCGAAAATCGATACCGGCGCCCTGGGCGACAAGGCCGGCATGTTGGTCGTTCCCGGAAGCGGCGATTTGTTTCTCACCGCGGGCGAAGGCGCCCGCGTGACGATGTGGAACGCGTCCACCGGCAGACGCGTCAAAACGATCGACGTCGCAGAGAAGCCTTTGTACTTGGAAAAGACGGACTCGCACGGCGGCTTCTTGGTCATGACGAAGGATGGGAAGGCGAGCGTCTTCGACGCCGGGGGCAAGCGCCTGAGCCATTTCAAGGTGAAGCTCGGCGCGTCGTCGTCCATGCGGGCAAGCGTGGTGCGCGGCCGCCTTTATTTGCCCTACAAGGACGGCGGAAACGTGCATATCGCGGCGTACGACATAAACAAGGGCACGGCGCTCTTCGACAAAGAGTTCCCCGGATTCGAGAGCTACGACGTTCAGTCGGACGGCAAGGAGTTCGCCGTCTCCTATGAAGAAGGCGGAGCGTTTCGCTACGACTCGACGGGCAACGAGAAAGAGGCTGTCGTCTCGCGTGAAGAGGACGCTGCGCACCGAGCGGAGGAACGGAAGCGCAGCCCGAACGTCAACGGTATGGTGAGTTATGCGTTTGGTGCGAAAAAGTTGCTCTACTACTCCGCGACGCATCTCTACAGGGTGGACACCGGCACCGGAGAGCGTTTGATCCGTCACAAGGATTCCTTTCCGACCAGAGTGACGTCTTTGTCCCTGTCCGAGAACGGTCGATGGGCCTATCTCATCGGCGGAGGGAGCTCTCTCTCCTCAAATCGGATAGACCTGTCCGACGAGTACGTGCGCTCCGTGAGCTTGCTCCTCCCCAATCAGACAAGGGGCAAGAGGGAAGGCCAAATCGAAGACGGCGTCTTGCTTTCTGCCCAGTCGCTCTTCATCGGCGTCAATTCGGACAACTCCCTGGCCGCATGGGACCCCCGTTCCAACGGGGTCCTTTCCATCCGCGCGATCGGCAAGACGGACGACCTCGGAGCGCAGATCGTGCAGGTCAGGATGACGAAAGACGCCTCGAGGCTTCTCTCTCTCGGCCAGGACGGCACGGTCAGCGTCGTCGACGTGCGTGGGACCGACCGATCGTATGAGGGGAACTCTCAACTGCTCGCGCGTTCCAACGACAGGAGGCAGATTTATGCATACGACGGCGTGACCGGCTTCGTCCACGAGGCGGGGACGAAGAAGGGCTCGCCTGCCGCGCCCCCGTACAGCCTGAGCAGGGTCGCCGTGAGCAACGGCGGGAAAGTCGCCTGGGTGTCCCGGGAAAACGCCGACCGGCTGATCGTCTCCCATGGCCGCAAGGCTCTGTATTCTCCTGAAGAAAAGGTCGGCACTGAGTACACGGGCGATCGCCCGTTGGTTGTGTTCGGCAGGCGCGACGACGTCGTCTATGTGACTGCGAAGGGAAAAGTGGTCCGCTATGACGCCTCCGGCAAACGCGAAACCTACCTCGATTTTGGGGGCGAGGTCCTCTCCCTCAGGGCGAGTGCGGACGGCAGCCTCTTGGCCGTCACGCGTTCGAACCAGCCCGCGAACGCCGAAGCGAGCTGGCAGGTCTTCAAGGTCGACGGAGGCAGGCTTGTGGCAATGGGGTCCGGCGAAATGCTCAGCGTCGTCGGAAGCGCGGGAAAGCTCGAATCGACGCTGTCCGTCGGCGGAGGCAGAATCGTTCGCCGGGACAGCCGCGGAGAGGAGCTCTCGAACGTCGCGCTTCCCTCCGGCGCCCGCTCAGACGGCGAGGTTCTTTTCGAAGGGTCGGAAGACGGCACGGAGGTCGTCGTGCCGTCTTCCGAAAGCTCGTACTTCGTCATCGACGCCCAGACGGGAAAGGTGCTCAGAAGGATATCGACGGACGCGCGGTACCCTAAAGCGTTCATTTCGGGACGGTATATCGTGTACAGCGTTCTGGGCACCGATTTGCGGGACGGTTTCAAAGAGACGCAAATGCATTCTCTTGCCCAGCTTGAGAAAACGGCCGACAAGGTGCTCGGCGGGCGGCGGCTCTCCGAAGAGGACAAGGAGGAAATACGGTGAAGTATGACGTGTTTGTGTCGTATCGGCATGTGCGTCCGGATGCGGATGTGGCGAGGGCTGTTGCGCGGTTGGTGGAGGGGTATGTGGTTGCGGGGTCTGTTGGGGGTGTGGTGAAGAGGCGGGGGTTTCGTGTGTTTCGTGATGTGGAGGAGTTGGCGTCGGGTGAGTTGGGTGTGTTGATTGAGTCGGCGTTGGCTGAGTCGGAGTTTTTGGTGGTGGTGTGTTCGCCGCGGACGGCGGGGTCGGTGTGGTGTATGCGTGAGGTGGAGTTTTTTTCGCGGGTGCGGGGTGTGGATCATGTGTTGGCTGTTGTGGTGGAGGGTGATCCTGGTGTGGTTGTGGGGGATGTTGTGGGTGGGGATGTGTTGGCTGTGGATGTGCGTGCGGGTGCGGTGAGGTCGGAGGGGTTTGGTGGGTTTGAGGGGTGTGGGTCGGGTGTGGTGGATCGGTTGGTGCGTCAGTCGGTGGGTGTGTTGCGTCGGGATGGGATTGATCGGTTGATGGCTGGTGTTGTGGGGGTGTCGTTGGGTGATTTGCGGCAGCGTCAGCGTGAGCGTCGGATGCGCCGAATCACCGCAGCAACAGCCGCCGCCACGCTGGTGACCGGTCTGTTCGCCGCCACCAGCGCGGGGCTGTGGATCAAGGCGCGCCGCGACAGCGACGTGGCGAACCGGCGAAGCGTGGAAACCCTTATGGACCTTGCGGACACGACGATCGCCGGAGGCGACAGGGAGCTCGGCCTTCTCTACAGCAATCTTGCTCTGTCCAGGGCGAAACAGTCCTGGGACTCCTACGCCGGGCTGCGAGGAAGGCACTACGTCAACGTCAACGGTGCGACGTCGCAGGGCCCGCTGGCGCCGCTGACGAGGATCAAGACGGATTCAGGCGTTGCGAGTTTCGGGATCGGATCCAACGGCACGATCGTCACGGCGGGCAAGAGCGCGAATCTCAGCGTGTGGAGCAGCGAGAACGGCAAGCGTCTGCGCTCGGTCACCCTTTCGGAGAAGCCCATCGACGTCGGCGCGTCGACCGACGGGACGCGTTTCTACGGCATCGACCGCCGAGGGCGGCTGACGGTCACTCCCGCAGACGGGGGCCCTGCCAGAACCGTTCGAATCGCGGATGCGCGGGCCATACTCGGCACTGTTCTCGCCGGCGATCGTCTCTTCGTGGCCCACGACCCGGCAAAAGGCAGCTCCCGCGTCCGCGGCTACGACGTAAAAACGGGGGCGCAGATCTTCGACGTCGATTTTTCCAACAGGCCGTTCGCCCACTTCGACTGCGCCCCGGACGGCTCGGAATTCGCCGTTGCGTTCAAAGGAGGCGGCGCCGAGAGGTACGACGGCGCTACCGGCGCCCTTCGCCAATCGATTGTCGATTCCGCCCAGGACGCCGCCGCGCTGGCCGATTCTCACGCGGAAGGCGGATCCTTGGACTATTCGAGGTCGGGAAACAAGCTTGTTTATTTCTCCGCGGCGACGATGTACGTGGTTTCCCTGCCGTCGGGATCCGTCGCCTCTCATTCCTTCGAAAAACGTTACGGTGGAGGGATGGCCAAGATTTCGAGAGACGGCACGTTCGTCATCGACCCCGCCACGAGGAGGAAGATCGATGCCGCGACGGGCAGAGAACTCTCCTCTTACGCGCTGATGGAAGGCGACGCTCGAAGCCTGGCGTGGCTTTCCCCGCGCGACGACGCATTCATCGTCGGCACGAACGGCAGGGAGCTCATGCTGTGGGACGATTTGTCCGACGCCGCCTCGGACGACGCCTTTAAATTGCCGGTCGCGAAGAGGGCCTATACCGGATCGCCCATCGAGTACGGGAGGTTCACCCAGAACGGGAAGCGATTCGTCACGGCAAGCTCCGACGGCAACCTGACGGTCTACGACGTCGCGGCCCCTGACGGAGGAGTCCAAACCTCGGGCTCCGTCGTCGTCCGTTCCAACAACCGCAATTTCCTCTACAGCCGCGGCAGGAACGGAGGGGTGATCGTCGATGCGCGCAAGAAAAGGGGGAAAGCCACTCTGACGGAGATTCAGAGTTCCAGCGACTCAGCTGTGAGCAACGACGGAAAGGCGCTCGCATTCATGTCGCAGGCGCATGCGGAAGGGGTGAGCGTCCTTTCTGACTCCGGCAAAACCGAGTACAGGACTCCCGAGAGCATGCCCTTGGGAGTTTCGGAAACCTCGATCGTCTTCGGCCCGTCTCACGACGTCGTATACGTGACGGTCAAAGGGGAGGTCGTCCATTACGGCGCGAGCGGAAAACTTGGCTCCTACGGATCGAAAAAGGACGGCGACGTCGCCTCGCTCCGGGCGAGCGCCGACGGATCGGTTCTCGTCGTCAATCGGGAAGGGGGAAAGTGGCAGGCCCACAATGTCAAGACGGGCAAGCTCCTCAAACGAGGGACAGGGGCGGTCTATGACGTTTCCGGGAAGAACGGCGCCTTCGAATCCGCGACGCTGCTGGCGGGGAACTCGATCAGCGCCGTCGACGCGTCGGGCGAGGTCAAGCGGAAGGTCGAGATGCCGAGGGAAATCGGCCGCCACGTTCGCTCGGGGCAAGTGCTTGACGCAAACGAAAACAAGTTCCTCATCCGGACGCAGAAGCAAATCGTCGTCTTTGACCTCACCGTCGGCCAGGTGGTTCAGCGGCTCAGAGCGCCGGCGGCCAATGCGCGGGCTCTGCTGGTCTCCGACGGCATCGCCTACGACGTCGACGACGCCCAATCCGGGAGCTTTCGCCTCGTCAAAGACGTGAAACTAGCCGATGCGGAAGCGGCCGCAAAGAAGATGGTGGGGGACAGAAAGCTCACTGAGGCTGAGAAAGAAGTGATCGGCCAGTGAGCTCCCGCGAGGGCGTCGCCCCCCGAAAGTCGATTGCCCGCTCTCCCTACTTCATGACTTTCGCCGCGGTGGCCTTCCTTGCTGCGCTCATAGCCGGATTGCAGGTCGAGTGGGGGAAGAACGGAAACTCGTGGACCGACGCCTCGATGACGGTGTACGCCGTCATGAAGCTCTTCCTTTTCGACTCCGTGCTTGAGGGGGACCCCGGGCCTCCCGTCTACGAGGTTGCCAGATGGCTCGCGCCCATGACCACGGCGGCCGGCGTTCTCGCCGTCTTCGAGGTATTCGCGGTGGACCTGCGTCTGCGGCTCCACCCGGTGTCCGGCAACCACGTGGTGGTGCTCGGGTGCGGCGAGCGGTCGCGGGCGATCATGCATGAGATTCTCGGCTGGAAGGAGGCCAGCGGCGTCGTTTGCGTCGTCCCGGACACGACGCCGCTCGACGACGTCCGCTCCTTAAAATCCGCCGGAATCCAGGTGGTCGCCGTCGATTATGACGCCAACGACACGGCCGAGGAGGCCAGGGCGATCGCCAGAATCCACTTGGAGTCGGCCCGCGGGATCATCTCTATGGAGCCGGAGCCGGCCACCTTCGGCCACGTTCGCTGGCTCGCGGCGAGGGCGCCGAAGGGCGTGGGGGCGACGGTCCACGTCAACTCGGAAAGCCGCCGCCTGCGCGAGATCGTCGAACGGGACATGGACAATTTCCCCGATTTCGACATGCACTACTTCTCCCTCTCGGAGCTGGCTTCCTATCAGCTTCTCGGGTCGGGCGAGTTTTCGATCCTGCCGCCGGCCCTGGACGCCTCGCGCAGGTTCATGGCCGGCGACCCCGCCCCGTGGAACGAGGAGCCCGGCCGCATCCTCCCATACGGCGGGTTGACTTTCGAACAGATCGACGCGGCCGTGGCCGAGCCGCACGTGCTCGTCGTCGGCATGGGGCAGGTGGGCGGCGAGCTTCTGGCCATGCTGGCGAATCTGGGGATCACCAGCCCGAACAGGCCTCTGCGGGTGACGGTGGCGGGGCGCGGGGTGGGCGAGCAGATCGACGACGTCTTCGCGCAGGTCGAGGATCTGTCGAAAGTCATCGATCTGACCGTCCTCGACGTCAACCCCGAGGGCCGCGCCATGCGCGACGCTCTGGCGGGCATCTCCGCCGAGCGTCCCTTCAGCGCGGCCGTCTACGCCCTGGAAGACTCCAGGGGATCACTCCTGTCCGCCGATTTCATGATGCCCGTGCTCGCGGGGATCAACACCGCCGTGTGGTGCCCGCATCGCGCCGACGTCGATCCCATTCTCAATGCGATGCCCGAAGGCTCGCGGATCCGCCTGTTCGGCTTGGACTCGGAGGTGCTCAATCCCGGAGCAATCCTCGCCGAGCGCTACCTGGAGCAGGCGCGGCATTTCAACCTCGTCTACGCTCAGACGGACGCCCGCATTTCCGGCGGGCTTCCGCCGATCAACGCGCAAGAGGCGTGGACGGGGCTGAGCACGGTCAAGAAGGAGTCAAGCTTCGCGCAGGCCCTGCATCGCCACGTCAAAGGCGCCGTGCTCGACGCGACGGCCCGGGCTTTCGCAGGAGTCAACGGCTTTCAGCTCATCAACCACTGGGAGCGGGTCTTGGAGGGACTGACGGCGGCTGAGCAGGCCGACGCCATCGCCGCCGATCCGTTGCTGAGCTACATGTCGGCCTTGGAGCACCGCCGGTGGGCGACCTTCTATTACCTGCGCGGCTTCACCTGGGGCGAGACCAAGGACGAGGTCGGCAGAACCCACGATTGCCTCGTCGACGATTGGGACGCCTTCATCGCGGGCCCGCGCCGTGAAACCATCGCATACGACGCCTTTGCGAGCTTGATCCTCGACGGCCCTGAATGATCGCGAGCTCGGCTCATGGCCGGGTTGGACGGCGAGGACTTCGACTCGACGTCGGCCGTTGATTCGCGGCCGTCGTCGTAAAGCCTTCTCAGTAAACCATTTTCATGGCCTTGCGCACCTCGTCGAGGGTGGCGTCTGCCATGGCGTTCGCCCGCTCGTTGCCCTCGTGCAGGACCTTCTCGACGTATCCGGGGTCGGCCTCGACCTCCGCGCGGCGGGCGCGGATCGGCGCGAGGAAATCGTTGAGCGACTCGGTGACGACCGCTTTGAGCCTTCCAGCTCCGGCGTCGCCGATCTCCTCCGCAATTTCGCGGGGCGAGCGCCCTTGGGCGAGGCCCGCGAGCGTCAGGAGGTTCGAGACCTCGGGGCGATTCTCGGGGTCGAAGGCGATGAAGCGCTCGGAGTCGGTCACGGCCTTCTTGATCCGCTTGGCCGTCTCGTCGGCGTCCATTCGCAGCTCGATCGTGTTGTTGCGGGATTTGCTCATCTTGTCCCCGTCGAGGCCGAGGATCATGTCCGCTTCGGAAAGCAGGCCGTGCGGGCGGGGAAACACTTTGCCGTAGCGGGAATTGAAGCGGTCGGCGACGACGCGCGTCTGCTCGATGTGCGGCAGCTGGTCTTTGCCCACGGGGACGAGGTTCGCCTTGCAGAAGAGGATGTCGGCCGTCTGGTGCACGGGATAGGTGAGCATGAGGCCGGACATCGCGCGGTTTCCCGCCGCTTCGAGCTCAGCCTTGACCGTCGGATTGCGGTGAAGCTCGGATTCCGTGACGAGCGAAAGGAAGGGGAGCATGAGCTGATTGAGGGCGGGCACAGCCGAATGGGTGAAGATCGTCGCCCTGGCAGGGTCGATTCCCACGGCGAGGTAGTCGGCAACGAGCGAGCGGACGCGTTCCCCGATGGGGCCGACGCCGTCTCGGTCGGTGATCACCTGGTAGTCGGCGATGACGAGCCACGTCTCGACTCCCGCGTTCTGAAGGCGCACGCGGTTATGCAAAGAGCCGAAATAATGGCCGACGTGAAGATGGCCGGTCGGCCGGTCGCCCGTCAACACGCGGAACTGGCCGGGGTCCTCCTCGATCGCCTTCTCGATCTTGCGGGAGATGTCGCGAGCCTTGGCGAGGGTCGCGCTCGCCTCCGGCGCCTCGCCCGCGGCTTGCCTGCGGCCGTGCGACCGGCCGGCCACGTCGGATCGATCGGCGTCGCCAGCTCGCCCGTCGCTGACTGCCGCGGCGTCGGCAGTCCGATTGTCCTCGGTCATATGTCCCTTCTTTCGGCGTCGGACGCATGGTTCGTCTCATCTGACGCGCAGCTTGTCTCGTCGTCGGTTCGGTTCGCGGTCGGACGTGCGCTAAGCCATCAGACGCGTTTTCGACACACAGTCTAGTGGTTTGCCTGTCAGCCTGCCGGAGCCGCCGTTTCGCGCGGCTTTGGCGGCGCGGCGTACACCTGCATCGACAGTGCGCCGATCGACGTCCTTGCTCCGGGGGCATAGGAGGGCTGGTTCGCTTTCGGGCGTTCCCAGGCCGAATCCCAAGCCAGGCGGAAAATGGTTCCTCGGCCCTCCGGCAGGTGAATCTCCTTGTCGTGGGGCGAGCCGTTGAGGATGACGAGGACGTCGTTGTCTTTTCCCCGTCCCGAGCGCAGCATCTGGATCGTCCGGTACCCGCGGTCGAACCAGAGATATTGGGGCATGGTGTTGCCTTCGGCGTCGAACCAGTCCAAATCGGTGAGAACGTCGTCCTTGTAGGAGGTTTCAGTGTAAAAGCCGGTGGGGCGGCACGCGTTCGACTCCCTGCGCAGGCGCAGGAGGAAGGCCGTCGTCTCCCACAGGTCGCGCTGCCAAGGGGCCAGATCCCAATTCACCCAGGTCAGCTCGTTGTCCTGGCAGTAGGCGTTGTTGTTGCCCTTTTGGGTTCGCCCGAATTCGTCGCCGGCGGTGATCATGGGCGTTCCGGCGGAAAGGATAAGCGTCCCCAAGAGGTTGCGCATGGCCTTGCGCCGCTCCGCTTTGACGGGGCCGGGCGCATCGGTCGCGCCTTCGAATCCGAAGTTCCAGGAGAGGTTGTTCGTGGTCCCGTCGCGATTGTCCTCGCGGTTGGCCTCGTTGTGCTTGGCGTCGTAGGAGACGAGGTCGTGCAGCGTGAATCCGTCGTGGGCCGTTATGAAATTGATCGAGGCGTACACGCCGCGGCCGCCGGGTATGCGCCCGTGCCCGAAAAGATCGGCCGATCCGGCCAGCCGCGTCGCTATGTCCCGCAGGTCGCCGCCGCTTCCGCCGTGCGCGAGCACCCGTGGATCGGCTACCCAGAACGAGCGCATCGTGTTGCGGAAATGGTCGTTCCAATCGGCCATCGGGGCCGGGAACTGGCCTGTCCGCCAGCCGAAGGGGCCGAGGTCCCAGGGTTCGTTGACAAGCTTGAGGCTGCCGAGGATCGGATCGGTCAACATGGCCATGAGGAAGGGATGGTTCGTGTCGAAATGCTCTCCGTTGCGCCCCAGCGTCACGGCGAGGTCGAATCGGAAACCGTCGACTCCGATTTTGTCCGCCCAGTAGCGCAGCGAGTTGAGCGCCAAGAGGAGCACGGATCGTCGCCGGAAATCGAGCGAGTTGCCGCATCCCGTGGTGTCCATGAGGCGTCCAGGGTTGTCCGGCTGAGCCATGTAATAGGATGTGTTGTCGATGCCCCGCCACGAAATCGTCGGCCCGTCGCCGCCGCCTTCGCACGTGTGGTTGTAGACGACGTCGAGGATCACCTCGATTCCTGCCTCGTGCAGGGCCGCGACCATGCCCTTGACCTCGTCTATGACGGCTTGGGGGCCGGCCTCCTGTGCGGCCTGCGTCGCGTAGCTGGGTTCGGGGGCGAAGAAATCGAGCGTGCTGTAGCCCCAATAGTTGGTCAATCCGATGTCCGCAAGGAAGGTCTCGTCCATCTTGGCTTGAATCGGCAGAAGTTCGACAGCCGTGATTCCCAGTCGCTTGAGGTAGTCGACGGCGGCGGGGTGGGCCAGGCCGGCGTAGGTTCCCCGGAGCTCCTCCGGGATGCCCTCGCACAGCGCCGTTATGCCTTTGATGTGGCATTCGTAGATGACGGTGTTGCGCCAAGGAATGCGGGGGTGATGGGTGACGGACTCTTCCGGTTCCGTCACAACGCCGAGGCTCATGAAAGGAGCGGAGTCAAGGGGGTCGGGGTCGAGGATTCGGGAGCGGTCCAGGCTGAACCCAGGCGAGAAGAGGGCGCCGTCGAGAATGGGCGCGCGCGTGACGGCTTTGGCGTAAGGGTCCAGAAGAAGCTTGGCAGGATTGTGGAGGAGTCCCAATTCGGGCGCCCAGCGCCCGGCGACGCGGTATCCGTAGCGCTGCCCGACGCCGACGCCGGGAACGTGGCCCGCCCAAAGGCCCTGCCCCAGTGAGTGGAGTGCGAATCTTCGCTCGCCGCTGGCGTCGTCGCCGTCGAAAAGGCACAGCGTCACTGAGCTGGCGTGCGGCGCCATGAGCGCAAAATCTGTGCCGGACCCTACGACGTGTGCGCCTGCGGCGACGGGTGAGCGGACGGCGTGCTCCGTCGGCATCGTTTCTGTTTCTGCGAAGACCGCGGCGTTCGACAACGGGTGGGATTTCACAGTGCAAGTATGGCAAAGATTCAACCCCAGAACATGCCGATGCGAGGGCTTGCCCGGCGAGAAAGCGCAGACGCGGATGAGAAGGCCCGGATTTCCGCGGAATGCCGCGATTGCGCGATGTTGGGAAAAACGTTGCGAAAAACGAGTTCCGCGCGTCTTTTCCTTGGCAGTTCGTCATTCTTCAACCAATTTTCGCGTGCATATGTGAAGTTCGCCCCTTGAATAGCCCTTCTTGCGCGTAAACGGTCCGAAACTGCGTGCGCAAATAGGCTGTGTTGACTGTGCTTGTCGACGGGCCTTTTCTATTGACGAGCCCTTTTTGTTGGCGGGCCTTTTCCCGTGGTCGGCCGATTTTTCTGCTGATAAGCCCGCTTTTCCGCTGGTCGGCCTTTCTTTCGTTTGGCGGGCCTTCCTTTCCGCTGGTCGGCCTTTCCCGCTGTCGGCGCGCCGTCGCCGTGGCTGAGTTTTGCGTGCGATGCGCGCAGCACTAGGCTGGTTGGGCCAAGGCCGAGGACGGGAGCAATGCGATGGCGGGAACCAAGCGCGCGGGTGCGGAGCACGAGCTGGCGGGCGCCAAACACGGGCTTGCAGACGCCGAGCGTGTGGGCGCGAAGCACGGATCGGCGGGCGTTCGGCAGGCGGGCGAAGAGTGTGTTGGCTCTTGGACAGGCGCTGTTCGGGTGGGAGTCGAAAGGGACGAGGCCACCCGGCGCGATTCGAACGCGCTTGCCGCGGCCGCAGAGAATCCCCGCGCTCGATTTCTCTTTGTCTCGGGGGCGAGGGTGGCCGTCGAGCCCGGCGCCGAACGCGTGCTCGCAGTTTCCGCGGAGTCCATTGACCCAGAAGCGCGGCGCCGCGCCGTATACCTCGGCTTGGCGGACGGCACCCCCTATTTCGCCTGCGACGTAGGCGACGCGGACGATTCCGCACGTGACCCTAGGGTCGTCTCGCGTGCAATTCCGGCCTCTTCTCGGCTGGCGGCCGTTGCAGAGGGTAACGAGAGGGCAAGGTCCGAGGCAGCCGGTTCCGAGAGGCCCGGCTCTGGGAACGCGGGTTCCGAGCGTGCCGGCTCCGGGAACGTGAGTTCTGGGCATGCTGGCTCTGAGAAAGTGGGCTTCGAGGGTTCGGAGGGCTCCGGCTCCAAGAGAGCGAGTTCCGAGCGGGTCGGCTCACAGAGAGCGAATTTTGAGAGCGCCGGATGCCAGAGCGCATGGCCTGTGAGCGCCGACTTCGCTTCTGTGCCGTTGACATCCCACCTGTGGCCTTCCGTCGAGGCCGAGCTCGCCGTCGAGGCCGTGGCCATCTCAAACTGGATAGGCGGCACCCGTTTCTGCCACAGGTGCGGGGAGCCTTTGACGCTGAGGTCCGGCGGATGGGAGATGCTTTGCGGGCGTGGGCACACGGTTTTTCCGCGTGTGGATCCGGCCGTCATCATGGCTGTCCGCGACGTCGAGGACAGGCTTCTCCTCGCGCGCAACGGGCGATGGGCACCCGGAAGGCTGTCCGTTCTCGCGGGTTTCGTCGAGGCCGGCGAGCCGCTCGAGTCGGCTGTCGCGCGCGAGGTTTTGGAGGAGACCGGCGTCGTCGTCGACGACGTCGCATACGTCACCTCCCAACCGTGGCCTTTCCCGCGTTCTCTCATGCTTGCGTTTGAGGGGCGCACCCGTGCCCGCCAGGAAGACGTGAAGGTCGACGGCGAGGAGCTCGTTTTCGCCCGGTTCTTTTCGCGGGAGGAGTTTTCGGGAGCTCTGGCCTCGGGGGAGATCGGTTTGCCGACGCCGACGTCGGTCTCCGCGAGGCTCATCGAGCGATGGCTGGGCCGGCCGCTGGCCGACGCCTAACTGGCGTTGGCCAGCGGCCGTGTGTTCGTTCGGTCTTAGCCTGCGTCGTCTTGTTGTTTTGGTTCGCCGTTGCGTGATCGACAGAGCGTGCTCTCTTGCGGTTCGGGGACGGCAACGGCGAGTTCGTCCTTTCGTTTTAGCTTCAGGAAATTGAAGTTTGCCTTCTTTCGTGTTGGCTTGGGGAGAGCGATGAAAGCACCCACGGCGAAGATCGCTGTCAGGTTCATGTAGAGCCTGCGGTTGTCGCGTGCGAGGTTGCATCCCTCGATGGCCTTGTCGCGCCCTCTTCGTTGCTCCGCCAATTCTTCTCCAATGTCGTTGGTTGAGGAGAACCTGTCCATGTCGTCGGCGCTGTGAATGTCGAAAAAACCAGACGCGCTATAAGGTTCGCCTAGATAGTCCCAACCGACCGCCCGGCAGTGGATCCGGCTGGCACCGACGGTTATGACCGGACCGCTCAAGAACAGCCATTTGAGGGTGAAGAATGTCAGCGCGACGATGAGAATGCGCAGGGTGATGAATATGGGTTTCGTCATTGCCATTCCTTTCTATTTCTTTCTGCTGGTGCTTTGGCCGTTCCGGTTTGCGAGTGGCTGATTGACAGAGCTGAGTTCTATTGCGATTCGGCAACGGTGACGAACTCGTCCTTTCGTTTTAACTTCAAGAAGTTGAAGTTTGCTTTCTTTCGTGTTGGCTTGGGGAGGGCGATGAAGGCACCCACAGCGAAGATCGCTGTCAGGTTCATGTAGAGCCTGCGGTTGTCGCGTGCGAGGCTGCATGCTTCGATGGCCTTGTCGCGCGCTCTTCGTTGCTCGGCCAATTCTCCCCCGATGTTGTTGGTTGCCGTGAACTGATCCATTTCTTCGGAGTTGTCTATGTCGAAAAAACCAGACGTGTTATAGCCTTCTCTCAGATAGTCCCAGCCCGCGGGCTTGCAGTGGATCTCACTGGCGTTGAGGGTTATGGTCGGGCTGCTTAAGAACAGCCATTTGAGGGTGAAGAAGGTCAGCGCGACGATGAGGATGCGCAGGGTGATGAATATGGGTTTCGTCATTGCCATTCCTTTCTATTTCTTTCTGCTGGTGCTTTGGCCGTTCCGGTTTGCGAGTGGCTGATTGACAGAGCTGAGTTCTATTGCGATTCGGCAACGGTGACGAACTCGTCCTTTCGTTTTAACTTCAAGAAGTTGAAGTTTGCTTTCTTTCGTGTTGGCTTGGGGAGGGCGATGAAGGCACCCACAGCGAAGATCGCTGTCAGGTTCATGTAGAGCCTGCGGTTGTCGCGTGCGAGGCTGCATGCGCTGATGACATCATTCCGAGCTCTTCTTTGATCCGCTAAGTCATCCTTGACATCGTTAACTATGGAAAACTGTTCCATCTCGTCGGAGTCGTGGATGTCGAAGAACCCGCTGTCGCCATAGTTCCTTCCTAGATAGTCCCACCCTACGGGTTGGCAGTGAACCTCACTTGCAGTAACGACTATGGTCGGGCTACTGAGAAACAGCCATCTGAGGACAAAAAAAGTTAGCGCGACGATGAGGATGCGCAGGGTGATGAATATGGGTTTCGTCATCGCTCTTCCTTTCTATTATTTGTCATTGCCTTTGATACTCATTCGCTTTCCGGGTGAATGACTCCGCCCCGCCTCCTATTTTGTCTCTGACGTATGCGTCAATGGCTGCGCGCTTGAGCCGACCGATGGATTCGTCTAGGTCGTCGTACTTCTCGTTTTCGCTCATTGTTTCTCCTTTGGGTTGTGGCGCGGTGTGCGCGGGTCTGGATTGGTTTCGTTGTGGACCGAATTCAAGTAGGATGCCGCTCGAACGGTATGTCGCTCAAAACGACGAGTGGACAGGTATGTTATGAGGGCCGCTTGCCTGTCATCGACTCTTGTGGTCGGTTGACGTTGCGGCACTGAGTGCAGGCGTGAAAGCGGAGCTCGCTGCGTCAAACCATTGCGGTTTAACCGCGCAAATCCGCGGATTCTCAGTTGTGCGAATCGAAGTTATAAGTATTTTGACGTAGACGATGATTCTCGGTTACGAGATTCATCTGCCCGACGATCTTTAGCCTACGATGCGGTTGAGGTAGTTGCAAGAACTTACACTCTACTGTGGGCTGTTTCACTTTTCTTCAAATAGTCGCCCCATGCTTCTTTGCTTCCTGCTTGCGGTCGGTTGGGTGCAAGGATGCGATCCGGCCGGGGCGGCCTCCGTTGCGGCAGGCGGCGGTCGTGGCTCTTTGGGGTCTGGGGGTTTCGAGGTCGCGAAGCGTTCCAGCGGCGAGGCCTTAGGGTGCGGGGCGAGGCGTCCGCGAAAGGCTTCGCGGTCGCGGAAAAGCCCCCGAGGCCCGGCCTCGGAGGCTGTGAATAGTTTCAACGCGACGGGGTTTAGGAGTCTTCGTGGACTGTCACCGCGTACCCATCGGGGTCAAGGAAGGTGAAGGTCGGTCCAAAGGGGCCTGGGGTCGGTTCGTTCAGGGTCGGCGTTCCGGCCGCCGTGAGCGAACCGTGCAGCTCGCGTACGTCGTCGCAGCGAAGCCAGAGTGCAACGCCAAGGCCGGGGCGTGGGGCCGCTTGGTCGAGGTCTACGCCGGGCAGGGGCTCGCGGACGGCGAAGGGGATCGGTGCGGTGGCAAAGACGACGGCGCCCTTCGGTGAAGAGGGGGTGCGGCGAAGCCCGAGCTTCGTCTCGTAGAAGCGCGCCGAGCGTTCGAGGTCGCGAACCTGCAGTGCGATGAAATCTGGTCCTGTGACGGTCATGTTTCTCCTCTGTTCATGGCCGGTTTTATGCGTCTGTTTTGTGGACACGAACCCAATGTCAGTGTTCTGACATTAAAAAGAGTATGTCAGAATACTGCTATGGGTCAAGGGGCGGTCGAAGCCGGCTGGAAGTCTGAAGTCGTTTCAGGCCCTCGAAACCGGTTGAAGGCGCTGAAAATGGTTTGAGGGAGGTTCGAAAGTGGGTCAAGAAGGGGTTCGAGTATGACTCAAAATGGCGATCCGAGGCAGTTTCTCGGTTACAAACTCAAAGAGCTGCAAACTGCGCTGAGGGCTCGCATGGACGAAGCGCTTCGTCCGATGGGGCTGACCGCGCCTCAGTATGCCTGCCTTGAATTGCTCCACAGGGATCCCGGAGCCTCCGCTTCCGATCTGGCGCGCGGCGCATTCGTCGCGCGCCAGACGATGAGCTCGCTTCTTCGCGGCGTCGTCGATCGAGGGTTGGCCGAACGCGCGGAGCGCGCTCCTGAGGGGCGGGCATTGCCTCTCCGGCTTACAGAGAAAGGGCAGGCACTGCTCAAACGCGCGTCCGGGGAGGTTGCCCGGATCGAAAGGCAGATGACGTCCGGTTTTGACGGCGATCGGCTCGCCCGCCTGCGGGAGGATCTGTCCGCATGCGTCGAGGCGTTGACGGAGAGAGGGGATTCGTTGCCCGCAGACTGATCTTGGCCCTGGGCGACGGCGGGAGGCGGCCCACGTCAAGCCGGGTCGGCGTCGAACGTCGCCGCCCCGCGCGGTCGAACTCAGACGAGGCCGCGGTTCTCCGCATAAAAGTCGGCAAGATGGCGAACGCCGGTTGCGGACCCGACGCAGTCGTGCAGCATGTTCCACGTCGCGAAACGGGCGGCGTCCGCCAGGCGTCTGCTGAACAGCGACGTCAGCCCCAGCGCGGGCGGAAGGATCCACGTCGGAATTTTGCCCACGCGCGGCTGTTTCTCCATGGCTGCAAGAGCTGTTCGCGCCAACTCGTCCCATGTGAAGACGTCGGGTCCGCCGACGTCCCACGATCCCTTCTCGCCCTTTTCCATGAGGTCGCATATGCAAACTGCGAGGTCCGCCCCGTGGATCGGGTTGAGACGGATGGCTGGGTCGAATATGTGCACCTTGCCCCGCTTGGCCATCTTCAAAACCGACATCATGTCGGAAAAGTACGCCGACGGATTGACGATCTGAGAGACGACGCCGGCTCTTTTCAAGGCTCGCGCGAAAGCGGTTTTGGCCCGCGTGAGCTTGGCCGGGCATGCCTCCCCGCCAAGGACGTTGACGTACGTGAACGAGGCGGCGCTGTGACGCAGGGCCGAGGCGAGAATGGCGCGGTTGGCGAGGTTGTCGATCTGCCACGGGTCGGCTTTCTGCCGCGTCACGCCCAGGGCCGAGACGACTTGGGCGGTGCCCTTTGCGAGGTCTTTGGCGAAGTCGGGTTCGGTGACGTCGCCGACGGCCCATTCTTCGACGAGCCCCTCCAACGACGGCGACTTCCAGGGCCCCTCCTTTTCGGCCCGCGCCCTGTCGCGCACGGCTGCTCGCACGCGGCGGCCGCGGCGGTGGAGCTCCTCGACGATGTGGCGGCCGAGGTAGCCGGTTGCTCCGGCAACGAGAACGGTGGACATTGTTCTTCCTTTCGCATCTTTGCGCTCGTTTTTCGCGTCGCTGAGTCGGCCCCGTCAACCTCGCTGTTTCGTTCCGTCTGACTGTTTGTTCCGTCCCAGTGGGCTTGGCGTGGATGTGTCAAGCGATCGCGCGGCCGGTCCTTGCGGGAATGGGAATCAGGGGGTTTGCTGAACGGTCGCTTCCCGCAGGCTTCGTCGAAGTTCGGCTGCGCGAGTGCCTGAAACCATGCTAGCGTTTATGGACGGCGTTGTCCACGAATTTGGGGCAGGGAAATCGGGACGGCACAGGGAACAGCGCAGAGAAAGGAATCGAGACAATGAATCACGCACAACGTTCGGCGGCCGAGCGCGAGCTGCGGCGTCGCCGAGTGCTCGGGCCAGCACTGGGTAGAGCCGAACATGGGAGCGGCGGCGGCCGAGCGTAGGCCTAATGGCGCCGAGCATAAGCGTAATGGAGGCGAGCAATGGGCGCGGTCAAGCCGCGAACATGGAAGTCATGATGAGGGGGCCCCGAGCACTCGCGTCATGAGAATGCGGCTGAGTTCGCGCCCGTCGACGGAGCCGGCGGCCTGCGAGGCCATCCAGCGGTCGAGCGCGACGGCGATGCTCCACACCAGCTCGACGTGAAGGCTCACGGGGATTTCGCGATCGAGCACGCCGAGCGCCCGCCCGGTGCGTACAGCACGCTCGCACCACTGCCTGGCCGCCCTGCCAAAATCGACGCGGGCGGCGCATTCCGGAGCGTCCGGCATGTGGAAAAGGCGCGAGATCGTCGAGATGTCTTGGTCTGCGCCGGCTTCTTCAAGATCGTCGAGGAACCCGAGAATCGAAGGCCAGAACGACTCTGCGTCCAGCGAATCGACGTCGGGCACTCGCACCCTTTCGGCCAGGCGCGCCAGGCCGTCAGAGAATGCCGCTTCGAACAGGGCGGCCTTGCCGCCGAAGAAATAATAGAAGGAGCTGCGCGGAAACTCGGCGGCGGAGAGGATCTCGCTCAGCGAGGCTCCGGTGTATCCGCAGTGCACAAAGTGCGCGCGAGCCTGCCGCATGAGCCTGTCGCGCCGCCCGGCTTCGATGGGTTTGCGAGGTCTGGCCATGTCTCACCCCGTCTCAATTCCCCGCGGCTTGTCTCGGCTCGATCCCTCGCCGCATTGCCGAAGGTTCGAGCCGGTCGGCTCACAGTTCCGCGAGCTTGGCCTCCACCTGGCTCAGACTCGGATTGGTCAGCGCGCTGCCGTCCTCGAACTCGAGGGTGGGAACGGTGCGGTTCCCGCCGTTGAACGACATGACGCGCTCGGCTGCCGCAGGGTCCTTTTCGACGTCGACCTCGTCGTAGGCTATCCCCGCTTTGTCCAATTGGCGCTTGAGGTTCTTGCAGTAGCCGCACCACGTGGTCGTGTACATTTTGAATTGTGCCATGACGCAAGTTTAGGTCCGTCTGCGCGCCGCTTCGCGCTTGCGGGGCTCTTGTTCGCGAACGGCGGGAACGGGAATGGACGACGTCGGCGATCCGGGGAATCTGCCGTTCCGGAAAGTGTCGGAGGGACGTGCCAGACTTAAACCATGGAATCGGCGGACGAATTGCTCGAGCACCTCGATCCGGAGCAGCGTGAAGTCGCCACGCGCTTCGGAGTTCCACTGTGTGTGCGTGCGGGGGCCGGAACGGGGAAGACGCGCGCGATAACGTACCGGATCGCATATGCCGCGCGGGCGGGGATCCTCGACCCTCGAAACGTCATGGCCCTCACGTTTACGTCGCGTGCTGCGGGGGAGCTGCGTTCGCGTCTGCGCGATCTCGGCGTGCGCGGGGCGTCGGCCCACACTTTCCATGCCGCGGCCCTGCGTCAGCTCGGTTATTTTTGGGGGACGGCGATCGGCGGCGCCGTCCCGCCGATCGCGGAGAACAAGCTTTCCATGGTCGCGCAGGCCGCCGGCCAGCTCGGCATGACGACCGATTCGGTCTCGTTGCGGGACATGGCTTCCGAGATCGAATGGTCGCGCGTCAGCCTCGTGACCCCCGACGATTACCCAGACCGGGCCCGGAGCCTTCAGCGGGATCAGGCCGCTGGCTATCCCGCAGAAGAAATCGCTCGGCTCATACGGGCCTACGAGGATGTTAAGCAGAATCGGGGAGTCATCGATTTTGAGGACGTCCTGCTGTTGCTCATCGGCATTCTCATCGACCGTCCCGACGTCGCCCGCATGGTGCGCGACCAGTACCGCCACTTCGTCGTCGACGAGTATCAGGACGTCTCCCCGCTCCAGCACAGGCTGCTGCAGCTGTGGATGGGCGAGCGCCGCGACCTGTGCGTGGTGGGCGACGTCTCCCAGACCATCTACTCCTTCGCGGGGGCGTCCTCCCGTTACCTGGCCGATTTTGCGCGAGAGTTTCGGGGCGCCCAGATTCTCGAGCTCATCCGGGACTATCGTTCCAGCCCCCAGATCGTCGCGTGCGCCAACGAGGTCATCGCGCCCGACTCCTCGAAAGGCGCCGTCAGGCTCGTCTCGCAGCTGCCCTCGTCGGTTCCGGTCGTCTTCAAGGAGTACGGGGACGACGTCGAAGAAGCCGAAGCCGTGGCCGCCGAGATTCTCCAGCTGCGCGAAAAGGGAGTGGGACTCGCTGACATCGCCGTCCTCTACCGGACGAATGCCCAGTCGGCAGAGTTCGAGGCTGCCCTGGGGCGGGCCGGCGTCGATTACTCCATTCGCGGGTCCGAGCGTTTCTTTTCCAGGCGCGAAGTGCGCGAAGCGATGGTGGGCATGCGCGCAGCCGCCCGGGCGGAAGCTGGCGGGGCGCTTGCAGACGACGTCAAGGCGGTGCTCATGCAACGCGGGTGGCGCGAACAGCCGCCGGAAGGCGCGGGCGCCGCGCGCGAAAGATGGTCCGCGCTGGCCGCGTTGCTCAAGATGGCCGAAGAAATGGAGCGGGCTCGCGGCGCGGGGATGGCCGAGTTCGTCGCCGAGCTTGAGGAACGGGCGCAGATTCAGGCTGCGCCCGAGACCGATTCAGTGACGCTCGCCTCCCTCCACTCGGCGAAGGGCCTCGAGTGGCACGCCGTCTTTCTGGTGGGCATGAGCGAGGGCCTCATGCCAATTTCCCTGGCCAAGGGCGAGGATGCGATAGACGAGGAGCGGCGTCTCATGTATGTGGGCATCACACGCGCCAAGCAGTGCCTCCAGATTTCCTACGCCAAGGGCAACGGGCAGCGATCCGCCCGGAAAATGTCGCGTTTTCTGCAGGGGACGTGGCCCCGGCCAAGCGAGCCCGTTTCCCGCGCGACGAGCTACAGGGAGCGCAAAGCGGCAGCGGCGCGACAATTCGCGGCCGAACATGAAGACGACGTTCCTCTTTTTGAAGCGCTCGTCGAATGGAGGCTCGAGGCATCGCGGCGCATAGACAAACCCGCATACGTCATCCTCCACGATTCGACGCTTCGCGCCGTCGCCGTCGCCAAACCCGCGACGCTCGCCCAGTTGGGGAAGATCCGGGGCATAGGCGCCTCAAAACTCGCCGAATGGGGGGAGGAGATCCTCGGGGTCGTCGCCCAGTCGGGTTCCGGTCGGTGAGGCGCCCGAGGCGTTGGGCGCCGGCCCCGCCTCCCCGTTGGCCGCGGCAGCCGCCTCGAAGCAGGACCTGGAACTCGCCTTGACGCTGCGCTCTGCATTCGCTCCGACGCCGTTCGCCTCGAAATCGAATTCGCCGTCTGTTTTGTCGATTTTGCCCAGGAGAAGGGAGTGCGCGCTGCACGGGCACGCCGGGTGCGCGACGACGGCCACTTGGCGGGGCGCCGCCGTGCCGCGAGGCACCCTCCACTGAGCCTCTCGCAGACTGTTGCCGTCACCCGCTAGAAAGCCCAAAATGCAGCGGACGGCCAGATCGCAAGCAAGGTTCCTGACATTCGTCGGGGCGACGATCGGCTTGGCGAAAACGGCCTGGGGCGCGAGGTTGACCCAGGCCGGATCGGCTTCGCACCGCGCTTCGTACACGCAGCCGGCGCAGGCGTTCTCGCCCGGTTCGACCAGCGGACCGATGCAGGCATCGACCTCTTCGACCCACGCGAGGAGGTGGGGGACGCCTCGTCCGCACAGATCGCCGGTTGCGCTGGGATCGATGAGGCGCGAGCCGGTGACGACGGCGACGTCGGGAGTCCCGCTTGTGCGAATCTCGACGGAGGCAGAACGCAACGCGGTCAGGAGAGCCTGAGCTCGCGGCATCCCGAGCCGCTTCGCGAGGGCCGGATGATCCTCCTGTCCCACCGTCCCCATGTTTGGGCTGAAGACGATCGCGCCCACTCCCGCCTCGGCGAGAGCCAACGCTATGGACACGCCGAGGGCATCGAGGTTTGTCAGCTGCACGCATGTTCCGGACAGACTCCGGAGCGGCTGCGCGAGGACGGCCGCGCGATCAAGCATGTCGAGGATTTCAGTGCGGCGCGCAGGCGCGATGTGCATTCGATGCGCCGAAGACTCAACCTCGGTTGCCGACAATGGGCGCGAAAGGGCGGCGACGAAATCCTGCTCGGTTCGATTGAGCCCGCCTACCGTCACGCCCGTGCGGGGATCAAGGCCGATCTGCAGGGTGTCGCGGTCGCGCCAGAACACTCCGAGGCCCTTGCGAATGTGAAAGACCCTTTCCATGGGCTAAAGCTACCGTTATCCCAGATTTCCACCGCAGAGTTATGCACAGGCGTTATCAGTCTTTGCGAGAGCTTTGTCGACGGCGGTTGGCGTCGCATGGGTGCAGTGGAAACTCTTAGGCTTTGAATGGCACGGAGATCACTCGGCTTCAGTCGGCGGATCGTCCTCGCCCAAAAGCTCGGCGAGGAAGGCGTCAAGCTCCTCCGCCACGGCGGGGGAGGGCCCCGACGAATCGAAGAACGCGTCAGGATCCTCTATAGCCTCGCTGGTCGGAAGCAGATCGGGATGCTTCCACAGTCCGTCGCGGCCCTCGGCGCCGAGCTTGGCGTAGGCGACCTCCCAAAAACGCTGGGCCTCGCGATTGGCGCGCGGCCGGATGTGAAGACCGACGAGCGGCCCGAACACCCGTTGGGCGGGCGAGCTGACGGCCGCGCGCCTGCCGAACATTTCGCCCAGCGCCACGGCATGGGGCAGCTGCGCCGAGGCGACCTGTAGGGAGACCGCGCTCACCCATCCCTCGACGAGGGAAAGCAGGTGCTCCAATTGCGCCAGGGCGGCCGACTGACTCTCGGTGGGCTTGCTGGAGAAGACTTTCGACAGGTCAAACTCTTGGAGCTTTTGGGGGTTGAAGCCGGTCTCGCGGACCTGCTCTTCCATCGAGCTCATGTCGATCTGAATTTCGCGAGCATAGGCGGCCACGGCGTCGAGGACGCGCGGACGCAGCCAGGGAACCTTCGAGTACAGCCGCGCAACGGCCTGCTCGCGTATTGCAACGAACATGCGGACTTCCTCCTCGGGCGCGTCCAGGCCTTCGGCGAAGTCGGAGACGTTCGAGGGGACGAGTGCGGCCGTGTGCCCTTCGACCAACGGCAGGCCGGCGTCGGCGGTGCCGAAGCACACGGTGGAAAGCTCGGCCATGCCCCGTCCGTACTGGAGGCCCATGACGGCGGAGATCAGATTTCGCATGCCGGGAAGGGACTCGGAGTCGCCGAGAACCGAATGGAATTCCTCGGGGATGTTCCCAAGCTGGCCGAGAATGGCATGGATGAAGGCGCGCCCGACGTTCTCGGCGACCGGCTCGGTCAGCCTCTTGAACGTGGGAAGCGAATGGGCGAGCCAATCCAGCCGGCTCCACGCCTGGTTCGGGCCGGTGCAAGGATCGACGTCGACGGCGGGGTCCAACCACAAGGAAGCGACGGAAAGTGCCTCCCGTGCCCGTTCGCCTTCCGCGGAACTGAGGGAGTCGTAGTGCTCGTTCTGGATCTGATAGCGCGCCGCCTTCTCGGCGATGCTCCAATCCACGGGACCGTCGCCGGAAGAGCCGAGCATGGACCTGACCTGATTCATGACGGCTGTTACGTCTAGGTTTTCCATGCCTTGCAGGGCCGCTGCGGGATTGACCCCCGACTCGCGCATCTGCTCAATGATGCGTTCGGCGGTTTCGTCTCCCATCACAGCCCGGAGCATTTCCATCCACTGGTCGGGGTCTTGCGGCAGTTCGTTCTCACTCACGTTGGGCACCTCTCATCCACTGGCTCAAGTTTATTTGTTCGACGTCGAATATGGTGCGGCTGTCCGCCGAGGGCTAAGACCATGCGCCGCGAGCGCACGACCGCCGCCCGAACGCGGCCTGCGCAGTGCAAAGACCCCGCACAGCGCAGGGGCATTGCCGGCAGACGGCGCCCGCGTATGCGAAGACGCGCTCGTTGGGCCGGTGGTCGGGTTTTGACGCTTGGCCTCTCCGCGTATGCGAGGACGCGCCGTTCTTTGAGGAGGTGTTTGAAGATGTGTGGCCGGCCTCTCTGCGTATGCGAAGACGCGCCTCCCTCGGGCATGATAGACGAGTGAATCCAACACGCAGACGCCTCGTTTCCGGAGGGGCATTCGCTTTGCTCGCCGTCATAGGGCTCGTCATGCCCAGCGCCTACGTCGTCGAGACAGCCGGCCCGGCCATCGACGTCGCCGGGAAGTACCAGGGCAAGCAGCTCGTCACGCTTTCGGGCGCCAAGACGTACACTTCTTCGACGAAGCTTTTCATGACGACGGTCAGCTCGTACGGAACCGCCGACAACGGGGTTCCCTCCGCCCAGGTGTTCGCCTCGCTCTTCGCGCCGGACATGCAGGCCGTCCCGGTGCGGGCTCTCTACTCTGAGAACGAGACGTCCAGCGACGTCGACAAGAAGAACGCCGCTCTCATGACTGACTCTCAGGACAACGCGGCCGTCGTCGCCCTGGGGAAGACGGGCCACACCGTCGCGATGAAACTCGTGGTGGCAGGCGTGCCGAAAAGCTCCCGCGCGTCCGGCAAGCTCGCCAAGGGGGACGTTCTCACCTCGATCTCGGCCGCAGGGCAGAAGACCGAGATACGGACGTATTCCGATCTGGTCCAACGGCTGGCCAAGATCGCGCCGGGAACGACAGTCACGGTGGGATTCGCCCGCGACGGAAAAGAAAAGACGGCCGAGATCGTCACGGCGGGGCACGAGGCCGACGCAACCGGCTGGACCCATCCCGGCTCCAAGCTCGGCGTCTACCTTTCAAGCAAGAACCTCAAGTACCCGGTGAAGGTCAACTACGGCGTCGAACAGATCGGAGGCCCCTCGGCCGGATTGATGTTCAGCCTCGCCATTTACGACGACCTGACTCCGGGCTCGCTGGGCGGCGACAAGGTGATCGCGGGCACCGGAACGATGTCGATGGGCGGCGACGTCGGCCCGATCGGCGGCATCCAGCACAAGCTCGTCGGGGCTTCGCAAAAGGGAGCGAAGCATTTCCTCGCGCCCGCGGAAAACTGCGCCGAGACGGTCGGGTACGAGCCGAAGGGGATGAAGGTCTACTCTGTGCGCACCTTCGACGAGGCGGTCAAGGCGGTCCAGGCCATCGGCGCGGGTAAAACCTCGGATTTGCAGACGTGCCGCGACGTCGTCGCCAAATCTCCGAAAAAGTGAGGAGCTGAAAGTTCCGAAGAAGCGACGGGTTGGGCGCTCCGCGGAAAACTAGGAGCTCTGAACGCGGAAAGCGGCAGGCCGAGTTCCTTGGAAGGCGATGCGCCCGAACGCGGAAAGCGGCAGGCCGAGTTCCTTGGAAGGCGATGCGCCCGAACGCGGAAAGCGACGCGCCTGCGAGGAGGGCGTGGCCGCTCGTCGCGGGTCGCTCGTCGAGCGTCGCGGGTTACTCGGCGAACGTCGCCAGGAGAGCCTCAACCATCTCGGGAACCAAATCGGCGCCGGAGATCGCCTCGGCCTGAGAATCGTGCGAGCGCAGCCTGATTGTGCACCAGCTTTCGCCGTTGCGAAGAACGCCGACGACCATCCTTATGTCCTCGCGGCGAGGGTCGGCGGCGACGAAACGCCGGGCCTCTTCCGCGTCGTCGGGAATCTCGGCCTCCGCCTCGGGCGGAAGCGTCACGCGTTCAAGGCTGATCGCCGCGCCGTCGACGGCGTCGGGCCAGGCGAGCCTGCCAAGCAGCTCGTCGATCGAGTCCGAGCTGGGAAGCCCCTCCTGCTCAATGGACAGCAGGCCCGTGGCGTCGGCCGGCAGCTCCGCGGCCAGGGTCGAATTGACGGCCATCGCCGCTTCCGCGTCGACGAGGGAAAAGACGCGAACCGGCCCGTCCCATCCGTCTGCGGCGACGTAGGCTTCGATCTCTTTGACTGCTTGTTCGATTTCACTCACGCCACAAGTGTGCCACGGGCGCACCGCAGCCGACGTCGCCCCGCCCCAAGGCGCCGCCCGCATTGAACTGCAGGCGAGGTTCGCGTTCGCTGCGGGCGTTGGTAGGATTGCAACCAAGCCGTGCGTCGTCTTCTCTGCCGACACGAGGATGGCCGACCCTGGGAATCCCACCGGGCCCTGTGTTTCTTTTGATGCGTCAAAGGGCGTCGTTCCGGGCCGAATCGGGCGTCGAAGGCCTCGAGCGTCTGGGAATGTCGCCGCGCATCGGCTAGTTTTGGAATAGCGCGGTCGACCGACCGCGGAGTCGAAACACGTGAGGCGAAGTTGTCCGCTACAAGCATTAACCCCAGTCCCTCCAAGGACGGCGGCCGAAGCCGGTCGGTCGGCGTTTTCGTGCCGACCCTCGTCGTCCTTGCCGTCCTCTTGGCCGGCCTTGTCGTCTTCGCCAATGTGTGGACAGATGTGCAGTGGTATTCCCAGCTGAAAGCCGCCAAGGTCTTCTGGACCCAATGGGGGTGGGCCATCGCCCTCGGCACGTTCGGAACACTCCTTGTGGGCCTGTCTGCCTTCGTCAACCACATCGTCGCCCGAACAGGGGAAAAAACGGCCGTTCGAAAGGGAATAGACCAGTATCGCCAGCAGATAGAGGCGCACCCGTGGCTGGCCCGCCTTTTCGTTCCGCTCGCCCTGGGAATTGTCTTCGGCGCTCAGCTCGGCAGCCAATGGCGCACCTACGTTCTGTGGCTTCACCGCACGCCTTTCGGTCAGAAGGATGCAGAATTCGGCAATGACGTGAGCTTTTACGTTTTCACCCTTCCGGTTCTGCAATCGCTCCTTGCATTGTCGGTCACGCTTCTCGCCGTCGGCGCGGTGGTGGCCATCGTCAGCCATTATCTTTACGGCGGGATTTCCTCCGACGGCTCGAAGGTCGTCCTCACCTCTCGCGTCCGGGTCCACTTCGGCGTGCTCGGAGCGCTCGCGGCGCTTGTCGTGGCCGGCTTCCTTTGGCTTCGTCGGTACAACATGCTTCTTGCCAACAACGAGAAGTTTTCCGGCGCCTCCTTCACGGACATCAACGCCTCCCTTCCCGGCATCACGATCTTGTCGCTGGCCGCGGTGCTCATCGCCGGCCTTTTCGTTCTCGCGGCAGTCAAGGGGCTGTGGAAGTTCACGGTCATCGGAATCGCCGTCACGGCCGTGGCGGGCCTTGTCGTCACGACTGCGATTCCCTACTTCGTCCAGCGCTTCCAGGTGGTCCCGAACGCCGCCGAGAAGGAATCGACCTTCATACAGCGCAACATCAACGCCACCCTCGCCGCCTACGGCCTCGACAACGTGAAGAAGAGCGGATATAAGGCGCAGACCGACGCCGCCGCGGGCCAGCTCCGTTCCGACGCCGAGACCACGGCGCAGATCCGCGTTCTCGACCCCAATATCATCTCGCCGACCTTTACCCAGCTCCAGCGCAACAGGCCGTACTACTCCTTCGATCAGCAGCTCTCCGTGGACCGCTACACGATCAAGGACACTCCGCGCGACACGGTCATCTCCGTTCGCGAGCTCAACCTCAGCGGGCTTTCGGAGGGGCAGCGTACGTGGGTCAACGACCACACCGTCTACACCCATGGTTTCGGCGTCGTCTCGGCTTACGGCAACACGACGACGTCGGACGGCGAACCGTCCTTCTTCCAGCAAGGCATCCCCTCGACGGGCGAACTCGGCAAGTACGAGCCGCGCGTCTACTTCGGAAAGTCTTCGCCCGACTATTCCGTGGTCGGTGCACCGAAGGGAACGACGCCGTGGGAGCTCGACTATCCGACCGGCGGGTCGAAGAACGGAGTCAAGTCCACAACCTATGCCGGCGACGGCGGCCCGAAGATCGGCAACGCCTTCTCCAAGCTCATGTTCGCCATCAAATTCCGCGATACGGACCTCTTCTTCTCCGACCGCGTCACGAAGGACTCGCAGATCCTCTACGACCGCGATCCCCGTGTGAGAGTTTCCAAGGTTGCGCCCTATCTGACCTTGGATTCGAGGGTCTACCCCGCCGTCGTCGACATGGACGGCAACCCCAAGACGCCCAAGCGCCTCGTGTGGATCCTCGACGGGTACACGACCACCAACCAGTACCCGTACTCGGCCCGTCAATCCTTGAACGAGGCCACGGTGGACGCGAAGTCCAAGGGCGCAGGCCAGTACGGGGAGTCTCCCGAGCAGGTCAACTACATACGCAACTCGGTCAAGGCGGTTGTGGACGCCTACGACGGATCCGTCAAGCTCTACCAGTGGGACAAGAAGGACCCGATCGTCAACGCGTGGTCGAAGGTTTTCCCGGGAACGCTGACTCCCATGTCGAAGATGTCGGGCGATCTGATGTCCCACATGCGCTACCCGGAAGATATGTTCAAGGTCCAGCGCACGCTCTTGTCTCGCTACCACGTGACCAACGCCAAGGAATTCTATTCGGGAGGGGACTTCTGGGACGTTCCGCAGGAGCCGACGGCGCCCAAGGGCTCGACGGAGGATCAGCCCCCGTACTACCTGACTCTCCAGATGCCCGGCCAGGACAAGGCGCAGTTCTCGCTTTCCACGGGATTCATCTTGGGCGGAGCGGACAAGCAAAATGTCATGACGGGATTCTTGGCGGTGGATTCGGAAGCCGGCAGCGAACCCGGCAAGGTTCGCAAGGGGTACGGGCAATTGAGGTTGATAGAGCTACCGAGGGACGTGACGGTACCCGGCCCAGGCCAGGCGGAGAACAACTTCCTGACAGACTCGAAGGTCTCGACTACCCTCAACCTTCTCAAACAGGGAGGGACGCAGGTCATCATGGGCAACCTTCTGACGTTGCCAATAGGCGGCGGGCTCCTGTACGTCCAACCTGTCTACGTCCAGGCATCTAAGACGAGCGGAAGCACCTCCTACCCGATCGCGCAGTACGTGCTGACGACCTTCGGCAAGGGAAGCAAGATTGGATTTGCGCCGACGCTCGAAGAGTCGCTCAACCAGACCTTCGGCGGTGATTCCGGTGCGCAGGCCGGCGACGCGAACGTTTCCGGGCACAAGGAGGCTCCGTCGGCGGATTCGAACAACAAACCGAAAGCAGATCCGGGCGCCTCGCCGAGCCCGAGCGGCTCTCCTTCGGCTTCGCCTAGCTCGCCCAGCGCGTCGCCGAGTGGGGGAGGGGCGACGCCGGCTGACGAGCTTCAGTCCGCGTTGAGCGACGCTCAGAAGGCAATGGAAGAGTCGAATTCGGCGATGAAGGAAGGCAACTGGTCGGCCTATGGCGAGGCGCAGAAGAAGCTGCAGAGTGCGCTTGAGCGCGCCGTCAAAGCTCGCCGAGAAACGGAGGGCGGCAAGTAGCGGCGGGCATCGCCTATGCGGCGGGCATCGCATCGCCTATGCGACCAAACTGTGGCGGGGCGGAGCCTGTAGCATACGCCCTGCCCTCAACGTGACACCTCACACTCCCTCCCTCCTTGCTAGCGGGCTTGGAACGTCGGTAGACTAGACGGGCCGACGCGGGGTGGAGCAGTTCGGTAGCTCGCCGGGCTCATAACCCGGAGGTCGTAGGTTCAAATCCTGCCCCCGCCACAGACAAAGGCCCGGACCCGTCAAGGTCCGGGTCTTTCCCACGCCCCGACGACGCGCTTCTCGTTTGAACTGCCGGATGAATCAGGCTTCTCCTGGTCTAAGAAGATTCCGGCAGCGCTCTTGAACGCGCGAAATTAGATCACGTAATTACTCCTGCTAAATGCTCTATTACTTACTATTATTTCTGTTATGAGTCTCAAGCATTCCGGATCCCAAAGCGTTCGTCGCGATGCCCCTTCGGCTGCGGTTTTGGATGTTTTCGTCGTGTGGCATCCGAACGACTTAGACGGTGCCGATGTTTGCTCCACGCTTTTTGAGCACTATCACTCCGATTCTTTTTCAGGGTTGGCGGGCAGCGCTGTCGAAGTGTATGGCCGCTCGCTCCATATGCCAGGCGGAAATGGTAATCTTCTTCCGATCGTCACGCCCAATGGAATTATAGGGGAGGAACGATTCTCGGCGCAGTCAGAAAACGCGCCGTTTTGTGTTGTGCTGCCGGTTGTTGGCAGGAATCTCGTACAAGCGTCCTTGGACGTCGGCTCACCGTGGGCTCGATACCTCGAAAGTGCCGTAAGACTCCGTGAAATGAATGCAGACAAGAAGACACAAACTCTTATTTTGCCTGTTCTTCCTGCTGTTTCGCCCGACTATTCAAATGCTCCCATTGTTGGCCGTCTCATGGGGAGGCAAGGCGTCAACCAGGGATACATTGAGTGTCTTCGAACCTCTAGTGAGGAGTCTTTCCCTGCCGCGAAAGGAGAATTGGCGAGAGATCTCGGGCAGGCAGTTATCCAAGGTCTTCTTCGTGACTCAAAGTTGTCCGATCGTTTGACAATATTCGTTTCACACGCCCGCTCGGACGCTCCCCGCGAAGATCAATTTGGAACGATGCCCACAGGCCCCGTCGCCAAGGTTGAGGCTGTGGCAAAAAAGACGAAACTGGCAACTTTCGTCGATGTTCACGACCTTCAAGCAGGAGTTGATTGGGACAGCGAAATCCGTGAGCGCGCTCGAAGAAGTGCGCTGCTTATGGTGCGAACAGATGCATATGCGAGCCGCGAATGGACGCAGTGGGAAGTTCTCGAGGCGAAGAAAGCGGATATGCCCATCGTCTGTCTAAGTGCGCTTTCCAATGGCGAGCAGCGTGGCTCTTTTCTTCTTGACCATGTCCCAACTGTCGCTTTTCGCGAGTCTGACATTGATAAAACCGATGCTCGGCAAGTGCACGAGGGAGATGCCGTTATTGTCTCTGCGCTCAATCGCCTGGTCGATGAGACTCTCAAGCGTGCTCTTTGGTTTCATCAAGACATTCCTTTCGCTGTCGAATGCGAGAAGGAGGCAGGCTTTGCGCAAGGATGCGAGGTTGGCATCGAAGCGAAAAGAATGAAAAACTCCAATAGCATCGGCTTCGACGCTGCACCCGCCCGTGCTCCCGAGCCTTTGATGCTTACAGCTTTCCTCGCCGAGCACAAGCAAAGATTCCCTGATGACACTCATCTTTGGCTTTTGCATCCCGATCCTCCCCTTCTTCCTCCCGAACACGAGGTCATGGTTGATTTATGCGTTCTTTCGGGGTATGAGAGAAAACACGTTCATCTGCTTACGCCTCGGACTTTCTTCGCTGCCGGGGGCACTCACGGTGATGGAGAACCGACGCTCCACACGCCCAATCTGGCTCTTCAACGTCCGCTCAGCGGCCTTATGCTCGGAATATCCATGGCTAGGAATGAAGACTTGGAGGCCCTGGGGCTGCACCCCGGCCATCTCCAGCTCGCTGTTGCGGAGGTTGCACAGATGGTGCTTTTAGCCGGCGGCGGAATCACCTATGCCGGTGCGCCTGGCACGCATGCTCCCGATCTCGCCAGTCCCGTTCTCGACACCGTGAGACGCTATATCGAGACCGCGAAATTGGAGCGGCATCGCCACAATGGGACCAGCATTGAGAATGTTGAGAGTCTTCACCCTGGTCGAATGTTCGAATTAACCGTCCCGTGCACCAGTGTTCTGACAGCGGACGTCCTTAAGCGGCTGGCAGACGCAGCCGACACGTTCGCTTCCACTGGACGAATTCAGGTTCTTGACGAGCGTGGCATTGCACAAGACGTTACAGAATCGTCGGCGTGGGAGAATCGCACTGCAGAGGAGACTTCGATGGCGTTGACACAAATTCGAAAACGCCTGCCTGAGCACTGCAACGCCAGGCTTGTCATCGGTGGGAAAACCACGCCTCGATCAAGCTTGAATCCGAAAGGTTACTCGGGCCGTCTCCCCGGGATCGTGGAGGAAGCACTTTATGCGGTGAGAGCAGGACAACCTCTTTTTATTGCCGGTGGTTTTGGCGGGGCTGCGGCTGTTCTCGCGAGTTTGCTCAGTCCCGAGGCAAAGCTTCCGATTGCGCGCGAGTCGATTGCGGCGATCGAGGCGAATTCTCAGTACAAATCGGCAATCGACGAGATTCTCGGCAGCTACGACGTCAGTCTTACAGGATTGGAGGAAACCGACAGAGTCAGAATGATGACGACCCAACGCGCTTCTGATCTTGCTGGCCTGATAGTCAAAGGACTCGCGAATCGAGACTGGGGTGCTTCTACGCAGAGCGGTTCTTCGGGAGGACAGTGCTAATGGAAGGACTGAAGCTGTTTCTCAGTTACGTCGAAGATGACGAAGGAGAACGGATCACAGATCAATTGCATAACGCGCTTTCGGAATTGCATATCGGCTCGGTTATGGCCAAGCACAACATCAATCCAGGTGCAGACTGGGTTGAAACGATACGGAAGCATCTATGCGACAGCATCGCTCTTGTGTGTGTGGCAACCAGCGGCTATTCCAAGAGCGTCTGGGCTCAACAGGAGATTGGGTACGCGCTGGGGCGCAAATTGCCGGTTTTGTGGATCAGATACGCAAAGGATGAAGTGCCGCTCGGTTTTCTGGCTCATCAGCAGGCATTGGAACCAAAAGACGTTGCGAAACCTGCAGGGATAGCCGACGCTGTCCTTCAGTGGCTCGCTTCGAATGGTCAAACTTCTGATTTCATTGCCGACATGCTGATCTTTGCTCTGGAACAGTCGGAGTCTTATGACGATGCGCGTGCGTTAGTGAAGACTTTGGCGACGTTGAAAGGGCTGACGGGCAGTCAATGGAAGCGCGTAGAGGCCGCTGCGTCATTCAATAGACAGGTTGGCAATGCGGTGATCTGGACCAATCGCCATTCCGTCAACCCAGAAGACCAACCATCCGCTGTGGAGTGGTTGAAAACCGAACTTTCTGCGTCTCTTTCGGAAGACTCTTCTGATTAGCAGACATCTTCTTGAAGTCGAAGTCCGTATTGTCTGCGACCTAGTAGGGGATCGAGGTGTGGCCATCGTCCATGCCGACTTCCTTACGCAGGCCGCTTGGCAGCAGCAAATCACAGAAAACGTCGCATCTTGGTGAGTGCCCTGCCTCAAGGCGACGACGACCTCAACGCCCGATTTGTCGCGGCGGTGAAGAGACGCTTTCTCCCGGAGCGCGGAGAGGCGCTTTCTACCAGAACGCCGGCGTAGATGCGCAAATCTCGAATGGAGAGGGATCCGAAAGGCAAGCCGAAAGCCTCGGGGCGTAAAGCTTTGGCTCGGGCGCCGCGCTCGCCGCTGAGGCTTGCGCGGCGCCCGGGGCTTGCCATTTGCCGGGTGTATGTTGTGCGTCAGGCGAGGCTTGGCGCCCGCTTTGCCCGCCTGTTATGCCCTGGCCGCGATGGATGGCGAAACTTCGACGTCGGCCCTTGGTCTCAGGCCAGCGAGGGCTGGAGGCCGAGGCTGCCGACGAGGTGGTCGCGATAGGCCTGCGAAGTGACCTCTTCCAGCCAAGCGCGGGCCGCCGCCAAGCGCTCGTCAAGCCCCAAACGTTCGATGACTTCCTCGTTGTTCTCGCCCTTGTAGAAACGGACAAGGGCTTCGATCGCCTCTCGAGCCTGCCGTGCGTCGCGGGCCGCCTTGGCGTCCAGACGCTCGGAATACCAGGCCGAGTTCAGAATGTTCTCGCGCTCGAACTGTGCGCGGAACTCCGGGCTCGCCAAATTCCAGCCCTCGCGCGAGACGCCGTCGATCATGATCTCCAGCAGGGCCCGCAGCGGCGGCACGGCCCACTCGATGGAGCCGTCGGCCCGGTAGTGCTCCGCCACAACCTTGTGGGTGGTGACGATGACGTCCACCGAGTCGGCGAAGATCGCCTCGTCCTGCAGCTCGGGGCGCAGCATCTCCTCGGTGAAGACGATGTCGGGATGCAGGAAGATCCGGCCGAAGAAGGTCGAGGCGAATGCCCGGTTCATGCGGTAGCCGAGGCGGGAGGCGTGAACTGTGCGGCCCTCGTATTCGAAGTCCTCGATCTTCTCGAGAAAGCCCCGCTTGACTAGATTGCGGGCGTTGCGCTCCTCGACGCTCATTCGCGAGAAGATTTCGGGGATGAGCAGGGAGATGTCATGCGCCACCTTGACCTTCGGGCCGATGTAGCCGGCGGAGGACAGCCAGCCGTCGTAGCCGCTGAGGGCGTAAGACAGCAGCGCGGCGTTGAGGTCGTATATGGCCGGCAAGGCGTTGAACGGGGCCTTGGTCAGGGCGCCCTCGCTTCCGGCGCCGGTCGTCGAGGGGGACTTCCCGGTCATGGACGAGATGAACTCCATGAACAGCTCGGGAAGCTCCATGTAATGGAGGGGATTATACGCGCACAGCGGCGGCACGCCTTCTTCGGGCGGGTTGTTGCGGCGCCCCGCGGCGACGACGTCGACGCTGTGGCGCAGCGGCTTGTCCAGCGGAACGTCGCGGAAGAGGTGGTTGGACAGATCCGCCAGCGCCACGTCCTTCGGATTGGCGATGTCCGGGCGGACCTGGAGATAGCGCGGATTCTTGGTGGGCACCCCGTTCACCAGGCGCGGGTTCGCCGTGCAAACCCAGTAGGTTTCCTTGGCGGGGTCATCGGCCTTCGGCAGTTTCGCCGCGCGGTTGACCAGGTTTTGCATGGGCTCGGTGAAATGTGACAGCCCGGGGGCGTCCGCGGCCATTGCCCGGGCGTCGTCGGGCGTCAGCGGCTGGAAATTCGAGATGAAGAGGTCGGCGTCGGGGGCGGACATGTCAGATTCGGTCTGCTTGTCGTAACCGCGCACGATCGCGTCGTCGGGCCGCTGGAAGAGCAGGCTCTCGCAATTGGCCACGAACTTGCGTGAAAGCTCGGAATCCGGCGTCGATTCGAGCCCTCCGGGTGCGACGATCGAGGCGGTGATGTCGTCCTCGGTCTGAACCTTCGCGGCGGGCGAGAAATCCGGGCGCAGAGAAAGGAGGCGCCAGGCTCCGTCGTTTTCGAAGCCCACGCGCAGCATGTTGACTTTGATGACTTCGCCGTCCAGTCGCAGCGAGTTTCCCTTGCGGCCGTTGATGATTCCCACGGAAAAGTGGCTGCGCCAGTCCTTGCCCCAGCTGGGCTGGTAGAAGCGCTTGACGGTGAAAATAAGCTCCTTGATGTGGTCCGGGATGGATTCGAGGAAGGCGTTGTATTCGTCGGTGTACATAGACGACGGCGTCAGCAGCTTGATCACGCTTCCCAGCGAGCGACGCTCGGAAAGGATCGAGCGGTGATGCTCGCTCTTGTTCGCCGGGTCGACGAAGCGGTCGGCGTAGTTGCCGTCGAGGATTCTCTGGACGGTGTCGAAATCTTCGTCGACGTCGCCGACGTAGGCTTCGCCGAATACGAAGGCGTCGAGGAGAGACTTGGATATCTCTGACTTTCCGCCGCCTGAAACTGTGGCGGGCTTGTGCGCCTGGGTTGACCATGGAGCCGTGCCCACCAGATGCCACTGGGTGGCGTCGCCCTCGCGGTGCTTGGCGTGCACCCGATAGCCTCCGGGTGCCACGTAGGTGTTGCCCACGAGCAGCCGAATCGAGGATTCCCCGCCGTCGGGCCGCGTCCACGCGATCGTCTGGCTGCGCATGGAGTAGCGGGCCCCGCCGGGCACCAGCACCACTGTTGGGTCCTCGACGGCGACGGCCGAGCCGTCCTCGCGCACCTCGAAGCGGCCCGGGTTGCTTTCCACAACGTGTTCAAGGGTCAGGCCCTCGGGCGTGTGGACGTCGGTGAACTCTTGACCCAGGTTGTAGCGCGGGTAGGCGATGGCGCCGCCGGCGTGCTCCTCCTCGACGCAGCCGAAGAGGTTCGCCGAGTAGCCGATCTGTGTTTTCACTTCCTTCTTGCAGTAGCCGAAGTAGTTGTCCGCTACGACGGTGACGATGACGCCGCGCTCGTCCCGCGCCACGCACTTGAATGCCTTGCCTCCGTTGTAAAGCTCGTTCTCGTCTTTCCAGCACTGGCCGTCGCGGCGCTGGCGTTCGGTGGCATCCTCCCACGAGGGCAGGCCCAGCTCCTTCTTGGTCAGCTTCGTCAGATGCGGCGCGAGGACGACGCAGCCGGTGTGGCCGGTCCATGACTCCGGCGCGAGCGAGGCGTCGTTCTCGGGAAGATAGGGGTCGCCGCCGTTGCCGAAGATCCCCTCGACGAAGTCGAGATTCGAGACGAGACCGCCCGGGGCGATGAAGCGGATCTCCATCGACCGTTCGGCAGAGAAGCCGGGAACCTCGGGGACGACGATGGGACGCAGCAGCAGCGAGACAAAGCAGCGGGCGGGCTCGGCATGAGTCGATGCCCACGGCAGGGTCAGCAGGTCGTCCGGCGCGTCGACCGCGTGGGCCAACAGCCGCGCGAAGACGTCACGGTCCACGGCGATCTTGTCATCCGGGATGGGAAGGCCGCCTTCGGCGACGTGGAAGACGCCGGCCGTTGTGCGGCGGTCGTTTCGAGGGTTGTGCAGGACGCCTCCCAGCACTTTGTAGCTCTCGACGTAGTCGGAGACGAAGCTCGTGGAATCCGCCGGGAGCGATAGCGCGCGAGCCAGACCGGGCTGGTCGAGCACGAAAGTGGAGCGCGGCAGCTGGGGAGTTTCGGCGGCGCCTTCCAAGTAGGAGTCGAGGAAGTTCTGGATGCGCTGATCGGCAGCGCAGGGGCGATGCGCCAGGCGGCGAGAAAGCTCGCGCTGGCGTGCCAATATCGGGGACATGAGGCTGTCCGTCTCGCTCTGATCGACCTGCGCCAAAGCGGGAATTCCCAGAAGCTCCAAGCGCAGGGCGATGGCGGAAGCAGTGGCTGCGTCTTTAATCGTCATGATATGAGCCTAGCGAATCCGGGAGCCTCTAACCTGTTACGTTCCGCCTAGAAAGACGAAACGCACGAAGTTCGGACTTCGCCAGGCGGTGCGAAGCCGGGCGGCGCGGAACGGCGTCGTGAAAGGCCTGCGTCGTAAAGCTTGCGTCGTAAAGCTTGCGTCGTAAAAGGCCGACGTCGCGAAACCGGCTGTGGTGCGGCCCTCCAAGGTTTAGGCTGGTGACATAGACAGTCAATGGCGCCAGCTGGCTCAATGGATCGGGCAATCTAATCGCATCGTCTTCTTCGGCGGCGCCGGGGTCTCGACGGAGTCCGGCATACCGGACTTTCGCGGCGCCAAAGGGTTTTTCCATCAGGATCGTGAAATCCCGATCGAGCGCGTTTTGTCCATCGACTTCTTCGAGACGCACCCGCAGGCGTATTGGGAGTGGTTTGCACAGGAAAACGCACGCGAGGGAGTCGCGCCGAATGCCGCGCACAAGTTTCTGGCGGAGCTCGAAAAGAGGGGATCGCTTTCCGCCGTCGTCACGCAGAACATCGACGGGCTGCACCAGTCGGCGGGATCCGAGCGGATTTTCGAACTGCACGGAAATTGGTCGCGCCTGCTATGCACGGGCTGCGGACGGCGTTTTTCGATCGCCGATTTCGACGAGGCGCGGACGGGGGCGGCTCCCCGCTGCCCTTCATGCGCCTGCGTCGTTCGGCCCGACATCGTCTTTTACGGGGAGATGCTCGGCAGCGGCGTTCTGGAGGGCGCGGTTCGAGCGATCGCCGACGCCGACATGCTGATCGTCGCCGGAACGAGCCTTGTCGTGTATCCGGCCGCCGGCCTCGTCGACTACTACGACGGCGACCGCCTTGTGCTCATGAACGCCACGCCCACCCCATACGACTCGCGGGCAAACCTCGTCATCCGCGACCCGGTGGGAAAGGTGTTCGCAGAACTCGCCCGGGCCGTCTGACCGCGGCAGTTCGGCCACGGCCCTTGGCCCGATGCCTCCGGCAAGAGTCTGGCTCGCACAAAGCCTTGACGGATCTTAAACTATTCAGTGTGAGCATCGGGCTTGGACCGGTGCGCCGTATCTCAGGAGCCCTCCTCCAAGGCGGAGGGCTCCTCGCTTATTTCTTGGGTTTGCCCAGCTTCTATGGGTACATTGGTCAGCGAAAACGATTTTCCATTCAAGTTCGTTCGTTTTCCCGTTCAAAAGGAGGCGGTCAACCGTCATGGTCAGCCTCGCAGACATCGCCGCTGCGACAGGGTACTCGAAGGCCACCGTGTCCCGGGTTCTCAAAGGAGACCCCACGTTCACCGTGCGTGAAGAAACGCGCAGGCGCATCCTTCAAGCGGGCAACGAGATGGGGTATTCCGTGCAGGGGCGTCGCGTAGGAATTCCGCAGGACGTGGCCGTCTTAGACAACATCGACCCAGAGCGCGGGCTGCAGGACGCCTATTTCTTTGAGATCCGCGAGGCTCTGAAAGCCAAAGCCGACGAACACAACACGAAGCTCACCCCGTTTCCCGACACGCGTTCCCTCGTGGGCGCGGGCAAGAAATTCGACGGTTTCATCTCCATAGGCCCGGCGCCGCTGGCCGACGACGATTTCACGGCCCTCAGCCGCGCACTGCCGCACGGCGTGTTCATCGACATCAATCCGGCTCCGGGGCTGTTCCACTCGGTGCGGCCGGATTTGCAGCAAACGGTTCTTGACGGGCTTGACGCGCTGATGGCGGCGGGCCGTCGTCGCATCGCCTTTGTCGGCGGAACGGGCCACATCATGGGCCGGCATTTTTACGACGAGGAGCTTCGCCATTTGGCGTACTCGAACTGGGCGCAGCGTTTGGGCCTCGACGTCGACGGCCTTTCATACGTCGGCGGCGCCTTCACCGTCGAGAACGGCCGCGGCCTGACTGCCCGGTTGATCGCGGAAAACGAGGATCGCATGCCGGATGCGATCCTCGTCGCCGCGGACCCGCTGGCCGTGGGCGCGTTGCAGGCCCTCGACGCCGCAGGCGTCCGAGTGCCTCAAGACGTCGCCGTCGTCTCCATCAACAACCAGGAGGTCTGCCAATACACCTCGCCGACGCTGACCTCGTTCGACATCGACTGCTCGGAGCTGGCGGAGTCTGCCATTCTCCTTCTCTCGGACTCGATCATCGGCCGATACTCCTCCTGTCACCACGTCCTTGTGTCGACGAAGCTCGTGGCTCGCGACAGCTTCGCCCCCGCGGGGTGAATGCGTGGCGGGTGCGGCACGGCGCCCTGGCCCCGTAGCCTCGCGGCCGGGCCCCGCGCCGCTGTTTGGCCGCCCGCATTCCAAGGTCGGGCAGACCGCCCGGCCCACGCCCTGGGCCGGGGAGTTTAGATAAGCTCCAGATCGACGTCGAGCCGCAGCGGCCGGTCAGCGGCGATGTGGTATTTCTCGTGAACGGGCGACCCCCACGAGTCGTCCCCTCCGACGCCCATCTGCCCTGCGAGGAGCCGCAAATGCGTCAGGGGCGTCCTCGACGGATCGGCCAGCTCCCACTGGTGGGAGGCCTCCTCGATTTGCGCGGAAGAGTAGGGGAGCACAGACACGTTGAGCGTCGATCCCTCCGCCGCGTCAAGCGCCGCTCCTTCCGCGTCCGCCGCAGCAAGCGCCGCCCCTTCGACGTCGGCCGCAGCAAGCGCCGATCCGTCGGCGTCGTGCCGCCTGACGCGTATTCCGCTTCCGGCGCCGTCCGTGATCTCGGCCCATCGCACGCCCCGGTGGTTCCCCGTCTCCTGAGGGACGAGGTAAGGGGCGTAGTCGCGCGCGGCGGTCGTCTCCCACACGCCGAGGCGTGCGCCCGAGGAGCGGTCCGCATAGGTTTCCTCGGGGCCCAAGCCGTAGTAGCGCAAATGCCTCAACTCGCCGGGCAGAGCCCATTCGACACCGAAGGCGGGGATCGTGGGCGCGTGCGCCTCGCCCGGGTAGTCGGCGGTCAGGCGTATGCGCGCGGCCGAGTCGATCGCGTAGCGCAGGGTGACCCGGCTCCTGGCCGGAGTGGCGAGTTCGTAGACGTAGGCGACCGCGACGTCCTCTTCGGAGGCGTCGACGGCGACGTCGACGCACCGCGCATAGCGTCCGGCCGTCGCCCACCGCGCCCGGTCGAAGCCGTGGCCCGCGCCGCGGTCGTTGTCGGTCAGCGGCCTGAACGTCGTGATTCTGGGCGGGCGGAGCACGTACTCTCTGCCGCTCTTCGTCCACGAGACGATCCCGCCCTGGGTTCGCGAGAGCAGAGCCTCCCGCGATCCAACTCGCAGGCCGACGTTCCAGCGCCCGACGGTGACCGCGGGGCTTGGCGCTCCGTTGGCCGGCGCCGCACCCCCTTCATCGCCCGGCGACGGAACCGCGGTCGCCCGCCCTGCCTCAGCCGCGACGCCGTGCGCCGCCTCGCCGACGTCGCGCGTCTCCTTGGCGGCTTGCCCCGGTTTCGCGGGGACGCGCACGGTGTGCTGGCCGAAGGCGATTTCGTGCCCGGCCGGCGCCCACAGAGTCTCCTCGGCAAGGCGCACGCCGACGTCGTAGGTGAGTTCGACGCCGGGCGTCTGGCTTTCGGCGCTCGGCCATGGGATGGGAAACTCTTCGGCGTTCCCCGCCGGAACGTCGAACCGGTGCGTTTGGGACCAGACGCTAACGCCGTCTGCGAGGAGGCTGGCGACGAACTCGCAGCTTGCGGTTGAAGCAAATAGATTGTCGTTGACTACGCGCACGCCCGCGGGACTGGGGAAGAGGCGGATGTTCGAGTAAACCTGTTTGACCTCCGCCGCCTTCGGGGAGATTGAACGGTCGCCGAACAGCAGGCCGTCGCCGGAAAATTCGTAGTCGCACGGGCGGTCCGCGAAACCTCCCCCGTACTCCAAACAGCCCCGAAGCTCGCCCCGCATTTCGTCGGCGTGCTCCTTCCACAGGGCCTGGTCGATGAGGTCCCAGATGAACCCGCCCTGGTAATGCGGATACCGTTCCAGATCCGTGTACTCGAACAGGCCTCCGACGGAGTTCCCCATGGCGTGCATGTACTCGCACGAAATATAGGGCTTGTTTGGGGAGTGCGAGACATAATCCTCGATCGCGTCCGGATGGGCGTACATGCGGGATTCTATGTCGGTGACGTCGTCGTACTCGCGATTCCAGGTGACTCCCTCGTAGTGGACCGGGCGGACGGGGTCGAGCTCGTGGGCGCGGCGGTACATGCTTCGGAACACCTCGCCCCCGTAGGATTCGTTGCCCAGGGACCAGATGAGGACCGAGGGATGGTTGTAGTCGCGGTGGATCATCGATTCGACGCGGTCGACGCAGGGGCCTTCCCATTCCATGCGCGATCCGGGGATAGCGGTTTCCGGCGTTGCGACGTCGCCGGGGACGTTCCACGAGCCGTGGGTCTCCAGATTGGCTTCGTCGATGAGGTAGACGCCGTAGCGGTCGGCGAGCGCGTAGAAGCGCCGGTCGTTGGGATAGTGGCTCGTGCGGATGGCGTTGATGTTGTGGCGCTTGCAAAAGACGATGTCGTCGATCATCTGCTGCTCCGTGAGGGTGCGTCCCTTGTGGCAGTCAAATTCGTGCCGGTTCACGCCCTTGAAGACGATTCTCTTCCCGTTGAGAGTCATGATTCCGTCCTCGACGGCGAATCGCCGGAATCCTATGCGCTGGGAAACGGTCTCGACGACGTCGGAGGCGGCTTCGCCCGAGGACGCCGCGGCCTCCGAGGCGGCGTCCGGCCTGGTCAGCGTCAACGTGAGCGTGTACAGGGCCGGGTCTTCGGCCGACCACGGCCTGATCCCAGAAAGTTCGCCCGAGGACATTCGGGTGCGGCCCTGCTGCCGCGCCGTCGATTGCCACACGACGGCGCCGGCGTCGTCCGTGAGGACCGCCCGAACGTCGCCCTGCTCCTCCGGTTCGGCGACTGCGGCGTCGATGTTGAGCGAACCGGCCCCGGCCAAGTGGTCGTAATCGGCGTTCACGCGCAGATTGTCGAGGTGCGTGCGAGGTTTGCGGGTCAAAACGACGTCGCGGAAAAGGCCGTGGAAACGCCACGAGTCTTGGTCCTCAAGCCACGAGGCGCTCGAGTGTTCGAAGCAGGCGACGGTCAGAACGTGGTCCGCGGCAGAGGGGTCGATGTCGGCGCCCTCCCGCCCGAACAGGATACCGGTGACGTCGAACTCGCTCGGGGTGTAGCCGTCTTCGGCGTATCCGACGAAGGCGCCGTCGAGCCACACGTATATGGCCGTCGCAAACCCCTCAAAGACAATCGTGACGTTGCCGCCGTTCGCGGCTTCGGCGAGGGCGGGGTCCAATCGGAACTCCCTGCGGTAGAGGGCCGCGTGGTTGAGTCTGGGGATCTTCGGCGCCTGAGGGTCTTCGTGCCCGTCCCAGGGCATCTGAATGTTGACGTAGGCGGGGCGCCATCCCCCTTCGGTTTCCAGGGTCGAGGGGACGTCGATTGTTCGGAAGCTCGACGTTTGCCCGTCGGCTTTCGCGAACTCAGGGTTCTCGACGTCGATCTCGCTCGCCAGGACGGTGCGGAACGTCCAGGCGCCGGCCAGGCTCTGCGTCGGCGAGTCCGATGCGTGGTCTGAGTGGGAAAGCAGGCGATTGACGGCGAAAACGGCGGGGTCCTCAAGCCAGGAGGATTTCGCCTTGGAAGCCGACGGGGCGGAGGCCGACGCCGGGAAAGGCGCGGGCAATGAAGACGGGGCGGGGAACGGTGTGGGCATTGGGATCTACCTCCAGTGGTGCATCACGTCGTTGTCGTTAAGGTAAACCGGTTAGCTGCAAGTGTAAACCTGATCCTGTGTGCGCCGCAACGAGTTGGTTTTCTTCTGGACAAATGGGAGATTGACAGCTAAAACTAAGGTAATCTTTGTTTACCTGAATAGGTAATCGATTGTCTGTCGGCGGGGCGCGGTCGGCCGCGGTCCGCTCTTCGAAGGAGAAGAAGATGTCCACTACAACCACGAAGGGGGCCCCGCGGGGAAGAATCGTCCAGCGAATCTCATACGCTGTGGGCAACCTTGGGCAGGCGGCGTTCTACAACGCGCTCAGCACCTATTTCGTCACGTACTACGCCGCCCAAACCCTGTTCTCTCACTACGGCAAGTCCGAAGCGAAAGCGCTGATCGGCATAATCACAGCCCTTGTTTTCATCGTCCGCATCGCGGAGATCTTCCTCGATCCCCTGCTCGGAAACCTCATCGACAACACCAACACGCGCTTTGGCCGCTTCCGCCCATGGCAAGTGATCGGCGGCGTCGTCTCTTCGGTCCTCATGTTCGCGATCTTCACCGGGCTGTTCGGCCTCGTAAACGTCAACAAAACCGTTTTCATCGTCGTCTTCACCATCGTCTTCATCCTGCTCGACATCTTTTACTCGATCCGCGACATCTCCTACTGGGGAATGATCCCCGCCCTGTCGACCGAATCGCACGAGCGCGGAGTTTTCACAGCCCTGGGAATGTTCACGGGGTCGCTGGGCTACAACGGAATCACCGTCGTCGTCATCCCGATCGTCAGCTTCTTCAGCGGGCTCTTTGCAAGCTCCTCGGGGCAGACCCAGGCGGGATGGACGGCGTTCGGGGCGATCATCGCCGTCCTCGGCATCGTCACGGCGCTCGCGGTCGCCTTCGGAACCACCGAGCAGGAGAGCGCGCTGCGAGCGAAAGCCAAGAAGAACACGAACCCGTTGCAGGCATTCGTCGCGATCGCCCGGAACGATCAGCTGCTTTGGGTGGCGCTCAGCTATTTGCTTTACGCCGTCGCCAATGTGGCCACCACGGGATTTATGCTCTATCTCTTCACATTCGTCCTGAGGATGCCCAGTGAGTATTCGATCGTCGGCGTCATCGCCTTCGTCGCGGGCTTGGCCACGACGCCGCTCTACCCGCTCATCAACCGTCGCGTGCCCCGGCGCAGTCTATACCTGGGCGGCCTGGGCATGCTCATTGCGGCGTACGTGCTCTTCATCCTGTTCTCGAGCAACGTCGTCGTTGTATTCATCGCCCTCGTGCTGTTCTACGTCCCCGCGACCTTCATTCAGATGACGGCGATACTTTCGCTGACGGACTCGGTCGAGTACGGCCAGCTGAAGACCGGAAAGCGAGACGAGGCCGTCACGCTTTCCGTACGGCCGATGCTCGACAAGATTGCGGGCGCGGTTTCCAACAGCATCGTCGGCTTCGTGGCGATCGCCGCCGCGATGACCAACGGGGCCGACCCCGACAGCCTCACTGCGGGCAACATACAAACATTCAAAACGGCCGCGTTCTACGCTCCTCTCGCTTTCATCGTCCTCTCGGCCCTCACCTTCATGTTCAAGGTGACGTTGAGTGAAAAGGCCCACGAGGAAATCGTGGCGCAGCTGGAGGCTAAGCTGAGCGAGGAGGGCGATGGGGAACGCGACGAGGAAGGCGGCGCTAAGGCTGAGAAAGAAGGCGGCGCTAAGGCCGAAAAGGGGGTCTGAGGCTCGAATCCGGCAAAAGGCCGAGGCCGGCAAACGCCTCTGAGCTGGTGTTTCGGAGGGCCGCTCTCTGGGTCCCCATCGTGAGCCGGCGGGTTTGACGGTGCGCGAGCCCGCCGGTTCGCCTCGCTTCATCCTGTCGATCGGAAAGCCAGGCGCGACGGAAGAAACGGATGGAATTGCGGCGGGACTGAATTTCGGCGGCTCTCGCATGCGACGGGTACTAAAAACTGCAACTAAGCCTTGACGTCGCCGTATCCGCGAAGGATGCTCTTCATAATTGACTACTGATCGGTAGGGTCCGCTTGGCGGTCCGGGCGGCTGAAAGGTCCGGGCAAAGGGCGGCCCCGAAGGCTTGAGGAGCCCACCATGTCCAACGCATCCCATTCATCGAATCTGTTCGCGCGCATCCGTGAACGCATCGCGCGTCGAACCGACGACGTCGCCGATGAGCCCGACTGTGTCGCCCGTAGATCCGGCGGCTCGCAAGTTCCTCGTCGAAAATTCGCGGGGCGCCTCGAGGATGCAGGAATCTACGGGCGTCCTCTCGGGGCCGTGCACGGGGGGCCGTCGCTTCGACGCAGCGGTCGGCCGGCCTGGCGCGGCTCTTTCCCGTTCGGGCTCGGGCGCCTGCCGTCGCGACGGAGCGTCCATCCGTCTAGGCTCGGAGCCTCGCCGTCTCGGCTCAAGGTCGCCGTGGCCGCGTCGGCCTTCTTCGTCGCCTCGGCGATCGGCGCGCAAGCCGACGCCGGCCAGGCCGGCGAGGGGTCTGTGCCATCCGGCGCCCTCGCCCTGGCCGCGGATGCCCGGGGCGCGGTCTCGAAGGGCGCGGCGGAGGCCAATCCGGGCGGCGTCGCCCGCGATGCGGCGTCGGCCTCCCATAAAACGTCGGCCTCCCACCAGGCGTCGGCGGCCCATGCGAAGCCGGCGACCGTCCCCGCCGGGAAATACGTCGCCCTCGGGGACTCCTACGCCTCGGGTGAGGGCGTCCCTCCGTACGCCGAAGGGACCGACGAGGCGAATGGAAACCGATGCCACCGCTCGTCTTCCGCATACGCCCACCGAGTGAGCGGCCAGGCGGGCAAAACACTCGACTTCGGAGCCTGCTCCGGGGCCCGCACCGGCGACTTCTACAACGCCAAGTCCGCCTGGGGAGAGCCGGCGCAGCTTTCGCGGCTCGACGCCTCAACGGGCCTCGTGACGTTTGCGATCGGCGGCAACGACGCCGGCTTCAGCAAGGTTCTCAGCGACTGCATTGGAGGCAAGAGCCTCCTTCCGTTCGTCGCCTGCAGCACCGACCGGGCGGTGACCGGCCCAGTCGACTCCGCCATCGACGCTCTTCGAGGCAAGACGAAGAAGGAAGGCGTCCGCAGCTACGACTCGATCGCAGCGGACATTCGCTCGCGAGCCCCAAGTGCGACGGTCGTAGCAGTGGGCTATCCGCGCATTTTTCCCGCCGGCGGCGGAACGGGCGGGCCGATTCCGGGGCGCTGTCAGGGCGTGAAAAAGGTGGATCAGCGGTGGATGACGGCGAAGACCGACGAGCTCGACGCCGCCCTCAAGGCCGCCGCGCTGCGTCACGGCTTCCTGTTTGCGGACACGGCTTCCGCGTTCGACGGGCACGAGCTGTGCGGATCGAACGGATCGTGGATTCACGACATTCTCAACGACGGACGCTTCCACCCGACCCAGGCGGGCCACTCGGCCACAGCGGAGGCCGTGACGGGAACCCTGGGAGGCTTTGGCGGCCAGTCGGATTCGTCGGGTTCCGCCAAGGCAGGAAACTCCAGGGCTCGGGATGCCAAAGCGGGAGGCGCCCGGGCCGAGGGCGTCCAGGCCCGAGACGCCCAGGCTCGTAAAGAGCTCCGGGTCGCCGCGGATCGGGCGGACAATGAGCGGCCTGCAGGCGCAATCGCGGTTGAGCGCGACGGAGACCGGATGTCGCTGGACGCCTCGGCTTCGACCGACGCCGACGGGAAGGTCGTCCACGTCGATTGGTACGTCCAGCGCTCCGACGGCGGCGAAACGGTCGTGTCCGGGGCCCGGACGTCGGTCCAAATTCCCTCGGCGGAGAAAGCGACAGTGACCGCCGTCGTGACCGACGACCGCGGCATGGAAGACTTCGTCACGCGGCACGTGCCCGCAGCGAAGCAAGCTCCGCGCGCTGCGAAAAGCCACGGCTCGCGGCGCCGGCAGGCCGCCCAGGCCGAAGGCGGTTACGCGGTCAAAGCCGCGACAGAATGTCCGCCGTCGTGCGAACCTTCGCGAAGCCTCCGGCGGCGAGGTTCATTGCCGTCGCCCGCATGAGGTTTTCCGCGCTCTCCCGCAGCCGTCCGAGGCCGGGGACCTCGACGTCGATGTCGAACGTTCGCGTGGCGTCGAAGGCAACCGTGACGTCGTACCCGAGGTTGCCGGCCATCCGCGCCGTCGTCTCGACGCACATGTTCGTCTGGATTCCGCAGAGCACGAGCGACTCGATGTGCGAACGGCCAAGCCACGCGTGAAGATCGGGGTTCCCGTAGAACGCCGAGTTCACGTGCTTGGAGATCGTGAGGTCGGCCTCGGCTCGGGCGACGTCCTCCTTCAGTTCGTTGCCTGGGCAATCGGGGTGGAGCGGAGAAAGCGGGTTGGGCGAGTCGTGGCGGACGACGACGAGCGGACCGAGCCGTCTCTCCGCCCATTCGTCGATGAGCTGCGAGACGTTGGCTTCGGCATGCGGATTCGCGGTCGGGCCGTAGACGCCGTGGTCGAAGCCTTTTTGAACGTCGATGACGATGAGGGCTGTGTTCTTTCCTTCCATGGCTCAAGGAAACCAGCGCCGACGCGAGGCCGACAGTGGCACGAATGCCGCCTGCCGATAAAATTCTGCCATGAAGGTGCGAGTGGTCCTTTTGCCGGGGATGCGGGGCTTTGACCTCTGTGCCGCGCTCGAGGTCTTCGGCGGCGACCGGCGCGACAGGGGAGTGCCGCTCAACGACGTCGCCGCGGTCTCTCCTTCGCCCGAACCCGAACTGGAAGGCGGCCTGCGCATCCGGGCGCTTCCGCTCCAGGAGGCCGACGGCTCCGATCTGCTCGTCATTCCTGGATTCGCCGACCCGCTCGGGGCGGTCGATCCCGACGTCGTCCGCGCCGTCTCCGGCGGAGGCGGCGTCGTCCCGTCCGCCGCCGCCCGGGAAGACGCCGCCCGTCCCGGCACCGCCAGGTCCGGCGTCGTCCGAGACGACGTCGAGCGCGCCGCGGCCCTCGTGCTTCGGCTTCACAGCTCCGGAACGCACATCGCCTCCCTGTGCACAGGGGCCTTTCTCCTCGCGGCGACCGGCTTGCTCGACGGCGCCGACGCAACGACCCACTGGCGTTTTTGCGACGAGCTTCAACGACGGCACAAGAGGGTGCGGGTCGATCCGAAGGTGCTCTACACGCACGACGCCGCACGGCGGCTGTGGACCTCGGCGGGGGTCGCCGCCGGAATCGACGCCTGCCTGGCGATTCTGGCTCAAGAGTGCGGATCGGCGGCAGCGGCCGCCGTCGCCCGATCGATGGTTCTGCCGGCGGTCCGCCCGGGAGGCCAGGCTCAGTTCATCCCTCCGTTGAGAGGCGAAACCGAGGGGAGGGCGAGCGAGGGCGAAGAACTGCGAGCGGCGATTCTGCGCGATCTCGCCGCCCCGTGGACGGCTCAGACGATGGCCGATTGCGCACACACGTCGCCGCGCACATTGCATCGGAGGTTTCTCGCCGAGACCGGGATGCCCCCGATCCGGTGGCTCATCTCCCGCAGGGTGGCGGCCGCGCAGGAGCTTCTGGAGACGACGGCGCTCGGCGTCGAGCAGATCGCCAGCCGCGTGGGCTTCGGCGGCGCCGTGTCCATGCGCAAACATTTCGTCGCCTCCGTCGGAGTGCCGCCGATCGAGTATCGCCGGGCCTTTCAACGCGACGGCGCCGCTTCCCATCGGTGACGGGCCTTCCCGGTGATTCCCTCCGTCGGCAGCGCAGTGAACGGAATTCCGGGACGCTAGTTGTCTGACGGGCAATATGCGTCTCTTTGTCCGTTTGCCGGACGATTGGGGGGACGCGGGACTCGCCGTGTTTTATAGTTGGGCAATGTTGACCAACTCCGTTCTCATTGCCGTGGTTGTCATGCTGGCCCTCTCGCTGGTGCGCGTCCACGTCGTCGTCGCCCTTTTCATCGGCGCAATCGTAGGCGGATTGCTAGGCGGCCTCGGCCTGGACGGAACGCTGGTCGCCTTTCAGGAGGGGCTCTCGGGCGGGGCGAAGATCGCCCTCTCCTACGCCCTCCTCGGCGCCTTCGCGATGGCCGTGGCCAACTCGGGGCTTCCCAAACTTCTCGCCGATGCGCTCATCTCGCGGATCGGCGAGGAAAACGCGTCGCGCGAACGCGTGCTGACCGTCATGAAGTACACGATGCTCGGCGGGATTCTCGCCATGTCGATCATGAGCCAGAATCTCGTTCCCGTGCACATCGCATTCATCCCGCTGCTCATTCCGCCGCTTTTGACGGTCATGAACAAACTGCGGATCGACCGGAGGCTCGTGGCCTGCGTCTTGACCTTCGGCTTGGTGACCACCTACATGTATCTGCCGATCGGATTCGGCAGCATCTTCCTCAACGACATTCTTCTTGGCAACATCCGCAAAGCCGGAATGCGGACCGACGGCGTCAACGTGATGGCGGCCATGGGGATTCCCGCGCTGGGAATGGTCGCCGGCCTCCTCGTCGCCGTCTTCTTCTCCTATCGAAAGCCCCGCGATTACGCCGACGTGGCGATCGACGGCTCGAAGTCCGTCGGCAGCGGCGTTTCCGAACTGGACGCGGTCATCGCCGACGACGGCTCGGACGGCAGCGCCTCCGGCGGCCAAACCGGTGCGGGCGGCTCGGGCAAATCCGGTGCGGGCAGGCGCGGTTTGGCCGGTTTGTTCGGCAAGGGCCGCACCAGTGGCTCGGGCGGCGATTCTGACGAGTTGAAAGAAAAGGGGGAGGCTCGCCCATCCGCCTATCCCATCGTCATGTCGCTTGTCGGAATCGTTGCGTGCTTCGGGGTGCAGCTGTGGATGAAGACGTCCGGAGCCGAAGCGGACGGTCTGCTCATTGGATCGCTCGTGGGGTTGATGGTCTTTCTCGTCACCGGTGCGGTGCCTTGGCGTGACGCCGACGATGTCTTCACCCAAGGGATGAAGATGATGGCCGTCATCGGGTTCATCATGATTTCGGCTCAGGGCTTCGCCGCGGTAATGGAGGCCACTGGCGACGTCAAACCCCTCGTGGCCGACATCGCCAAAGTGTTCGCGGACAATCGGCCGATGGCCGCGTTCGCCATGCTCCTAGTGGGGCTCATCGTCACAATGGGGATCGGCTCGTCGTTCTCGACCCTTCCGATCATCACGGCGATCTACGTTCCGTTGTGCGTGTCCCTGGGCTTTTCGCCGCTAGCGACGGTTTCCATCATCGGCACCGCAGGAGCTCTGGGCGATGCGGGGTCTCCCGCCTCGGATTCGACCCTCGGCCCGACGGCGGGGCTCAACGCCGACGGCCAGCACGACCACGTGCGCGACACCGTCATACCGACCTTCCTCCACTTCAACCTGCCGCTGCTCGCCGCCGGTTGGATTGCAGCCATGGTGCTGTGAGCGCGGTGTTGCGCTGTCGCCGCCGGGATGGAGGCGACAGCGCCACCAACCCGTGCAGCGAGCGGTCTTAGGACGCCCTGGTCATACACGGGGACTGTCCGGGCGTACTGACACCGGGGGCGGGTTCACATGCCTGCGAGGGCGGAGAATAGCGCGGCGCGCCAGCAGGCCCAATCGTGGCCGCCGCAAAATTCCTTGACGTCGATGCCGGGAACCCGGGCAGCGAGTCGGTGCGCCAGATGCGCTGTGCCCTCGAGCGCGCCGACGTCGATGCGAATCGAATCCCAAGGAGCTTCCGCCAAGGGGCCCGCCAGGTCGAAGCGCCACAGGGAAGGGGATTGGGCAACGACGTGGCGAACCTGCCCTTCGGACAGAGCAGCCGTCCACAGGGCGCTCAGCCCGCCCAGGCTTTGCCCGGCCGCCCAGGTGCTCTCGCCGTCGTGTGCCACGTTGTAGCGGCTGCGAAGCTCGGGAAGCAGCCAATCGAGGACGGCATCAACCTGGCCGCAGGGAACGCCGAGGCTTTCCCACCGGTCGCCCTCGCCGCCGGCGTCGAGCATCGCCACGTGGAGCGGGGCAATGGCCCCGGAGGCGATTGCGGCGTCGAGAAGCCGAGGGAGTTCGATGTCTCGCGCCCACGTGCCGCCGTCGAAAAGCAGGAGCAGCGGTGTGGGGCGGTCGAGATCGGGAACGTCGGCCTCGGGAACATAGATCCATGCTCGCTCGCAACCGTCGGAGATCTGTTCGACGCCGCCTCGCAGCGCAAGCTCGCCGCCCTTTTGTGCGCCGCGGCTGCGTGGCGGACGCAAGTCTCCGGACCGGGTGCATTCTCCTTGACCGGCGGCTTCGCCTCCGGTGCGGCGCCCTGCGTCCGAGCAATCGGCCTCGTGCCCGACGTCGCAGCGCCAGAGCTCCGGAGGAGCCTCCGGACCGGCGGCCAGCGAGAACTCGCCCGCCGTCGATCGCATGGCCTCGGAAGAACGTCGATCCAAGCTCGACGATTCGAGCGCGGACACGCGCACCGGCCCGTATCCGCGAGCCGCTCTCCAGGGGGAATCGCTCGGATCCGCCGCGCTTGTCGCAATCCTGTATGAGGCGCGCCAACTTCGTGGAAGCTTGACGGTGAGCGCCCATATTCCGGTTCCGCCGAGCCGTGAAAACTCGGCGTTCTCGATGCGCTCCGGTTCAATCAGATCTGCGAGCCACAGCAGAACGTTCCGGGCCGACGGCGCTTCGACGAGCCACGTGTACAGGGCGTCGCGGCCGTAAGGCGTGACAATTGGGTTGGGACGCGAAAGGCCCTCGGCCAGGAGCCTCTCGAAATCGTGGGATTGGCGCGCATATGCGGCTTCGATTGGGCCGGTGACTCGCTCGATGGAGGCCGAGTGGATCGGAACGTTGGCCTCGATCTCTCGGTGGGCCCTTCCATGCCTGTCGCGCCAAAGCTTGGGCTGACGGTCAAACCTCATGAAAATCGCCCCGCTGCCCGCTGGCAACAGTTGCCCCGCTGTCCGCTGGTCGCGATCGCGCCGTCCTGCCGAAGGCCTGTTTCGAATCGGCTAGGCGCCTGTGGAAACAGCTTAAGGCGACGCAGCGGACGCGTTTGAAGTTGACGCCGAAGGCTCCGAAATCTCGCGTGGGTCGGGCAACGCGAACGTCGCCCGACCCACATATCGCCTCGCTCTTGCAGTCAGCCTGCGACTGACTCAGCTCAGCTGGCCTCGAACGGCCTTTGCCGCGCTCACGAGGTTCTCGAGGGTCGCCTTGGTCTCCGGATACGCTCTCGTCTTCAGGCCGCAGTCGGGGTTGACCCACACCCGGGAAGCCGGAATGGCCGCGACGGCGGCCTCAATGAGCTCGGTGAGCTCCTCTGTCGAGGGAACGCGCGGGGAGTGGATGTCCCACACGCCGGGGCCTATGCCGCGAACGTAGCCGTGCTCGGCGAGCTCGGGAAGGATCTCCATGCGAGAGCGCGCGGCTTCGATCGACGTGACGTCGGCGTCGAGGGCGTCGATGGCGTCGATGATCTGCCCGAACTCCGAATAGCACAGGTGGGTGTGGATCTGCGTCGAGGGCTCGGCGACGGCGGTGGCCAGGCGGAAGGAACCGACGGCCCACGCGAGGTAGGCCTCGTGCTCCTCCTCGGCGAGCGGAAGCCGCTCGCGCAGCGCCGGCTCGTCGACCTGGATGATTGCGGCTCCGCCGGCCTGGAGGTCGGCGATCTCGTCGCGCAGCGCCAGGGCGACCTGGTCGGCCACCTGGGCGATCGGAAGGTCGTCGCGCACGAAAGACCACGCGAGGATTGTGACGGGGCCGGTGAGCATTCCCTTGACCGGACGGTCCGTCAGGGATTGGGCGTAGGCCGTCCACTCGGTGGTCAGCGGCTTGGTGCGGGCGACGTCGCCCCAAAGGATCGACGGGCGTGTGCAGCGCGTGCCGTAAGACTGCACCCAGCCCTGCGACGTGACCGCGAAGCCCTCGAGCAGCTCGGCGAAGTACTGCACCATGTCGTTGCGCTCCGGCTCTCCGTGGACGAGGACGTCCACGTCAAGGCCCTCCTGAAGGGCGATGACGTCGGCTATCTCCGCGCGGATCGCCTCGAGGTAGCCCGCTTCGTCGATTTCGCCGCGGTTGAAGGCCGCACGGGTCTTGCGGATCTGCGGAGTCTGGGGGAAGGAGCCGATCGTCGTCGTCGGCAGCGGCGGAAGCCCAAGCCTCTCGCGCTGCTTCGGCTCGCGCTCGGCGTACTCGACGCGGGTTCGCAGCGACTCGTCGACGGCCGCGACCCTGTCGCGCACGTCTTCGCGGACGACGCCGGCGCTGCGCGAGCGCCTGGCGAGGATGTCCTCTGACCGCCTGACCTCGTCGGCGATCGTGCCCCAGCCCTCGGTGAGTCCCGCGGCCAGGACGACGACCTCGCGCACCTTCTGGTCGGCGAAGGCCAGCCACTCGTGGAGGTTCGCGTCCAGCTCGGGGTCGTCCCACTTTTCCACCTCGGTGTTGTACGGGACGTGCTGGAGGGACGTCGTGGTCGAAACGCTCACTCCCGCCGCGCCGAGGGGCTCGAGGGCTTGGAGGGAGCGCTCGGCCCGCCCGAGGTCGGCCGTCCAGATGTTGCGTCCGTCGATCACTCCGGCCACGAGCACGACCTCGGAGAAGTCGACGCCGGATCCGGCGAAGGGCGCGAGCTGGCCGGCCGCGGCGTGGATCGCCTCGACTCCCGTCTGGGTCAGGGCGGGGATCGCCTGGCTGGCGTCGCCGTAAGGCGTGGTGACGAGGATGTTCGGGCGCGGGTCGACGGCGGCGAGCTGCTGCCACGCCCGGAACGCCGCGGCGATGAGGTCGCTGCGCGCCGCCGGAAGGTTGTCGGAGGTCAATGCGGGCTCGTCGAATTGCACCCATTCGGCCCCCGCGGCGGCCAACTCGCCCAAAAGCTCGGCGTATGCGTCGACGACGTCGTCAAGCCGGTCCAGCGGCGAAAACTCGGCGGGGGCGCCGTCGGCCGCCTTGGCGAGCGCGAGGTAGGTCACCGGGCCGACCAGCGTGGGGCGGACGTCGAAACCCGCCTCCCGCGCTTCGGCGAAGCGTTCGACGACGCCGCGGTCCGCCAGCCCGATAGGAGTTTCGGGGCCGATTTCAGGGACGAGGTAGTGGTAGTTCGTGTCGAACCACTTTGTCATCTCCTGCGGCGGCGCCGTGTCGTTGCCGCGGGCAAGGGAAAAGTAAAGGTCGTATCCCGTGCGCCCGGCAAAGCGTTCGGGAATGGCGCCGAGGAGCACCGTGACGTCGAGGACCTGGTCGTAGAGCGAGAACGATTCGGGAATCGAGGCGGCCTCGGTCAGGCCCAGCTCGCGCAGCCGCTTGTAGCTCGCCAGGCGAAGGCCGCGCTCCGCGCTCCGCAGCTCGTCCGCGTCGATTTTCCCCGCCCAATAGGATTCGACGGCGCGCTTGAGCTCGCGGGAAGGCCCGATCCTCGGGTACCCAAGGATTGTCGCTGAGGGGAAGCGGGGTGATGTCATGAGGATTCTCCAGGTGTTTGATAGGGGTTGACGGTCCGCTCGCGTCGCGGGCCTGCCGGTCGACGGACGACGTCGCGTTGCGGGGCGGGCCTAGCTTTCGGAGGGCTTGACGCTTGCAGAGGGCTCGATGCTTTCGGCAGGCTCGACGAGCCCGATCTGCTCGAGCAAGGCCAGGGCGGGTTTGGGTTTGTTGTACGTGTACAGGTGCAGTCCGGGCGCGCCGGATTCGAGGACCTCCCGGGCGATGCGCGCGGCTTCGGCGACGCCGCAGAGAGAGGCGGCCTTGGCGTTGTCGGCCGCCCTCAAACGCTCGACGAGCGAATCGGGGGGCGTTATTCCGGTCAGATCGCACGTGCGCGAAAGCCTCCGAAGGTCGGAGGGGACGAGGAGGCCCGCGAGGATGGGTATGTAGACGCCGGCCTGCCGGGCCTTGTCGACGAAGGAGATGTAGGTCTGCGCGTCCCAGAACAATTGGGTGATGGCGAAGCTAGCGCCAGCGGCCTGCTTGAGCAGAAGGCGCTCGACTTCCTGCTCGGGATTCGTTCCGGCTGCGGGATTGCCTGAAGGGAAGGCGGCGACCGAGATCGTCAGCGGGCTCACGGCCGCGCGCAGAGCCGCCGACCCGTTCGCCGCGCAGCGCCGCGTCTCGACGCTGCGGATGAGAGCTACGAGTTCGGTGGCCGACGAGACGCCGCCCGGGGGCGGCCTCCAGTCGGGATCGTCGGCAGGCGGGTCTCCGCGCAGGGCGAGAAAGGTTCGGACGTCGGCGTCGAGGTAATCCTCTATCACCGATTCGACGGTGCGCACGGACGTTCCGACGCAGGTCAGATGGGCAATCGGATTGACGGGGGTGTCGCGGGACAGTCGCGTGACGATGTCTCGCGCGCTGAACCGGTTCTTCCCTCCCGCGCCGTAGGTGACGGAGACGAAATCTGGCTGAACTGCCAGCAGTCTGTCGATCATGGTCCAGAAGGCCGGCGTGTTCTCGGGGCGCCTGGGCGGCATGACTTCGAAGGAAACCGTTGTGCGCGCGCGGCTGTGGCTGCGTTCGCCGGAGGAGCCCCCTGTGACGGGCGCTGTGAGAGAAGGTTGAAACATGGGAGAAAGAGGCAACTGTTCACGTCCTAAGGCAGCGTCGCGAATGCGGCGTTCGGAAAAAGGGCTTTGTGAGTTACCTAGGCATTCGGGCGCGCGCACTTCCGCGCTTGGCTGTACTCGGCGCACGCTTGATCGTCATGGCTCAATTATGCACGAGAGCGGGGTTCGGTGCATAGGCGGCGCGTATCGGCCCCGCGCGAGACGGATCACGCGAGCTCAGGGCGCAAGGCAGGGCCTCATCGGCTCCGTGAGAGACAGACGCCGCAGAATTCGAAGGCGGCGCAAAGCTCGGCGCGGATGCCGCCCTTTTTCCGCTTGCGGCCCGGGCATCGAGTGGATGCGCGGGCCGCGGAACGGAAACGATATTCAGTTGTGTCAAGGGGTCACATCTTCTTCAGTTGTTCACGAATGCTGGGCCACAGCGATTGGGCGGCGGGTGCGTCGACGGCGTCCTGGCGGAAGTACCACCAGAAGTATCCTCCGGCGTACCGCGAGCCGACGCTGTTCTTCATCTGCCCGTGCATGCCGTAGTAATAGTTCGCCAGGCGGCTCTTCTCGGCGAAGTCAGGCTCGGCGATCCCGTCATCCTCGGGACGCTGGGCGCCCACTTCGCCGATCCCCAAGTACGCGTTGGGGAAATACTCGCCCAAAGACTTAAGCGTCTTGGAAAGGTCCTGTGCAGACGGGTGTTGGCGCGGCGTGCAGGCTGTTTCATAGACGGAGAGGAAGACGTAGTCGATCTTGCTGAAGTCGCTGCGCAGGGTTCGTGCGTACGAGAGGGTCGATTCCCAATCGTGTGTGTAGCAGTCGGAGCCAGACCAATAGTTGAGAGTGATCGCCGTCCTCCCGCCGTGTTTCTTCACGACGTCGTAGGCGGCTTTGGCCTTCGCGTTGATCTCACGGGGGGAGGAGCCGGTCCATTCCCCATTGAGCTCGTTGCCGATCTCCCAAATGCTGACCTTGTCGCCCAATGCCTTGAAGGCCTGCTCGGTTCGCGTTCTGATCCAATCGGCCGAGTGGTCGCTCAGCTCCTCGGAATCCAAGACTTCGACCATGATGTTCGCGTGGGGGGAAAGCGCGTCGACCGCTTTCTTGTAGTCTGCAACGGGAACTCCCGAGTCCATGACAAGACGTACGGTCAAACGGGAATCGTGTGTTTTTATAACGGATACAGCCTTGCCAATGTCGTAGGGCGTATCTAATGTCACTCCCTTCAAGGGGAGCGAAGGCGCGGATGTGAGTGCCACTGGATAATCTTCGTCCTCGTTTAGATTGCTTCGATTGACCATGAAGACCAAGGCCGCTAAAGCCGTGACGACAAAGCCAACGAGTGCAAAACGGATCGGTTTGCTTAACGTCATATATATCATTCTGCCTCAAAGAGAGGTTGAAATGTGAAAACTGGGAAAAATTCACGTCAAATCCCTAAGTTTTTCGAGTCGTAACTCAGAATTTTCCCAAGCATTCGAAGGGTTGAGTGGAGACTTCAGCTGAGAAAGAACAGATTTGCGCGGGAAGCAGCGCTTACGTTTTCGGAGGGTCGGATGTGGCCTTCGCCGGCCGAAAACAGGATGGCTGCGGGGAGAAACCACCGTACCAAAGTCGGAAGTGCTTCCGGAAAGTGCGGTGACTTGGCGATATCTTCGCGAATTGGCGCGGAAAACGATCCGGCCCCGTCGGAATTCCCGACGGGGCCGGGCGCTCAGGCTGCAAGCTCGGTCGCGTTTGCCTTCTCCCAGGCGTCTTGCGCCGCCTTCAAGCGGAATGCCGCGCGCTCTGCGCGGGACGGCGAAGCGTGACGATCGAGCGAAGCGAACTCAGCGCGAGCCGATTGCAACTCGGCTGCGGCGCGGTCCTTGCGCCGCGTTTCTTTCTCCTTATTCATTTGTACCTACTCCTCAACGGCGAACAGGTGAGGAACGCCGACACTTTCGTGCGTGCTTGCCGCTGGCGGCAAGCCAACGGCTGAGCGCCCTGCTGCGGCGCATCGTCTACGCAACGCAAGCGACCCTTTTGATATTCCGTTTGCGTAGAAGGTATAAAGTACACTCGTGCGCGTGCGATTGCAAGCCAGTGGCGAATGTCGCATTGGCACAACAGTGTTTAAAGTCTTGGGCGGCGTAGTGTTGAACGGCTACGTCGTGAGGAGAAGAAGGCAACTATGCGGATAAGACAATTCATCGGCCGTCGAGAGTGGTTGCTTGCCGCGATCGCCTTCGCGACCATCGTCTTGCAGGTCTACTTCGACCTCAAGGTTCCCGAGTACATGCAGGAGATCACCAAACGCATCGTCACTCCGGGGACTCGCATGCAGGACGTCCTTGGAGAAGGCTCCCTCATGCTTGCGAGCGCGCTCGGTTCAATGGCTGCGATGGTGGCCACGGGATACTGCACGGCCGTCATCGGAACGAGGGTCTCCCGCAGGATGCGCGCCGACGTCTTCGAGAAGGTTCTGAGTTTCTCGCTTCCCGAAGTCGGGAAATTCGGAACGCCCAGCCTCGTCACCCGGTCGACCAACGACGTCAACCAGGTGCAGCTCTTCATCGTCATGGGCGTCCAGATGCTCGTCAAATCCCCGATATTGGCTGTTTGGGCGATGACCAAGATTTCGGGCGCGAACGGGATTTGGACGGCGGCGACGTCGATCGCCGTCGCCGTGCTCGTCGTTCTGCTGGGCGCCGTCACCGCCGTCGTGATGCCTCGCCTCATGCGGATGCAGAGAATCACCGACGACCTCAACCGGGTGACGCGCGAACACCTGACTGGCCTTCGGGTGATCCGCTCGTACAACGCACAGAGGTTTCACGAAGGCAGGTTCGAGGAGACGAACGCGGAGCTGACCCGCAACAACACGCAGGTGATGGCCGCTTTTGCGCTTCTCATGCCCGCCCTGACGGCGCTCATGACCGCCTTGACGCTCGCAATCTACACACTGGGCGCCGGGATGATAGATTCTGCGTCCGGCGCCGAGAGGATCACCCTCTTCACGCAGATGGTCGTCTTCTCGGCCTATGCCTTGCAGATCGTCGGCGCCTTCATGATGCTGGCCTTCATCTTCGTATTCCTCCCGAGGGCGAGGGTTTCCTGGAAGAGAATCCTGGAGGTTTTGGACGCGAAGCCCTCAATCCGGGACGGCGGGGCCAGCGTCGGCCGCTCGGGCTTCAAAGGGACGGTGGAATTCAAGAACGTCTCCTTCCGCTACCCCGACGCCGAAGACGACGCCCTCAAAGAGATCTCCTTCACAGCGGAGCCGGGCCAGACGGTGGCCGTCATCGGTTCGACCGGATCGGGGAAGTCCTCGATCGTCAATCTCATTCCACGCTTCTACGACGTGCGCGAAGGGCAGGTTCTCTTGGACGGGCGCGACGTCCGCGAGTGGACGCAGGAGGCGCTGCGCAATCGAATATCGCTCGTTCCGCAGAAGGCCACCCTGTTCTCGGGGACGATCGCCTCAAACATCGATTACGGGAAGGGGGCGAAAGAGCTTGCCCCCGCCGACGTCGTCGAAGCCGCACGCGTGGCGAACGCCTCCGAATTTATCGCAACGAAAGAGGATGACTACGCCTCGGCCGTCGCGCAGGGCGGATCGAATTTCTCGGGCGGACAAAAGCAGAGGCTGTCGATCGCACGGGCCGTGGCCCGCGACGGCGAAGTCATGATTTTTGACGATTCATTTTCAGCTCTCGACTACAAGACGGACCGCGACGTGCGCGCCGCGCTGCGAGAGGCCGCAGCGGGCGCGACGATCATCATCGTGGCCCAGCGGATCGGCACCGTCCGAAATGCAGACAAGATCCTCGTCGTCGACAAGGGGAGGATCGTCGGCGCCGGAACCCACGACGAGCTTTTCGCGAACAATCCCGTGTACCGGGAAATCGCGCTGTCCCAGCTGAGCGAGGAGGAGCTGGCATGAGCGGAGGCAAAGAAACCTCGAAAGGACAGGGAACCGCCGAGACTTTGGGCGGGGGCGCCGCAGAGGCCTCGAGCGGCGAGCGCGACCTCGACTCCGTTCGGCGCGGCCTGGAACTGGCCCGCAGCAATCGCGAAAAGGGCCTTTCCGAAGGGGACAACCTCTCATCCGGCGTCTTCGGAGGGGAAGGCGGCGGCGTGGACCGCAAGGCCATAGGCGCCATGGGCCCGACCGTCAAAAAGCTTCTCGCCTACGCCAGGCCGGTGCGGTTGCTGCTCGTCGCCGCGACGTTCATGGCTGTGGCGGGTGCGGTGCTCACCGTCATCGCGCCCGAGTATCTGTCCGACATCACCGACGAGATCGAAAAAGGGCTCGCGGGGCGCGTGAATATGGACGAGGTGCGGAGGCTGACTCTCATCTCGGTTGCGATTCTCGTAGGATCCTTCCTCTTTAACTTCGTCGAGGGCCTGCTCATGGTCCGTGCAACCCAGTGGACCGCCCGAAAGATGCGTTCGGACCTCGACCGCAAGATCGACCGCCTGCCCTTGGCATACTTTGACAGGCAGTCGGTCGGCGACACGCTTTCCCGCGTTTCCAACGACGTCGACACTCTCTCGCAGACTCTCAACAACTCGGTCGCATCGATCGTCAGCGGGGTCATCACGATTCTTGGCTCGGCGATCATGATGTTTGCGACCGAGTGGAGGATGGCGCTTGCGGGCATCGGCGCGGCCCTCATCGGCGTCTTCGGCTCGGGGGCGATCATGGGCGTCAGCCAGAAGCACTTCGTCGCTCAGCAGCGGCAGCTGGGCGCCCTCAACGGACACATCGAAGAGACGTACTCCGGCCATCCGGTCGTCCGCGCGTTCAACGCCGAGGAGAACGCGCGCCAAGAGTTCCACGAGCGCAACGACGCCCTCTACACGAGCGCGTGGAAGGCGCAGTTTCTCTCCAGCCTCATGTGGCCGCTCATGGGATTCGTGGGCAATCTCGGGTACGTCGTCGTGTGCATCGTCGGCGCCGTGCTCGTCCTCGACGGAACCGTGGCCGTGGGCGTCATCGTCGCCTTCATGGTCTACATCCGCATCTTCACCAATCCCCTCGGGCAGATGGCCGAGGCCGCGACGTCGTTCCAATCGGCCGCTGCGGCAGGCAACCGGGTGTTCGAACTGCTGGACGAAACCGAGATGGACCCCGAGTCGGACAAGCCGGCTGGCGTTCCCAAGGTTCGGGGCGACGTCGATTTTGACCATGTGAAGTTCGGCTACGTCGAGGGGCAGGAAGTCATCCACGATTTTTCCGCGAGCGTCAAGGCCGGCCAGAAGGTCGCCATCGTCGGTCCGACCGGCGCCGGCAAGACCACGATGGTCAACCTGCTCATGCGCTTCTACGAGCTGTGGGACGGCGAGATCCGGATCGACGGCATTCCGACGTCGTCCATGCGGCGCGAGGACGTCGACGCCCTCTTCTCGATGGTCCTTCAAGACACGTGGACTTTCGAGGGGACGCTGCGCGAAAACGTCGTCTACCGCAGCGAGGGGATCTCGCCCGAGCGCCTCGACGAGGTCATGGACAAGGTCGGGCTTTCCGAGCTCGTCTCGCAGCTGCCGCAGGGATACGACTCCGTCTTGTCTGAGCAGACCACGCTTTCCGCCGGGCAAAAGCAGCTCGTGACGATCGCCAGGGCGATGCTCGCCGACAATCCGCTTCTCATTCTCGACGAGGCCACGTCTTCGATCGACACCCGCACGGAGAAGCTTATTCAGGAGGCGCTCGACACGCTCACGAAGGACCGCACGTCCTTCGTCATCGCCCATCGGCTCTCGACCATCCGCAACGCCGACGTCATCTTCGTCATGCGCGACGGCGACATCGTCGAGACCGGCGACCACGAGGAGCTCCTGGCCCGCGGAGGCTTCTACGCGGAGCTGTACAACTCGCAGTTCGACACCGACGGCTGACGAGCCGCGACGTCGTCGCTTCGGCTTGGGTCTCCTGCGCTCGCGGTTTGAAGGAGGCCCCTTCCCGGCGTTCAATGCGCGCGGGAGAAGGCCCGTTTTCGCCGCCCGTCCGGTCTTGGCCGGGCTGGCTCAGGTCCGCGAGGGACCTCGGCCCGCGACGGCTCGAACGACGTCGTCTGCGTTCACTCCCGGCTGGAAGTAGACGGTCACGCGATAGTTCAGCCTGCCCGATGCGAGCCAGCCCCGTTCGGGGAGGCCGGCCGCCTTCCGCCAGGATCCGCCAATCGAGGGCGCAAAGGCGTCGGCGCCTTCGACGTCGACGTCGACGTCGGTGACGACTAAGACGTCAGCCACGTTGACGGCCTCTGCGTAAAGGGCGGCTCCTCCGATGATCCAGGCCTGTTCGCAGTGCGACGCCGCCTCCGCCGCTTCGGCCAGGGACCGGACGGCCTCCGCGCCGTCGGCGGCGAAGCTCGGATCGCGAGAGAGGACGATGTTGCGGCGGCCCGGAAGCGGGCGAAATCTGGGCGGCAGCGACTCCCAGGTTTTGCGGCCCATGATCACCGGATGCCCTGAGGTCACCCGTCGAAAGAGCGCGAGATCCTCGGGAAGGCGCCACGGCAAAGCGCCGTTCTTCCCTATGGCCCGTTCGCGGCCCTGCGCCCAGATCGCCCCGAGAATCATGCAGATCCGGCCGTCATACGGCCACGGGGGCGTGGAGCTTGGGGTGGTGCCGATACCCTTGTGAGGCGTCGATGTCGTCCATCGCATACTCGAATATCGACGGGGCCTTCTTCAGGCGCAGCGTGGGGAAAGGATAGGGCTCGCGCGTCAGCTGCTCTTTCACCTGCTTGACGTGGTTGAGATAGATGTGGCAGTCCCCGCCCGTCCACACAAAATCGCCGACATCTAAGCCCGCCTGCTGAGCCATCATATGCGTCAGCAGGGAATAGGACGCAATGTTGAAGGGGACGCCGAGGAAGAGATCGGCGCTGCGCTGATAAAGCTGGCACGAAAGCCTGCCGTCGGCGACGTAGAACTGGAACATCGCGTGGCACGGCTGCAGCGCCATTTTGTCGAGGTCGGCCGGATTCCAGGCGCTGACCACCAGTCGGCGCGAATCGGGATGCGCCCGCAACTCGCCGAGCACCTGCTCAATCTGGTCGATATGGCGACCGTCGGGCGTGGGCCAGCTTCGCCATTGATAGCCGTAGACCGGCCCCAACTCGCCGGCGTCGTCGGCCCACTCGTCCCAAATCGTTATTCCTCGCTCCTGGAGCCAGCGGACGTTCGTGTCGCCCGAAAGGAACCACAGGAGCTCGCCTTTGACCGCCTTCATCGCCACGAATTTCGTGGTGATGCGTGGAAAGCCCTCGGCGAGGCGATAGCGGATCTGCCGCCCGAACACGGAGAGAGTCCCCGTGCCCGTGCGGTCGCCTTTCTCCGTCCCATTTTCCAGGACGTCGGCGAGCAGATCCTCGTAGGCCCGATTGACCGTCATGAGCCCTGTTCTTCGATGACTTCCTCGACTAACTTGGCGTCTTTGGCAAGCAGCCGATCGACCATTCCGGCAGCCCTCTTCTCGATCTTCCCGCCGAGGAGGGGGATCTTGACCTTGAGGTTGGCGGAGAGGTCGGCCGTCGTGGTCGCGTCGCCCGAAAGCTTGAGGGCCGCCGAAACCTCGGCGGGCAGGCCGTGGGGATCGACGGTGTACTTCACGCTGTCGCCCGACGCGACGGTGGTGATCGTCACTTTTGCGCCGTTTCTTGCGAAAGTTCGAGCCTTGGAGGGGAGCCGTTCAGCGGGGACGTTCACCACGGTCGTGGCCTTGGATCCGTCGACGGTGTGCGTGTAGTCGTCAACGCGTGCCAGCTTGGCCCGCTTGGCCGCCAGCTCGGATGAGAGAAGCGCCTGCGCGACGGCGCTCGGGCTCGCGTTGTACGTCTGTGTGGTAGAGATATCCATGCCATCTATTGTGCACGACCGCGATAGGCTAAGGCACATGCCTTCGCTTTCGAACATGCTCGCCCGCGCTCGCCGCCTCACCACGGCGGACCAGGACTGGATTCACCAGCTTGTGGGGGATTGGCAGACGATAGCGGACGTTTCTTTTTCGGACCTCCTTCTCGTCGTGCAGGACGTGGGCGGCTGCACAACCGTGGTGGCGCAATGCAGGCCCGCCACAGCGAGCACCTTCTACGAGAACGACATCGTGGGGCGTCAGATCGAGCCGTGGCTCGCCGAGGCGATCGAAGAAGTCCTTGACGGCGGCGTCGAACGCTTGATCCCCCGCCAGGGGTTCAACCTCAAGGTGGTTCCTGTTCGCCGTGAGGGAAAGGCCGTCGCCGCGCTGTGCATTACGGAGGCCGACTCGCTGGACGTCGTTCCGGTCCAAGTTCCGGCGCTGACCACCAACTATTCGACCATCTCTTCGCATCTCGTCCACATGGTGACGACGGGTGAGTTTCCCTTCGACGGCAGACCGACAGGGTACAGGCACGGCACTCCGCGCGTGACGGACGGATTCGTCCACCTCGATCCGGAGGGCGTCGTACTCTACGCAAGCCCGAACGCTGTCTCCAACTACCATCGCCTCGGGATCGGAGGGCCAATCGTCGGCAGCCTGTTGGCCGAGGTCATCACGGACGTCATAGAGGACCACAGCGTCGTGGACGAGGCGCTTCCAGTCGTCGTCATGGGGCGGGCGCCGTGGCTTGCAGAAGTTGAGGCCCACGGCGTCATCCTTTCGCTGCGGGCGGTGCCCCTGACGGACAGGGGAAGGAAATTGGGCGGGATCCTTATGTGCCGCGACGTCACAGAGGTGCGCCATCGCGAGCTGGAGCTGCTGACCAAGGACGCGACTATCCGCGAGATCAACCATCGGGTGAAGAACAACCTCCAAACGGTCTCAGCCCTTTTGCGCATGCAGGCGCGCAGCGCCGACGTGAACGCGGAAACGAGGCAGGCCTTGGAGAACGCCCAGCGGCGCGTGGCGACGATCGCCCTCGTCCATCAAACGCTCTCGGAGACGGTCGAGGAAAACGTCGATTTCGGAGAAGTGTTCGGCGTGCTGCTCAACCTTGCGCGCGACGTCGCGGCCACTGACGTGTCGGTGACCACGCACCTCACGGGCGATTTCGGCAAAATCGATGCGACGAAGACGACGTCGCTTGCCGTCGTGCTGACCGAGCTTGTGTCCAACGCCGTCGAGCACGGCCTGGTCGACGGCGGTCACATTGAAGTGACGGCTGACCGGGACGGCGATCGCCTGACGATCGACGTCGAGGACGACGGTTTGGGAATAGCCGGCGGCGGGCCCGGCAAAGGGCTGGGCACGAAAATCGTCAAAACGCTGGTTGAGGCGGAGCTTCGCGGGTCAATCCAGTGGCGCTCGCGCCCGGGCGGGGGCACTCGAGTTCATATCGAGGCGTTCGTCGGCAAGTAGAAGGGGCTCATGGGCCGCCAAAGCCGCCTGCGGCTGGCAGGGGCGAGACTGCCGAGTGAGGACGCGCGGAAGTCAGCGGCGCTGCGGAGCGCCGCCAGACCGCGGTTCCTAGGTCAGACTAGAACGGCGTGCGCGTGCCGTCCTGCGCTTGAGCGAACGCCGCTCTTCTTCGGAAAGCCCGCCCCATACGCCAGCGTCCTGGCCTGTGTCCAAAGCCCATTTGAGGCAAATGTCCTGGACGGCACAGCGATTGCAAACTCGCTTGGCCTGCTCGACCTGCGCGATGGCCGGGCCCGAATTGCCTATAGGGAAGAACAGCTCCGGGTCCTCAGTGAGGCAGGCAGCCCGGTGACGCCAATCCATATCGATGTATCTCCTTCGTGTGTTAGCACGCCGTGCGTGATGCGTGCAGTTAATAAGGGTGGCAGGTTTGAGCCTCCACGTAAAGACCTTTTTTCGTGATGTTCGGCCTTCCTTATTCTCACGAGTTGGACTTGTGGTCCATTAGCCTTGTGGACTGGGCCAAATGTCTCCCTGTTAACGTCCTTAAGGTGAAATAAATCACTGCACCGATTGTTGTCGCTTCGGCAAGGAGAACGCAGACGAGGCCAAGAGGCGGAAGGGCGCCTTCCACTGCGCCGCCCATGCACGAGAAGAATGCGGCGCCCACGCCCGAGGAAACGAGGATGCCCAGAAGTGCCCCAAGGATCATTCCCGCGGATGCGAGCGCGCATTGACGCGAAGCCTCCGCGCGCCTAATCGAGCGTCCGGACGCGCCTATCGCGCGAAGAATCTCGAAGTCACGCCGTTTGGCTGAAAGCGAGAGAGCGATCGCAAGCGACGCGCCAAGGCCGGACGCGACGGCCAGGCCTGCGAGCGCCCCGGTCAGCAGACGCGCGATCGAGTCGACGGCGGCAGAATAGGCGGATCGTTGACGCAGCAAGGAAGACGTGACCTTTGCCAACACGTCGCCGCTGGCTTCGTTGACGTCGTGGGCGATGGATCGGACCTTTTCAACCGTCGGCTCGTCGCCGCGCGTTCTCAGCCACAGGGCTGCGGGCGTTCCGACGTCGTCGAGCTTCCGCAAGTCTTTGAGCGAGACCGTGGGGGAGACGACGCCGCCGAAAGCGACCGAGAGCCTCAGCTTCTTGCCGTCGCGCCCCGTCACGGCGATAGTCCTCTTGGCCGTTTTCGCCGTGCGCATGTGCTCGGGAAGGGTGACGGTTCCGGCTTTCTCGTACGCCGCACGCGAATCGCCTCGCAGGGCCGACGAGGCGCGAACCGGATCGACGGCGGAAAGGGTGAGTTTGCCGAAGTCCGAATCGACCTTGGTTTCATAGACCGGCACGACGGCGGCGACGTTGGGATTTGCCGCGGCGGCCTTTTCCTGTGAAGCCGTGATTCCCAGGCCGACGCCCTCCGAGTCGGTCGCCTGGCGCACGTCGACGTCGCGCGGGAAGGAAGCGTCGATGGCGGCGAGCGCGTTTGCGTGGGCGACTCCGATCGTGACCGCCGCCGACGACAGCAGGAAGGTCGAGGCAAACAGCGTCGCCATGGCCGCCCGGGCGAGCTTGCCCCTCGTTCCTTGTTCACGCGCGTCGTGGAAGGCAAGGCGGACTCGGTTGCGTCCGCCGCCCAGGCTTCCGAGGAAAAAGTTCGCCAGCGGAATTCCAAGCCTTCGCGCCACGGAGGGCGCGAGCCCGACGATCCCTCTGAAAAGGGCGAAAGCGCCGATGACTACGAGCAGCGGCCCTTCACTGCCGCCCGGATTGGAGAAAAAGACCCCCGTGAACGTCACCGCGACGCCCGCTCCCACCAAACCGAAAGCGACGGTGGGCCGGATGGTCTTTCCGTCGCCGGGCGCGGCTGCGAGGGAATCGTCGACGACCTCCAAGGGGGCGACCTCGCGAGAGCGGAAAACGAAGGGGACGGCGGCGGAGACCGCGACGAAGGAGCCTGCGACGAGAGCGAAAAAGCCGTAGAGAGGGTTCGCTTCGATCCCCGCGGGAAGCACGGCAGAGGCCGGATCGCCCAGAACGAGCCGCGGCACGAGCTTCGTCAAGCTCACGCCGACAGCCGCCCCGATGGCCGAGGCGACGGCGCCCACCGTGACCGCCTCCCAGGCGATCATCTTGCGTATGCGGCGCGAAGACGCTCCGAGGGTCGCCAGGAGCGCGAGCTGACGGCGTCGGGAGGCGCCCGCCGCCCGGAAGGCGTTCCAAGCGACGGTCCCCGCCAAACCCAGTGCGAACAGGGCAACAGCCAGGGCCATGGCGGCCGCGCCGAAGCTCGCGCGCGAAAGGCTTTCGCCGAGGCCCCGCTCGTCTTCGCCGAGTCGGGATTCGACCGAGGCTCCGGGAATCGCGGAAAGATCGGCGAGCATTTCGGCGTCCGAATGGCCGGCGGCGCTGATGGCGTAGACGGTCGTTTCGGCGTCGGCGGGCGGGCGCCCCTCCCGGTTGCGCCACTCTTTCGCGGCCTCGGGCGTGATGTAGCCGGCGAACGAATGCCCGCCTCGGGCGACGCGGTGGAGTTCCCTGTAGACGCCCGTCACTCGCATGCCTATGGAAAAAGACTGGGAATCCGAGGAATCGGGGGTCTTGTAGTAGACGGTCACCGTCATGGTGTCGCCCGCCTTGAGGCGCATCTGCTGCGCCGTCGTTTGGCTTATGGCGATCTCGTTCGTCAGCCTCGGCGTCTTTCCCTCGAGCAGCCGGTAGAAGCCGAAGCGCGCATTCGGTGTCTCGGTCACCGACAGACCCTTCGAGGCGGTGGTGCGCGTGATCGCGGCACGGTGAACCTGCTGGGAGTAAACTTCCCCGACGGATTTCAGGCGTTCGACGGACTTCGCGACATCCCGATCTTGAGCGGTCTCGGCCAACGTGACTGCAGCCTGTGCCTGCCCGAATTCGCCCGCGGGCGCGGCCGGAAAGGCCGTCCTCATATAACTTGCCACGGCCAGGCACACGACTGTCAGGGCGCTCGCGACGGCAATGGCGAGCGCCGCCAGCAGGTACCTGAGCCGGTTGGCCAGAATCGAGCCGACGAGTTGGTCTATCATCCCGGCCCCGAGCGTAGGCTCAGCGCCTCAAGGGCGGTGAGGATGGAAACTGGAGTGGGGTCGGATATCTCGCCGGCGACGCCGCCGTCGGAGAACAGGATCACCCGCTCGGCCAACGCCGCCTCTGCCAGATCCTGGGTGGACATGAGCACTGTCTGCCCGAATTCCCGCACACATAGGCGCAGCAATTCGACGATCTCCAGCGAGGCCCTCGCGTCGAGGGAATGCGCGGGATCGTCGGCCAAGATGATCGCGGGGCGCCCCAGGATCGCGCGGGCGACGGCCACGCGCTGCTGCATCGCCCGCGGAAGGCGGGCCGGAAGCTCGTCCATGGCGCCCGCAACGCCCATGGTCCTGACCACCGAAGAATACCAGCCTTCGTCGAGCTTCTCGCCCCGCAGCCGCATCGGGAGCTCAATGTTTTGGCGTGCCGTTTGATGGGGCAGGAGGTTCTCCCCGGGGAAGACGAATCCGATGTGTTCGGAACGGATCCGGGCCAGCGCCTCCTCGTCGGCGAAGGGGAGCTTGAGGTCGGCGACCGTCACGCTTCCTGACGTCGGGGCGTCCAAGCCTCCCGCGATGTGCAGGAAGGCAGACTTTCCCGCGCCGGAAGGCCCCAGGATCGCGGCGAACCGCCCCCTGGGGAAGGCGAGGCTCACGTCGTTCAAAGCACGAACGGCGAGCGGGCCCTCGCCGTAGACCTTTGTCAGCGACGACGCCGAGAGGATGTCGGTCACGTCAGATCGCCCGGACGAACGAGGCCGGCTTCATAAGCGAGGACGACCGCCTGAACGCGATCGCGCGCGCCGAGCTTGTAGAAGATGTGGCCGATGTGGGTCTTGATCGTGGCTTCCGCCACCGTCAGGGTCTTCGCAATCTCGCCGTTGGTCAGCCCCTGCGCGACGAGCTTGAGGACCTCGATCTCGCGCTCGGTCAGCCCGTCGAGGATGTGCGGGTCGGTGGCCCGCATTGCGGTGGCCTCCTTGGCCAGCTTCTCGACGAGCTTCTTCGTCGACGACGGGCCGATCACGGCGTCGCCGCGGTGGATCGTCCTGATCGCCTCGAGCATTTGGTCCGGCGGCGCGTCCTTGACTAGGAATCCCGAGGCGCCGGCCTGGACGGCGCCCATGATGTACTCCTCCTCTTCGAACGTCGTGAGGATGAGGATCTTCGGGGAAACGCCGGTGGGAAGCGGTTTGGAGGTGATCGTCGCCGTCGCCTCGAGCCCGTCCATGACGGGCATCCTAATGTCCATGAGGATGACGTCCGCGGGCACGACGGTCAGGCGTTCGAGGGCGATTTTGCCGTTGCTCGCCTCCAGGACCACCTTCATGTCGTCCTGGGAGTCGATCACCATGGCGAAGCCCGTCCGCACGAGGGCTTGGTCGTCGACGAGACCCACGCGGATTTTAGATACCTCAGTCATGTTCGCTCCTATTGCTGTTGTCGAGGTGAGGAATCGGAATGGATGCGAGGACGCGGAAGCCGCCTCCGGGGCGTGGGCCGGATGTGACGCTCCCGCCGAATGCCGACGCCCGCTCCGACATCCCGATGAGGCCGTGGCCCTTCCCGTCGCTCGGGGCCGCGGCGCCGCGCCCGTCGTCGTCGACTTGCAAGAGCAGGGCCGCATCGGTGGTCTGAAGCAGCACGGTGATGTGGGGCGTCGGGCCCGCGTGTTTTAGAGAGTTGGTGATGGCTTCCTGGCAGATTCGGTAAACCGCGTTTCCGACGCCGACGGGAAGGGTGCGCGACTGCCCCGTGCGTACGAAGGAGACCCTGACGCCCGAATCGCGCACGTTCCGCACGAGCGTTTCCAGATCGCGCTCAATGGGCTGGGGAAGGGTCGGCTGCTCGTCGCCTTCGGACTCCCGAAGGACGCCGATGATCGAGCGGATGTCTTTGAGCGCGTCCCTGGCCATGTCGGAAATGGTCGCGAGGGCGCGGGTGGAGGCTTCGGGGTCTTTCGTCGCGGCGTAACGTCCGCCGTCGGCCTGCGCGATGACCACCGAAAGCGTGTGCGCGACGATGTCGTGCATTTCCCTGGCGATGCGCGAGCGCTCCTCGAGCACTGCCAGTTCTCTCTCGGTCTTCGCGGCGGCCTGCGCGTCGCTGGCAATGCGCATGAGCGAGAGCATTTTCGCCAGCTGTGAGCGCCTGGCGAGGGCCAGGCCGTAGACGGCGAGGGTTACGGCCATGATATACGTGACGATTCCCAGGAACGGGCCCCACGTCGCCCAGTCGTTGCGTATCGCCCCGCCCATCGTGAGAGTCGGGATCGCGATGAAGAACGACCCGAGCAGTGTGAGGCTCAGAACAAGGCGGTGGGCCCACACGGGCCCGTAGACGGTCACGGCGTAGACTGCGGCCACCACGGCGAAATCGGCGAGGGTGATGTTGGCGGGCTCGAGGAGGAGGTGCACTCCGGCTCCGCAGAGAATTGTCAGCGCGCTCGGCACGGGGTGCGTGCGCCGGAAGGCCATGGGGACGGCGTAGGCCAGCCCGATGAGAAGGTTGGCAAACCAGCCGAGCCCTTGGCGCTCTATCGGAAGCTGGGTGAAGGGGATGAGAAAGGGAGTTGGCTGGAACCAAAAAAGGAGTCCGACGAGTAACGCGGATACGACGTCGATGGGGCTAACCCCCTTGAACGTCACATAGCCACGCCACACTTGTGCCATAGACACAAGGATACGGTCAGGCAGCAGAAAATAGGTCTACGGACGGAGGAGGTTTGCGTGTCGCTCGCATGGTATGTCTGAAATTTCCATGCGAAAGCACGAAAATTAGCCGGAGTCGCATGGAGTTAGTGGCATGCGCCATGTTTTCTTGTGTATGCAACCGATCCTTTGGGGGGATGCTCGGCCCTTCGCGAGGATGAGCGAGCCTCGAGCCGTCAGATGGGCCACAATGGTGAGGTGACTGAGAACTTCGGCGACGCCCGGGAGCGTTGGAACGAGATAGCCCCCCTCGTGTCTTCGGCCCAAAGGGCCTATCATTCGGGCGACGAGCCGATCGTCACCGACGAGCACTACGACCGCCTCGTCCGGGAATTGCGGAGACTCGAGGCGGAGCATCCCGAGTTGGCGGTCGATTCCTCGCCCACCCAATCCGTCGGCGCCCCCGCAGCAGCGGGCTTTGAAAACGTCGCACACCTCGAAAGGCTCTACTCGTTGCAGGACGTCTTCACCCTCGACGACCTCAAGGAGTGGTACGAGGGAACCGCCGGGGCCGCGAGATGCACCGCCGAGGTGAAAATCGACGGTCTCGCCGTCAACCTTCGCTATGTCGGGGGCGAGCTCGTCGTCGGCGCGACGCGCGGCGACGGGGTGACAGGGGAGGACGTCACTGCGAACGTTCGCACCATTTCGTCCGTGCCGCAGTCGTTGAGAGGGGATTTCCCCGACGTCGTCGAAATTCGGGGCGAAGTCTTTATTCCGCTCGCCAAGTTCGACAGCTTCAACGCGCGGCAGAGGGCCGCCGGGCTCAAGGAGTTCGCCAATCCCCGCAATGCCGCGGCCGGATCGCTCCGGCAGAAAGACCCAAAAGTGGCGGCCGAACGTCCGTTGGATTTCATCGCCCACGGCGCCGGGCGCATCGACGGGACGTCCTCGGCCGTAGACGAGAAGTTGGCGAGCCAAAAGGGCCTCTACGAGCTTTTCCAGGAATGGGGTGTGCCCGTTTCCCCGTATGTGCGGCTCGTCTCAAGCTGGGACGACGTCGAAGGATTCGTCCGCGAGTACGCCGATTTGCGATCTGATCTCATTCACGGCATTGACGGCGCGGTCTTCAAAATAGACTCGCGCGCCGAACAGGAGGACTTGGGGGCCACGTCGCGCGTGCCCAGGTGGGCTGTGGCCTACAAGTATCCGCCGGAGGAGGTCGAGACGCGGCTGCTCGACATCAAGGTGCAGGTGGGGCGCACGGGGCGCGTCACCCCCTTCGCCGTCATGAAGCCCGTGACGGTCGCCGGGTCGACCGTCGCGCAGGCGACGCTCCACAATCCCTCGGAGGTCGCGCGCAAGGGCGTGCTCATAGGCGACGTCGTCGTCGTGCGAAAGGCCGGCGACGTCATTCCCGAGGTCCTCGGCCCCGTGAGCGCGCTGCGCGACGGGAGCGAGCGCGAGTGGACGATGCCGTCCGCCTGCCCGTCGTGTGGAACCGAGCTGGCCCCCGCCAAGGATGGAGACGTCGACATCCGCTGCCCCAACGCCCGCTCGTGCCCGGCGCAGCTGGCCGAGCGCGTCGCCTACATCGGCAGCCGCGCGGCCCTGGACGTCGAGGCGCTCGGCGAGGAGACCTCGCTATGGCTGACCGATCCCGAGCGACGCCGCCCCGATGCGCTCATGGCCTTCGCCGAGGGGCGCAAGCTGTACATCGAAGGCGAAGACGGCCGCACCCGCGCGGTCTGTGCGCCAACGGAGAAGCTGCGCGAACTCGGCGTCGTCGACCACGACGGCGCAATAATCGACTCCGAGCATATCGTCGCCCCGGACGTCCAGCGAAGCTTCGGAATTCCAGCCCCCCAGACGCCGGCGCTCTCCTCGGAGGCGGGACTGTTCGAGCTTGTCCCCGAGAGCGTCCAAGACGTGTGGATATGGCAGGAGGTCCGGGTCAAAGGCGAGCCTACGGGCGACTTCCGCCGGGTCCGGGCGGCCTGGACGAAGCCGAAATGGCGCCGTCCCCAGGGCAAACCAGCCGAGCTCGCGTCGCCTTCGAAGCCGGGAAAGATGATCGAGCTCGTCGTCGCAGAATTGCAGGCCGCCCGAACGAAGGAGCTGTGGCGAAAGATCGTCGCGCTGTCGATTCGGCACGTCGGCCCGACTGCCGCGAAGGCGATCGCTTCGTCCTTCGGCTCGCTGAGCGCGGCCAGGGAGGCCTCCGTTGAAGAGATGGCGCAAATCGACGGCGTCGGCCGGGTCATCGCCCAGTCTTTCCTCAACTGGTTCGACGTTCCCTGGCACACCGAGATCGTCGAAGCCTGGGAGGCCGCCGGTGTGGTTTTCGCGGACGAGGCCGCCGAAAGGCAGGAGCTTCCGCAGACCCTGAAGGGGATGACCGTGGTCGCAACCGGGGCGCTCGCGGGGTACACCCGCGATTCGGTCAAGGAGGCCATTGAGGCTCGGGGCGGCAAGGCCGCCGGAAGCGTCTCGAAGAAGACCGCGGCCGTCGTCGTCGGGGCGAATCCCGGGTCCAAGGCTGCGAAAGCGGAAGCGCTGGGCGTGCCGACGCTCGACGAGGGGCAGTTTGAAGAGCTCCTTCGCACCGGCGAGATTCCGACGGGGCCGTCTCAGACGTGAGGGGCGAATCGTCCGTACCGGCGTCTCCCCCGGAACGGGCGCCCGCTCGGAAACCGGCGCACATTCCTAGAAGGGCGCCCGCTCGGAAACCGGCGCCTGGACCCAAACCGGCAGGCTCTTGAAGCGGCCTGCTTTTACAGCAGCGGCGCCAGAGGGCGCAGCACCGTCTCGAGAACCCTGTCGCGCCTTCCGCGCGCCTGCCACTGCTCGAGGGTCAGCTCGTGCGAGTTGGCGAGATCGACCTCGAATATGCGCTCCATGGCGGCGGCGAATCCGGGGTCGAAGACCTCGACGTTGATCTCGAAGTTGCCGCGAAGCGAAAGCCTGTCGATGTTTGCCGTGCCGACGGTGGACCACCGTCCGTCGGCGGTCATTGTCTTGGAGTGGACCATTGCCTCTTCATAGAGGAAGATACGCACCCCCGAGCGCAGAAGGCGCTCGTAATGGGGACGCCCCGCCCAGTCGCCGACGATGTGGTTCGAGTACTCGGGGATGAGCACTCGGACGTCGACGCCTCGGCGCGCGGCGTTCGTCATGGCGATGAGCATCGGCTCCTCGGGTATGAAATAGCCCATCGTTATCCACACACGGACGGCGGAGCGGTTGATGGCGTCCATGTACAGGGCGCTGATGGGGAAGACGTTGAGGGCGGGAGTGTTCATGACCGCGCGGACGGTGGCGTCCCAGTCGGTCACGCCGTCGTCGGCGATGGCCGGATGGTGCTTCTTGCGGTAGTCGTTCCACATGTCGATGAAGGCGTCGTCGAGCTCCCAGGCGGCCGGCCCCTCGATTCGCACGTGGGTGTCGCGCCACTCGTGGGCGTAGAGCGTGCCGATGTTGTATCCGCCCACGTACCCGATGCGCTTGTCGACGGTGAGGATTTTGCGGTGGTCGCGCCCCTTGTCGCGCGCGCGGCCGTTGAACAGGCCGGGGCGGACGAAGGGGAAGAGGAGCGTGTGCAGATGCTCCATCTTGGGCAGGCGGCGGAAACGGGGATCCTGATTGGCGTTGCCCCATGTGTCGATGATCACGTAGGTGTCGACTCCCCGCTGCGCCGCTTCAATGAGGGCGTTGCGGAACTCCGCGCCCGTCTCGTCGGCTTTGATGATGAACCATTCGAAGAAAATGCGGTCCTTGGCGGCGCGGATGTCGGCCAGCATGGCGTCGTAAAGCTCGCGGCCGTAGGTGAAGATCGTCATCGAGTTCGGTCCGACCTGCGCGTTTTGCGGCGGAAGGTGGGGGAAACGGCCCGACTGGGGCGCCCTCTTCTTCCGCATGGCGTCGATGACGCTGACAGTGGCGATTGCGGCGGCCTGCGCGGCAACCGTTCCCAAAACCCACCATTTGGCGGCGGAAAGGACATGGCGCTGCTTGGGGCCACGGAATTTTCGCATGGTCCAACTGTATAGAGAGAGACGTCGTTTTTGCATCGGCCGCTCCGTGAAAAACTACCCCGGACGCACCCCGGCGAGTTCGCTTGCAACCGCGTAATATTGAACGCATGTCGTCTTTCTCAGTTGACGAGGTTGCACGTCTGGCCGGCCTCGCTCGCATTCGCCTCACCGAAGGGGAAATCGAGCGAATGGCCGGGGAACTCGACGTGATCGCCTCCGCCGTAGCCAAGGTCTCCGAGGTCGCCACCCCCGACGTTCCGGCGACGAGCCATCCCATCGCGCTGACCAACGTCATGCGCGCCGACGTCGTCGTTCCGACTCTCGATCGCGACGAGGTTTTGGCCGCCGCCCCCGCGTCCGAGGACGGAAAGTTCCTCGTCCCGCAGATCTTGGGGGAGGAGTGATGAAGGATCTCCTCAAGCTCTCCGCCGCGGAGATGGCTCGCAAGCTCCGGGCGGGCGAGACGACCTCCGTCGAGCTGACGCAGGCCTGCCTCGACCGGATCCACGCCGTCGATGAGCGGGTGCGCGCCTTCCTTTCGGTCGACGACGAAGGCGCGCTGGCCGCCGCCCGCGACGTCGACGCCAGACGCGCCGCGGGCGAGAGCCTCCACCGCTTCGCCGGAGTGCCGATTGCGGTCAAGGACAACATGGTCACCCGCGGCAAGCCCACGACCTGCGCGTCGAAGATACTGGAAGGCTGGCTTCCCCCCTATGACGCGACGGTGGTCGAAAGGCTCCACGAGGTCGGCCTGCCGATCGTCGGCAAAACCAATATGGACGAATTCGCGATGGGGTCCTCCACGGAGCGCTCCGCCTACGGCGAGACGCACAACCCCTGGGACCTCGACCGCATTCCGGGGGGATCCTCGGGAGGGTCCGCTGCGGCGGTCTCGGCCTTTATGGTTCCGTGGGCGCTCGGCTCGGACACCGGCGGCTCCATTCGCCAGCCCGCCGCTGTCACTGGGACCGTCGGAGCGAAGCCGACCTACGGGGGCGTCTCGCGCTATGGCCTCGTCGCCATGGCCTCCTCACTCGACCAGATCGGGCCCTTCGCCAGAAATGTCGCGGACGCCGCCGCTCTCCAAGAGATCGTCGGGGGGCACGACCCGCGCGATTCGACGTCGCTCAATGCGCCCGTTCCGCCTTTCGAGGAAATCGCCGCCGAGGCGGCCTCTTCGGCGAAGCCGCTGGAAGGCGTGCGCGTGGGCGTGGTCAAGCAGCTGGGCGGCGAGGGTTGCCAGGAAGGCGTCGTCGCATCCTTCCAGGAGGCGCTCAAGACGATCGAAGACCTGGGCGCGCAGGTGGTCGAGGTTTCTTGCCCCTCGCTCGAGTACGCGCTGGGGGCCTACTACCTGATTATGCCCGCGGAGGTCTCCTCGAATCTGGCGCGATTCGACGGCATGCGCTACGGAATCCGCGTCGAGCCGGAGGAGGGGCCGGTCACCGCGGAAACGGTCATGGCTGCAACGCGAGGCGCGGGTTTCGGCCCGGAGGTCAAACGCCGGATCGTCTTGGGGACGCACGTTCTGTCCTCGGGTTACTACGATGCTTATTACGGCAGCGCCCAAAAGGTGCGCACGCTCGTACAACGCGATTTCAACGCCGCCTTCGGCGAAGCGGACGTGCTCGTTTCGCCGACGTCGCCCGTGACCGCATGGGAATTGGGCTCCAAACTGGAAGATCCCCTGGCGATGTACGTCCTCGACATTACGACGATTCCCGCGAATTTGGCCGGAATACCAGGGATTTCCATACCCAGCGGGCTCGCCGACGGCCTTCCGGTCGGGCTTCAGATTCTTGCGCCCGCCCATGCTGACGCTCAAATGTACCGGGTCGCAGGCGCCGTCGAGGCGGGGCTTGGAAAACCGCTGGCTGAAAGCTGCCCGGCGGCCGGATGGGAGGAAAAGTGATGGAAGAACTCATGGATTTCGACGAGGCGGTCGCCCGCTTCGACCCCGTCATCGGGCTTGAGGTCCACGTCGAGCTCGGCACCGAAACGAAGATGTTCGACGGCGCCCCCAACGCCTTCGGCGGGGACGCCAACACCTATGTGACTCCGGTTTCGCTGGGGCTCCCCGGCTCGCTTCCCGTCGTCAACGCGAAGGCCGTGGAGTACGCGATCAAGATCGGACTGGCGCTCAACTGCTCAATCGCATCCTCGTGCCGATTCGCGCGCAAGAACTACTTCTATCCCGATCTGACGAAGGCCTTCCAGACCTCCCAGTCGGACGAGCCGATCGCCTACGAGGGCCACCTCGACATCGACCTGTCCGACGGCTCGTCCTATCGTTTCCCGATCGAGCGCGCGCACATGGAGGAGGACGCCGGAAAGAACACCCACGTGGGCGGCGCCGAGGGAAGGATCCAGGGGGCGGACTACTCTCTCGTGGATTACAACCGCGCGGGCGTGCCCCTCGTCGAGATCGTCTCGCACCCGGCCACCGGCGTGGGAGCGAAGGCCCCGCAGATCGCCGCTTCCTACGTTCGCTCCCTGCGCGACGTCTTCCGCGCCCTGGGGGTCTCCGAGGCCAGAATGGAACGGGGCAACGTCCGCGCCGACGTCAACGTGTCGCTGCGCGAAGGGCCCGATGCTCCCTTCGGCACCCGCACTGAGACGAAGAACGTCAACTCCTTCAGAGGCATCGAGAACGCCGTCCGGTACGAGATTTGCCGACAGGCCGCCATCCTCGCAGCCGGCGGGACCGTGGTCCAGGAGACCCGCCACTACCACGAGGGCGACGGGACGACGTCGGCGGGCCGCGTGAAGTCCGACGCCGAGGACTACCGGTACTTTCCCGAGCCCGACCTCGTTCCCGTGGCCCCGGACCCCGCATGGGTCGAGGAGCTCAGGGCGGGCATGCCTGAGCTTCCCGCCGCCAAGCGCCGCCGCGTGAAGGTCGAGTGGGAGCTTACTGACGAGGAGCTGCGCGATCTCGTCAACGCCGACGCCGTCGATCTCGTCGAGGCCACCGTGGCCGCGGGCGCGAGTCCCTCCGGCGCGCGTAAGTGGTGGATGGGCGACATCGCCCGGCACGCCAAGGAAGCCGACGTTGAGCTGCGGGACGCGCCGGTCGCCCCCTCGGACATAGCCGAGCTCGACGGCCTGGTTCGCGACGGCAAGCTGACCGACAAGCTCGCCCGTCAGGTGCTCGAGGGCGTGCTCGCGGGCGAAGGGACGCCGTCCGAGGTCGTTTCGGCTCGCGGGCTGGAGGTTGTGAGCGACGACGGCGCCCTCGTCGCCGCGGTCGACGAGGCCCTCGCCGCAAACCCCGACGTGGCGGAGAAGATCCGCGGCGGAAAGGTCCAGGCCGCCGGGGCCATAGTCGGCGCGGTGATGAAGGCGACCGGCGGCAAGGCCAATGCCGCGAGGGTGCGCGAGATCGTCATGGAACGCTGCCAGTAGCGCGATCGGCCCGGCCGGGCCGGGTATGCCCTGCCTGGCCGGGCCTGCCCGGCTCGGCCGGGATGTTCCGAATGGAGGTCCGCTGCGCCGTCGCGCGCCGGAGGCGATTGCCTCGGCCGTCTCGTCAGTCCTGTTGGGATTCTAAAGGCCGTCTTCGGCGCCTGCCGCCATCGCATGCGCCGAAGACGGCCGCGTCGAACCCCTGCATTCCCGCGCCTGTCCTCGTTCCGGCGATCCTCATTTGGGAGGCCTGACCTCGCTTTTGCCCGTTTGGCTTTTGGCTCCGGGGTTTGTATTCTGATTGAAAGTCTTTGAGGGCATTTCGAGGATTATTCTTTACCAAATTATGACAGATATGGGACAAAGCCAAAGAATTCCAGTAGTCTAGTCCCCATTCGACCACATAAGGGAAGGGGCTGCGATGTCCGCCGACACCTATCAGTTGCTCGCGATCTTGCTTTACTTCGCCGTCATGCTCGGCATCGGCTACTACGCATACCGCCGCACCGCGAATGTGGACGGCTATATGCTCGCCGAGCGTCAGCTGTCTCCGGGCATCGCCGCTTTGTCGGCCAACGCCGCGGACATGTCCGGCTGGCTGCTCATGGGATTGCCCGGGGCGATCTACGCCGCGGGGCTCATCAAGGCGTGGATAGCGATCGGACTCACGGTCGGGGCTTGGTTCAACTGGCGCTTCATCGCGCCGCGCCTGCGGGCGTATTCGGAGGTCGCGGACAATGCGATCACGATTCCGAGCTTCTTCGCCAAGCGACTCAAGCGGAACTCGCGGCAGCTGCGCATCCTGGCGGCTCTGGTCATTCTCGTCTTCTTCACCTTCTACGTCTCGTCGGGAATGGTCGCCGCGGGCAAGTTCTTCGTCAGCTCCTTCGGCTGGAACTACTTCGCCGGAATGGCCGTCGTCGCCGTCGTCACCCTCGTATACACCCTTTTCGGCGGTTTCTTAGGCGCCACTCTGACCGACGTGGCCCAGGGCCTCCTCATGCTCGCCGCGCTCATAGCGGTTCCGATCGTCACGATCTTCGAACTCGGCGGATGGTCCGAGGCAACGAGCCGGATCACCGACGTCAAGCCCGAGGCCTTCAACCTCTTTTCGGGTTTCTCCAACAACGGCATTTTGTGGATCGTCACGGCAATTTCGACGTCGGCCTGGGGGCTGGGCTACTTCGGACAGCCCCACATCATCGTCCGATTCATGGCGCTGCGCAGCCCTGGCGAGGCGAAGACCGCTCGCAGAATCAGCCTCTTTTGGATGGTCCTGAGCGCCTCGGGCGCGATCTTCACGGCCCTCATCGGAATCGGCTACTTCGCAGGCGATCCTGAGATAAAGCTCGGAAAAGGGGAATCCGAGGAGGTGTTCCTCGTCATGAGCCGGATCTTCTTCCACCCCTTCGTTGCGGGGCTCGTCCTCGCGGCGGTGCTCGCTGCGATCATGTCGACGATGTCCAGCCAGATGATCGTCTGCGCCTCGGCGCTGGTGGAGGACCTCTACTCGTTGATGGGCCGCAAGGTCTCAGCCAGGAATCTCCTGATTCTCAGCAGGCTCAGCGTCCTCGGCGTCGCAATCGTGGCCGCCCTCATGGCTCTCGACCGAAACTCGGCCATCCTCCAACTCGTCGAGTTCGCCTGGGCCGGCTTCGGCGCGGCCTTCGGCCCGATCGTCATCCTCTGCCTCTACTGGAGGAAGCTGACGCCTACGGGCGCGCTCGCCGGGCTGGTCACGGGCGCCGTCACCGTTTTCGTATGGGCCAATGTGGACTTCCTCAAGGCGAAGATGTACGAGATCGTCCCCGGCTTCCTTCTCAATCTTCTCGTCGCGGTCATCGTGAGCCGCCTGACGTACACCGAGGACCCAGAGGTCGACGCCGAATTCTCCCGCATGGAGGCCGCCGTGAAAGAGGCCTGACGCGCTGCCCGGTTGGCGGCTTCACATTCCGTCGTCGTCCTTGTGCGCTGGTTGGGCAGCCTGGCGTTCGGTTGATGGTTTCACGCTCGGTCGTCGCGTCGTCTTGGTGCGCTGCTTGTTGGTGCGCTGCTTGGCAGCCTGGCGCCCGGTTGGCATTTTGACGCGCCGTTTGGCGTTCGGTTGTCGCGGCTCGGCGCGTCAATCCGTCGGATCCCGTGCGGGCCTTTGACGACGGGCCTTGGCTCCGGAACAAGTCTCGTCTGTGACGTGTCCGAGGTCCAGACGTGGACGGAACGGCCCTCAGCCCCGGACGAAGCCCGCTCGTCGAATCTCCCGCCGAGTCTGACCGCTTGCGTCGTTTGGAGCCTTGCCCAAGCTTGACCCTGGCGCTGTGACAGGGTCTTTCCTTGGGACGAGGAGGTACTTTTATGAATACGACCAATGCATTCCCACAGTCCGAGTCGTCTCCGCAGTCCGAGTCGTCTCCGCAGTCCGAGTCTCTTCAACAGCCTCCGGCGTCGTCGGCATCCTCGTCTCTTCCGCCGTCGCGAACGGCATCCCAACGAGAAACCCATCTCGCGGAAGCTTTGAGCGCGTCGAACTCTTCGACTCGGCTGAAAGCAGCCTTGGCGGCGGGCTCGCGCGCCGACCCGAGCGGCTGGAGACGCTCGTCGAGCGTTGCGCGGTCGAACCGGATTTCTTTGTGCGAGACATGCTGTCCTGGGCGCTGACCCGCCTGCCGTCGGAGGCCGTTTTACCCCGGCTCCGCAGAGAACTGGGCTCCCAATGCCGACAAGCTCGCAGCCAGGCGTTGCATACCCTTTCGAAGATCGGCGACAAGAGCGCCCGGGGTTGGATCACCCGCGACATGCTGCGCGATTCCGACGACGAACTTGCCCGGACGGCGTGGCGCTGCGCCGTCGCCCTCGTGCCGGAGAGCGAGAAGAAGACGTTCGGCGGGGAACTGGCGGGCCAGCTTGGCCGCGGGGACCGCGACGTCCAGCTGAGTCTGAGCCGGGCGCTGATCGGCCTCGGCGACGCCGTTGAGCCCGCTCTGGGCAAGGCCGCTGAAAGCTCGAATCCCGCGAAGGCGGCCCACGCCCGCGCCACGGAGTCGCTTCGCCTGGATCCAGAGCTGGGCTTCGACGCGGCGATTGAAGAGGCCAAACGCGCCATTGCCTTGGGAGCCGGCGGCATGTGGCCCGATGCCGTGCCAGCGGCAGGGGCCGAGGCGAAGAGGCCGCAGGGGGCAGCGGAGAATGCTGAAGGCGCCGCCGCTGAGGCGCGACGGCTTCAGGAGGGCGCGGATTGCTGATCGGTGATGTGGCCCGCTATACCGGTGTCAGCGTTCGGATGCTTCGACACTACGACGCCGTGGGCCTGGTGCGGCCGACGGGCCGCACCATCGGCGGCTATCGGGACTATTCGGACGACGACGTGCGGACGATTCTTCAGGTGAAGACCCTCCGTTCTCTGGGGCTCACGCTCAAGCAGATTGGACGCATTCTGGAGGACCCCGGTCGCGCGCCGGCCCCTGGTCGGCGACCTCGTTCGTCAGACGGAGGAACGCCTGGATCGGGAACGCGAACTGCTCGACCGGCTCCGGGCGATTGCGGCATCCAGGCCCGCTGATTGGCAGGAAGCCGTGCGCATCGTCAAACTCGTTCGGGGTCTGGGCTCGGCCAGCGCCTCCCGCAGGCAGCAGGCCGTTCTGTCTTGGCCGGCGGATGTGGCGCCCCTGTGGATCTGCTGGTTAGAGCGGTTCTGTCCGAATCTGATCCAAACGTCGCCGGAGCCTTGCAGTGGGCGCTTGCTCGCTCGGACGGCGACGTCGTCGCTAGGCTGCGCACGGGCGCCCAATCCGACGACGTCGACATTAGGCGTCGTGCCATACTAACGATCGCAGCTATGCCGGAGGCGCCCGGCGCCGACGTCGTCCTTGTCGGGGCTCTTGGCGATTCGGATGTGACCGCGCGCAAGCATGCGGCTCTGGCGTTGGGGCGGCTGGGCGAGGCGGCTGCCGCTCCCGTTCTCGTCGATATGGTGGTCGACGGCGTCAGCGATGTGGAGGCGGCCGAAGCGCTGGAGAGCCTGTCGCGCATCCCGGCATGCGCGAGGTCGGTCGAAGCCTCCGTAGCGGGCAAGATGAAGGATGTGGAGGCCGATTCAGCGGCGCGTGAACGCCTTGCCGAGGCGTTGGCGGGCTGTGCCGGGCCTGGTACGGTAAATTCGCAGTGACGTTTGAGTGGAGGGAAAAGCGGTGCGACGAAAGTCGATGCGACAGTCATGTGATGACGGCGATGAAGCGATTGCGTGTTTGTCATGAAATTTTCAGGGATGACGACGAAACGAGTTTGTGGTTGTTTTAAGAGAAGAGCAAAGCTCTTGGGTTCTTTAGGGTCATTCCTTCCTTGAGGAGGTCTGCGCAATGGCCCAGGATTGGGCCCCTCGCGATTGAAAGTATCCGCTTCTTGTCAAAACGGCGGAGGACCGCGATTTGAGAGTTTCTTGCTTGTGCGCGGAAACTGTCTACATCCAAACCGTGTCGAATTTCCATGCTTCGTCGGCGTTGAAAGGTTGCCGGGCCGCCCCTGCCCTTCAACGTGTTGCAGTCGACGTCGGCGTACGGCAGGAGCTTTTCGCGGGCGCAGACGATTCCGTCGTTGCCCAAGCGATGAAAGAAGTCTATGAGTTTGCTTTCCGAGAATCGAAGGAGTTCCCTGAGGACGGTTTTGGCAATTGGAATCGGGTGCCGCCGCCTGAGGCGGACGCCTTCATCCGCGAAAACGTGGGGTGAGGCGGTGGGTTTGTTGGGGAGGCCTTTAACTTCTATGACGACGTCGAGGCCGGCAGAGGCGTCGCGTTGCGCAGGCTTGTGAGCATGCGACTCCATGCGCTTGCTGGTGGGTGTGGCTCGGGTTGGGGTTGGTGTGGTGGGTGTCACGTGGGTGGGGGTTGTGGGGGTGGGGGAGGATTATAGAACCT